>Ga0316363_10000274_pt1 | contig 79121 bp, 78 predicted proteins | sample Sb_taG_3_FD_200459 | JGI IMG/M metagenome (GOLD analysis project Ga0316363, IMG submission 200459) | Peat soil microbial communities from Weissenstadt, Germany - Sb_50d_a_PC metaG (v2) (version 2) | ecosystem: Environmental > Terrestrial > Soil > Wetlands > Peat | place: Germany: Weissenstadt...
AAGCCTCCTTCGATTTCTGTTCCGACGCGCTGGCGAAAATGGACGACTCAAGACTAGCCGAGACCACGGAAATCTTCCCCGGACGCCAGGGTTCCCGTGCCTGGGCCAGCATGATCCTCGCAGGTGCGTGGGCCGACCACTACGCCGAAGCCGCAATGTATCTGCGCCTGAACGGGATGTTGCCGCCGACTGCCAAGAAATAAGAGGGGAAGAAGAATGGCAATTTCAATACGCTGTAACGACATTATGCGCAATCTATTTCTTGCATTTGCGGTTCTGTTCTTGTTCTCGATAGCTGCCGCCACTCAAAGCGCGCGCCACGCTTTCACCGTGGACGATGCAGCTACTCTCCACAGCGCGGCGGCCGTAGCCGTTTCGCCCGACGGCAAGAATGTTCTCTACCGGGTGCAGTTCGGTGGCGCCAAGGGCCCGGACAACACGGAGTGGCACTTGATCGCGGCGGCTGGCGGTGAGTCTCGTCACCTCACTATTCCAGAGAAATTTGAGCCTTTGGGATTCACTCGCGACGGTTCTCTTTACGGCACATTCGAAGTGAATAAGATGGCGCAATTGGCCACGTTGGCGCTCGCGCCAGCGGGCACGCCTGCGGCCGCGGCAGCCACTCCTCTCCCGCTCACCGCGCTGCCAAGGGGCGTGGTTTCGGCAGTGATTTCCGCAGGGGGTTCACAATATGATTTGGCAGTGATTTCCCCAGATGGTTCACACTATGCAATCCTCGCTGATCCGCGGCTTCCCGATCCACTCTCGGATGTACACACCGTGATCGAAGCCGAGCCCACAAGTCTTTATGTAATTGCTGCCGATGGCTCCGGTGGCGCCTGGTGGTGTCCGGCAATGCGAGACGTAGTTCAGGTTGCTTGGTCACGCGATGGCAATTCCATCGCCGCTTTGTCGCAGTCACCCAAGATCGGCAATCACGATGTCCGCTCATTTATCGACGTTTGCAGCGCCACGGGTTCGCGGCACGTCGCCACCATCAATAATGCGGCCGTCGGAATTGGTTGGATCAACGGCGACAAGGAATTGGTCTTCCTGAGCACAACTTCGCCGGTCTTGACGCCAGACCACGTTTGGACAGTTGCGGCCGAGGGCGAAACTCCGTTGGATCGCACGCCCAAGCTCGAAGGCAGCGCGCTTCAGTTGTCGGTAGACGCAAACGGAAACGCCTGGGTGATTGTGGCGCGCGGCGTCAAGTCGGAGGTCGACGCCTTTCGGAACAACTCTCTTATTCCCACCTATCAGTGGCCCGCAGGCACCATCGACGACGGCCCAGTGTCGTCGCAGATTGCTTCCGCACCACAGGTACAGGCCTTTACTGTTGCCGATCCGCAACACACTTCCAATGTTGCGATCGCACACGGCGAAACGCTGCAGAAGATCACCAACGAGGGCGACGATCAGCTGGCAAAGGTTGTGTTGGGCGAAGCTCGCGCCGTTCACTGGACGACCAGGGAAGGGATTGCCCTGGAGGGCATCGTCACCTTTCCGGCAGATTATCAGGCCGGACGACTCTACCCCTTCATGGTGCTGCCGCACGGCGGGCCGGAATTGAACGACTCGCTCGAGTTCGAGTACCGTACCAGGATATTTCCCGGCATGGGCTATATCGTTCTGCAACCCCAATATCGCGGCTCCACCGGCTACGGCACCGAATTCATGAGCGCTATTTACCAACACTTCGGCGATCGCCCCTATCGCGACGTGGATAGTGCCACCGATTACGCCATCGCCCAGGGCTGGGCTGATCCGAATCGGCTCACCATGTTCGGCTGGAGCGCGGGCGGCTTTATGACCTCCTGGACCGTCACTCAAACCAATCGCTACAAAGCTGCCATCGAAGGCGCTGGCCTTACCGACTGGCTTTCCCTTATGTGGACCACCGACGTTTGGCCGACTGACTACGATGCGCGCTGGCCCGACAAAGATCCCGAAGCGTTTCTGAGGTTCTCCGCAGCCATGCATTCAGAAAGCGTGACCACACCGCTGCTCATTCTGCATGGCGCCGCCGACGAGCGCGTGCCTACCTATCAGGGACGGGAGTTGTTTGAAGTGCTGGCTGCGCGGGGCAAGACCACGCGGATGGTGACGTATCCCGGATCGCCGCACTTCCCCGCAGTATGGGAGCAGCGCCAGGATGTGTTTCGCGAAATTGCCGCCTGGCTGGCGCGCTATAACCCATGAGAATTGGGGCGCAGCCCGCAAGGCCCGCGACCTGGGGCAACGCACCCACGAAATCATGCAAAAGGAGCAGATGCTCGGTTCGGGTTCGACTTTCCAGACCATGGCCGCCCAGCGCGACCTCGCCGTGGCGGAGCTCGACTTGGCGACCGCCATGCGTGCCACCGGCAGCACTTTGGAACATAATGGAGTGCTGATTCAAGAGGCAGTCACCGGGACGGTTACTACGTCCTCTCCATGACTCATACCCAATTTCAACAAAGTCGCAAGAGTCTCCGTTCCCGGACGCCCTCCCATCCATGCCGGAAGCGCGCGTCGATGACTGGATTAGAAGTCAGCTTCCGAATGGTGCCAGTAGATGAAGGTCCCGGATAGTTGCAGCCGCATAAGACAGCTGAGTTGGGTTTAGGTTGCCTCTCGGGCAGAATACCAACGGCAGCGATTTACGTTGTGGAGCATGTAATGATCACGCCGCTCAGCGAAAACGCACTCGACCTGATTGGAAACACGCGCCTGCTGGCTCTTGAACGCCTTTATCAGGGGCCCGGACGAATCTTCGCGAAGGCTGAGTTTCTACAGCCCGGCGGTAGCGTAAAGGATCGGGCCGCGCGCGCTATAGTCCGGGACGCACTCCGGCGCGGTGACTTACACCCAGGGCAGTGCGTCGTTGCGATGACCAGCGGAAACTTCGGGGCTGGCTTGGCTGTGGTCTGCAACGTACTGGGCCATCCCCTAGTTACGACCATGTCGGCCGGTAACAGCCCGCAGCGCGCCCGCATGATTCAAGATCTTGGTGTCGAGTTGGTTCGCGTACCCCAGGTAGACGGTAGCTCAGGGCTGGTTACCGGAGCCGATATAGCGGCGGCCGAGGCTGCTGCGGTGCAAATCGCCGTCGAACGGAACGGATTCCACGTGGATCAATTCTGCGACATCAATTCCGTCCGTGCCCACGAAGAGGGTACCGGACCCGAACTCTGGAAGCAGCTCGACGGAGCCATCGACGGCTTTACGGCTTGCGTAGGAAGTGGCGGCACGTTTGTGGGCACATCTCGGTTTCTAAAACATCAACGGCCTGCGGTCGTCTGCGCCGCGGTCGAGCCGGAAGGAGCACAGGTGCTCGCGGGAAACCCCGTGCGCAAGCCGCGTCACATATTGCAGGGAACCGGTTATGGTGCGATACCGCATTGCTGGGATCCAAGACTCATGGATTTGTCGCTAGCGGTGACCGATCAGGAAGCTTCTGACTGGCGGAATCGGCTCGCTCATGATGAAGGATTGTACGTCGGTTACTCTTCCGCCGCGAATGTCTGCGCCGCGTCCAAACTCCTGCAATCCGGCCGTCTTCGGCTCGATGCGACGGTGGTTACCATACTCTGCGACACCGGGCTCAAATACTAACGGCCCGGATCGGGTACGATGCAAGTCCCATTTTGACGGATCGCTGAGAGTGGAGCTCAGTTTCGGGTCTGGCGCCCGAAAGACTTCTTTGAAACTGACGACGACAATAGACCGGGCACTCTCATCCTTTGTCCCCTGGACGCTGATTTCTTCGCCTGGATATTTCTCCGGTCCTGAGGTGCGTCCAGTCAGTAGATAGTCGTTGTCTTCTTCGTCGGAGAGTTGGAACTGCCTCCCAACTGCGATAAGGCACCCCACAAATATTTCAGGTTGGCCCTTCGGTGAAGGTGAAAGATTTTGCAGCGGTGTGTCCGTTTGAGCAAGGGCTGAGATGCCCAAAAGGTAGGCCCCGAGGTACAGAAACAGCCCTTTGATATCGGCATGCCGATGCGCCCGTCGTCTAGTCATGACTGGTCGTTTCCTTCGTGGTAAAAAACCTGTGAGAGCTTGCCGGCAACGATGGAATTGTCGACTAAGGCCGCAATCGTTGATGTATATGCCTGCTTCCCTTCGTCGTACATCCAGGGAGCGGCCACCTTTGCCCCTTGAGGGAGCGAAAAGCTCACCGTAGCTGCGTCGGTTGACTCCGTGGAGTCGGGAGCCACGATGAGCCCCCTCATGACCAGATAGATCGCATGGCCATCGAAGAAACCGTACTGAAGATGAGCCCAGCCAGGGAGTGCGCGCGGGCTGTCAAGTGAACGGCATACGACAAATTGATCCGTTGTGTACCCGATACGGCAAGCGTCCAGCTTCCTTGTTGTGGATCGTAGTTCGCGGTGGTCGGATTGCTGCCCGCAGCGGTTGCCTGCAAATCCGCTACATTCACTGAACGCGCATCCGGCTTCCACCCTCCATCCATAACCAGAAGGCCCGTCCGCACCGCGAGTTGCGCCGACACTCTCCGCCGGTTTGGCGCGCCGCCGTGTACGACAGCTGCTCCGGATCGAAACCGCATTTATGAGATGGGTTCTAGTCTGATCTATCGTGGTGGCGTCCTACTGCGACGCCAGTCCGGCGCCGCCGCGCTCCGTCGCCTTCTGTGAATTTGTAAGGGTTACCTGCTATCGGCGGCAGCCTGCTCGGCAATCAGGCGGAATCCCCTGCTCCCCGCTTCGTCGGCAAGCTCATGTAATTGAGCGCGTCCTCGTTCGGCATTCCCCGCTTGGATCTCGATCTCGCCTAATTCCAGTCGTGCTTCGAGCTGGCAGCGCACGCAACCCATCGCCACTGAGTTCTGCATTGCCGGTCGGATGGTGCGCCTTGCGTCCTTAAAGCGGTGTTGTACAGCTCGAAGGTGCGCGGTGGCCAACGCGACATCAAAACGAACCGTCGGATCGTAGCTCTTTGCCGAAAGAGCTGCAGTTTGTCCGAGCATTTTCGCAGCTTCAGCAGTCCTACCCTGCTGAATGTTCTCGCGCGCCAGCACGATTTCCGCTTCGATTTCATCATCGGTCATTTTTTGTTGGCGCAGCTCGTTGATCGCGGACTGGAGCGTGGCCATGTCCACTGATCCTGCTTGTGCCAATGAGACTTCCGCAAGTTTGACTTGGTCCACGTCCGCGTCGGCTTTGGCACCGATGTCGTGGTCAACGGAAAGCGCTTCAGAAAGAGCATGCTCGGAGCCTACGAAATCTGCTTCCCTGAGGAATGCCTTCCCCAAAGACCGCTCCGCACCCGCGTATTCCTTTTTGTCGCCAGTGTCTTTAAAGAGTGAAGCGGCCTCCTGGTGCATACGCAGCGCAGTGGGCATATCCCCCTGAGCTTCAGCAATTGAACCGAGAGTTTGAATGGCGTATCCGAGAAGAGACTTTTTTCCGGCGCTACGAAGATGCTCCGCAAGCGGCTCCAGCATATCTTTCGCTTCGCCGAACTTTCCCTGGTGCTCCAAGAGCATAGCCAGGTTGCACATGATAAGTTCGTGTTTGCCCTTCCTGTTTAGTTTGACCCGAATGGCCAGGGAAGCCCGATCAAGGCTTTCTGCTTTTGGTAGGTTGCCTTCTGCCTCATAGCTCTCACCGAGATTGGAGAGTGCGACCGCTAGACCAGCCTGGTCGCCGTTCTTGCGGAAGACATTCAGCGCTTGCAAAAAAGTCTGTTTGGCGCCTGCAATGTCACCCTGTTTGAGCAGAATACCGCCTATACTCATTACGGCCACGGCCGAATCGTCCAGATTCCCGTACTCTTCGAATGTTTTCTTAGCTACGGCATAGTCATCCAAGGCGCCGCGAAAGTCTCCAAGATCATCCGAGGCGTATCCTTCATGCAGCTTCGCCCGTGCCAGCAGCAGCCGCGCCCCTATTCTTTCCGATTTCCCGCCAGCAGTCTCAGCCACCGCCAGTTGTCGTTTGAAGTCTCCAAGATGCGCGGCTATCCTCGCTTCGGTGAGATCGATTCTTGGGTCGTCATGATCGAGCAGCGATGATTTTCGCAAAACAGCGATCGTCGCTGCTGCTTCGACGCTGTTGCCCAACGAGTCTTGCGCGCGGGCTAGTTCTAAGCCATAGTCAAGATTGTCAGGGTAGGACTGCTGCAAGCGCGCATAGATTTCGATCGCCTGCGTCCAGTCTCCACTCATTTCGCGATAACGCGCCTCTGTTTCCAGCCGCACTGGTTGCGGCAGATTATGCGCCAGGTTCAGTGCTTTCCTGAGCGCATCCGTAGCCTTGGCATCGTGCCCGAGGGCAAACCACGCCATAGCTACGGCCGAATAGGCTGGCGAGTATTCGGGCTGCAAGCGAATCACTCTTTCAAGATGTTCAACGGCGGCCGCATTGTCATAAAGCCGCAGTTCAGCGAGCCCGTCAGAGTAGAGCCGGGCTGCCTCTGGATTCGAGGGCAGGGTTAGCTTGACCTCTTCCGCCTCGGTTGAGGTCAGCATTCCGACCCCAAGTTTTGCCCGCAGTTGTTCCCCCGCCCGAGACGCCATATCGAAGAGATCCGACTGGGAGCCGACGACTGCAAAACTCGCAACCGTATCCCCCGTAAGTGCGTCCTGGACTCGGGCATCGAGGCGAACTCGACCGCTGCCGGCTGGTCCAATGGCTAGGTAGGAGCCGGCGACGACATAATCGCAGCCCAGGTCCTTATGAATCTTGGCTAGGGTGTCGTCAGCATAGCTATCCCGATTGGTTAGTGAGAGCTCAAGTTTTGCTCGGGCGACATGCTCCTCCGAAACCATTCTGAGGTGGTCGCCCGCAGCCAATTCGGTCGCGAGCATCTCAGTAAAGGCGGTCGATAACCATAAGTTCTGCGCATGTCCGGATACGTTACTGAAACCCATTACCGCAACCGAGCGGCGGGGAACGCTCGGCGGAACGATGGCAGAAGGTTGAGGTTGAGCTTGAGCCACCGGCACGTGGTTTCGGCTATGACGATACCCAATATATGCGGTCAGCAGAGCCAACGATAAAACCGCTGCAGCCCAGTATGGCCAATGGCGACCCCGTATCGGTGGCGCGGTTAACAACTCGTCGGATATTGTGTCGATCAATGGAAGCTCGGCGGAATCCGACGTCGCAGCACTTTGCGGCTCTTCGTCGGAGACTGGAATTAGCAGTTCGACGCTAGCTTTGAAGCGATAGCCTACCTTGGGCAGAGTTTCGATGTAGCGCGGCTCGCGAGAAGTGTCCTGCAGCGCGCTCCGTAATTTTTGCACCGCACTATTGAGGCTTCCTTCAAAATTGACGAAAACGTCGCCCGGCCAAAGCTCCTGCCTCAGATCCTCGCGGGAGACCACTTGGCCTGGCCTTTCGAGGAGCATAGCCAGAATTTGAAATGACTGGTGCGGAATCTTAAGCCTCAGGCCTCCCTTACGAAGCTCGTGCGTTTGCAAATCGACTTCAAAGAGCCCGAAACGCACATGCCAATGGTGATCTGACCTTGAGTCAATGAAGCCTGACGAAGGCTCTTTCAGATGCTCGGTTTCCGGATTACCTGGCTCAACTGGCGACATTATCGAAGGTTGAATGGAGGAAGTTCGCCTCCACCTTTGTAAAGTCTCTTCCGATAGTGTAACGGCAAAGTCAAGTGATCGGTAGTGGCCGTTTACACTAAGGTAAGTGAATGGCTAAATATCTGCTCATCAGTCATTTAGCAGGTGAGATGGATATGAGAACAGGTGATTTGTGAAAATCGGTCTCCATCGCATTGAATGGCGTTGCAGGAGATTTGGAAGTCTGGAGAATCTATGAAACCTTACACAGTTGTTTTCACACTGTTGATGTTGGCGGGAACGTTCACTCTGCCCGCATTTTCAAGCACGCGGCGGGCTCCCGGTTCTGGCTGCAACCCCAACGGTCACCAGTTCGATCTGGAACCGCTCGTCAACCCTACCGCCATTACTGGCCAAGCCAATGACTCAGTGGGGTTCATCCGCGGCCGCGGTGGCAACGGTGCCGATCTGGTGGTGGGCGCGGCAGTGGATGCACGCATTCTGAATTCACATCTTTTTTACACTGGATTCTACTTCCCGGCGTACTACGTTCAACGCGACAACTCCAACTGCGCCGCCGATTTTGAAGGTGGAGCCCCGGTGATTCCAAACTCAGGGGACATACCTGCGGGGGCCTCCTCAGTGGCCGCAGACCCCGCCCACGACGCCTTCTTCATGGCCTTCCCCGTATTTAAAGGTGGCGAGAATTACGCGATCACCATCGCGAAGAGCACGTCGGCGAATTTGTTGAATGGGACGAGCTGTCCCAATGGCACTGAGAATAATCCAAACGCTTGCTGGAACCTCCAGGTTGATGCCAACGTCTTGGGTGTCGATAGCAACTACGGCAATACCCCGCTCGCCGTCGACCAGAGAACCCAGGGAACCGGCGCCGGCGATGTCTACGTCGCAGCGTATTCGGGTACGTCCACCGGCTCGGGCGAAGAGTTCCAGATCGTTCTTATGGCATGCACGAACTCTAAGCTCAAGTGCAGCACCAACGTGATCGCCAGCGGGAATGACAAGACGGCACTTGATCCCTTTGTGCAAGTGCGTCCCGACGGCGGGATCACAGTCTCCTATGCCAATATCGTGTTTAAGAACTTCCTAGAATCCGAGCTCCAAATAAAATTTGTGAATTGCACCCCGCAGGGCGCTCCAAACCCTCCCACCTGCGCAGCCCCGACTCTGGTAACTGACGCAAAGCTCCTGGCCGATCCACTAGGTGACGAAGCCGCTTTTGGGGACCTCTCGTATCCCTGGCATGTGGATCGACTGGAAGCCGACGGCAAAACCGTAACTAATTTTCTGATCTATGACCAATGCGCGGTGTCGACGAAGACGGCCCAGAACATTGGGCGGAAGCTCTGTCCCAAGGCCCAAGTTGCAATCGCCTTTTCAACCGATGGCGGAAATACGTGGTCGTCCTTTCAGCCGATATCACCGAACACCCCGGGGCAGCAGTTTCTGGGCAACATTGCGCTGGATGCATCCACGGGAACGGTGAACATCGCCTACTACTCCACGCAAAATGATCCTATGCAGTTGCGGACACAGATCTTTCTGGCTCAGCTCCTACCGGGGCAAACTACGGTCGGCCCCATTCACCAGATCACGTCCACTCTTCTCGATAACACACCGGGATGCACTGTTGAGGGAGATGCCGAATGTAGTTACTACCTTGGGGTGGCGGCGGCAGGAACCGGGCAAAAAGGCCAGAGTCATGTCTACATCCATTTCCCGGGAAGTACTAGAAACGGAAGTTTCAACGGCTTAGCTTTTCCCCTTTTCGCCAACACTCTGACACGATTCGACTATTAGAAGGCTTGGCATCTGAAAACGACCGAAATCCCAGGAGAAGTGACATCATGAAAACAGCAGGAAAAATAACAATAAAAAGGATCAGCATTCTCGCACTCTTGGCCGCATGCGTAGGCACGCTTGGGTTGCGCGCTCAAGCTCAGCAGGCGTCTCAGGACGGCAGGAGCTCGCGCCAGGGACAGCAACCGAAACCATCGCAGTTAAGTGTTCCACCGCACGCGCAACCCGCGCCCATGGCTACCTACAGAAAATATTTGGAGTCGGAAGAGGGCAGGGCGATGATGCAGGTTGCGGGACGCCCGATCTCAAAATATCTGAACGACAAATTCGGCGCACCATCGGCAGACGCGTTAGCGCAGGCCCGCGCCCGTTTGCAAAAAATAGCCGCTCAGCCGCAGCCTGCAGAAACCGAACCTGCCAAGGGGCCGGTGCCGTGTAACGCCAAGGCCGGAGCACGATTTAACCTGGAGCCACGAGCCGACGCTGTACCCCAGCTTGAGCCCGTCGCAGATTTCATTCTAAACGGTGCCGGTTCCGGCGACGACCTGATCGTACAAGCTGCTAACGATACGCGGGGAGTGTATCCCATCAAAACATGGAACGACAGCGTAAGCGGCTATTACGTTCACAGTTCGAGTACTGCCGACTGTAGTGTGCAGTTTGAAGGAGGCTTGCCCGACATCGGCCAGACCTTCGGATTCGGATCCGGTGCCGTGGCCGCAGACCCCGTCCGCGGAGCATTTTTCATGATGGACTCCCGCTACCCAGCGGGAGTTGGCTTGTTTCGGGCCGCAACGGCCGCCTTGTTGAATCCGAAGATCTGTCCGCCCGGCACTCACCTGGAAGCCCAGGCCGAGTCCTGCTGGGGACAGACTACACCGGTGCTCCTCGACGCTAACGGAGTAGAATCCGGAGTAGGCAATGTGGCTGTGGACCAACGTGCCATCGGCTCCGGCAAAGGTGCCGGCGACGTTTATGTGGCCTGGAACGACGCCTACGATTACATAGTGGCTTGCACCAATTCTTTGTCACGGTGCTCGTCGCCGTTGAATTTCGGAGGAAATCAGCTTGATTACCCTGGGCCGTCTGTGCAGGTGCGGGCGGATGGCCTGATCACGATTGCCTACAGACCTGAGCAAAGTGTGGGTGGGTCTATTTCGTTCATCACCTGCACGCCGGCTGGCGCTCCCAATCCGCCTGTGTGCAATCCGTCAACTACCGCAGCCACAATATCCAATCCCCTACCTACCGCTGCGTTCTTCCCCAATCAATTTTTGCAGAATATCACCAATGACGACATGTTTACCTATCCCAAGCATGTCGACCGCCAGGAATCCAACGGCACTTACACAACCTTCGTGGTCTATGACGACTGCAAGAATCCCTACACACCGCCTTTACCGCCGAACGGGGCCCCTACGCTTTGCTTAAGTGCTGAAGTAAACGTGACCTACTCACAAGATGGCGGTAACACTTGGTCGACGCCGGTTTCTGTCAACGTCGCCAGCGCTCATCAATTCTATCCCTCCATCGCTCTCGATTCCTCCGCCGGAACGGTCAGCGTTGCCTGGTATAGCACACAGGGGGACCGGTTCTTCCACGACATACGGGTATTCGTGGCGCAGATTCCGCCCGGCAGCACCACGCTCGGCCCGGCTCAGCCCGTGACTTCCTTCTCTACGATTGACACGTTTCCGGACGAGGGCTTCCCGGTTGACGGAGTTATCAACGATTTCAACATGGGAGCCGTCGCGCATGGCACGGGAACGGCAGGACAAAGTCATTTGTATCTGTCCTTCGATTCATCAGCCGTCGACGGAATCTACAACAAGGAGCCACTGCCGGAACAGAATAACCACATCAAGCTGGTCACTTATTAGCAAGTTGATCGGTTTCTTGTCGAGGCAATCGAGGGCTTGCTCCGACCGGCAGCCCTCAGGGCGTTGTATGAATGAGATTTTTAGAATGGCGAACCTATGAAACCTTGCACAGCTTCTTCCGCGGCAATTCGTTACACACACACGGCAGCGGCGGTCGCACTGCTGATAGTAATGGCAGCTGCATCGCCATCGTCGCAAGCACAGACCGCGAGCGCACAATTCACCCTCGACGTGCTTCACCACTTTGCCGGGGGAACGGACGGGAACTACCCGCAGGGAGGCGTCATCCGAGATGAGGAAGGCAACCTTTACGGTACTACTGCATTTGGCGGAGTAAGTTGCGCACCGGCGGGCTGCGGAACGGTATACAAGATCGACAAGAATGGCGAATATACCGTGCTCTACAGATTCCAATGGGGCAACGATGGTGCGGCTCCCAGGGCGGGCTTGGCGCGCGATGCTGCAGGCAATCTCTACGGCACGACCCAGGGCCAAGGCAGCCCATCCACGGTGTTCAAGGTAGATAAGAATGGACATGAAACCGTGCTTTTCGTCTTTGAGAACAGTAAGAAGGACGGGTGTTGTGCTGACGCAGCGCCGGTCCTGGATGCAGCAGGCAACCTCTATGGCACTTCGCCTTATGGGATCGCTGAGAACGGAGTCGTCTATAAAATCGATGTACATGGGAAGTTCAGCGTAGTCCATACGTTCACCGATATCGCTGACGGCGCAGAGCCCTACGGAGGGTTGGTCATCGACGCGAGCGGTAATCTGTATGGCGCCACGGTCAACGGCGGCGATGACTTAAAAAAGCGCTCCTGCTATACCGATTACAACAGCGTTTTCGAGAATGGCTGCGGAACTATCTTCAAGATCGACAATGCGGGAAAGTTCAGCGTTCTTTACCGCTTTCACGGAAGCGTCGATGGGGGAAACCCGGTGAGTGTAGTTCTCGATCCCGTCGGCAACCTCTACGGGATAACAGACAGTGGAGGAGCTCTTCCGTGTGACAAAATCCTCATCTTCGGGTGCGGAACCATTTTCAAGATCGACACAGCGGGAAAGTTCAGCGTGCTCCACACATTCCGTCCAAACCCAGTCACAAACCCAATGTACAACAATCTGTTTCTGGACTCGAAGGGGAACATTTACGGCACTAACGAATCAGAGCCTTTTGCTGAAAACGGATTTCTATTCGAATTGGACACCACGGGGAAATACACCGTCCTCTACACTTTTACAGACGTATCCGACGGAACAGGCATAAGTGGCGCGATAATCGCTCCGAACGGTGATTTCTACGGCACGTTCGGGACTGGCGGCGGTCTCAATTGCGGCTCCCTGGGTGCCGGCTGCGGAACCGTGTTCAAATTGACCCCGTAGCTTAGGGATGTCATTGTCAGAGTCGCGACGTGCCACGGCAATGTGGCCGCAATCACTGGAGGCAGGACTAGAATGAGAAAACTACAAATGCTGGTTGTCATAATACTCGCCATGGCGCTGTTGGCAATTGCCACACCGTCAGCGAGCGCACAGACTTTCACTGTGCTCCATTCGTTCGCCGCTGGGACGGACGGCGCAGATCCTACCCCCATCATCCGCGACGCGCAAGGCAACATCTATGGCGCGACAAGGTTTGGTGGCATCCCCACTTGCGGCGGAGGCACAGACACTTGCGGGACGGTGTTCAAGATCGACAGCGCTGGCAAAGAAACCATCCTCTACCGCTTCACCGGCGGGAACAATGGAGTAAATCCGCTTGCCGGCTTGGTCCGGGACGCGAAGGGCAACCTCTATGGCACGACGCAAGGGAACGGTTTTGATGGCGGCGCATCCGTAGTGTTCAAGCTCGAGCCCAATGGCCAGGAGACCAGCCTCGACATTACCAATGCGAATGCCTGCTGCTTGGATTCGCCTCTTGCCGTGGACGCGGAAGGCAATCTCTACGGCATGTCGCCATACGCGGGCCGGCCCAATTGCGGGTTGGACTATCAGGGTGTGGGCTGTGGAACGTTGTTCAAAATCACCCCCTCCGGCAAATTTAAAGTGCTTCACGTTTTCAAAGGAAAGGACGGAATACAGCCCGAGGGAGGCGTGGTTCTTGACGCCCAAGGCAACATCTACGGCACCGCTGTCTCGGGCGGCAATCTCAAGTGCTTTTATCCCGGCGAAGGGGGAAGCGAGGGGCCAGGATGCGGAACCATCTACAAGCTGGAGCCGAGTGGCAAGTTCACCGTCCTCCACACCTTCACCGGTCCGAATGATGGATCGTACCCTCTGGGCCTGATTATTGACGACGCTGGCAACCTCTATGGCATTGCGGACAGCGGCGGCGATGTCATCAAGCATACAAATTGGGAGTACGGCTTGGGAACAATTTTCAAAGTAGATACGACCGGCAAGTACAGCGTGCTCTTCACCTTCAGCCCGTGCACCGATCCCCCGTGCACTAAGGGCCAGGTGCTGGAAAATCTCTACGCCAGCCATCTGGTCAGAGACTCGAAAGGCAACCTGTACGGCATCCAAGAGTCCAACGACTGCGCCTTCGGTGGGGGATGTATTTTCAGAATAGACACGAAAGGGAACATAACCGACCTCTACGACTTCACAGAAGAGGAAAGCGGGGACCCAGGCTTCTACGACGCGATGGGCTTGGTCCTAGGTTCGGACGGCGATTTCTATGGCAGCACGCCCTACGGGGGATCCGAGGAACCCGAATGTTTCGACAATCTTGGCAGCCAGGCATGCGGGTCGGTGTTTCACCTTACGTTTTAGCCGGCCCTTTTGCCGAGGGGCGTCATTGTCAGAGTCGCGGCGTGCCACGGCAAGGTGGCCACAATCACTGGAGGCAGGACAAATGAGAAAACCACAAGTGCTGCTTGCAACGAGACTTTACATCTTCGCGACAACTGGCTGGCTGTTCGCCGGTAAATGTCTGTAGTACCTTGACTCACTATCACCTGGGAGATAGGAACAATGACTAGAAACCTTCGTAAATTCATGGCAATGGCGTTGCCAACTTTGGCCCTAGCACTGACATCAAGCACCGCCATGGCGCAGAGCTACAGCGGGAACTGGCCGATGAAAGTGACCCACTCGCAATTCTTCAATGGCCAGTATTGTGTGACGCTGACCGACGATGGCAGCCAAGGCTGGCGGCACAGCGGCGAGGCCTCGGTGGTCGTCGACGGCAACCAGCTTTTCGGCACATTTCAACTCATCAACCACCTCCTCACGGTGACGTTCCAAGAACCGGAGGGAGAACAGAACGCTGGCCTGGTGTTCGTCGCTCCCGCCGCAAAAGGCAACATGGGCAGTGGGGTCTACGATAACGTCAATGGCGGAGAAGAGTTCGACTCCGGTGTAGTGGTGGTCGGCAAGAAAAACGGCTGCCAATAATGAATTCGGCACCTTCGGGCGACGCCCCAGGTTTCCGCCTGGTTCTGGGCGGTAACTGGGAGCCGCGTCGCCATGTGCAAGTGCCAAGCTACCGTTCTTTCGTGGTTTCGTGTCGTCTATTCTGACTCGATCCCCACCGTTCCTCACGCCGGGTGACCGTTTAGCTTGGGGCCTTCTCAACTGGCGCAGTGGCCGGCATGTTCACCCAGGGCGCGGTTTCCCGCTACGAGGCGAACGGCAGTCTGGATGCAACTTTCGGTGGCGCGGGCCAGGCGGCAGGCTTTGGGATGGGCGGAGCCATGGCCGTAATCGACAGCAGCAGCCGGAATTTCGTGTTCGCCGACAACTTGGGGAGTTAATCGGGAGAAGCGCGCCATTTATGAGATAGGTTCTAGCTTGATTAGATAGCGTCAGCTTCAAACGTAGGGCGTAGGGCAAGGTCTTGCCGTTGAGGGACAAGGATGGAGTGATGAGTGCCTGGTGAGTAGAACGTCCGGCTTGCTGTAGGCGAGGGGATTCGGGTTTAGCGGTCTAAGCGGACGCTGCTGCCAGACTGAGTTTGCGTCGTAGGCTGAACCACCTGCCCAGGTTGTAGCTGAGGCAGGCCCAAGTCACTTCCATCATGGCTACCTTCAGGCGGTTCCGACAGCGGAACGGGGAAAAGTAATCGTCGCTTCTTTCGCGAGGCATTGATGGGAGAAGGAAAACCTGAATCGTGCGATTGTGCATCAATTCTCTTTAAGGGCGGATCGCCGACACTTCTCTACATTGTCCGCACCAACTTGTCTATCATGTATTCGGAGAGTAGGCAGAGTATAAGACAAGCGAGACCGAGGTCCTGGTGGAAGGGAGGCGCTCGATGAAACCTTTCATTCTTTTCCGAAGATTTCGACTCGTCGGCAGGGGAAACATTGACCTGCAACAAAGTAGGTCTTCCAGGATACTGTTCCGGATCTCGCCAGTGTGGCTCTTGATTCTTGGACTGTCCGGCTGCAGTAGCTATCCTTCGCCGTCCTCGGGGCCGCCACCCGGCTTGTCGATCGCCACGGTGCAGGATCTCGGCGTCATCCCGACAAACCCGGATATTCTGGGAAGAGACGGCGGCTATAGCGCCTTATTCCACGGCTACTCCGTGTGGGTGTACGGCGACACATTTATAGCCAAGGCGAACGCCGAAGACCAAACGTTGCTCAGCGATTCATGGTCGTTTACGACGGACCTCAATGCGCAACGAGGTATTACTGGATTTCAGGAGCGCCTGGATTCTGCTGGAGCGCCCGCGATAATTTTGCCGTTGACCCCGGCGGAGCAGGCTTTCAACCAGGCGCATAACGTCAACAACTGCCAGGCGCAGCCTTGCGGCGCTCGCTGGGCGCTGTGGCCGTCGTCGATCGTCGTCAACCCTAAGGACGGGAGCGCTTTGATTTTTTACATGGTCGTTTACGCCCTTCCGGGTAGTTTCAACTTCCAAGGGTTTGGGAGTTCTGTTGCGCTATGGCAGGATTTCCAAGGGCAGCCGCAGCGGCCGGTGTTGAATCCGCCGATCGTGGCGGACCATCCCGACCTCCTTTTTAATGCAAACGAACCGGCTATTGGTTCGGCCTCGTTCCTCAGCGACGGAACGCTTTATGCATATGGTTGCGACTACAACAGCGGCTGCGAGCTTGGGAAAGTGGACCCGGCCAGTGCGCAAGATCGCAGCGCCTGGAGCTTTTACGCCGGCAACGGTAATTGGTCCACGCAAATTGGCGACGCCATTTCGGTTTTCAACGACGCCAACATTCTTAGCGTTTCGTGGAACGCCTTTCTGCAGCGCTACCTCGCCGTCTACAGCCCACCCTTCTCGCAAAATGTGGTGATGCGGACGTCTGTCAATCCCGAAGGCCCCTGGTCAAGCGAAATCGTGGCGTTCGTCGCGATGCAACCCTCTAGTGGCAACGTCTACGACGCGCATGCCCACGTCGAATACGACTCCAACAGTGGACAGACCATCTATGTGAGCTATTCACGCTCCACATCCGCACCCTTCTCCAGTGAAGTGCGGCTCGTTGCGGTAGAATTCAATTAACAAACAATACTCACGTGGCACAGCGTGTTTCATGCAGTCCGCGGCCAGCGTCATAACCAGTGGCAAAACGAAAGCTCAATATGCTCCTCACTCAGTTAAACATCGCTAATCGCAGCTTTTCAGTTCGTACGATGAAATCGCTTTCGGCCATCAGCCTAGCCTGCCTGTACCTACAAGGCGCATTGGCCCGGCAGTAGCACAAGGCACTCTAACAAGGGACGTACGGGGCACACTGCGCGGTTCTGGAATCAAGGTCTTCCCTGAAACAATTCCGGGCCAGACACATCGCGGCGCGGGAGGGGGAAGCTGTCCCTGTATACGGTTACTCATAAAGGGAGCCAGGCCGATGACGAGCAGTGCGATGTAGAACCTGCGTTCCGTGACGCCATGAACAGTCTTGCTCAACCCTCCGACGCTTGTCTTGCAGGGTGCGGTAGCTCCGGCTAATTGTACGCCCCACATCTTATAGAGCTGGAATTGCACTAAGGCTTGGTAAATTGTCGGCAAATTGTGGCAGCCGATCTAGACCGGGACCATCCAGCCATCCCCCGATGCATTGCGACTGTCTGCGGGTCCGGTCGGACCACTATGCCCACGGCCACTCGGTTTTCAACCGGCGAGAAACTTTCCCAGCGACTCCGGGTTCTAACCACTCAAATGCCTTGCTAGCCGCCGCCTCCAGCCCATCGTGCCTCTGCACCTTGAATCCAAGAGAGAGCGGAGGCCAAAGTTCAGGAGGTGGCTCGTGGTCAGGGTACGGGTTGAGGCCACCCACGAAGAGATCGCTCTCATAACCCAAGCAGCCCGGAAACTGGGCCTCTCTGCGTCCCAATTCGTCACACATGCAGCTACAAGCCTCCGCAGCAAACAGAAATTGCACAAGATCGCAGGTCGCAGGAATTCATCTCCTGGAAAAACGAAGCTGTCACGTCGGAAACGAAAGTCTTGATAGATATAGGACTGTCGTATCGGCTACAATCCAATGTCGTGATTCTCGGGATGCATTCTCAGCCCATTTACCACAGGGCAAATCGTTCTATAATCCACGCGACAAGCCAGCGCAGGAGGGGGAAATGAAGAGGCCCAAGCGGAAGATGTCTCCTGGCGTCTCACGAGCCCGTCGGCCCAAAACCGGAAACAACAGGGGAATGTTGATTCTGCTTAGTGAAGAGGAAAAGACCAGCATCGAGAAGGCGGCAGCGAAAGAAGGAGTAAGTATGAGCCGCTTTATTGTTGAGCGCGCCCTGAATGCTGCCAAGCGCGTCCTCTCCTAATCTGCCTAGATATGCACCTCGCCGAGAGGTGGTTGTGAGCTTTCCATAATCGGCCCGATCCAGGGTCATCCCAAAATCTTCCGATTTCTCCTGACTGACGCCGCAACATTTCCCGGACTCCAGGGTTCGATAGAAATTATAGATATATATGTACAACCAATTTCACAATTGGTGTAGTCATATATCTAAATGACCTAATGGTAGGCCCTCCGGAGGTTTGCAATGGCTGAAAGTTCAAATCTAACGACAACAGAAGCAAAAATGCGACAAGTGAACAGGTTTCTGAAGAAGGGCGCGTTGACATTCAGCACCTGTCTAGCTCTGGCGGATGAAGTTTTCGCCCAGCAGGGCGGTTCTCCCTGGACGCAGGCCGTTCAGGCGCTACAAGCGGCCTTTACCGGGCCGATTGCCACTGGATTGGCCTTGGTTGCCATCGTTGTGGGTGGCCTAATGTTCGCGTTTGGTGAAGGTGCGGCCAAGCGCACCTTAGCAGGCGTGATCTTCGGCGTGGGTATGGCCGTGGGAGCCGTGAACTTCATGTCTTGGCTGTTTCCGTGATCGGAACGGCAATCCGCGCTGTGAGGAAATTATGGAACGAAGACGCAATCCCGTATTCCGAGCGCTCAATGCTCCCCTGACCCTTATGGAAGCGGAGAGGAAGCTGTTCTTCCTGGCTTTAGTCATGGGAGCAGCGGTCTTCGACCTGCTGCACACGTTTCTTGGCGGAATCCTGATGTTCTCGCTGTTGTACTGGTTTGCTCGCTGGGCAACCAAGACTGATCCTGAGATTCTCCGTCTGCTGCTCAACTCGTCGAAGATTCACCGCCAGTACGACCCTATGAAGTTCGCTCCGGTGTCGGTACGGAAGGTGCGCCATGTTTAGGCTGACTACGGCCCTGAAAGGCTATCGCGAGGCGGGATCGCTCAACGACCAAATCAACCTTTTTGGCTTCGTGGACGACCACACTTTTCTGACGAAGAGCGGAGACGTGGGAGTTGTGTTGGCGGTGAAGGGTGTGGATTATGAATGCCTCGCCGCTGGCGAGATTGACAATTACACGAAACGACTCGAATCGGCATTCAAGATCCTCGACGACAAGTGCCGCATTTACCAGTACCTCTTCAAACGCAGCAACCCAGCCATTCCGAGCAGGAGCCATGAGAATCCGATCGTAAACGCAGCGATTGAGAACCGAATCGCGTACCTCAAAGGCAAAGCACAAAGCCTATATGGAGTGACGATCTACTTCGTCATCCTGCTGGAAAATCCTCCGGCTAAAAGGACGGTGTCCCGCATCCTGACGACCGTCAACTCCGACCCGAAGCGCTCCGTAAGCGAGATCAAGGCGCTTCTTTCAACCGAAAAGCAAGTTGCGCTGGTCGGCGAGGAAATACAGGCTGCACAGGCGATCCTTGCACAAAAGGTTTCCAGCTTTATTCTGCAAGTGAATGACTTCCTGCCGGTTGAACTCCTCAATAAGGAACGGGCGTTCCACTTTCTGAAGCAGATTCTCAACTTTGCGCCGCACAAACTCGAATCGGCACGAGTCAAACATGACACTTTCCTTGACTATTACCTCTGCGAGTCGCACGTCGAATGCCATCGCGGATTCCTTCGCGTGGATGACTACTACGTGCGCGTGCTGACGCTCAAAGAGCCATCGGCGCAGAGCCTTCCTCTGATTTTTCAGAAGCTCTTGGAAGTCCAGGCCAACTTCTTTGTTGTAACGGAATGGCGGAAAGAAGAGCCGGACAAGACCCGCAGCCGGATTCACTCGCGCAGACGCCACTTTCACAATACGAAGCAGTCTTTCGTCAGCTATCTGAATACGTCGGACGCCGGGCCAGCAGCGCAAGACATTCTCATCGACGATTCAAAGGAAGCCCAAATCCACAGTCTCGGAGAAGCACTGAAGGAATTGGAAGTCAAAGGCAACTACTTCGGTGAATTCTCGCTGACCGTGGTCGTTTACGACCTCGACTTGGCGAAAGTCCAGGGGGCTTGTGCAGAGGTTTATAAGGTGTTCAGCGTTCATGATGCCCAGCTTTACGAGGAGCGCTACAACCTGCTCAACGCTTATCTCGCCACTGTGCCGGGCAACACGGCATTCAATTTACGTCGATTGCTCGTTACGAACGCGAATTACGCGGACTACTCATTCCTGTTTACCTTGCACACCGGCGAACCGGAAAACCCGCATCTGAAGCAGGAGTACCTCGCAGTTCTCGAAACCAGCCATCACACGCCGTATTTCTTGAACCTGCACTACCGCGATGTGGCCCATACCGTGATTCTCGGCCGTACCGGATCGGGCAAGTCGTTCCTTCTGAATTTTCTCATCACCAACCTGCAGAAATACGAGCCTTACACCTTCATCTTCGATCTGGGAGGAAGTTTTGGGAGCCTCACCCAGCTCTTCGGCGGGTCTTATCTGAAGGTGGGCATCGAATCTCGTGATTTCAAGATCAATCCTTTCGCGCTGTCGCCTTCGAAGCGGAACCTCGATTTCCTGACCATCTTCGTTCGCGTTCTCGCCGAATCCCAGGGCGAGGCCCTCAGTGGCAGCCAAGAGCGTGAACTGTATGAGCAGATTCAGAACCTCTACGAACTCGACGATTCGACCCTCCACACCCTCGGCACCTTGGGCAACACGCTTCGACGCGATCTGGACAGCCGCCTCTACAAGTGGAAGCAGGGCGGCCAATTCGGATTTCTCTTTGACAATGCGGAGGACACCGTCAGCTTCTCGCGCTTTCAGTGTCTCGACTTCCAGGGTATGCGGGAATATCCGCAGGTGCTGGAGCCTTTGCTCTTCTACGTTCTGCATCGTGCTGACGCCATCATCCGCGATCCGCAGGTCAGCCACGTATTCAAAGCCTTCTTTATCGACGAAGCCTGGGTGTTCCTGAAAAACCCCAGCATCCGGGCTTACATCGTCGAAGCCCTCAAGACCTGGCGGAAGCACAACGCCGCGCTCGTGCTCTCGACGCAATCGCTCGATGAACTGCGGAAGTCCGACATCCTCGACATAATCCTCGAAAGCTGCGTCACCAAGATTTTCTTGGCCAACCCCGAGATGGATCGGGAACTTTACCAGCAGCACTTCCACCTCAACGATCACGAGATCGAAATGATCGGCGGCCTCGTTCCAAAACAACAGATGCTCATCAAGACGCCCGACACATCGAAAGTCGCCAATCTCAACGTTGATGCCAAGAGCTACTGGCTTTATACCAATGACCCGTTCGACAACCAGAAACGTGACGAGGCATTCGCCACCTACGGTTTTGAAAAAGGCTTGGAAGTGCTAGCCGGAGTTCATCCGGCTTTGACCGATGCAAGAAAGGATTCCGCTGGAGGTTTGTTATGAAACTGCTCGCTTGCTGCGCTGTGTTGCTGCTCGTTTGCCTATGTCCGTTCGCGCTCGTTCACGCCGACAACGGAGCGCGAGTTGTGAAGTATTCGCAGACCGACATTATTCCGATCCGCGCCAAGGTCCGCTTTTCGACCTTGATCGTCTTGCCTGCCGACGAAGAGATTCTCGACTTCACCACGGGTGACAAAGAGTTCTGGATCATCAATGGCACCCACAATCTTTGCTACTTACATCCAGCCCAGGTGGGAATCCGCAGCAACCTCAATCTGGTCACAGCCAGCGGACACCTTTACTCGTTTCTGTTGACGGAGATCAGCAAACAGCCGGGAACCGAACCCGACGTGAAAGTATTCGTCACGCCAAGCGACGGATCAGGCATCGCTGGGAACATCACGCCCTCCAAGTACGTCCGCGCCAGCGAAGTGGACGCCTACAAGAGCGAACTGGCGGACGTTCGCAGCCAGCTTGCTCAGGAACAGCGACACACCCTAGACCAGATCACGAGACAAGTTGCCGCCTACAAACAGAAATATCCCACGAAACTTCAATTCGACTACACCTTCGACAAGAAGGCCCGGCTCACGCCGTTCTTGGTTTCCGAGATTTACCACGACGACAGTTTCACCTACATCAAGTCCGCCGCCAGCGAGAGGCCCGCGATCTACGAGATGAAAGACGGGAAACCCAACCTCGTCAATTTCGACTACGAGAACGGCGTGTACATCGTCCCCAAGATCATCGACAGCGGCTATCTCGTGGTTGGCAAGAAGCGAGCGACCTTCAGTCGGCAAACAACGGCCCAGGCCCGAGCGAGTGAGTGAGGATTGTATGGAACAGGCAATCAAAGACAAGGCTCCGAAGCCCGCAGGACTCGTCCCGAAGAATCTCCAAGCATTTCTTTTGGTCGGACTGGCCCTGCTCATGGTTCTAGTCATGGCCCTCACCGGCCACAAGCGTCCGGTGGCGCCCAACAACGCGGAAGCGACATCGGCTGTGCCGAACATAGTTCCTGTGAATACCGACAAGGTTAACGACTTTCAGAAAGGCATTGAACAGACTCAGCGCGAATCGGCACCCCAGGCTGAAGAGGCGTTGCTTCAGAGACAGAGGCAATTGGCTGCGCAGGGGATGGGATCGGCCCAGCCCTTTCCATCGACGCCCTATGGAACTCCAGTCGCCTCTGCTTATCCCAACGGCGCGTACCCGCCAAGTGTCTACGCCGCCGCGCCTTCTCAGTCTGCGGAGGGACAAACTGATCCGATCAGAGACGAACAAAAAAAGCGGGCGTACTTGTCGCTATTCTCCGACAACGTAGCGTTGACTTACCGGAAGGACTTGCGTGTAGACCTAGGCCGCAACTCGTCTACGCTTGCAACGCCAGACCAACTCGCTACTCAGGCCAGCGCCGAGCTTGCCCACGGAGAGGCAGTCTTAGCCGAAGCACAGAAGGCAGGGCTTGCTCCGCAGACCCCCGCAGCAAATAACCCTCTTCCCAATGCCGCATCGCCTCAGAGCGCCGCCGACTCCGCTGGACAGAAAAGCGCTGACCCGAAGGCCCCGGACCCGAGTGCTGGTTACACATCCGTCGAGGGCAAGAAATACGTGCTCTTTGAAGGCACGGTGCTTGAAGCTCTGCTCATCAACCGGCTCGACGGCAGCTTCTCCGGCCCCGTCAGCTGCCTGGTATCCAACAACGCCTACTCCCACGACCGGCAACACGTGCTCATTCCAGCAGGGAGCAAAATCCTTGGCGAAACAAAAAAGGTGGACACCTTCGGCCAGGTGCGCCTTGCCGTCACTTTCCATCGTCTCATCATGCCCGATGGATTCTCCGTCAATCTTGACCAGTTCAAAGGCTTGGACCAAGCCGGAGCCACCGCGCTCAAGGACAAGGTCAACAACCATTACGCCAAAATCTTTGGCGCATCGCTCGCCCTCGGTGTCCTTGGCGGTGTTGCCCAGATCGGAACCGGCAGCGCCCTCACCTCAACCGGCACGGAGCGGATTCAGGAGGGCTTCGGCGTCGGCATGGCCAGTGCCGGAGAAGATGTTCTCGACCGCTTCCTGAACATCATGCCCACGGTCACGATCCGCGAGGGCACACGCATCAAGATTTACCTGTCGAACGACCTGCTGCTGCCCGACTACGGCAGCCACACCGTTCCATCCGACATTTGAACGAGAACACGAATTCAGAAAAGGAGACCACCATGAAGAAGTTCTTGACCATTACGTTGATTGTTCTGGCCTTGGCCGCAATGCCCGGACGAGCGAACGCCCAGTTCGGCTCGGGCATTGTCTACGATCCCACGAACTTCCACCAAGCCCTGCTCCGGTACGCCCAACTGATCGCCCAGTTGAACCAGTTGCGCGCCACCTACATGCAAATCGTCAACGCCTACCAACTGGCCCAGCGCATGTCGCAGGGCCTCCCCAACATGCAGACCCGCTATGCCACGACGTGGTCACCTTGGGGCTATGGCAGCGCCCAAGACACCTACGGAAACACCGCGCCGTGGATCAACGGAGTGAACTCTGGGAACCTTCAGAGCGTTCTTAGTGGTTTCCAGCGGGCCACAAGTGCTCTGTCGCTGTACACGCCCGCCCTACTTTCTGCGATGCCCGCAGGCGAAGCGCGGCGAATCCAATCCGACATCGCCACCATTGAACTAATCGACGGCGCGGCCCAAAACGCAATGGCCACCATCGGTGGAATCCGTGCCCGTTCGCTTCAGACTACAAACGCAATCGGCAACATCCAGTACGATTCTTTGACCAGCGACCCTAATCTGAACAGCGAAGTTGCCGTCCTGAACAAGGTCAATGCCACGAACGTTCTGTCGCTGCAGAATGCTCAGGACACGAACAAGCTGCTCGTCGCCATCCTTGAGCAGCAGACGATTCTCTCCAAACAGCTTCGCGATTCTGCCACGAACATCGCGAATGCCGACATCGACCGCCGTCAGAACAGCGCGAACCTGAATCAACAACTAATCGGGAGCATCGGGCAATCCCTCAGCAGTTACACGCTGCCGTAGAGCCTGCAAATGTGAGGGAAAGGAGCATCCGTATGGGTCAGCTGAACACGATCACGAGCTACATCACGCAGCTGCTCACCCAGCATGTTGGCCAGTTCACCTACCTTGGCCAGAGCATGTTCCTTTCCTTCGCCACCATCATGATCGTCTGGTTTGGCGCCAAGTCGGCGCTCGGCTCTGCCGACCGGGCCGGCGGATTCCACTTCGGAAACTTTGCCAGCCTCATCATGATGATCGCCTTCGGTTATGCGATGACCCAGTATTACGACACGCCGATACCGGGTTTCGGCAGGAGTTTCTATCACCTCATCATCGACCAGACGGAATACCTCAGCAATCTGCTCGCCGGGACTCAGTTGCAGAACGCCTCAAACGCAATTGCCAACTATCAGAGGCAGATTCAGTCTCCGGGACTGACTGACATTTCTGGCAGCGTTGCCTACATCCTCGACGAAGCAATCCTCGCGTTGTGGCAGGCGGTCGCCATCATCATCACTGCCTATGGTTTCGTCGCCCAGGCGATCTGCATCCTCGTAGGCCCAGTCTTTATTCCGTTCTTCATCGTTCCGAAGCTCGAATGGCTCTTCTGGGGGTGGCTGAAATGCTTCATGCAATACGCCTTCTACCAAGTCATAGCGGCGGCGACGATGTTCGTCATGGGCAACCTTGTGATCTACGTGCTGACCCAACCGCCGTTTCTTCCGGTCCCTGATCCATTGAGTTTGCTGACGCTCCTGATCGTGGTTTTCCTTGGCGGGATCTACGCCTTGCTGAAAGTTCCTGCACTCACAAGCCACATCTTCAGCGGCATGTCCGGGCTCAATTCGGGAGCCATCGTGGAGTATTTCCTGCCATGAAGGACGCTCAATTCAACGAAGCGAAGCAGCTCTATCTGGAGAAGTACGGGGACGCGATTGTCACCAACAACTACCTCAAGATTGCCGTCGCACTGCTGTGCCTCGCCGCACTCGGACTGGTCGTTCTGAATCTCAGAACCATCCGAACCTTTCAGAACTTCCGTCCTCTGGTCATTCGCATTGACGACCTCGGACGCGCCCAGGCTGTCGATTACAAAAGCCTCGAATACCATCCCGGAGACCGCGAGGCCAAGTATTTCCTGGCGCAATTTTGCAGCCTCTACTACCGCCGTAACCGCTACACCATTCACGACGACTTCACGAAAGCGCTTTACTTTCTCGACGGCAAGGTCGCCAACGACATCATGGAGCAGTACCGGAAAGACGACACGATCAATGCTTTTCTAAACAATCCTTCGTCCCCGGAAGTGGACATTGACGTTGAAAAAGTTGCTTTGCAGCCGATGCAGGCACCGCCCTATCGGGCGTCTGTGGACTTCTACCGTCTTGAATATGCTCCCGCGGATCACTCCATTCTGAAGAAGACGCTGTACACGGCGAACTTCATTTTTGTATTCAAGGACGACGTACCCAGCGAGCTGATACCGATCAACCCGCTGGGTTTGACTATCACCTACTTCCGCCAGGACCAAGCCTTCACCAATGAGGTGCAGCGATGATCGCCAACGCTTTGTTCGCATCTACCGGTCTTACCTTGGCTCTACTTTTCTTCCTTGGGAACGAATTGCGGTTCCTTATCCCCTACCGCACGCTGCTCGTTCACGAGTACAGAATGGCGATTCTGATCTTCGTAGGCGTGTTGTTTGTGAACCTCACGGGAGCAATGTTCACCTTCGGGCGCCGGTTCTTTCTGAAAGACACGGGTCGCAAACTCGCCCATTTCGACCGCGAATTGAATGCCGGACGCACGCCGATGCCGCCCCATCTTCACCGCGAGGAGTTGACCTAATGTCCCGCTATGATCGTGACGAAAGCCCGGACGAAATCCGCGATTCGACCCTTCGCCGCCCAGCGGAGCGTAGTGGCGGAGAAGAAACTTCCGACGCCCGAGGCCAGGGCGGGGGCAGCGGAACGGACGGCCAAGCTGGTCCGCGCGAGATTCGCGGCGAGCATCCAACTCCTTCGACTCGAAATCGAGAGCCGCGAGAACCGAATCCGACGCGGGCACGCACCTACGATCTTCGGGATTCCGAGGTCCAAACCCTCGTGGATATTGGGACTTTCCGAGCAATCAAGACCGAAGACTTGGTCCAGTACCGCTACGACGGTGACGCCCGCCGGGCACGGGGCGACCTGAAACATCTCGTCGAAGAGGGGCTCGTACAACGGCGCACGACGTATCCCAACCGTGACGTATACGTTGGTCTCACCCGCAAGGGCCGTCGCTATATCGAGCACCATCGGCCTGAGAATGCCGCATCCCGCCAGGTCTTTTATCACGGTTTCGTTAAGCGCCGGGAGGCCCGCCACGACGCCGCAATCTATCGGCTCTACCAGCGCGAAAGCGAAAGAATCACACGCGAAGGAGGCAGGATTAACCGCGTCATTTTGGATTTTGAACTGAAAGCATCCATCAATCGGGAACTCTCCAATATCCACTCGCTACCCCCCGAAGAGCAGCTCTCTCGCAGGCAGGAGATCGCCGAAGCGCATGGCTTGACGGTCGTCAGCGGCAAGATTCCCCTTCCCGACCTCCGCCTGGAATGCGAAACTCCGGACCAACAACAGGCCAAAGTTGACCTTGAAGTCGTCAGTGGCGACTACCGCCATGGCCAGATCGCCGACAAGGCCCGCGCTGGATTCACCTTTTACGCCTTCGCGGAGGACGCCGTGCGCCTTCGTCCCGCCATGGCCGATCCCGAAATCATGCAGGACATTCTCTCCCTATGAGCATTCGTGGCGAATACGTGAAGGCCATCGAGCGGTACGGTTACACCCCCACCGAAGCGCGCTTCCTCTACCTCGTCGCCACCCATTCCGGCTACTTCACCCAGCAGCAGTTCTTCCGTTTTGCCGGGGTCAATCGAGGAGGTATGGGCACCCGCCTGACCGTCAAAGCTATCGAACATGGCCACACTCGTACTGCCAGGCTCGCCCGTCACACCCTGATCTACAACCTGTTCGCACGCCCCTTCTATGAATCCATAGAGAAGGACAATCTCCGCAATCGCCGCCGCCTTTCCGACGAACTCATCCGCACCCGGTTGCTAATCCTGGACTTCATTCTGGTCCATCCCGACCTCAACTACCTGGAAACCGAGCACGAAAAAGTCCGCTACTTTCACGAAGAGCTTGGACTTCCTCTTGCCGTTTTGCCTCACCGGACCTACAAAGGCACGAAATCACAATCGCAGACAGACCGGTATTTCGTGGACCGCTTTTCCATTTTCCAGAGCCGTCCCGTACCAGGCTCCGATCAATCTGTCCCAGTGTTCGTCTACTGCGACTCTGCCGGGAACAGCCTCCTCGGCTTCGTCTCCTACCTCGAAAACTATCAGCACTTGCTTCGCCGCGTGCCTGCGTTCGAGGTGATCTATGCTGCTCCCAACGCTGGAAAATTCCATCGGGCTGAAGCGTTTTTCGCCCGTCGGTTGGCCCCGACCGCTCGCATTGACGCTCATCATCTCTTCCGCTATTTCAGCATTCGCCAGCTCTGGGAGAGCGGCCAGACCAGCCAGCTCACGCGCGCGGATCGTGAGTTATTGCGCGACGGAGATCAGCGCTACCAAGGCCAATTGTTCGACCACACGTACCGGGAGTACCTGGCCGGAGGACTCTCCCCAGCCCAGGTCAATACCCTCGTCAACCCCGGTTCGGAGCGACAGAAGATGGCCTTCAAGACCCATCTTTTGCCCGAGCCCTACGACATTCTGGAACACGTTTCCATCAACACGAACCGGCGCGGAAGTGGAACCATCCCCGGAAACGCTCATTCCACCAACGGTTCCGCTCCAAGTTCCAGTTCCAGTACGGCACAAACACTTGAAAGTTCAGGAACAACCCCATGAACACCAACAGCAATGCGGACGCGGGAAAAAACATTTTGTGGCCGGGAGCGACCCCATATTTTGGCGCGAGCATCGCGCCAAAATCCCTTCGGGCTTCGGGGGTCGCTCCCGGCCACAGTGTCTTCGCCCCTGCGGGCGAACCTCCAAGCCATCCCGCGTCCGCATTCTTGCCAATTCCTGTCCGAGCAAGACCGACGCTGCTCACATGCGCAACGCAGGTCCAACCAAGGAGAAGCCATGCCTTTACTAAAACCACCTGAACCTGCCATCACCCAGCGTAGGTACTACCTCCGTATCGAGGAGCCCCTCGCGCAGACGATGGAACGCTATGCCGAGTTTCTCGGCACTACCAGCATCGACCATGTCGTCACCGAGGCACTCCAGTTCATCTTCAAACGCGACAACCAGTTCAAATCCTGGCTGGAGCAGAACCCGGAACCAACTCCGAAGCCAGCCAAGTCAAAGGCTGGGTCCAAGAACACAGCCCCTAATGCGGGTGCCCAATGATCCAGCGTGCGCTTGCCTCCAAGGGCATCGTTGCCTACGTCCTAGCATGTGCCACCGGAATCACCCTTTACTTCCGCTGGCCCTTTCCCGAAAACGACCTCATGCTGCGCTTGATCTCAATCCGTGCTCCCTTGATCTACGCAGTCTTCAAGTACAGCTATACGTTGTTCTTGTTCACCACTCCCTACATTGCCTACTCGCTTGTTCTATCTGGCCTCTACGTCTTCGCCTTTCGCCCCACCCGCAAAATAAAACCCATGCCCCTGCCTCCCTACCCCGATCCCAGCAGGCGCGACGAACTCTTCCTAGTGCTCGGAGAAGTCCACGACCCGAGAAAACCAGTGGCTGCCGAGCAACCTTATTGGCTGACCGTCCCCGAACGCGGACTGTTCACTGGCATTGCCATCTTCGGTGCGATCGGCACTGGCAAAACTAGCGGTTGCATGTATCCCTACGCTGAGCAGCTCATCTCCTACCGGGCCGACGATCCCGACAAGCGCATCGGCGGTCTCGTGCTCGAAGTAAAGGGCGACTTCTGCCACAAAGTCAAAGGCATCCTCAAGCGGCACGATAGGGAAGCCGATTACGTCGAGGTCAACCTGAACGCGGACTATCGCTACAACCCCCTATACAACGACCTCGACGCTTACGCGCTCGCGTACAACATCGCATCGCTCCTTAGCAATCTCTTCGGTAAGGGCAAGGAACCCTTCTGGCAGCAGGCCTACACCAACCTCGTCAAGTTCATCATCCAGCTTCACAAGGTCGCCTACGACTACGTGACCCTGTTTGACGTTTACGAATGCGCCATCAACCCCGAACTGCTCGAAACCAGAATTCAGGAAGCCGAGCGCCAACTCAAAGGCTGTCACTACTTGGTCCTAGCCGACGCCGACTTTCGCGCTCATCCCGAGTTCGAACGATTTCACTTTGCTGCCCATGAACCCGGCAAGAGCCACAAGGCGCCGCAATCGCCCGCTTTAGAAGAAGCCCTGAAGGCCGCCGAACTCAAATACGAACCCCACTTCGAGCCACCCTCGCAAGCTACCGACTCCCTGAAGGTCGAAGTCCTTGAGGGCGTGAAACGCTGGTTCTACCACGACTGGCGGCGCATCGAGAACAAGCTCCGCACCTCCATTGTCGAAGGCATCTCCGTCTTTCTGTCTCTGTTCGATGACAACCCTATGGTCAAACGGACCTTCTGCCCGCCGAAAGAATGTTACGACCCCAAGCTCAACGCGGACGGCAAGTACGGGCGACCGTTGCCTCCGTTCCACGAGCTGATCGAAACCGGCAAGGTCTGTGCCCTGAACTTCCCCGTCTCGCTCAACCCAGGTCTGGCGAAGGCTATTGGCGTCATGATGAAGCTCGACTTCCAACGGGCTGTGGTCAACCGAATCCCTAAAATAGAAGCCAATCCGAAGCAGCACTTCCGGCAGGTGTTTTTCATCTGCGACGAGTACCAGCACTTCGCCACAGTCGGGGAGAACGATCCGACCGGCGACGAGAAATTCTTCGCCCTCTCCCGTCAGCCCAAGTGCATTCCTATCGTCGCCACCCAGAGCATCAGCTCGCTGCGCTCGACCTTGCCCGGCGAGACCTGGCGAACCCTCATGCAGACCTTCCGAACGAAGATCTTCCTGGCCCTCTCCGACGAATTCTCCGCCAAGATCGCCAGCGAACTCTGCGGCAGGGAGGACCAGTGGAAAGTGAACTACAACATCTCGGAGAGTGGACACGACGCCCGCGTGAGCCTGTGGACCGGCAAGGCCATCGCGCACAGGGCCAATGTCACGACCTCGAAGAGCTACAACACCCTCAGCGACTTCCGGTTCGACTTCAAAACCTTTACCGAGTTGAAGAACGCACAGTGCGTAACGCTCGCCTATGACGGGCTGAATCCCTTGCCCCCGACCTTCATGTACCTGAAGCCCTACTACAACGACGTGAACAAGTCGTACTTCCGCCAGTTGGCTGATGGAGAACTCTAATGACAACCACTGGCTTCGAGCTGATCTTGCCTTTTCTTCGACCCATTCAGCACTTGATCCTCGATCCTGAGATCAGCGAGATCATGGTCAATGGCCCGGAGCATGTCTTCATCGAGCGTTCGGGCAATGTCGAAGCAATTCCAGGCTTGACGCTCAGCTCCAAGTCCCTTGAAGTGGCTGTCAGAAATATCGCGCGCCGCCTGGGAGACGACATCTCAGAGGAAAAGCCAGTCCTCGACTCGCGCTTGCCGGATGGCAGCCGGGTTGCCGCTGTCATCCCGCCCTGCAGCTTGCATGGCGTCACGCTCACAATCCGCAAGTTCAATGCAAAGCACTTTGGGATCGAAGACCTGATCCGCGTTGGCACCATCACCGACGAACTTGCAGCCATCCTGAAAAAGGCTGTCATAAGCCGTCAAAACATTCTTATCTCAGGAGGAACGGGCACAGGCAAAACGACTCTGCTGACCATACTGGCGCAATTCATTCCCGCACACCAGCGCATTCTCATCATCGAAGATACCGCAGAAATTCAGATCAGCGCCCCCAACCTTGTTCGCTTCGAAGCGCGAGTCGCGCAGAGCGGATTTCCCGCAGTGACCATCCGGGAACTGCTTAAGGCGAGCCTCCGCCATCGTCCAGATCGAATTCTGCTCGGAGAGATTCGGGGAGCGGAAGCGTTTGATTTGTTACAACTTCTCAATACTGGACATTCAGGCACCCTCTCGACAGTTCACGCCAACTCCGCACTGCAGGCCATTAACCGCTTCACCAGTTGCGTCCTAGAAAGCAATGTCGAACTGCCTTATCGGGCGATTAAGAGCAACATCGCCGACTCCCTCAACCTGCTGGTTCATGTCGAGCGGCGACCCGGAACGCGATTCGTCTCCGAGGTGCTGGAGATCGTCGGATACAACTCCGACACCGACCGCTACGAACTCAAGCAACTCTTTGCGCGAGAGGAGGATGAGGAATGAGAACGCGAACACTAGGTCTTCTCGCCCGTTGGGCGCTCATCACTGCGTCAATCGCCGCCCTATTGTTCCTGTCCGCAGGGACCGTCCGCATCGCCTCCATCCGGAACTATCTTGTCGCATTCTCATTTCTGCTGCTGGTTACGATGCTCGCCGTAGACCCCAGCTTGGCGCAAGAGCGCGCCAGGCCTACAGAGCCAGGCACCGACGATTCACGAATCACCACTGGTCTACTCTTCCTGCTCACATTGACCGTTGCCGGCTTCTCCGTAGGACACCTAGGCTCGGGTTTCTGTCCCCACGTATATATCCGCAACGCCGCTCTTGGTGTATTCATGCTCAGTGGCACCCTCCAAGCATGGGCCATGATCGTCAATCCTTTCTTCTCACCACTGATACGCATTCAGACAGAACGAGGTCACCATCTCATCGCTAGAGGCCCTTACCGGCTCATGCGACATCCCGGCTACCTAGCTATGTGCATTTCTGTGCCGAGCACCGCTCTGGCGGTCGGATCGTGGGCCGCGTTGATTCCTTCCTCTGGCTTCATCTTGGTGATACTCCGCAGAGTTCGCTTGGAAGATGACTACCTCAGAACGAACCTCCCCGGTTATGTCGATTATGCGAATCGTGTCCAGCTCGGACCAATCGCGCAACGCGGACGCGGAAGGAGAACTCATGTCTGAGCTACAAAGTAAGCCGCCTTCCCCCGCCGATCCCGCCAGCAGGGATTTTGAGCCACTCCTCGACAGCGAGGAGGCAGCGGCGCTCTTGAAGATACACCCAAAAACGCTGCAAAAACTCGCCCGTAACGGTGAAGTTGATGCGATTCAGATCGGTAAGCTCTGGCGCTTTCGCGCTTCGGCGTTGAACCGTTGGCTGGAGAAAATCGCGAGTTAATTTTTATGCGCCTACGGCGAAAAAATAGCGAAAAATGGCCTGAATCGCGCTATGATCGTTCTCGCCAGTCTGTGCCGTTCAAACATGGAGGATTTTGAATGTTTGGACGGACACGATTTCAGCAGGGATCTCTTCAACGCGAACAACGCAAGAAGGGACCTGAAGTTTGGATCTTCCGTTGGTATCAATCGACGCCCAACGGAAAGCGGAAACGACAATATTGCGTAATTGGCACTGTTGAGCGGTATCCAACAGAATCGGCAGCACAGGCGGCTGCTGCTGCATTGCGCTTAGAGATTAATGTCGAGGCACCTCGAATCGTATGGAAGCCTGTATCGATCGGGAACCTCATAACCCACTACGAAGAAAAGGAACTCAATCTTGACTTGGTTGATCCAGAAGAGCATGAGAAAGCCTATTCAACAAAGCAGGGCTACAGGATCTATCTCGAAAATTGGATACGACCTCGCTGGGGCATCATGGGGATTAAGGATGTCCGCACGGTGGCCGTTGAGGGTTGGCTGAAAACGCTAACTCTTCAAGACGGCAGCAAGATGGCAAGAGGAACCAAGGCGAAGATCAGGAACATCATGCACACTCTGTTCAATCACGCGATCCGGTACGAATGGCTTCCGCAGAATACGAATCCAATCAGCAAAGTCCGGCAGAGCGCGAAACGGGAACGCATCCCCGATGTGCTTGAGGTTTCTGAATTCCAAGCCTTGCTCCAAGAGCTTTCTTTTCGCGAGAGGACGCTGGTGGCGCTCGATGGGATTACTGGGTTGCGGCGCGGCGAGCTGATCGGTCTCAAGTGGAGTGACATTGATTTTGAGAAACTGCAAATCAATGTGACCCGGTCGGTGGTGCATCAGGTAGTTGGGAACTGCAAGACTGAGGCATCACAGAAACCGGTTCCGCTGGAGGCTTCGGTCGCCGAAGACCTTTGGCTGTGGAAACAAAGTTCGCCCTACAATCGGCCCGAGGACTGGGTGTTCGCTAGTCCGTGGACCAAGGGCAAACAGCCGCTGTGGCCCGATAGTCTTCTCAAGCGTTGGATTCAGCCAGCGGCCAAGCGTGTTGGAATCACGAAGCAGGTGGGATGGCACACATTCCGCCACACGTATTCCACGCTGCTTCGCGCCAACGGTGAAGATGTCAAAGTCGTGCAGGAACTGTTGCGTCATGCCAACAGCAAGATCACGATGGACGTTTACACTCAGGCACTCTCACCGGCCAAGCGCGAAGCGCAAGGCCGGGTGGCCAGCAGTATCCTTCCTAAGAAGGTTGTGAGTGCTGTCGGCTTATCGGACAGTTTTGGACAGTTGCGCCCAAGACTGAATTCCGACAAGTGACTGAAATGAATGGCGGGGACGACGGGACTCGAACCCGCGGCCTCTGCCGTGACAGGGCAGCGTTCTAACCAACTGAACTACGTCCCCACTCGCCAAATCAACAAGATGCGAAATAACCAGTGTTTATGCGGCTTTGCACGATTTGCATATCGTGCACCGGTTGCACCGGATTGCCCAAAAGAGCGCGATTCCTGTCCGAACCGCCCCCAAACCGCCTCCAAATTTCGGCATTTCCGTGCACTTCTGCGATTTCCAAAACAGCCAGCACAGAGAGCTCCTGGCGATCCGGAGTTCTGCCAATCCGGGCAAAACCATCAGCAAAACTTTCTCAAATCTTTGTCACAGAAATATCCTAACAGCTTCTCGCAGAACACGAAAGACTACCTTCATTTTACCGGGTCGGACCGAACGAAATTCTCAAATTCGGCCGCAACGCTGATACTAGTTGTTTGTGCGACCGAGCAGCGACCTCTGCCGTGTGAAGGCCGAGTGTGACTGTGCGGTGTTGTTGTGGGTCTGCAGCAAGCCCAACAGATCAGTGAATTACTGGCGGTTTCCTTTTCTGGGAGTCCAACAATTCAAATTGACAAAGAATTTGGGACGAGAGTGGTTCGGAAGTTTGAACCGAAGAATGGCTCCAAGTTCGGCACGCCAGCTAATGACAGGAACAAGATGGACATCGCCTACAGAGCTCTCGTGTCACACCTGGCTGAGACGGGCTCCGTCCGAGCACGTTTCTGCCACATAGGCGTCGATCAAGTGACGCACCATTGGTTCTCCAGAAAGACAGCTGTTTATTCGCTGTTCCAACTCACGGTCGGCCTGGGTTTGTCTCTCATGCTGACGCAGATGCTCTGCCCAAGAGTTCACCAAAAATATCTCCAGATAACGATCCGCGACTTCAGTATCGCGGAAGATACCCCACCGATACGCGCCGTCACGACGCCGTATCCGCCCATATTCATGCATCGCATCCACAAATTCCGCCGTCCGTTTTTGGATGACGGCGTATTCGACGGTCACTAGTACCGGTCCCTTCTCCACATCAGCCCCAACTTCCCCGATGACGACGGGCATGCGCCAGTGGTTCCAGGGACTCAGATCCGCGGTCGAATCGGGAAGTCGCGCGAAAAGGGCAACTGCTGCGGTGGCGATTGTCCCCATTCCGGCATAGACAAGCGCGGTTCTAACGCCTGATCGTTGCGCGACGGCACCCCAAGCCGCGGTCCCGAGCGCATAACTCCCCTGATAAACGAGAATGAAGATGGCGAGGACTCGTGCTCTTACCCAATCAGGCGCCAGGTTCTGGACGAGGGCATTGATGAGGGAAATGAAGATGACCCATGCAGCACCGCCAACCGACATAACTGCAGCAAGCGTGCTCAATCTGTGCAACCCACTCATCGCCATAATCACTAACCCCAAGATCACGACGCTCGTCGATACTATGGACTCCATCGCCCACCGGTCACGGGCCGACTGCATGACCAAAGCACCGATGATCGCACCGCCACCAAAGCAGCCAAGCAAAAGTCCATAGCCGGTCGCATTCTGATTCACGCTTCGAGAAACCGTCGGCAGCAACGCGAAAAGGGCACTGGAGAAGAACATGGCTGCGCCTGTTCTGAGCAATACCGTTAGGATTGCGGGAGAGTGCCGGACGTATCGAATTGCGGCGACGGTAGCTCCCGAAAAAGATTCCGGCGGCGCGCTCCTCCTGCGGACCGGCCTTTTCCACTTGGCAACAACCAGAATGACACCGAAGAACGATACGAAATTTGCAACGAAGGCTGTGGCGACACCAGCAACAGATATGATCGTGCCTGCGAGCGCCGGCCCAACCGCTCGGGCGAGGTTGAATTCAATCCCGTTGAGCGCAGAAGCCGCTGCCAGGTCTTCCTTGGGCACCAATTCAGCAAGGACTGCACGCCATGCCGGCGTTTCGAACGCGTCTCCCGCCGAGAGCGCAAATGTGAGCACCAAGAGTATCCATGGCGACATCAATCCTGCGATGGTCAAAATCGCTAGAATCAACGCGACGCCCATCATCCACGACTCGGTGAAAAGAATCAGCTTGCGTCGGTCGACGATATCGCCAGCGGAGCCCGCTGGAAGAGCCAGCAGAAAGTATGGCAAGGAAGCGGCAGTCTGCGTCAGCGCAACATAAATCGGCCCGGCGCCAAGTGAGACCATCAACCATGCAGCGCCGACGTTCTGCATGAAAGCGCCGGCGTCTGAAATGACGTCCGCGATTAGCAGATTGCGAAAAATTGTTACTCGAAGCGGTCGCCACAGATTTGGGGAAGCAGTCGGCTTCATTTCTCTCCGCTGTTGTCTCTCAACTCACTATTTCTTCCGCACAATCGAGGCATCTTCCGCACTGGCCCGCTTGTTCCACCCGTGGAAACGCGAGAGGTCACCCGCAATCCATGCCTCGCGGAGTCCAGGAGCGCTCAGATCCCAATCTGGGCGGATTTCACTGGTCACGGCGCGCAGATCGTGCCAAAGATCGATCACCGATGGACGCCCCCAGAACCAGTAGCCGTTATAGATGCTGTAGATCACCAGGCCCGGCTTGAGCACGAGCGTATGCGGGATCATCGGATTATGCTCGGGGTCGGTGTACTCCTGGATGTCGAGATCTTTCTGAACCGTTCGGTCGGGGTCCGAAAGGAAGGGCCACTGGGCTCCGACTGATGCACGGAATTCTTGCAGGGTATGGTGATCGTCGGTGGCGATAGTGGCCATCTGAGTGTACGCCACTGCGATCCTCGGGTAGAACGCGGCGAGTTCCAAATGCTGCTGGTGCTCCTTTGGGCAATAGTGGCCGCGCGCCAGCGTGAGGATCAGCGGATCCTCGCCCTGTAGCTCGCTGAGCTTACGCAATTGGCCCGTGTGATCGGGCAGTTCGTAGTCGGGGAAAATGCCTCCGGGCACAATATCAGAACGCATGATTGGACTTCTCCTGTTTCTCTTCTCTCAAAGATCTTCTCTTAAAGATCCAGCGTGACACCCGCGTTTGGCGGGGAACAGCATACGAGCACGTTCCCGGGAGCGGGCCTCTCCAGCGGCTCAGGGTTATAAGTAATCGATCCGCCAACCAGACCAGTCATGCAGGTATGACAGACTCCAGTCCGACACGACCATCTGACCGGAACGTTGCACGCTTCCGCCAGTTCAAGCAAGCTTGCGAATTTCGAATCCCAGGCGGCGCGACGACGTTATAACCTTCTTCCAGGAACCCATCGACTAAACCCGCGCCAACACCCCCCGATGCTCCGGTTATGATTGCTGTTTTCTTGCCAGACATAAACAACCTTTCGGTCTAAAGGTTCGGATCCAATACACCGCTGCGCACCGTCCCTCTCAAAAGCGGCTTCACCCTGCTCGTTGCGCCGCAGCGCCCTAGCGTGAAGAACCGACAAATCCTTGGACCAGTGCGGCGATTTTGTCTGCGGCGGTGTCCAAGGCGAAGTGGCCGCCATCGACGATGTGGACTTCGGCTTTGGGGACATCACGGCGATAGGATTCTGGCTCGGAGGGGTCGAACGAAGACTCATACTTACCCCAGATCACCAGCAGGCGCGGCTGCTTTTCGCGCATCCAGGCTTGCCATTTCGGGTAGGAATCGACGTTGGTGCGGTAGTCGTAGAAGAGGTCGCTTTGAATGTCAGCCTGGCCGGGCTGATTTATAAAATAAAATTCGTCGGTCCAGAGATCGGGGTTATGGCGTTCCACGTTGGGGTCGTTCCCCGCGTGGCGGGACTTCGTGGTTGCAAGCGACAGGAGATTTGTGCGCAGCGCACTTTCGTTGGCAGCGCGATCGGCCCAAAAGGCGCGTCGCGTTTTCCAGTTCTCGCCGAGACCGGTGTTGTGTGCTACCGCGTCCTGGACGATGAGAGCTTCGACTCGGTCCGGGTGAGCCAAGATCATGCGAAAGCCGACGGGGCCACCGTAATCCTGCATGTAGAGGGTGAAGTGGGAGAGACCGAGCGCTTCGGTGAAGTGATTCATGATTTCCGCAATGTGATCGAAGGTGTACGCGAATTGTTTCGGGTCCGGCCAGTCGCTGTGACCGAAGCCCGGGTAATCGGGCGCGACAAGACGATAGCGATCGGAAAGACGGGTGAAGAGAGGCTCGAACATTCGCGAAGAAGACGGCAAACCGTGCAGCAGGAGAATCGTCGGGGCGTCTTTCGGACCAGACTCCCGGTAGAAAATTGACAGCCCATCGATCTGTACGGTGCGATAAAAAGTCAAATTCTTCATGGTTTGTTCCTCTCGTCGCATCTGGACTTGGGGCTCCTCGCTCCGTTCATGTTTAGGCCCGCCACCAGTTCTTTAGATAGGGCCTTTTGCGGCGCTCTCACGTAAGGGTCTCATTTGTTCTGCTCTAGTTTTCAGCATCAGGGTGCATAACGAGTAAAGACAAGGTCGCTCCCTTTAGTCTTCTCGTGGCAGGGGAAGCAGCTTTTCATAAACGCCGCGTCACCAGGTTTGCCGTCCGCGAAGTGACCGAACCCCCAGCCGCCCGTTGCCGCGTACTTGGTTGAGTCCTTGACCATAAACTGAATGTTCGTGGGGGCGCCGGGAACGAAAGATTGAGCCTGGCCAAAGACTTTGTTGTTTTCCTCCGACGGGACGTTACGGTAATGCAAAGCGGCAATGATCGTGCCGTCCGGGAACGGATGCTTCCCTGCACGGAAGGCCTTGATCGCTACATCGTTGCCCAAGACGGCACCTAAACTGTTCAGGTTGCCGGCTTCATGGGCCGACGAGATCCACTGCCAGTCGCGATACCCGTGGGGGATGTCGGTAACGTAGGGAGCGGATTGCCCGTCCGCGTGGCCGGGGACCGGGCCAATGAGCGCGACGAGGCCGGCCGTTGCAACTGCAACCAAGAAGAATGTGAAGCGTCTCATAATGGTTCCTCCATTCAATATGCTTCGGTAAACGAAATCCGCTGCGATGAGGTATCAAACCAGAAGCGCGGATGCGAAACAATTGGACGATAGTATTGGCGAAACCTTCGGATCAGTCGATGACGCGGGCGTTCGACGATCTCGTGCTCCAGTCACACGATTTGCCAGTCGAGCCGAGGCCGCGACTGTGACGGCCCGCCAATCTCGACTGGTGGATCGAGGCGCGCAATCCATTAACTCAGACTCGTCAAGCCAGTCATCCGCGGAGAGCAGAGCCTGTTCCGGACCGAATAACTCCTTCACAGCGCCGATGAATGATGCCAACTCACGCTCTGCCAAATGTACTTGGTTTGCATAAGTCAAACTGTCAAACGATTCATCCTTGTTCATGGGATCTCCCCCCGTACTCACGGTGCATAATGAGTGAAGACAAAGTCGCGAGCTTTGACAGGCTCGTGGCAGGGAAAGCAGGTTTTGAGCAGCGCCGCGTCCGCAGTTTTGCCGTCTTTGAATTGAGCAAACCCCCAGCCACCGGTCGCGGCATATTTTTTCGAGTCTTTGACCATAAACTGAACGTTCGTGGGGGGTCCGGCCACGAAAGATTGGGAGCGGCCAAAGACTTTGTTGTTTTCCTCGGACGGAACGTAACTCCAGGCTAGGCGTGCAATGATTGTGCCGTCCGGGAACGGAAGCTTCCCCTCCCGGTAGGCTTTGATCGCTACATCGTTGCCGAGGAGGGCGCGAAGATCGTTGAGGTTGCCTTCTTCGTGGGCCACAGAGATCAGCTTCCAGTCGCGGTATCCGGGAGGAATCTTGATTCCGAAAACCGGATCAGCCTCGCCATCGGTGCGTCCAGAGGCTTGAGCCATGTAGACGACGCCAGTAAGCGCTACAACTGCAACCAAGAAGTAAGCAAATCCTTTCATACGACGTGCTCCGTTCCGAGATGCTTATTTGTCACGTGTGCCTAAAGCGACCCTATAATCCTGGCCAGCGCGAAAGACGCCCAGGCAGCCTAATCGCGGCGCGAAACGTTATCAATTTACTCGCCGCACCGAAAGCCGTTCCTTCACCCATTCCTGGTCGTGACCGGTTCTGAGTCCGGTCGACGCGAGTAATCAGAACAGAAGCTTGGGAGATGAACAATTGGACGATGGTATCGTCGATACCTTGGTATCGGCTCTACGCCACTCTTCTAGGCCACAGCGGTGATCGGAAGGGAGCTCCCAGGTATCCTTGACGACGAGGTTGTGGCGAATGCCGAACCCTGAATGGCCTCGGTCTCCCTTTCGGTTTAGAATGTTTGGACCAAAAAGCTCGTGTTAGGTTCGCAAAGCATGACCACTGAAACACAGGGCGCACAAACGGGACTGCTCCAGGCATTCTTCGAAAACAGCCCAAACCTGATTTTTGTGAAAGATCGTGAGAGCCGGTACCTCTATGCCAACAAGCAGTTCAAGAAGGCCTTTCATATCTCCGGCGAAATTAACGGCAAGACTGACAATGAGCTATTTTCGGCAGAACAAGCTGCTGCCTTTCAGGCCGTTGATCGACAAGTGTTACAGACCGGCTTGCTGATTAAATTTGAAGACGTGGCTCTCTACGAGGACGGACCCCACACCAGGATCGTCCAGAAGTTTCCGTTGTTCAACGCAGAAGGCGAGATCTACGCCATCGGCGGGGCTGTTACCGATATTACCGACCGTAAACGGGAGGAGTCCGCCCTCCGCTACAGCGAAGAAAACTATCGCCTCGTGGTCGAAACGGCCCCTGATGCCGTGATCAGCATTGACGAGCGCGGTGCAATTCTGTTTGCCAATCCCGCCACTGTGAGAATCTTTGGTTATGATCCGACGGAGTTGATCGGGAAGCCGTTGACCGTACTGATGCCGGAATTCCTGCGGAAATTGCACGAGAAAGGGTTCAGCCGCTATTTGGCTACCGGCCAGCGGCACATCAACTGGCAAGGCACTGAACTGACCGCGCTGCGCAAGAATGGCCAGGAATTCCCCGTGGAAATCTCGTTTGGAGAACTATCTAGAGATGGGCATAAGGTATTTACCGGCTTCATCCGCGATATCAGCGAAAGAAAGCAGGCAGAGGAAATGCGAGCAGCGCACGCCCGCCAGATCGCTGTCCGCGCTGACGTGAGCATGGCTTTCGGTAAGGAAGAAAGTTTGAAAACAATCTTGCGTGAATGCAGCGAAGCCATTGTGCGGCATCTTGATGCAGCATTTGCGAGGATTTGGACCCTGAGTGACGATGGACAAATGTTGGAGCTGCAGGCCAGTGCAGGCATGTACACGCATCTTGACGGACCTCACAGTCACATTCCGATGGGGCAATTCAAAATTGGGATGATTGCACAAGAACGAAAACCGCATCTGACCAATAATGTCCTCAATGATCCTCGAATCACTGACAGAGCATGGGCAGAAAAAGAAGGGATGGCTAGCTTCGCTGGCTATCCACTGAGCGTCGGAGACCGCAGGATAGGCGTGCTGGCCATGTTCTCTCGGAAACCGGTCACGCCAGAAACAACAGAGGCACTGGCGTCTGGTGCGGACTTGATCGCTCAGGGAATTGAAAGAAAGCGTGCACAAGAAGCGTTGCAGATGACGCAAGCGGAGCTCGCGCGGGTTTCCAGGCTGACCACCATGGGCGAACTGGCAGCATCCATCGCCCACGAAGTCAATCAGCCGCTTACCGCTGTCACCAATAACAGCAATGCCTGCATGAGACTGCTCGCTGTTGACAAGCTGACACCTGAAATTCTAGGCCGGGCTCTTGAGGAAATCGTGGCCGATGGCACTCGAGCGAGCGCGGTTGTTGCTCGAATTCGCGGATTCATAAAGAAGGAACCTGTCGAAAAGAACAGGCTGGACATGAACGACGTGATTCTGGAGGTGTTAGCACTAGCTGAGCGTGAGCTTCATGAGAATCGAGTTCGGCTCGAACGCCAACTGACGAAGGCCCTCCCGTTGGTGTTGGCGGATCGGGTTCAGATGCAACAGGTTCTACTGAACTTGATCATGAATGGCATTGAGGCCATGATCCCAGTTACAGATCAACCTCGCTCACTTTGGGTGGAGTCCCGGGTTGACGAATCTGGAGACATACTGGTTGCGGTACGCGACTCAGGCCCTGGCCTTGGATCAGCAGCAGATCGCGTCTTCTCGCCGTTCTTTACAACCAAAGCGAACGGCATGGGAATGGGCTTGTCGATCAGCCGGTCACTCATTGAAAACCATGGAGGGCGGCTCTGGGCCATGCCGAATTCTCCCATTGGTGCTGTGTTTTCCTTTACGCTGCCAGTCCCTCCCGGGAGTGCAGCGTGACTGCTGCTTCCATCGTCTTTGTGGTCGATGACGACGCATCCGTCCGTTCTTCTCTCAAGTTCCTCTTAAGCACCGTGGGGCTGCAGGTTGAGAGCTTTGGCTCAGCGGACGCCTTCTTGCATAGAAAGCCATCAGATGTGCCCAGTTGCCTCGTGCTGGACGTCAGACTACCCGGGCTGAGTGGGCTCGACTTTCAGCGCGAGCTTGCAGCGAGAAAGATTCATATTCCGATCGTTTTTCTCACTGGCCATGGCGACATTCCAATGAGTGTTCGCGCTATCAAAGCTGGGGCAGTTGAATTTCTTACCAAGCCGTTCCGCGACCAGGACTTGTTGGATGCTGTTCGCATCGCACTGGAGCGGGATCGTGCCAGACGTGAAGAGGAGAAAGAAGTAACGAAACTCCAACAGCGCTTCGACTCATTGACATCGCGCGAGCAGCAGGTCATCTCGATGCTTGCGTCGGGCATGCTCAATAAACAAATTGCGGGCGAGCTCGGCACTGCGGAAAGTACAGTAAAGGTCCAGCGTAGCCGGGCCATGGAGAAGATGCACGCAGAATCTCTTGTCGACTTGGCTAGAATGATCGAGAAACTCAAAGGCCCCCCAGAAAAAGCTTCGTAAGCGAAAGTTTACTCGCGTCATCCTTTTTACGACCTAGATCTACCAACGCCCAATAGATTCTCTCTCGCTCTGCGAATACCTTTGCGTCAGTGAGGAGTTCAGAGTGACGGAGAATCTGATCTCGGTGGTTGACGACGATGAGTCAATTCGCAGGACCACCACATTACTTATCGAGTCCTTTGGCTTTCGGGCGGCAGCTTTTGAATCTGCCGAGACTTTCCTGAGGTCCGGCCATTTGCACGATACCTCGTGTCTCATCGTTGACGTGCAGATGCCGGGCATGAATGGTCTGCAGCTTCAAAGTCACCTCGCTGCCTCGGGCTGCGGCATTCCCATCATCTTCATCACCGCTTACGAGAGCCAAGATTCCCGTCAACGAGCGATGCAAGCGGGCGCTGCCGCTTTCCTGGGCAAGCCTTTTAGCGACGAGCAACTTCTCCAACTCATTCGTTCAGCCTTAAGGTTCTCTCAGCAAAACGATTGCTAAGAGCGAATCAAGGAGTGAAATATGAATTCAACGTACGCACTTTGCCATGAGTTGGGGACACCACTTCTGTTAGGCATGGGACCAATTGTCTTCGTGGTCGACGATGACAGCTCCGTGCGCGAATCGCTGGAATTGTTGATCCGCTGCGAAGGCTGGCAGCCGGAGACCTTCGCTTCTGCGCAAGAATTCCTTACCTGTCCACGAGCTCTCGTTCCGAGCTGCCTGGTGCTCGATTTTTCTCTTCCAGGCCTCACTGGTCTCGAACTACAGAAGCGCATCGCTGTCGAACGGACGGACATGCCGATCATCTTCATCACTGGCTACCGGGACGTGCCCATGACGGTCCAAGCCATGAAGGCGGGGGCTGTCGAATTCTTGACGAAACCATTCAGTGATGATGCGCTGTTGAGCGCCATCCGAGCTGCCCTCGAACACAGCCGCGTTGCTCTGAGTCGGGGGGCGGAGATGCGAGTGCTTCAGGACCGTTACGCGTCTCTTTCCTGTCGCGAACGGCAGGTTATGGCGCTGGTAGTTTCTGGCCGGTTGAACAAACAAGTTGGTGGGGAGCTTGGCATCAGTGAGATCACCGTGAAGGCGCACCGCGGCAAGGTCATGCAAAAGATGCGAGCCGAGTCTCTTGCCGACCTGGTGAGAATGGCCGCGAAGCTCCGGCCCGCACCAGCAGCGATGGCTGCGGCCTAATAGCTGTATTCACGGTCGTAGTAATTCGTGAACACGGCCGAATTAGCATTCGCCCTCCGACCCAAAGCTGAAGAGAGTGTGATGGCTGTTGTTAACGCTTGAGGTTTCGAACCTAGCAATCGCCCAGATGGAGGTGAGAACATGGTCAACTCTGCCAAATCGCATGATGTTCCACTGGACAGTTCAGTTCCAACCGCCTCTTTGGAATCGATCCTCTGCACCGAAGAGTTGCAGCGCCGCCCATCGCGTCCGCTCGATTATGAAAAGGAGAACCAGGCGCTCGTGAAGCTGGTAAGTGCGTTAGCGGACTCGCCGGCTACCATCTTTCGGACACTTGCGGAGACGATCCAAGATATTACGCAGTGTGACTCCGCCGGCCTGAGCCTGCTGACGAGGGACGGCAAAACGCCACATGTTGACGGCGAGAGGTTCTATTGGCCAGCCATCTCCGGCATGTGGAGTCCCCACGTCGGAGGTGGAACCCCGCGCGATTTTGGGCCCTGCGGAGATGTGCTCGATCAGAATCGTACGCTGCTGTTCACCCACTTCGAACGGCGTTATCCCTATTTAATGCCAGTCAATCCGGCAGCGGAAGAGTGCCTCCTGGTCCCGTTCTACGTCGACGGCAAGGCGGTGGGAACTATATGGGGAATCATGCACAGCGACCGCCGCAAGTTCGATGCAGAGGATGACCGGATCATGGCTTCTCTGGGGAAATTTGCGTCTTCCGCATATCAAGCGTTGGCACACATAGAAGAGCTCAAAATTCAGGTGGCCGAGCGCGAAAAGGCGGAAGCAGAAGTCCGTCAGCTGGCGAGTGGGTTGGAAGCCAAGATTCGGCGTCTGGTCGAGGCCAATGTTGTGGGGATTGTCATGTGGAATCTCGACGGTGGAATCACCGGGGCCAATGAAGCCTTTCTCCGCATGGTGCAATACAATCGTGACGATCTCGCCTCCGGTCGAGTACGGTGGGCGGACCTGACACCGCCCGAATGGCGTGGCCATGCCGAACAGGTGGTAGCTGATTTGAAGGCGACCGGCATGTTTCAACCCTTCGAGAAGGAGTATTTCCGGAAGGATGGCAGCCGAGTGCCTGCACTTCTCGGCGGCGCACTCTTCGAAGAAAGTGGGAACGAAGGGGTCGCTTTCGTGCTCGATTTGACCGAGCAAAAGCGAGCCGAGCGCGCTTTGCGGCGCAGCGAGGCCTTCCTCGCGGAAGGTCAACATCTCGGTCAAATCGGCAGCTTTTCCTGGCGCGTGGCGACAGACGAAATCACGTGGTCAGCGGAGCTTTATCGCATCTACGAGCTTGAGATCGGCGCGCCCGTGACGCTCGAACTGATCCGTAGCCGAGTCCATCCAGAAGACGTCAGTTTGATCGAGAAAATGAAGATGGTGGGCCAGGAACGAGAGGGCGGCCACGACTTTGAATGGCAGTTCCGCTTGCTGATGCCGGACCACTCGATCAAGTACATGCATGCCGTCGCTCATGCGACCCGGGACCAGGATGGTCAGCTGGAGTATATGGCCTCGGTTCAGGATGTCACGGCGCGCAGGCTGGCGGAAGAGGCACGCGACAAGGCTCGATCGGAACTTACGCATGTGGCCAGGGTGATGAGCCTCGGAACGCTGACGGCGTCTATCGCCCACGAACTCAACCAGCCGCTGTCCGGCATTGTCACTAACGCCAGCACTTGTATGCGAATGCTAGCCAACGATCCTCCAGACGTCGACGGGGCGCGCGAGACCGCTCGGCGCACGATTCGCGATGGCAATCGTGCCTCTGAGGTCATCACTCGGTTGCGCGCACTTTTTTGCAAGAAGGACGCCACGACCGAATCTGTAAACTTGAATGACGCTGCGCTGGAGGTGATTGCCCTGTCGTTAGCGGACCTGCAGAAGAACGGAGTAGTCCTACGTCCTGAACTTGCCGATGACCTTCCGCTCGTCACAGGAGATCGTGTACAGCTTCAGCAGGTCATCCTGAACCTCGTTCTAAACGCCTCAGACGCGATGAGCGGTGTGGACGATCGTCCGCGGCAGTTGGTGATTAGGACCGAACGAGAAGACGATCGTGCGCGACTGACCGTGCAAGATGTGGGCGTGGGCATCGAACCCAGCGGTGTAGACAAGGTGTTCGAACCGTTCTACACGACTAAGAGTGGCGGCATGGGAATCGGACTTTCCGTCAGTCGCTCGATTATCGAGAGGCATCATGGACGTCTGTGGGCAACCCTGAATGATGGTCCGGGAGCCGCGTTTTCGTTTTCCATTCCTCGAGCGCCCGAGGGCTTTGGGCACTCCGATGGTCTCCGTAACACTTAGGCACCTAGCCGGACCTAAGGGGCGCGGAGAGTCCGTACCCAATCGGTGGGAAGTCGTTGCAGGACGGGTGGGATTAGGGACAGTCCACGTTGGAGCGACACATCCTCGTGTCGCAGAGTAGCTGAGCCGGCTAGAAAATACAATGCTCGTCAAACCGACACCAAAGTGTAATTGACTCGCTCCATCAAGGCGAGCATGCTCCCGTCATGGGGCGTGAACAACCTGTGATGATCAGGCGTCCGCTCGTATCCGTGGTCGATGACGATGAATCCCTTCGCGAGTCGCTGCCCGACCTGGTGAGGGAGTTTGGGTATTCGGCTCAGGCGTTCTCCTCGGCGGAGGCCTTCCTTGCATCCGATTACGTCGACCAGACCAGATGTCTTATCCTCGATGTCTCCATGCCCCCAGGCATGTCTGGACCCGATCTCCAACGGGAATTGTCCCGCCGTAGGCGAGAGATTCCGATCATCTTCATCACCGCTAGCACCGATAAGACTGTTCGCACCCGACTACTCGAACACGGTGCGGTCGAGTGCCTGTTCAAGCCATTCAGCGACACAGCTCTGCTCGAGGCGGTTAATTCGGCACTTCACCCGAAGTGAGCGTTCCGCGCTGTGTTGATCGTGGGGAATAGAATGAATGCAACGTGCTTTGCGGGTCACTTGGTGACCGGCGGTTTTCGATCGCATTGCCCCCGGTCACAAGCACTAGCCGAGCCAGGCAAGCGTGAGGGTGTACCAACCGCGGCCGTCTTGCCATGCCCCTCTGATCTCAAAACCGACCTCTTCGAGCAGGCTACGAATGCCCTGGTCTGTGAACTTGTAACTATTTTCGGTGTGAATGGTTTCGCGTCGCATGAAGTGAACATCAAGGTCCGCGTGCTCGATGCTTACATGCTGCTCTTGCGTGCTCTCGAGGTGCATCTCGATCCGAGACTCGATGGAATTCCAAAGCGCGCGATGACGGAAGCAAGCGGCGTCAAAGTTAGCTCCTAGTTCTCTATTAAGGCGATGCAGGATGTTTAAGTTGAACGCTGCGGTGATTCCATCGTCGTCGTCATAAGCAGCCAGAAGCGTGCGTTCGTCTTTCACCATATCTGTACCGAGCAATAGCGCATCTCCGGTTTGCAACTGACTACACAAATTTCGCAGAATGAGTTGCGCTTCTTCTGGCGAGAAGTTGCCGATACTCGTGCCGATGTAGAGTGCGAGTGTAGTGCCGTCGAAGGGGTCGAGTTGGAGCGGGTGAGTTACATAATTCTGGACGATGGGCTGCATGCGCACTTCCGGCAATGCGCATGCAACGTTTTGGCACGCCAACTCAAGAGCGTCGGGGCAGACATCAACTGGCACGTAGGCGACATCGTCCGAAACGCGCAAAGCAGATTCGAGCAGAATGCAGGTTTTGGAGGCCGTGCCGGCACCCAACTCAACGAGGCGCAACGGCAACGATCTGTCGCCGTGAGCTGCAGCAATGATCGCATCTGCGTAATCCGCCAGGATGGCCCTTTCTGTGCGGGTGGGGTAGTACTCGGGAAGCGTCGTAATGCGCTCGAAAAGGCGCGACCCCTCCGCATCGTAGAACATCCAGGGTGAGAGCGAGCGCGGTCGTGGGATTAAGCCGCGCCGAACTTCGCGAGTCAATGCGTCGCGCACATCCGCCGTTGCGAAATGCCCGACGTCAACTGTCTGAACGTAGGTTGCCATTTAAACGAATCCTTTCGCGCCGCCAAGCGAATCGCGGCGTATGTGCTGAATGCATAAAGACAGAGGCGTCAAAAGGAGGCAATTAGACGATGGTATTGGGGGATACGTTGATATCAGCTCTTGAAGTGCTGGGCAATGGTCGGCGGCGGTACCAAGTAACATTGACTGATTGCGGCACGGCCAACGCTGCTATCGTCAGCAACCGGCACGGTCCCTGATCGACGTCATATATCACCGGCAGAGTGGTGCGTGCTTTATTCCAGGGGCCCAATACCAAGGTATCGCCAATACCATCGTCCAATTGATTCGCCGGAGAAGCTCGGGTGTAATCGCTGCATCGCGGCCGATTTGGCTGGAATTGCGACACTTTAATAAACGGAGTTGGCCGCACCTCCAGGAACCAAGTGCAGCTCGGGCAGACACTGCGCTGGCCCTCTAGAGAAATATTGGAAGATAAGGAGGCAAAGACATGCCGGAAGCAACCTGGAAACCTCACGAGAAGCACGGACGGCTTACGGCCCAGGGCGACTTACCGGACAGCGTCTACGCGTTTCCGGAGCAGCGTAAAGAACCACTCACCGACGCAGAACATGTGCGTAACGCGATCGCACGGTTCGATCAAGTCACCGACGTCTCCGATGCCGACCGTGCCTTGGCGTTCGCGAACATCGAAAAAGCTGCAGACTACTACGACGTGAACCTCTCAGAAACGTCATGGCACGATCTGGGCATTCATCCTCAAAAGAATAGAAGAGAGGCCGCTGCCAAAGGCGCTGTGACCCGCGAACGCCGAGTGCAGAGCTAAGAATCCACTGTCTAAGTTTTGGAAGTCCATGGCGTCGGCGACCAATTCTAGCTTTGCTCATCTAAGTTTTGTTGGTGACTGTTTGCGCACCGTATAAGGAGATGAAATATGAAAGCAATCGTTGTCCACCAATATGGCGGTCCCGAAGTACTGAAGTTCGAGGACTATCCTGACCCGGTTCCGGGTCCGGGCGAGGTGCTGGTGCGGGTCGCTGCCGCGAGTGTGAATCCGATCGATTACAAACGACGTGCTGGATTGACGAAAGACTTTTATCCCCTCAAGTTTCCGGGGCTGATAGGAGTCGACATTGCGGGTACCGTGATCAAGATTGGGCCGGGAGTGGAAGGCTTTTCCGTCGGCGACCAGGTGTTCGCGATGGCGGACAATACTTACGCCGAACTTTGTGTCGTGAAGGCAGCGGTCTTGGCGAAGGTCCCCAAGGGTCTCGACTTGATCCAGGCGGCGGCGTTGCCGCTGGTGACGACGACCGGCAACCAGCTCCTTTCCGCTACGGAAATCAAAGCCGGCCAGACGGTTTTGGTCGTCGGTGCCATAGGAAATGTCGGGCGTTCGGCGGTATTCACTGCGAAGCAACGGGGAGCGATCGTGATTGCGGGGGTGTTAAAGACCCAGATGGATCAAGCGAAGACCATCGGCGCAGATAAGGCGGTCGCAACCGACGACGACACCGCAATTGCGAATCTTCCGACGCTTGACGCGGTTGCGGATACGGTCGGCGGAAGAACCGCCGAGAAGTTGATCGGCAAGGTTAAGCCGGGAGGAGTCTATGCATCGGTTGTAGAGGCGCCGCAGAACGCCGCGAAATACCCGTCTGTAAAAGTGGTGCACGTATTCTCGAAATTCGACAGGAAAACGCTCGAGTTCATGGCCGAAGCCGTGCGCGATGGCAAGCTGGTTATCCCAATTAGCCAGAAACTGGCACTCAGTGACGCGGCCGAGGCTCAAGCAGCGGCAGAAAAAGGTGGTAGCGGGAAGATCTTGCTGGTGGCTTGACATTGTTTTGCGAACAGATGACACGAAACGAAAATCGGAAGTGACAAAGGGCTGCGCGGAGTGAGTCGAAACCAAGCGGCGACGGGTGTGTGGAATGCCAGGCGTCACCAGAAGGCCCTAGGCTCGTTCAACAACCGGAGTTGATTTCGAGTACCGCTCACACAAAGGAACAACCGATACCATCGTCCAATTCTTCCCAGGACGGGGTCGTGGGTAAAGTGGGCGGCAGTGATCAATCAACTCCCGCCGAGGATCAAATGATCACAGATCTTGCTGTCGTGGTCGTCTTCTAGCTTCGGATGAATCGGCTTTTAGCGTCTTCAAGGCGAGGAGGAATTGGCCGTGAAAGCAGCCAGAATTCATAGCTTCGGGCCGCCCGACGTCGTGGTGGTCGAGGATGTGCCGATGCCGTCGCCGCGCGCAAACGAAGTTCTGGTGCGCGTGATGGCCGCGGGCGTCGCTCCATGGGATGCGATCATCCGTGAGGGCAAGAGCCAGGTTAGCCCGCAACCTCCGCTCACCCTCGGTTCGGACTTCTCCGGTGTCGTTGAGAACGTCGGCCCCCGCGTTACGGGCTTCGCGCCGGCCGACGAAGTCTATGGCGTCACCAATCCGCAGTTCTGTGGCGCCCAGGCCGAGTTCGCCGCGGCCACGTCCGGGATGATCGCCCGCAAACCGCAATCGCTGAATCACGTAGAAGCAGCATCGGCTCCCGTCATTGCGGTAACCGCCTGGCAAATGCTGTTCCAGTATGCACAGGCGATGCGCGGACAAACGGTAATGGTCGTCGGAGCCGCCGGGAACGTCGGGGCCTACGCGGTACAAATGGCCGTCGACGCCGGAATCCACGTCGTTGCCATCGCCCACCTCGATGACGAGGACCTGCTCCAATCATTGGGCGTGAAATCCATCATCGACTCGAGCAAGCCCGCATTCGAGAAGGACCTCCCACAAGTGGATGCTATCCTCGACACGGTCGGGGGCAGTACGTTTCAACGCTGCGTCGCTGCGTTGAAACCCGGAGGCAAACTCATCACCTCGGTCTCGACGCAGCCGCTCCCAGCAGAGGCCATTTTCTTCTACGCTGAGGTGACCACTGCGCGCCTGCAGACACTCAAAACATTATTTGAGGCGGGCAGAATCACAGCGCGTGTGGGCTCAATCCTGCCACTTTCGGAGGCGCGCCAGGCGCAACGCATGCTTGCGGGCGCACCACACAAGTCCGGCAAGATCGTACTGCAGATCGGGTACCCGTAGCAGTACCGATCTGCGCGGCTCAGTGTTCGCGATCTGAATGTGCCCAGACGCACCCTTGCTGTCGCCTCTGCTCAGAATGCGGCCGCCGAAGACCTCTTCATAAAAATCAGCCGATCGGTCGATGTCGGCGACGGTGATGTAATGTGTGATGGTAAACCCGTCGCGCGGGGGCATCTCATAGCTCTTTTGTTCGATTCGTACGCTGCTCATTGACGACTCCAAATCCGATGAACAGTTCTCAACTGGGCGGGTAGCCCACACTTGCCTGATTTTGAGGCGGTATCAATGAAAACCGCCGAAAGCAGCAAAGGTGGGCCAGACCCCTTATGCCGCTGAAACCGACTCCCTCTTCCCATCGAGTGCTGGTAGAAGAAGGTTCAGAAGCGCTTGATCAGAGAACGGGTTCTGGCCTGAGATCAGTTCGCGATCTTGAACGACATAGCTCGTCCATGGAGCGAGCACACTTACGTCACCGCCCGCCGTACTCAAGGCGAAGTCCGGGTAAAAGAGAACCTTACCCCCAATCTCAAGCGGTTCCCGCTGCTGCTCTTCCGCTGTCGAAAAGATGGTCATCTTATATCCGGAATAGATCCAGCCTTGAGCCTTTGCGTGTGCTCCCGCGGCATCGCCCGCACTCAGCGCGGCGACCACCTCCGTCGAATTCGGAAGAGCCGAGAGAAGTGAAATCGGGCCATGGCAGAGCACTGCCGTAGGCTTGGATGTTTTATGAAAGTGTCTCATCACGGTGCCAGCGTCGGGATCGTCGAGAAGATCGATCATCGGGCCATGGCCGCCGGGGACGAAAACAGCGTCATATTGATCCAGGCCCGATGCGATGACATCCGAGATGCGAGTCGGACTTTTGAGCCCAGTCAGGCTGTCGCGGAATTTTAGATAGTCCTGAAGCTTAGCCTCGTCCCCGCCGAAGAACTGGGCTATCGCTGAATTGACATCCAATTGCGGCGTGTTGCCTTTGGGGTTGGCGAAAGTGATTTCGTAGCCCTCCTTCATCAGGGCGCGAACCGGAACCGTCAGCTCGTTGAGGTAGTAGCCAGCGCCGGTATAAACCTTGCCATCTTTCAAGGGCAGGCCGTGGCCGCTCGAGACTAGTACCAGGACTTTTCCTTTTGTTGTCATTTCGTTCTCCTTTTTGAAATCGAATGTGCGCTGCTCATTGTCGGCTCCAATTCCGATAATCAGTGCTCATCCGCTGATTTTGGTTTTTAAGTATTCCTACCTGCTGCGATTAAGCCTGACGAGGAAAGGAAAAACAATTGGACGAAGGTATTGCGCGATACTTTAGTATCGTTTGCGACCAGTTGTCCAATATATCGCAGGCTCGGCAGGACGCTGAGGCTCGGGCGTCTTATGAGAAGGCGCTGGCGCTGACCCAACAGGAGCCAGAGCGGCAATTCCTGCAAGGGCGGATTCGGCAGTGTACAGCTCCGTCATCTGATCGAACAGCTCCTGGTCGGAGGTTGCGGTTTTCTACGATCAAACTAGTTGATCGACTGGTTTACTCCGTGAGACAATACCCGCATGAAAACCGTAGGTGCGTTCGACGCGAAAACTCACCTCAATGAGCTGCTCCAGAGGGTCTCGAAAGGCGAGACCATTCAGATCACGAGGCGCGGAATCCCGGTTGCCAAGCTTTCTCCACCCGACTCCAGCCAGAAAGAAGACGGTCACATTTTGGCCGCCTCCATCCGCCGGCTGCGCCGCGGGGCCACTCTGGGGAAGCTTTCCATACGCGAGCTAATCGATGAAGGCCGCCGCTACTAAACGCTTCGTGCTCGATGCGTCAGTGGCCGTCGCCTGGTGCTTTGAGGACGAGGCAACCAAGTTTACCGAGGGCGTTCTCGACCTGCTTTCGGGCGGCGCCGAAGCCCTGGTTCCTGCCATTTGGCCGGTGGAAGTCGCCAACGCTTTGCTGATCGCAGAGCGCCGTAACCGCATTGCCCTGGCGCAGGTCACGGCCCTTCTACAGAGAATCGCCGCCCTGCCCATCGCGGTACTCCCCATCGATCCGGCCCGCGCCTTCGACCACATCCTGCCCGTTGCGCGTCAACAGTCTTTATCCGGATACGACGCCGCTTACCTGGACCTCGCCCTGCGGCAAGGCCTCCCGCTGGCCACGCTGGATGAACAATTGCGCCGCGCGGCAAAAACCACGGGCGTCGTCCTGCTGTCGTAGTGAATAGGAGCGGACCCCGCGGTTTTCTGCAGCCGATCGAAGTCCCGGCAAAGGCTTCTCTGTTACAATGTAGCCATGTTGCTACATTTGAAGGGCTGGTAACCATGACCATTACAAAACTGTCGAGTCGAGACTTTAATCAGGACACAAGCAGGGCAAAGAGAGCCGCTAAGCGGGGTCCCGTTTTCATCACGGATCGAGGTCGCCCGTCCCACGTGCTGCTCACGGTGGAGGAGTATCAAAGGATCACTGAAGGGCAAAAGAGCGTTGTGGACTTATTGGCGATGCCAGCAGCCGCTGAGATTGAATTTGAGCCGCCTCGTCTGCGGGGAAACCTCCACGAGACGGCGGAGCTGACCTGATGTACATCCTTGATACCAATGTAATTTCAGAATTAAGAAAAGCCGGGAAGACCCATCAAAATGTCAAGAAATGGGCCGAACGCTTACCCTCGGCGAGTCTCTACATCTCTGTCATTTCTGTACTGGAATTGGAGATTGGAATTCTTCTCATCGACCGGCGCGACAAAGAGCAAGGTGCGATCCTTCGCGCGTGGATGGATCGCCACGTGTTACCCACATTCTCCGGCCGTATCCTTGCGATTGACACCGCCGTCGCCCAGCGATGCGCGACGCTTCACGTACCGAACCCTCGCTCCGATCGTGACGCCCTCATCGCAGCCACAGCCCTGGTGCACGGTCTGACCGTCGCCACCAGAAATGTAGCCGACTTTGAGCGTACGGAAGTCAGTGTCCTCAACCCTTGGGAAGCTTGAGTAGGTCTTTGTGTCAGTCCGTCGTCGCATTCGGTTATGTAGCTTATGCCCCCGGGAATCCAAACATCAACCACGACTGATTGGCCACCCAATGCGGGTATAGCTCCGTCATCTGATCGAACAGCGCATGGTCGGACGTCGCGGTTTTCTGCAGCCGATCGAAGTCCTCGAGGTAACGCTTGGTGTCCTGGATCGTCGAGGGAGAGTCGGGCGCGCCAGGCTTCTTGTGACCGGCGACAACCATTGTCGGGTTCAGCGCTGCTAACCGGTCCAGGTCCGCGATCCAATTCTTTCGGCTCTCGGGGGTGGTATCGCCGACATACATGCGGCATTGGTTGTACACAACGTCGCCAGCGACGATCAGGCCGATCGATGGAACGTAGAGAGACGTCGAATCGGGACTATCGGTGCGGCCCTGCTCGATAATGCGCAATTCGTGACCCTCGAGAGTGAACGTGTCGGGCTCATAGGGCTCGGGTGAAACCAACTTGGTGGCGACCTGCCCAGGAAACATACGGCGGGCCAACCGCTCCACAGTGGGAGTGAAAGACATCTGCATGGCCTTCACCGTCTTGGGTGTTGCTATCGCCCGAGCGCCGGGGAAACGGTCGAGCAGAATGCTAAGGCCGTAGAAGTGGTCGAAGTGGGCGTGCGTTATATAGATGGTCTCCAGGTTGCGGTTGTGCAGAGCGACCCAATCCGCGAGAGCCTCGGCCTCAGCCACTGTCCCCATTGCGTCCACCAGCACCGCGTCGTACTCGCCGAAGATTAAAGTCGACGTGATAGGGTCAAAGCCGAGCGCTTCGCCGAAGGGCTTTGGCCGCTCGCCGACCATAGTCTTTCCCGGGGCCGTGAAAACGTTCACACCAAGCGTGTTCAACGCGACAGGCGCGGTCACGCGCGGGGCCTCTTTCAGTTCGTTTGTGACGACCATCTGGTACTCCTTTCGATGTCAGAGCTAGTGACCGTTCAAGGCAAAAATTGGCAGAAGCCCCACGACTAGCGCAGAGTCGGCATCCTAATCCGCCCCAAGCGTTAACCGTACGTGAGGGTAGTGCTCTGTCCGATCTCGATAATGTAGCCGTCAGGATCGCGGATGTAGCAGCGAATCTCGCCGTACTTGGGTATTGGTTCGGTGATGAACTCGGCTCCTCGACTTTTCCACAATTCGTAGCACGCTTGAATATCTGCAACGCGGAAATTCATAAAGCTGTTGATGTGATTCGGGTCGGGGACGCTGAGCGTTACCGTCGGCTTATCCGGGGTCGGCCCGCCCCCAACGTTCAGAATCATCCAGATATTCGCGAGCTGAAGGTACCCAGGCGCGTTGCCGTCACCCAGGCTCAGAATGCGAGCGCCGAAGACCTTTTCGTAGTAGCGGGCCGATCGTTCGATGTCGGCGACGGTGAGAAACTGCGCGATGCTGATCCCCTCGCGCGGGGGCATCTCATAGCTCTTCTGTTCGATTTGTACCGCGTTCATTGATGGCTCCTTTTGTACGCCGTTCATTGATGGCTCCTTTCGATACGGTGCTCATTACAAATACGGTGTGCCGAGTCCCGCACCCATTCACAAACAATCGATGCCAGCTAGTGCAGCAGCGATTCCCAATTGGCTGGAACTCTCCCTGCCGGTCCAGGTGATGGTTGATCCTCCGGGTGCGAATGTGGCGGAAGCAACTCCACACTGTTGATCATCCCCCGCTCCTCGTAATCATAGAACCAATCCTCACCCGGCTCGAAGCTGGCAATGATCGGATGCCCCGTTTTCGCCGCATGCTTGGAAGCATGCTGGCTCGGAGAACTATCGCAGCAACCGATGTGCCCACACTTCGCACACCGACGGAGATGAAACCACCAGCCTTTCGGTGACGCTAGGCATTCGACACACCCATCGCCACTCGGCTTCGAAGCGGAGTTGATTCCGCGCTGGTCTTTTTTCATTTCCACTTTTCCTTCCGTGTCCTGGCAAGCAAGCTTGGCTTCGAGCGCGTCCCATCCGCAACGTCCGGAGTTCGGAACCGCATCGGACGCGCCGGCCTACCGCCCGATGTGCCCCAGGTAGTATCCGAGTCGATTTTCGACATCCCCGGGTTTGTGGAAGCCGCGCTCCATCAGCGCTTTGATTCCATTTTGTGCGGCAGGTCGCCCGAGCGAAGCGATGCACGCATCCCACCCGGCGCCGAGTTCGACGTCCGGCGGCAGGCTGGTATTGACGAGGCGCTTGGTCTGGGCGATCGCCCATTTGTCGAACTTGGCGATCCGCGTCGCGAGCGCCTCTACGAACACATCTAGCTCGGCCTCAGGCAGGGCGCGATTGATGTAACCGTAAGCCTCGGCCTGATCTGCTCTGATGTCTTCCGAGGTCAAGAGCACTTCGAGGGCGCGGTTTCGACCGATGAGTCGGGGAAGCCGAGCCATGGGGCCGCCTCCGGCGACCATTCCCACACCCACCTCCCATTGCGAGATGATGGCCTTCTCGCGACTGGCAAAACTCATGTCGCACGCCAGGGTGATCTCGCTGCCGTTGCCGGTCGCACGGCCGCGGATGAGGGCGATGGAGGCGACTGGCAAGCGGGTCAGGCGCGCGAGAAAGTCCGGCCAAGGCGGCAAGCCCGTGGTGCCCTCCGGCAGCGAGGTGAGGTCTTCAATCTTGGCCGTGAAATCCGAGTGATTCAGGAAGTAGTCGTCGACCGCGCTGTCGAAGACCACGACCTTGACTTGCTCGTCGGCCTCGAGGGCGTTGATGACTTCCTGGAACTGCTTGACCATTTCCGGACCCATGACATTGATCGGAGGGTTGTCGATCGTGACACGCCAATAGGTGGGTGACCGGCGGGTCAGACGAATCTGTGCGGGTTTCGCGGGTGCGTTCATCTGTGTGAGTTTGGTAGGTGCGTTCATAGTCGCCATGGGATTTTCCTCCGTCACCATTCAGCCAGAACAAAACGGGCTGCGCAATTGGACGATGGTATCGCCCATACTTCCGTATCGACTGCCGTGTGCGTTCATGCCTGAGGCATACGCTTTTCACCATCCAGCTAGCCGGAAAATCGATCAAAGCGAAGGAAACCTCCTCCAGCATGCTCGATACGAAGGTATCGCCGATACCATAGTCCAATTGTTTTACTCCCCTCACCTCTGGCTTAATTGCAATCGTTCAAGATGCACGTTGATCGGGCTCAGTAAACTCTATTTGTGAGGAGAACACACCATGTCTGAAAGTGTGACGAAATCTGTGCCGCGAGAACAACAAGAACAGAGGATAAAAACACGCACCGCCGTGAAACGTATCGGCGGCTTTACGATCGTTGCGACGGCCGTGGCGGTGCTCGCCGTCCTCGGCGCCGTGGTCCTTTACGCGCAAAGCCAAGATAACGACAAGTACTCGCTGAAATCGCCGAGCGGAATCGCGTTCTCCGACTTCAGGGGATACGAGGACTGGGCAGTCGTCTCTTCTGCCCACACCGACGAAAGGCTGAAGGTGATCGTTGGCAATCCGACCATGATCAAGGCGTTCAAGGCCGGCATTCCGGGCAACGGCCAGCCTTTCCCGGATGGCTCCATGATCGTGAAGCTCCAGTGGACGCCGAAGAAGAGCACGGAGGCGCCCTTCGTCGTGGATGTCCCAGACGTCTTTAAGGAGGCTTTCGTCATGGAAAAGGACAGCAAGAGATTTCCGAAAAGCGGCGGCTGGGGATACGCGGTGTTCAACTACGATGCAGCATCGGACAAGTTCACGCCCGATCCCAAAAGCCCCTCAGACTGCGGATACGCGTGCCATACGCCGGTGAAGGCGAAGGACTACATCTTTCACCCGTACCAGAAGCGTTGAACCGCTGCGTGTTTCGAAATCCAGTGCCCAGCGCGGCGCCGCCGAGTGACACGATGAAGCATGCAGCCCCGACTTTCTCCTCTGTCTGATCGGGAATGTGTACCACGCGTAAATTACGAGGAGCGTTATATGCAAAATGAGACAACAGCAGTGATGACGGGAGCACGACAAAGGGGGGTTGAAGCGCATCAGCCAGGCCAAGCCGTTTTCAAATCGGTGCTGTCCGAAGACATAAACTGGAAGCCCTTCGCGGCGTTCCCACCTTCGGTCCGCCTGGCTGTCATTGTCGGTCAGCCCTCGGAAGCCGGCCCCTACACCATCAGGGTCCGAGTACCCCACGGCGTTAAGCTGATGCCACACCGACACCCGGAGGATCGTGTCTATACAGTGATCTCCGGCGTTTTCTACATCGGCCTGGGCGATCGGTTCAACCCGGACAAACTGGAGGCCTATCCGCCCGGAAGCGTCATCGTTCTGCCCGGCAATACGTCTCATTTCCACTGGGCGAAATCGAGTGAGTACGTCACGCAAGTGACGGCGATTGGACCGCTTGGACTTGAATACCTCAGTGCTGACGACGATCCAAGAAACCACAACTCTTAGGAGACATCTGCGCGATTTCCGCGACGGAGGATAGACCAGCTATGTGTTTCTCAGCCACCGCTAATTTCGTAGGCAGCGGAGTTCTGGGTGCCGTCGGCGTCGTCACCTTGACCAAGGTGAAGCACCGACGCGAACTGCTTTTCGCAGCGCTTCCCATGCTATTCGCCGTTCATCAGTTTATGGAGGGATTCGTCTGGCTGGGATTGGATGGGATTCTTTCGCCGGCCGTGGCGCACGACATGGGCGCGGCGTTCATGCTTTATGCGCAAGGACTCCTCCCCTTTTTGCTGCCGCTCAGCGTGCTTCTGTTCGAGCCGAATGCGAAGAGCCGCAGCAGCATGTTGCCGTTCCTCGTTCTTGGCGGAGCAACTACGCTCTATATTTTGTGGGCGCTGACGGCATTCCCATTACAGCTGTATGTCAGAGGAAACAGTATCGTATACATAAATCAAGCCACCAACAACACAGCGGTTGCGGTGCTCTATGTGATTGCAACTTGTGGCTCACTGTTTTTTTCGAAGATCAAGATGATGGTAATCTTCGGCGCGGCAAACCTGGCGATACTGCTGGTTGTAATGGAGGTCAAGCGATACGCGTTCACGTCGTTATGGTGTGCGTACGCGGCGGTTGCAAGTGTGATCATCCTCGCCTTCTTCTGGAAAAGCCGGAGAGAGCGGCCGTTCCTGTATGCCTAGGAAGGTTATCCAGGAGTGAAATGGACGATTTATCTCGATCCTGGAGCCTCGTACTGGAAAAGCACGTCGGCAAGAGTGCGTGAGGAGGGGAGGCGATTACAGCTTTGGCGGCCAATGGTAAACTTGCAGGGCGAAATTTCACACGCGAGTCGAGCGTAGCATTTTCGGAGGGCGAAATCTGCGCGCTCCACCAGCGACGGCACCCGATGAAGCCCGATCCGAGCAACACGCCCGAAGTAGCAGGCAGGTCGCCTGCCCTCGCACAGGCAGTGGCCGCGCCGCTCACTCGCGCCGCGATCTTCCTGGTCGCAACGCTCAATCCGGGCTCTGAAAATCGCTCCGCCCTGCGCTCGTTCTGCGGAGACCTCGCCGCGCTGGTGCGCGCCGTGGAATTTCGTGACCTGGAAGCGAGTCTTTCCTGTGTCGTGGGGTTTGGCTCAGACGCATGGGACCGCCTCTTCGGGCAGCCCCGGCCGGCAGAACTGCATCTCTTCCGGGAGATTCGTGCCGGGGCACGCCATGCGGTCTCCACCCCAGGCGACCTGCTGTTCCACATCCGCGCCAAGCGCATGGATTTGTGCTTCGAGCTGGCTACTCAGTTTATGGCGCGTCTGGGAAACGCCGTTTCGCCGGTGGATGAAGTTCAAGGTTTCCGCTACTTCGATGATCGCGACCTGCTCGGCTTCGTCGACGGGACGGAGAATCCCCGCGGTGCCGCCGTAGCCGACGCCGTGCTCATCGGCGACGAAGACAGCGAGTTTGCTAGCGGCAGTTATGTCATCGTTCAGAAGTATCTCCACGATCTTGGCGCCTGGAATGCGCTCACCACCGAAGCGCAGGAACGCATCATCGGCCGCACCAAGCTTTCCGATATCGAATTGGACGATTCGGTCAAGCCAACCTCGGCACACAACGCGCTCGCCACGATCGTCGAGGACGGGAAAGAGGTCAAGATTCTGCGCGACAACATGCCTTTCGGCCGACCCGGGCATGGTGAGTTTGGCACCTATTTTATCGGCTACAGCCGTTCGCCCCGCACTATCGAACAGATGATCGAGAACATGTTCATCGGGCGCCCTCCCGGCAATTACGACCGGCTACTGGACTTCAGCCGCGCCGTGACCGGAAACTTGTTTTTTGTGCCGTCGGCGACATTTCTGGAGAACGTGACCGAAGACCAAACCCAGCCTGCGGTTGCGGAATCCCCTGCGGCGCCTGCGGCTGTCGAACCTTCTCCATCCATCCCATCTTCATCCAATCGATCGGTGCGTGAGGGTTCGCTCCGCATCGGATCTCTCAAAGGAGACGTACCACATGAATAATCTTCATCGCGATCTTGCCCCCATCTCCGATTCGGCATGGGCTCAAATCGAAGAGGAAACATCACGGACGCTCAAGCGCTATCTCGCCGGACGGCGCGTTGTCGACCTGAAGGGCCCGGCCGGTAGTGCGCTTTCTGCGATCGGCACCGGCCACCTGAGGACAATCGCCGCACCGGCGAAAGGCATCGTCGCGAGCCAGCGAGAGGTGAAGGCGTTAGTCGAGCTACGTGTTCCGTTCGAACTGGATCGCAAAAATATCGACGATGTTGATCGGGGCGCGAACGACTCCGACTGGCAACCGGCCAAGGACGCTGCGCGGCAGATTGCCTTTGCCGAGGACGCCGCCATATTCGAAGGATATGCCGCCGCTGGCATTGGGGGCATCCGCCAGGGCACCAGCAATCCCATCAAGACGCTTCCGGCCGACGTTCGCGAGTACCCCGATGCCATCGCTCAAAGCTTGAGCCAGTTGCGTCTCGTCGGGGTCAATGGCCCCTACTCGGTGCTCCTCGGCGCCGACGCCTACACCGCACTCGCCGAAACTAGCGACCACGGATACCCTGTGTTGGAGCACGTCAAGCGGCTGGTCAAAGATCAAATCATCTGGGCGCCCGCCATCGCCGGCGCTTTCGTGCTAACTACTCGCGGTGGTGATTTCGAACTACACATCGGGCAGGACGTGTCCATCGGCTACCTCAACCACAACGATGCCGCGGTCCGTCTGTACCTACAGGAGACATTCACTTTCCTTCTGCTCACGACCGAGGCCGCTGTCGCTCTGGTGCCTCCCGTGAAGGCGAAGAAGACTTGACGCTTTACTCCCTTTACCTCTGGCTTGATCGCAATCGTTCGAGATGCACGTTGATCGAGCTTAGAAACTCTTTTTCGTGAAGGAGAACACACTATGAGCAAGCACCTCGAATCGCTGTACCAGAATCTTCTCAACGGCAAGCTACCCCATAACCTAAGTTGGAGCGAGGCTGTCGAACTGGTCGAGCACCTGGGCGAGGTCCAACCGCATGGAGGCGATGAATTTGTGTTCCGCGTCGGCAGCCAACGCGTCTTTTTCAAGAGGCCGCAGACACATGATCTTGGTCTGGAGGAAGTTTCTCGGCTGCGTAAATTCTTGAAGGAAGCCGGACCTGGTTCACACGCAGAAGGACCGGCCCAGCCCAGCCGGATGATTGTCGTCATCGACCACCACGCCGCCCATGTTTACCAGGATTTCGGTGGAAGTCGTCCAGCAGACGAACACAAGGTGCAACCTTACGATCCTTACAATTTCCATCATCATCTGATTCATCGAAAGGAAGCGCACTACCGGGGCGAGCGCGTACCCGAAGAGGATTCGTTTTATGAGGAGATCGCGAAAGATATCACTCCGGCGAATGAGATCGTCCTGATCGGTCACGCCACTGGAAAAAGCAACGCCGCCGACTTCTTGAAAGAATACTTGAACACCCATCATCCCGACATTTCTCGACGGGTCATCGCTACCGAAAGCGCAGACCTCTCGGCGGTAACTGAGCCGGAGATTGAGGCTCTAGCAAAGCGACATCTGATCCCAGTCGTCTAACGGTGTGGTTCGTAACCGCAATTAATTATCGGTTCCTGCGCTGCCGTAGTTTAGGGCCGCGCCCGCTATGTCAAGGCGATCTTGCAAGTTCGGCTTGGTGACAGTGCGACGTAAGCACTATCCGCGTAACTGACTGAAGTAAATGAAGATATTATTTGGATGGGGTGCAAGGGCAGCGTTCTAACCAACTGAACTACGTCCCCACTCGCCAAATCAACAAGACGCGAAATAACCAGTGTTTATACGGCTTTGCTCGATTTGCATATCGTGCATCGAATCGCACGGATCGCCCAAAAGAGCGCGATTCCTGGCGGAACCGCCCCCCAACCGCCCACAAATCTCTGGCTTCTCAGCGTTGATACCGACCTCATGTTAACACAGGGGACACTACAGAGTACGCAATCGGGTCAGGGACGCTCTTCCGGGCGCTCAGCCGTGCTGTGCAGCGGCGGAGAAAGTTAGGCTTCTGTCACTCCCTGTAGCGCGAACCCAAGGATGCAGCCTTGCAGCTACTGATCGCTGGAGCAAACGCCCCGAATGCACACACATCTGGATATTCAGTGTATTCAAATAGCTTCCCATCCCTGGGCGGAAAGTGTTTTCAGCCAATTGACAACTTCAGCCATTGAACCTGGAAACGGGATCTCGCCGTCAGCATTCAATCCCTGCGACCGCTAGGTTCCGCCCTCACGCCGCCAGCTCGCCATCGGAATCTCCGTCCCCAAAGTTCTCGGCTTCTTGACGAATCAGCCCGCCACGATCCCTTTACAGAACTCGGAACGCGGCAGATCCTAGCAACTTCTCTAATTGCTGGAACTGCTCTGGTGTGATCGCCCGATCGGATAATTCTTCGTCACGGGAGACGGCAACACAAATGTGTCGAACTCCCTCTCTCTGTACAACCGGTGAGGCGTCGTAAGAAAGCCGGGCTAACAAATCAGGGTCGCGGAAGCGGTAGACATCCTGAGCCCACAACCCGACCGAGACCAGAAGAACCGCCGCTGTCAGAAACAATTTTTCGTAGGACTGCATTTGGTACCTCCAGGGGAAGCTAGGCTTTCGATGTTTTAGCTTCTGGGAACCGGCCCTCGCGTCGCGCGCCGTATAATAACTCTTCACGCCATGGAACCTTGGATGAAATCAAGCCAGTGGTTGATCACGGTGGGACTGCTGGTCTTGGCATTGGCTGCTGTCATCGGCTCTATTCTCACTCGCGATCTGGGCCCACTGCAGGCGCCCACGGCGTCAGGAACAGCAACCGAGCAAACTCCGCTGGTGGACGAACGGCCGCTGCACACAGCCCGCACCTTGCTCAAGTTGGCTTCCGGCGAAGACGAACGCCGAATCGCTGACCAGGCAGAGCAGTTAGCCGACAACGAAGTTGACCTCGCCTTTCACGACGCTTTGCGCGAGGCTGCGGATCATCCGGTTCAACTCACGCCGCAGAACCGCGAATTCTTTGAGCATGCGAGTCAGTCCGAAGCGCAAGTCAAAGCCGACCAGGACGGGGTTGACCAACTGAAGAAACGGCTTGCCTCCGGCACACATCCGGAAGGTCTGCAGGAACAGCTTGACGTTGCCCAGGCTCAATTAGAACTCGATCAAGATGAAGCCAGCGACGCCAAGGAAGACCTCATCCGGTCGGGCGCCGATCCCGGAAGCTTGATCCAACGCCAGTTCGACCAGCACCAGGCCGCCGAACACGCGACCGATGAAAAACCAGCAGCGGCAGCGGCCAACAACCCTGAGGTCAACTATCAGGCCGGCAGCCTCTGGGCCCAATTCGCTGCCTGGCGCGCCTTGCGCAGTAGGGCGCTCCCACTAGAGCAAGCGCGGGACGAAGCCCGCCAGACCGCTGGCACGCTGGTGGAAAAGCACGCCGCTTTGGATAGGCAACTCAAGACCGCAAAGGCCAAACAGCGGGATAACCCGTCTGCCGCCGGTCAGTCCAACGCTCAGTCAAATTCCGGTCAGCCAAACTCTGGTTCATTCAATTCCGGCCAATCGGGAAACCAGCAAAGCTCCGTGTCCGCCGCGGCCCCCACCGCGGTCAAAGCTTTGCATCGCTTTTCCGATGATCAAAAGAACCTGGCTGACTTTGACAAGCGCATTCAAGACGAGCGGGAATTGGCCAACACCTACGCCGGTTGGATCGCCGTGATCCACTCTCACCAGCGTGCCGCGTTACACGGCATGATCCAGTCGGCGCTCGTGATCATCCTCATCTTACTCACGGTGTATCTCACCGACCGTTGGATCGACCGCTACCTCTCCGAGATGGGTCCGGAGCGCACGCGCCTGCATACTCTTCGTGCCGTGATTCGTTTTGCGGCACAGGCCGTGTGCGTCGCGCTGATTCTGCTGGTGATCATTGGCGCTCCGCAGCAGACAACAACCTTCCTCGGCCTTGCCACCGCTGGAATCACCGTCGCGATGAAAGACTTCATCGTCGCCTTTTTCGGTTGGTTCGTGCTGATGGGAAAAAACGGACTCAGGGTGGGCGACTGGGTCGAAATCAACGGCGTCGCCGGCGAGGTGGTCGAGATCAATTTGCTGCGCACCGTCTTGCTGGAAACCGGCAACTGGACCGATACCGGCCATCCCACCGGCCGCAAGGTAGCCTTCGTCAACAGCTATGCCATTGAAGGCCACTTCTTCAACTTCACCACCAGCGGGCAGTGGCTCTGGGACGAACTGCAGATTACGGTCCCGCCCAATCAGGATCCCTACCCGCTGCTCGAAGCCATCCAAAAGACGGTCGAAAAGGAAACCGAAAATACCGCCACTGCGGCCGAACAAGAGTGGAAGAATGCCGCCAGCCAATACAAAGTGCGCGCCGTCTCAGCCGCTCCGGCCGTCAACTTGCGCCCAACCTCCGCCGGCGTGGAAGTCCATGTCCGCTACATCGCGCGTGCGCAAGAGCGGTCCGCGATTCGCGCCCGCTTGAACCAGGCGTTAGTGGAGTTGTTGCATCATCGCGCTGTGGACAACAAGGAAAGTTTCACTGCCGCAAAATGACGGCTTCCTGGGAAATCGCGCAGCTACAACAGCGACTCTCTCGCATCCGGCATTTGCTCTCCCCGCAGAAAACTTGCGTTGTGAGAGAGCATAAGCTGCTTCGGATCGCACTGCTTCTTCTGCCTGTATGGGGATTCGCGCAGATCAACACCAACGCCCAATTCGGCTGCCGGCAGAATCAGCGAGCGAGCCTTGAACAGCGTCCAGATTTGCATTTCGTTGCAGTCGGCACCCCCGACGTGGTCAAACACTGGAAAACTCGCCCGGTTCTTGCTTTTGATGGTTTCGACGCCGTGAAATACGGTTTCACGCGGGCAGAATTCTATCGCTGGCACCTGCCTGTCCCAGGACGTGAGGACTTTGACGGCACAAACAACTCAAAAGACCGGTTGGCGCTCGCGGTTCGAGTGGTGGCTTCGGGTGGCGAACGCTGGTTTGAGCTTGCCAATCCCGAAAATGAGGGCGAAGACCAGCTCTACATTCAGCCGCGAGATGAGAGTGACACGAGCGAACATCCAGAAGACACGGTTGAACAACACGGCTCAGGCCCTAAGCCTGACGAAATGGCCGGGTGGATTAGCATCCAACTCGCCACGCCCGACGCGGGCTTGCCGTTGTTCATTCTCAAGTATCAGCATCGTGACCTCGAGGTGTACTCGGCTAGTTCGTTGGAGAACAAGTTGCTTGTTGACTTGCGCACAAGCACGCCACAGGTCGTCGAGGCGGCGAGTTGCAAGTCTTTTGAGTCGATTGGGGGCGCGTGCTCCGGCCGAGACGAGGCCAACGAAGGCCACGACACATTGCAATGTCAGTGGGAGGCGAAGGCCAGCGACTTCCACTGCACCATGACGACTCCTTACGGCAGCCTCTATGCGGCGCGCACAGCGCAGGCAGATTTTTATCTCCTATCGGATAAGCCCGCGAACCCATCCTCACATGACCCTGCGGATTTTGTCGCCGACCTCCGCGATTTCGCGTTTCTTATCCGCAACAACAATACAAACCGAACCGAAGGAGTGCTGGTCTCCGGACTGGGGCCGACAACCTTGCTCGCGCACTTCAAAGATCTACTGCCTCAAACAGACGTACTTGTATTTGCCAGTCCAGGCGCTGGTGACATGTTGAACGCACACTTATCCCTGGTCACTCTGCACCAGGACGGCAAATTCGATATGCAGGCGATTCCCAAGTGGGGCATTGCGGGTGACGAGACCGACGAATACAAGACCAACGAGCACAAAGATGCTGTTCCTATCAGTGCCGGTGATCTGTACGGCTCCGAGAGCTATGTTCCGATCGATGCTGACGATGCATACCAGACCCACGTCTTAGAGCAGAGGCCAGGCTTTCGCGCTTTCGACGTAGTCTTGACGGTTGAATCGGGGAAGTCGAGTCCGGTCCACGTTATTTACTGGGTTGGCCTCGAAGCCGTGGATGGAAAACTTGTGGCCAACGCGGTGCGCCTCGCTGGCGAAAGTTGGGTGTACGGAGGTTGTGGCCAGGAGTACAGGGAAGGCACCGCCAGGTTCATTAGAAGGAAAGCCGGCTTGGCCGAAGCTACCGTCGGAGTACAAGGACGGTACAATCCTGAGAGCTCGACTGCCTTTCCCCCTGATTATCCCACCGAGGGGCCAAACTGCGTCTGGACCGATCTCCTGCATTGGAAAGCGGGCGCAGGCTTCCGCGTGCGCAAACTGGCCGAGGACTGCAAGGCGCTACACCAGGAGGTCAAGATCAGTGACGACGGGTTCATAAGCGCCGGCTCGTCACACTAAGTACCCGCGATTATCGCGCCGATCAGGAACTCGTTTGCAGGTGGCATGGCTCATGTCTCGCGGTTTTGCCGGATGGGGCATTAAATCAGCACAGAACTCGCAGTAAACCAGCCATCACCAGCTCTATCGCCGCACGCCTCTGCGCGCCAATGCCAACGCACCGTTTGCCGGATCAACAAAGGTTTGGCTGGGCAAAACATTGGGATACTCAGCAAGCACTGTTTCGTAGAAAACCTGTCGAATCATTTCGCAATTCGAAAACACTCCACCCGACACGGCTACTGATAAGGTGCCACCCATACCAAATATTCTTTCGATTACGATCTTGGCCAGGGCTGCTAGCTCCACGCCTGCCTGCGTCAAGACATTGCGAGCCGTCGCATCGTCCGCACCTGCCGCGGACAGCACCGCCGGCAGCAAGGCCGCAAAGTCAGGGCGAGGAGAACCGTTGGCCGTCACGACCAACTGCTCGCGCCTGGTCACCCCCCAGGACTTCATGATGCTTGCCAGCAACGCACCAGTGCTTTCAGCTTGGTCGTAGGCACGCATAGACGCCGCCACCGCGGATCGCCCAATCCAGTGCCCGGAGCCTTCGTCCGAAATGGCGAATCCCCAGCCGCCGGCGCGCGCCGTCTGACCTTTGGAATTCCGCCCGTAAGCAATCGAGCCAGTGCCGGCAATGACGATCACGCCCGGCTCGCAGCCGAATGCCGCTTCCATCGCGATCTCCATGTCACCCACAACTTCAATGTCGCCGGAAACAAAGTCATTGAGCAAGCGCTGCACGATCGCAGCGATCTCCGGGCGTGCCCCACCCGCAATTCCCACACAGGTTCTTTCGATCCGTGCCGGAGAAACGCCGGCCGCCGCGCAGGCTTGCCGAATCGCAGCGCCCAAAGACTGGCGCGCCTGGCGTTCCCCCACCCGAACCACGTTACTGCCCGCACTTGTTCCCGTGCCCAGCACCGAACTCTCATCGCCGATCACGCACGAGGTCTTACTGCCGCCGCCGTCAATCCCCAGGAAGATGCTCACGAGCGTAGTTCTATCACAAGCTTCCTCGTGTGGAGCGGACACTCCTGTCCGCCGGTTTTGGGGTTGGTCTTCGCCGAGCGTTGCCTTCTTGGGTTATGAGATAGATACCTTGGCCTGAAGATACGTCAGCCCATCGCAACAAAGCTGGATACTCTGGAAGATCACCGTCTGCGCACATGGGACTCGACCAACTCGATCTCGCCATCATTGCCCTCTATCTCGTGGGGATCACCCTGTTCGGCCTGCGTTTCCGCAAACGCCAGCGCACCCTGCGCGATTACTTCCTGGCGGATCGCAACATCCCCTGGTGGGCGATTGCGCTTTCGATTGTCGCCGCCGAGACCAGCACCCTTACCATCATCAGTATTCCCGGCCTCGCCTATGACACGAATCTTACGTTTCTGCAAGTTGTCTTCGGATACCTGGTGGGACGCGTCATTATTAGTTTCGTTCTGCTGCCGCAATACTTTCGCGGCGATCTCTACACCGCCTATGAGCTGATCGAGCGCCGCTTTGGCCGCGGCCTGAGATCCCTGACCGCTGGCCTCTTTCTGATAACGCGAGCCGCAGCGGAAGGAGTGCGGGTCTATGCGGTTTCCATCGTCGTGGCCATTGCGCTGGGCACGGGGGAGATTGCCTCGATCGCCATCATCACTATATTGACTTTGATCTATACCTTCGAAGGCGGCCTCACAGCGGTGATCTGGACCGACGTCGTGCAGACCATCATCTACGTGGGCGGAACCCTGGTGGGGCTGTTTACCATCCTTCATCTGGTTCCCGGAGGGTGGGGCACCATTCACGCTGTGGCAGAAAGCGCAGGCAAGCTGCGGGTCTTCGACTTCACGCCCGACTTCTGGAAGCCATATACGTTCTGGGCGGGCGTCGTGGGCGGAACCGTCTTTACCACGGCCAGCCACGGCACCGATCAACTGATTGTGCAGCGGCTATTGGCAGCGCGCAGCCAGCGCCAGTCTGTGACCGCCCTGCTCTCGAGCGGAGTCGCCATCCTTTTCCAGTTTGCTCTGTTCCTGATAGTGGGCGTGATGCTGTTTGCCTATTACCGCGTTCCTTCGGCGATGTTTGGAACCCCTGACAGAATCTATCCCAAGTTTATCGTCAGCCAGATGCCGCACGGAATTTCCGGCCTGCTCATTGCCGCGATCCTGGCAGCCGCGATGTCGAACTTGAGCGCCGCGCTCAACTCGCTATCCTCGACTTCGATCATTGACTTTTACCTTCAGCGCAAGCCGCAAGCGGACGAACGCCGCCGCGTGCAGCTTTCCCGCATGGCAACATTCGTTTGGGCGTTCGTGTTGTTCGCGCTCGCGGTGCTGTCGCTGCACAAAGTGGGACGCGTCGTCGAAGTCGGATTGCAGATCACGTCTGTCGCCTATGGAGCGTTGCTCGGCGTGTTCCTCCTCGGAGTGCTGACCCGACGCGCCAATCAGAGCGGGGCGATGATTGGCATGTTGTGCGGGTTCGTTTCAGAACTCTATATCTTGCTGAGAACACGCATTCCGTGGACTTGGTACGTGGCGATTGGAACGGTGGTGACCTTCGGTGTCGGGTACGCGGCGAGCCTTGTGATCCAGCGCGAAGAGGCGAAGCCTTGAATCGCGGAGAACGACCGTGGAGATCGCAGAGGGCGCTTTTTCGCTAGCGATCTCCGCGAAATCTCCGCGTGCTCTGCCCTTGAGGCTTTTCGCTTATACTTTCCACTCGCCGAATGCCGACCGACATCCAAGCCGTAAATCCGCGTCCCGAACTCGCTCGCGACCTCGGAGTGAGTCATGCGGGAGCGATTGTTGTCGGCACCATCATCGGCAGCGGAATTTTTCTTGTTCCTGCGGAGATGATGCAATCCGTCGGCTCGGCCAGGCTGGTTTATCTGGCGTGGCTGGTCGGGGGACTGCTCTCGTTCTTCGGCGCGCTCACCTACGCGGAACTGGGAGCGATGAAACCGCAAGCGGGCGGCGAGTATGTTTACGTCCGCGACGGCTACGGGCCGCTGGCGGGATTTCTTTATGCCTGGACCTGGTTCGTCATCGCCAAGCCGGCATCGATCGCGACCGTGACTATCGGACTGGTTCGCATTCTGGAAACCTTTCCCTTCTTTGCTTTCTTCTCCAACCCAGTTATCAAGCAGCCCTTCTCGGTGAATTACGGACAACTGGTTGCCATCACCGCTGCCGTGCTGATTTCTTTGCTCAATTACGTCGGGATCAAGAAGGCCGGCGAATTTCAACTGGTTTTTACCCTGCTGAAAGTGGCGATTATTCTGGGCATCGTGGTCATCGGATTCAGCTATCGCGCCGGAAGCTGGAGCCACTTTGCCGGCAGTTACGCCGCGGCCAAAGGTGGCCTGGCCGGGTTCATGGCGGCGCTGGTGGCCGCGCTGTGGGCTTATGACGGCTGGAACGATCTCAACATGGTCGCCGGAGAAATTCGCCAGCCGGAGCGCAATATCCCGATCGCGCTGATCGTGGGCGTAGCCACGGTGGGCGCGCTTTATATGCTGGTGAATGCGGCGGTGCAGTTTGTCCTTCCGGCCGATGCGATTGCGGCTTCGCCTCGGCCCGCGTCGGACGCTATCGGCATGGTGTGGGGCACCCTTGGCGCGAGCGTGGTTTCGGCGGCTATGGCGGTTTCCATGCTGGTCACGTTGAATGGGACCATCATGAGCGGGGCGCGCGTCCCCTTCGCGGTGGCGCGCGACCGGTATTTTTTCTCCGCCTTGGCCGAGGTTCATCCGCGCTTCCACACGCCTTCGGTTGCGATCGTGGTGCAAGCGGCTCTCTCCATCCTCTTGCTGCTTTTCGGGGGAAGCTTCCGGCAATTCTTTTCGCTGGCGATTTTCGCGGAGTGGCTGTTTTACATGATCGCCGGGAGCACGGTGTTCATCTTCCGGCGGCGCGATCCGCAAGCTGCCCGGCCCTACCGGGTCTGGGGATATCCGGTGGTTCCGGCCCTGTTTGTGCTGGCTTCGGCGTTGCTTCTCTATTACACCTTTACCGATAACCTGCGGAATTCCGCCCTGGGCTGCCTGGTAATTCTGGCGGGGATACCAGTTTTTTATGGGTTTGCCCGGCGCCGGACCGGGGAAAACCGGTAAACTATAAGCCTTGCAGGGTGGCTCTCGCTTACCCTCTAACACATATAGGCCGCCTCTTTTTTCGCATCCTTTGCGAAAGCGTGAGCCCCTGGCTTATGGCAGTTCTCGAGTTGCTGTATAGGGAAGCCATGAACGGGAAGGGCACGGCTTCAGAGCCTTCGCGTACGAATTGATTTCGCAGCTCAAACTGACTTCTTCCAACTGCGGCGTTGTCCACTCCATCGTTTCCTCCGGGCTTGCATGCCGCTAGCGCCGCGTAAGCTTTCGCTGCAGTTGTCAATTACACGATGCGGTAGTCGGGCCGAAAATATCGAAATCCGTCCGCGTGCCGACAAAGACGTGGCCATTGGCAATGGTGGGCACGGAGAAGCTCGTCGGCAGCCCGATTTTGTCCCGGTTGTGGCAGTCGTTCGAGCTGTACAGCCTGGCCATGGTCTCGGCGTCGAAAGCCATAAGCGCGTTGCCTCCAACCGCGTCAATCACCCACACAATACCGGTGCCTTTTGTAGTTCCATTCGAGGAGACCGCTGGCGTCGGAGAATAGCCCAGGATGGTCCCGGCAGTCGCCGTCGCCGCACAGATGGGGCCGTTGTCAGGGCCGCAGTTCAACGGATATTTGCTCAACGGGCCATAGGTCGGAGCATAGTACAGGAATGGAGTGCTGCCGTCATCCCAGAAAGCCGGAGTACTGTGAGCCTGGTACGCACTGGGAACCGCGAGCTGCTGGATGACATTGGTATTCTGGACGGTACAGGTGCACCCGCAGCTTTGGCCGACAAACCTGCCGGGGCTGGTGCGATCAATCACCCAGAGGTAGTTTTCCTTGTCGGCCTTAATGGCGACGTGTTGATACGCAGAGTTCATATGGGGATCAGGCGGGACCACGACCGCCGAGCCCGAGCCAAAGTCCAAGTCCCAGCCCTCGGGTTCGTGACAGCTGCTGTCCCAACGATAGAACGCATCCGCGGGAGTGAAGTAGTCAGAGACCTGCAACTGCGGGGTCAGCTTGAGAAAGCTGTTGCCTCCATTGCCGCGGGTGGCCAAGGGATTGTCGAATTGTCCGTCGGCGGTGCTGAAGTAAATGTAGTTTCCCCCATTCTGATCTCCTCCCGCGGACAAGCCTCCCGCACCCTGCCAGATGCCGCCTCCATGGCGCTTCTTGACATCGGGTTTACCCGAAGTCGTAGCGTAGACCAAAGGAGACGACGAACTTTTCAGATTTTGCGCATCATAGCCGAAAATCCATCCACTCGGATTCGGCCTGGTGCCCTCGGTGGTGGAGAATGCGGCATACACCATGGGGTGGGCCACCGCGGGTTCTTCGCCGGTCAACAGCAGCAGCCCGGGCCGCTGAATCTCCACTTTCGACTGGAAAGTCACGCTCCCGACCTTAACCGACGGGAGTGTAGCCGGGCCGTTGTACTTCTCCGCCAGAGTGGGACTGGTCAGATCCAGCGCGTGCAGACGATGATAAAACTTGCTCGGCTGCTTCTTGGGCCACTGGGAATGGGTCACCACGTAGAGCGTGTTGGTCGCGGGGTCGATAACCGGCGTGCCCAGAACTCCCATGGTGTAAGAGATGGCGCCGCAATTGATAAACTTGCAGTCTACGGTTGCCTCGTTCGAGGGAAGCAAACGGATGGGCCCCTGCAAGAGGTTACACTTGGCGCCCGTGTGGTTGGCACCGTCGAAGACATATATGTTGTCCTGCATGGTCAGAACAAGGACGGCCTGGTGCTGGGTGCCGCCGATCACAATGTTCCCTAGCACCAGCGGCTGGGCGTAGACTTGCTCGTTAAGCAGGAGCTTGTAGGAGCAGACTCTGCCAAAATTGGTTTTGTTGATGCCGGTGGTGAGAGTGGTTTCGTGGGTGTTCTGGCCGGTGCGCCCGATGTCGTTGTGCCAGGTGGTGACGTTGACCGACTGGGCGAGAGACGAGACCGACGCCAATCCGACGACTAAGAAAACGGTCAGCAAACAGCCGTAGAATCCTTTCATATATTTCCTCCCCGGAATTTGAGCCCGTTGTTAGGTGTAGTTCCTCTCCGTTCAGCCCAATTACTGCCTAAAACTTGGAAACAGTGTTGCCTAAGCCATTCCCAACCCAAATATTCGCTCCGTCAAACGCTATGCCGGAAGTCTCACCGCCACCGTTGAAGGACCCAATAAGAGCACCGTCACTCACTCGAAGCTCCCGGAGGCCAGGCTCTGCGGTCACCCAGAGGTTTGTGCCATCAAAAGCGACGCCATAGGCGCCTCCGATCGCGAAAGTGCCTAGATTCTTGCCGTCGCTGGCCCGCAGCTTGGTCACACTGTTGTCGCCATTGTTTGCCACCCAGATATTCGCTCCGTCAAACGCTACGCCGATGGGATTACCGCCAACGCCATACACCCCTAGGACCTTTCCATCCCTAGGCCGTAGCTTGGCTACCGTCCCATTGTTGTAACTTGTGACCCACACGTTCTCTCCATCAAAGGCGGTCCCAATGGCGTCCGGCACCGTGAACGTGCCCAGAGTCTTACCATCGCTGGCTCGCAGCTTGCTCAGCGTGCCGCTCTGGGTGCTCGGCACCCAGATGTTCTCCCCGTCAAAGGCGGGCCACCACGGCGCGCCCCCCACCGTGAACGTGCCCAGGATCTTGCCATCACTGGCCCGCAGCTTGCTCACCGTGTTCGGACTCGCGGTTACCCAGATGTTGGCCCCGTCGAACACCAGAAAATTGGGCGAGCCCGGCACATCGAAGGTCCCAAGGGGCGCGCCATCGCTGGCGCGCAGCTTGCTGACGGTGCCCTCCCCACTGTTCGCCGTCCATATGTTTTGCCCGTCGAAGGCGATGCCGTAGGGATTGCTGTTCTGGGTCTTGCCCACATTGAAGCTGGTAGTCAGGTTGGCCTGGTACCATTTCAGCAGCGCGATCTTTATCGGATTGCCCGCGGGCCAATTCTTTGTTCCGCCTTGGACATTATTGCTCGTGCCTTCTTCCGCGGACTGGCCGGCTTCTTGCGCCCGCCCCGGAATGAAGCTCGCTCCCAAGACAATCACCAGCGCTAAACAGATTCCGATCACTACGGGTTTCATGGTCACTGCCTCCAGGGGCCGGACTGCGGGGCGGACATGAGCAGCGGAGTCCGCCTAGATTCGAGGGGAAAAGCCGAGACGGCTCACAAGTTGGCTAATTCTGCTCTCGTTCTGCCGGCCTGTCAATCGGCAGAATCGCCTTTTGCTGCAAATCCGCAGCGGCTTGGGCGACATTTTCCGGCGTCCCCAAATCGCGCCAGTAGTATTCATCCGCGCGGAAGCCGAGAATCTTCTCACCGAGTGCAGCGAGGCGGAGGTAGGAGGGAATGATCGAAAACGCGCCTTCCTCGCTCATCATGGTAAGAAAGCGAGGAGAAATTACGTGGATTCCACAAAAAGCCAGCGCTTGCACTGGTTGTGACGGGCGTACCAATTCAGATGCGGAATCCTGCCCCAATCGCCTTCCGCAAAGTTCGGAAGACTCCTGGAAGAGCAGGTAGCGCGAAGTTTTCCGCTGTTGCACCGCCAGGGTCGCGAGGGGCTGATGTTCAGTATGGAATTGCAGCATACGCTCGAGATCAATTGTGCTAATCACGTCGACGTTGTGCAAAAGAAATGGTTCTTCACGACCCGCGGAGTGTTCGAGGAAAAAATAGGCGGCCTGTTTCAAGCCGCCGCCCGTGTCGAGCAAGACCTCCTCGATGGAGATCACAAGATTCATGCCAAAATTCTTGTGGCTTTCCAGGTAGTCACGAATCATGCCGGCGAAATGATGCGCGTTGATAATTACGTCTCTTATCCCGGAGTCGCGCAGGCGGGCGAGCGTGATCTCAAGCAAGGTGCGACCGCCGATTTCCACCAGGGCCTTCGGTCGACTCTCGGTAAGTGGGCGTAGGCGTGTACCTAAACCCGCGGCCAGAATCATCGCCCTCATTTGCCTAGCTTCTCCAACTCGAGATGCCGCACGATCACCTGCACATTGTTTTTTTCGTACAAATGCTTCGCCAATTGCTCGGCGAAATAGACCGAGCGATGTCGCCCGCCGGTGCAGCCGAAGGAGATCATGAGGTTCTTGAATCCACGTTGCTGATAGTTGCTGACGCTGGCATCCACCAATGACGCGGTATGGGCGAGAAACTCGCGTGCCCCCTCCTGCTGATTCAGGTAGTCAATCACAGGTGCGTCTTTGCCGGTGAGGGCCTTGAATCGCTCTTCACGGCCGGGGTTGGGGACCGATCGGCTATCGAACACGAATCCACCGCCATTTCCGGTTTCGTCTTTGGGGACGCCGTCGCGGTGAAAAGAAAAGCTAAAAATTCGCACCACCAGATGTCCGGTTGCGGAGGTTGCGTCTGACGATTTCGCCGAATCCGCATCCGAAGCCAGGCTCCGAAGTGTTTCGGAACCCAGCATGCTGGTGAATGCGTCCAGCAGTGTGGGCAGTTCGATGGGCAGATGGACGTTATGCAGCAGCCAGCGCACATTTTTCAGCGCAAAAGGCACGCTTTGCAGAAAATGAGGCTTGCGCTCAAAAAAGCCGCGAAAACCATAGGCGCCCAGGGCCTGCATAACGCGCACATAAACGTAGGCGTAGTAGTGCCGCATGAAAAGTTCGCGATCCAGCGGGATGAAGTCTGCCAGCCGATCGAGATAATGATCCAGCAACTGCTGGCGCACCGGTGGCGGCAGATCGGCCTTGGCATCGAACAAGAGGGAAGCGACGTCGTATTGCAGGGCGCCTTTGCGTCCTCCTTGATAATCCAAAAAAAACGTTTGCCCGTCGCACAGCATGATGTTGCGGGACTGAAAGTCGCGGTAAAGGAAGTAGTTGTGTTCGGCGGTGAGCAAGAACTTCGACAGACGGCCGAAATCCCGCTCCAGGGCCGGTTCGCTGAAAGGAATTCCGGCGAGCCGCAAAAAATAATATTTGAAATAGTTCAGGTCCCAGGCGATGGACTGGCGATCAAAGCTCGCCCGTGGGTAACAGACTTTGTAATTGAGGTCGCGTCCAGCCTCGATCTGGAACCGCGGCAAGGTCGCCAAAGCTTGCCGATACGCTGCAATGGCGACGGGGGCAATGTCATCGCCGGCACGATTTTGCGAAAGGAACTCGAATAGCGTGGTATCTCCCAGGTCTTGTTCGAGGTAGGCGCCGTGGTTTAGATCTTCGGCATAAATTTCAGGCACCGGAAGGCCTTGGCTACGAAAGTGTCTGGAGAATTCCAGGAAAGCGACGTTCTCTTCGCGCACGTCGTGCAAGATGCCAATGGCGCTGAGATCTTCACCAGCAAGACGAATAATGCGCCGTCCCGAACCCCCGAGCTGACCTTGCAGCGGCTGCACCCGCACGACCGGCGAGTGGAAATGCTGCTCGAAAAGTTTCTGGAGAACGTCCATAAATAGGGATCCGGAAATATGGGGCCTCTCCGCCATCACCAAGATACCCGGCTTTGTTTCCGGGCTCAACCGGCACAGGCCATCCCGGCCACCGCATCCACAAAGCCAACTTATCACCGGGTAAGTTGACTGTTCCTGTGGAAAGCAGTGAACCTACCCCCGTGCGAAGATAGAATGCGGACGCAGACACTCGCGGAGCACAATGGAGACGACAACTTTTAAAAGGGTATTTAAAGCATTTCATTATCGAGATTTCCGTCTGATGTGGTTCGGTGCCTGTACCTCCAGCATCGGCACCTGGATGCAGATTGTGGCGCAGGGTTGGCTGATCTACCGGCTGAGCCATTCGGCTTTCTTGCTTGCGTTGGATCAGTTTCTCGGCGGCATTCCCATCTTCTTATTCTCGTTGATTGGCGGCGTGGTGGCGGACCGGGCCGAGCGGCGGAAGATTCTTCTGGGCTCGCAGTATGTGCAGATGGCAAGCGCGACGATACTCACTGTGCTGGTGGCGACCGGCCGGATACACGTGTGGCATATGCTCTGCCTCTCATTCATTTCCGGCTTGGCCCAGGCCTTTGGCGGGCCCGCGTACCAGGCGCTGATTCCAAGTCTGGTCAGCCGCGAGGACATGCCCAATGCGATTGCGCTGAATTCCATCCAGTTCAACCTGGCGGTAACCGTTGGGCCCGCGATCGCCGGACTGGCGTTGGCGAAGTTCGGCGAGCAGTGGTGCTTTGGGCTGAACGCACTTTCCTTCCTGGCGCCGGTCGTATCGCTCTCCCTCATCACGGCCCGATACCTGCCGGAGAAAACCACCGAGTCGATGTTCGGCAGCCTGAAGCAAGGCATCAAATTCGTTCGCCGGCAGGGCTCCATGGAGGCGCTCATCGTGCTGGCGTTCTGCATGACCGCTTTAAGCATGCCCATGCGCACCTACATTCCGGTGTTCGTGAAAGACCTTTTCCATCGCGGTCCGGAAACTTACGGCAACTTGCTTTCGCTGATGGGAATCGGCTCGATCTGCGGCTCGCTGACGGTGGCGGGGATGGGCAACATACACAACAAGGGGCGGGTTGCCCTCACCACGCTGATCAGCCTGGGGATAGGGATCGCGGGGTTTTCCCTCTCCCGATCGCTGCCGCTGAGCTATGCCATGCTGGTGCTGGTGGGCGCTTCCATGATGGCAGTGTTCGCCACCGTGACTTCACTGGTGCAGTTGATTGCGACCAACGAAATGCGCGGACGGGTGATGAGCGTTTACAACTGCGCATTCCGCGGCGGCATGCCCATGGGAAACCTGCTGTCGGGGTGGCTCGTTCCCATGTTTACGGCGCCGGTTGTGCTTGGGGTGAACGGATTGGCCCTGATTCTGATAGCCCTGTACTTTCTGCTGGTCGAACGGCAACTGGCCGCGCTTTGATATGGTTTGAACTACGGGAGCTGAACGATGACGCCTGCACATGAAGAACTTCTGCGGGAATTTCAGGACTTTGCTCTGACCGCGTCCACGGCCAAGTCCGTCATGGAGCATATCGCCCAGCGTCTGCACGAAAAGATGACGCGCTATAACTGGGTAGGTTTCTATCTCGTCGACCCGGCGGACCCCGGCATCTTGGTGGTCGGACCCTTCGTCGGCAGTTTCACGCCCAATGCTCGCATACCGCTCGATACCGGTCTCTGTGGCGCCGCCGCCACTAGCGGACAAACCGTAGTCGTGCATGATGTCTCCAAAGATCCTCGTTATCTGGCGGGATCGCCCATGGTGAAGTGCGAAATCGTTGTTCCCATCTTCGTGCGGAATAAGCTCGCAGCGGAGTTGGATGTCGAGAGCTATTTTGCCGGCACGTTCACGCAAGCGGAACAGGACTTTGTCGAAGACTGCGCCAAAATGGTGGGAAAGTACTTTGAAAAAGGCTAGCCGGCAGATGGACAATCGCCCTGCCAGATTGAGGGTGCCCCGCTCCTTGCCGCTCTTTGGCAAGGGGCGGGAAACGGTTTGTTACATCGTGCAGTGAACTTGAAGACTGCCAGCGTGGCGCAAACACCCACCCCTTGCGAAAAAAACGCAAGGAGCGGGGCACCCGGCGTTCCGGCGGGATCAACACGATTCAGGACGACTTCTTTTCGAGCACACCCATCACGGATACGAATCTGGGCATGTATATCCTTGGGGAACAAATTTCGCTCGGCAACGGCAGTGTCAGCTATTCCCGGTTCACCACAAGTCCGAACTTAAACGAAAATTCCGTCACTTGGCTGGTTGGGTCTGGTCCGCCGTCACCCCTGACAAGCCCTTGCGCCGCAGGAAGCCTTTATAGCTGCATCAACGGTGGCACCTGTACTTCTACCACACTGTGGGGATGCGTGGGCGCCAGCGGGTGGAAACCGATCAAGTAAGGGTCGAAGGAAATAGGTTGCTTGCACGGTGCGGTGGATGCGGTGAGAACGATAATGCCAAGTGTTGTTGCAACGAGAAAATGTCGTATTAACTGCAACGAGACTCTGTCACCCCCTTTCTGGTTAAGTAACGGCGGCTAGGGCGGGGCGACCGCCCAGGTTGTAGATGCGGGGCATGGGGTTTTTTGG
>Ga0316363_10000275_pt1 | contig 78731 bp, 63 predicted proteins | sample Sb_taG_3_FD_200459 | JGI IMG/M metagenome (GOLD analysis project Ga0316363, IMG submission 200459) | Peat soil microbial communities from Weissenstadt, Germany - Sb_50d_a_PC metaG (v2) (version 2) | ecosystem: Environmental > Terrestrial > Soil > Wetlands > Peat | place: Germany: Weissenstadt...
GGACAGCGGCTGAAGGACCTCGGACAAATCTGCCTCGCCACGCCAGGCGCTTCCCAAACCCACTCCTATGGTAGAAATAGGCGACGTGTACGCTGCGCGCTGAAAACGGGTTGGACTAAGGTTTACTGCGGAGATGGCTGAATTGGGCCACGCCCAGGGCCAGTCGATACACTTCTGAGTCTCAAGTTCGTGATCGACAGGCGCCAGGTACCGTCAGCCTCCAAGCTCTGCCCAAGCCCAAGCCAACAGGTGATTCGTCAATCTTGACCGAGACCGCCAGCAGCATAGAACTGCGCCGCGAGCCCTCGGCACACTGTCAACGCCGAGTCAGCCGCGAAGAATTGTCAGATCGCCTCGACGCATGCTCTGCGGCCCTTGCCGACTTATCCACCAGCCATCCGCTGCGAACCCAGAACGCCGGATCGAGGTGTTTTCCCACAACTGTCCATTGGGATTCTCTGACGAATTGAAGAGTGCAGCAGGAGTTGTTTAGGGGCCGCCGTCCCTTCATGCCAGGCATGAAGGAAGATGCATCGACCTTATGCGCTGTATCGTCCTGCAGTATTTGTTCAATTCCTGAACGCTTCAGCGTGCGGATCGAATCAGGATCGTGATTGGTTTTGGCTCGGTCCTGTGCGGGGCCGCACAGCGAATTTTCATTGGATAGCGTTGATTGATACGCCGCACTCGTGTTTCTTGAGAAGCAAACGCTGAAAGGCTACTCTTCTTGCATTCGCGGCGCAGCGTTTGCAGGCTAACCTATAATAATTTAGCAGGAGATAGAGTGGAGCGTGTCCTTCCCCTCACCAGCGCTCTTCCCTCCAGAAAAACTCGGCCAAGACACTGGGTCGAGAGAAAACCGGAACAACGTTTGTTACCCCAGTCGAACAACTTGCAGCTTTGCACGCTCGTTGCCTAAAAGCGCGAGAGGCGCACAAGCAAAGCCTTCTGAAAGGACCCCTATGCCTGCCGATAACGGTAGTTCATCCGCCTTGGGCTTTCCCCGGCAAGAGGTCGTCAATCGGCCAGGTCCGGTTTTTAGCCCGACTCCATTGCCCAAGCGTCCCAAGGGTCGTTGGTTTATCGGCGTCATCCTGATAATGATCGCCGGGGCCGCGGTTTTCAGCGTCTGGAGTTCCTATTTTCGTTACCAAGCTTATGGCACGATAGCGGGCAATCTCGTTCAGATTTCGCCGAGCTGGGAAGGAGACATTACCTACCTGCAAGCTCGCGAGGGCGACTTGGTGCGCCAAGGGCAGCTTCTCTTCGCCGTGGAAAACACGGAGCTGAAACAGCGCTACGCACAACTGGGAGATGAGCTGCGCGTCGCTCAAGCCCAGTTGGGCGCGGAAGCGGCCAAGTTGAAATGGCAATCCGCATTCGGCCTCGACCAAAGCCGCGGCAGTATGACCAGCTACTACCAGACTTGGGGCAACTTGTTGAAAGAGCAGGCCAAGCTTGGCGACCTGCGCTGCGAGCTGCGCCGCGCTGAAATACTCTGGGAATCCAAAGCCATTTCGAAACAAGAACTTGAACAATATCAGTTCACGACAAAGGGACAGGACGACCTTGTCAACAAGATGACCGTGGAGCTAAAGGAGTTAAAGCAACGAGCCGAACAGGCGGATTCGCTGCTAAAGAAAGACGCCAAGTGGAACCTGGGCCTCGAACAGACCGGGTACGAGCAACTCAAACCCTTCATCAGCAAGATCGAAGCGCTGCAGGCGGAGAGCGGTCGTGTGCAAGAGCGGCTCAACCAGGGCCAGGTGCGCGCCCCGGTCAACGGCGTTGTGGTCAAGGTTGTGCATTATACCGGCGAACGGTGCAAAGCCGGCGAGCCGGTCGTGGTGCTTCTGCAGGAAGCGTCCCTGCAGGTCGTGCTCTATATGCCGCAGGATGCCAGCACGATTTTGCACCCCGAGCAAGAAGTCAATCTGGTGCTGGATCCCTATCGGGAGCCACTTGCTTGCCAGGTGGAACGCTTGGGGGATCAGTACGAGCCTGCCCCGGAACACCTGAAACGCTATTACTGGGAAGGCCAACGCCTTCTGCCGGTGCACCTCCAGCCAAACGCAGAAGCGCAGCGCTGGATGGCGTTACGCATCGGCGGCGTAGTCAAGCTGCCGTATCGAGGCGCCAGCTTTTTCGGAGGCAGGCTATGATGGACCAAGTTCAATCAGAGGGCGGTCCACCAGAAGGTGCCGACACGGGGCCGGCAAGTGTGGCGCACAGAATCGCGGAACGGCGTGTGGGATCCCGGCATGCTTTGAGACGCCCCTTGATGGGTGTCCCGGTACTGCCGGACGGCCGGCCGGATCGTGCCCGCATCGTGACAGGAGTCACGGCGGACCTATCCCATGGCGGCATCGGGCTGGAGTTCGAGGATGGGGGCAGATTGCCAGCGTCGGAAATGATCGTTGGCCTGCGCGGCCCGAACGAGACACTGCAGTTTGCGGGTGTTCGCGTCTGCCGCACGGAGCCCATGTCCGCGGAACGCTTTCGTGTAGGCTGTCAGTTCGGCGGCGCCGGCCAGGACCTGTTGCAGTCGGAAATCCTCGCCCCACGGTTCGTTCCCGCGACGATGAGCTATGTGCTGCCGTACCCCGAGGAGATCCTGGACGCATGGTGCGACGCAGGTGTGCTGCAGCGTGTTTTGGCCGATCGTGTGCAACTCTGCCCCAAGTGCCGGTCGGTGGCCTCGTTTCGCAATGGTTGTCGGCAGTGCGGCTCGGCCGATGTCGGCAATGACCGCCTCATCCACCACTTTGCCTGTGCTCACGTCGGCCCGATCAGCGAGTTCGATACACCCAGCGGCCTCGTGTGCCCGAAGTGCCGCACGCGGAATCTCATCATCAACTCGGATTACGAATTCGTGACGGGGCCTTACACTTGTCGGCGCTGCCAGTGGGGCGACATGGAGCTGGAGCACGTCGGCCAGTGTCTGCGTTGTGATTTTCGTTTTCCCGGCCACCAGGCGCACGTCCACGACCTTCGAGGCTATCGTGCTTACCGATTGGACCCACTGGCTGTTCTCTCATCATCCTGAGCAGATCGGCGCACTCCTTTGGGCCTTGCTCTTGATCGACGGTCCGCGTTACGCGCTGAGCAAGCTGCTGATGTGCGTGTACGACACTAGCCGGGAGATTTGGCATTGGCTACGCGGCACCCGGGAGATGCCACGGTTTACTTACTGTCCCAGTGTGTGCGTGATTGTCTCCGTCTACAACGGCGAACACGATCTCGAGGCGCCGCTCCGTTCCGTGTGGGGCACGTATCCGAAGCTGGAAATCATCATCGTCGACGACGGCTCGACCGACCGCACCCACGAGGTGGCCTGTCGCTTTGCCCGCTGCCACGAAGGTGTTCAGGTGCTACGCATGCCGGAACGTAGCGGCAAGTCGCCCGCGATGAACCTGGCGCTGCAGTACACCAAGGCGGAGGTGGTCATCGGCCTGGACGCCGATGCAGAACTGGCGTCCACCGCGATCTGGGAAGTCGTGCAGCCGCTGGCCGACCCGCAAGTTGGTGCCGTCTCCGGATCCATATTGGGGAGGAATCCGTTCACAAACCTGGTGACCTGGTTCCAGGCCTACGAGTTTTTGAATTGCGTCTTTGTCGGCCGAATACTTTTGGCCCGGCTGGGGATTCTGGGGATTGCCTCGGGCGCTTTTTCGGCCATCCGGCGAACCGTGCTAGATATGGGGTATGGTTGGGATGAGGGATCCAGTCTCGATTTGGACCTGACCCTGCGCATTCGCAAGTCAGGGTTCAAGATCGCGCATGCACCCTATGCAGAATGCTACACAGACATGCTGCCGACTTGGAAGGCCCTGATCAAGCAGCGCCTGCGCTGGGACCGGACGATCACGATTCGGCTGCAAGGTCGCAAGCACGTCGATATGGCGTTCATCTGGAGTAGGAATTTTCGCGGCGGGAACTTTGTCGTTTTGGCCGAGAGCTGGTTCTTCAGCTTGTTTTGCATGTACGGCATTGCGGCCTGGGCCATTTGGTTTCTCGTAAAGTGCCCTCCGGATTGGCCCTACATTTTGCTGACGCTCTATTGTGCGTACGTTCTTTTCGAGCTGATCCAAGTGGTTGTCGCGCTCTACTATTCTCCCTCTCCGCGGCGCGATGCACTGGTTTGTGCGGTGTTTCCCTTTATCCATTTTTACCATGCCGTCCTCATGATCGTGCGCCTCGTAGCCACTACGCAGGAAATTCTCGTGCGGCGGTCGTACAGCGAGCCGTTCCCGCCGGAACGGATCCGCAATGCCACCTGGCATTGGTAGTTGTGAAAGGTTCAAAAGCGGGGGAGCAGAGGCGTCAGCCGCATCGTGGCGGCTGGCAGAGATTTCTTCGAAGACAGCGGCTCAACGCTGAGAAGCAGGGATAAGTTATGAGAACCATACTCGTTACTGGCGGCGCAGGTTTTATCGGCAGCCATCTTGTGGAAGCACTGCTGGGAGATGGCCAACGCGTGGTGGTCCTTGACGATCTTTCCACTGGCCGTCTAGAGAACTTGCAAAACGTGCAAAATCATCCCAACCTGGAAGTGATTGTTGACACCATTTTGAATGGGAGCTTGGTAGAGGAATTGATTGACGACGCGGACGAGGTGTATCACCTGGCGGCCGTGGTCGGCGTGAAATTGATCCTGGAAGAACCGGAACGCACGGTAGCCGTCAATAGCGAGGCCACGGCCACAATCCTGCGTCTGGTGGCAGCGCGATCAAAGCCGATCTTCCTCGCGAGCACCAGCGAAGTATACGGTAAGAATGCCAAAACACCGCTCAACGAGGACGACGATTGCGTCTTCGGACCGACCTCGAAAGGGCGCTGGATCTATGCGTGCACCAAAGCTCTGGATGACCATCTCGCGTTGGCATTTTACCGTCAGCGGGGCCTGCCAGTGACTGTGGGGCGCTTTTTCAACACCGTCGGGCCTCGTCAAGTCGGCCAGTACGGCATGGTGCTGCCGCGCTTTGCGGACCAGGCGTTGGCGGGTGGCCCGTTGCTGGTTTACGGCGACGGCCTGCAAGTACGGAGTTTTGGGCATGTCGCTGACGTGGTCCGGGGCATCGTAGGCTTGATGGCCTGCCCTAGCGCATCCGGACAAGTTTTCAACCTGGGAAATGATCACCCGGTTTCCATTCGCGGCCTTGCGGAGAAAGTGGCTCATGCCGTCGATCCGCGGTTGCACATCAAACACATCCCTTACAACCAGGTCTATGGGTCGGAATTCGAAGACATCCGCTGCCGTGTTCCCGACCTGACGCGCGTTCGCGAGCTGATCGGTTACCAACCTCAGAAGAGCCTGGATGACATCATCCACGACGTGCTGGCCTGGAGACGCCAAGTCCGTACCGAACAACACGATCAGACTTCGGCCCTGACGGAAGCCAAGCCGAAGGCTCGCTCGAAGATGCGGCTGCCCGCAGTGACCTGATACCTTTTTGCTTCCATGCAATCTCCTATTGACGAGACAACCCTTGCGGCAAGAGTAAGATTTAGGAGGAAGATTACGATTACGAAGAGGATGAAGAGCACGATAAAGAGTAAGAGGAGGATGTCATGCAGCCGTCTCGGGACCCCTGGTTCGATATTTGAGTCCTGCTCTTACTCCTGCTCTTGCTCCTAATCCACTTCCAAATCTTACTCTTCATCTTCATCTTTCTCTGATGTGCGGAAGGCCAAAAGGTGTCAGAGAAGGACCCATTTCAGATTCTGGCACGCGAAGGCGTAAAGTGATCGGAAGCTTGGAGCTGAATGGCTCCTGGCACCTTTTTGCCTCCCCGATCATGCGCGCGCCGTACTTTTCAATGCGGGCATCTCCCAACCCGGCAATCTTCTCCAGGTCCCCTTTGGCGGTGGTTCGGATTTTCACCATCTCTGCAAGCTGCTCATTCGTGAAAATCGTGTAAACGGGCACCGCTTCGGGCTGTGCGATTTCCTTGCGAACGTCGCGCAGCTTAGCAAACACCGTGAACTCATCCGGACTGAGAACTTCCTTGTAGTACACCTTGCCGCGCGCGCCTCGGTCGCCTCCCGAACCAGCCGCCTGGCCATCGATATCATCGACGCGAATGTCCAAAAGGATGTCGAGCCCTGCTCGACCCAGCGGCGGTCAATCGAAAGCACCCTGTGATTACGCAAGAACCCATTCAGCTCGGCCTCGGCTTGATTTGCATTCTGAATAGGAACGGTGAAGAAGCGAAATGCCATACATGTTCACTTGTACATATCACGTATTTCAATTTTCGCGCCAGGGGCGTAGCCCCTGGCCTATCCATCACCTTGCCCCCGCTCCGGCACGACGGTGCTCACTCCGTTCCGCTCCGCTCCACTACGTGATCACCGTCGGCCTACGCTGTTACTCACCTGCCCCCTGCCTCGACGGGAACTCGGGCAAGGCGGAAACCGAGGACATTGCTCCGGACGACCGGCGTCTCCCAGCTGCGGAACGCCGCGCGGCAGAACCCGCCAAAGGAGTTCCAGTCAGAGCCCCGGCTCATCCGGAACGAGGCCCCTTCGACCAACCCACCACGATCGTCCTCCTTCTCTGCCACCTTCTCAGTGTAAGCATCCTGCGTCAACTGCGATGCGTTGCCATGCATATCGAACAAACCCAGATCATTCGGCTTCAACATCCCACCAGGATGTGCGTGCCCCAACGAATTGCCATTAACCCACCCGTACCTCTCTAGCAATTCCGCCGGCTCCCCAAAGCTGTATCCTACCGTCGAACCCGCGCGACAGGCATACTCCCATTCTACTTCGGTTGGCAGACGGTAGCCCTTGAGCCCCAGATAACTCGCCTTGATCTTCATCCCATCTGCGTATTTGCCATCCTTGTTTGGTTCGTAGCACCACTGCGCTTCAGCAATCCCCTCGCGCTGGCTAAGCCAATTACAATACTTCGCCGCGTCATACCACGACACCTCGACCGCCGGGCATTCCTTCGTGGGCGCATACCCGGGAGGTCTGTACTCCTCGCGAAAGCGCTGAAACTGCTCCACGGTCACGTCCTCTGACGAGATGGCAAAGTCATGACCCAGTGGCTGCCGGTGGCGCGCCTTGCCTTCCCCCATCCAGAACGCGCCATCGCGCGGTTTCGGAATGAGCACCATCGCCTGGCCTTGGCCGTTGACTGACCAGGCGCGCTTCACTCCGGGCGCTGACGCGACCCGGCTCGCCTCGTCGATCTCCTTGATCTTCTCCTCGGCCCGCCACTGCTTCAGTAGCCAGCGGACAGCGCCGTGGATGCCGGGATCGAGATCGTTCCGATACAGATCCAGCATGCGTGGCAGCAGGTTTTGCCGCTCCGCTTGGGGTAGCCGGTCCGTGCCGTATTCCCCCAGGCTCAACAGGAGCGCCCGACGGATGCTGGTGTCCTTCTCCTCATCCAGCCGCCCCAGCAACAGCCTGGAATCTACCCCGCCTGGACCTATACGCTCGATCAGGAAGCTGCGCAGCGTCGGATCAGGGCTGTGCTTCAAGAGCGGCCAGACCTGCGTAGCGCGGTCCATCACCAGCAGACCCACGCCGCTGTTCGCTTGCTGCTTCGTCAGCTCCAGCTTTTTCTCTGCCAGGGCATCCGGCGCGCTTGCGTCGGCCAGCCGCTTTTCCAAGCGCGCGTAGGCTTCGGGCACATCGGCAGCGTAGCTGCCATAGATGTTGGCAACCAGGCGGCGCTCCGCGGGGCTGCGCTTCTCGTCTTCGAGGAAAGCGGCCAGCGGCGGCAGCAGCGCTTTCCGCACCGGCTTGAGCAAGTTGGCCCAGTGGGCGATTGCAAATGGCTCCTGCGCGGCCAGCTTGCCCGCCACCTCTTCACGAGCCTTGTCCAAGCGCGGATCGTCCGGGGCAAACGCCGCCAGCGCGCAGGCCGCGCGGAAGCGCTGGTCCCGGTCCGCCGACACATTTCCCAGCAATTCCCAGAGTCCGTCAGTGAGATTCTGGCGGTGTTCGAGCAGTGCCTGCCGAACGACCAGGACTTCCTCCGGGTCGCCATGGAGCAGCCGGCCTTGCAAGTACGTCACCTGGTCGCGATCCACCGGCAAGAGAGCAAGACTGGCGTGCAGTTGCCGGCGTTCGTTGCCCTCACCCTTCGCTTCCGCAAAAGCTTCCCCGAGCAGCGGAGTGGCCCAGCGGCGGTAAGGCATGAGACCGCGAATGATATCGGGCACGTCGGCCGTCTTGGCAGTAAGCAGATTTCCCACGCGGGCACGTGCTTCCATGGCGCCGAAGGTCCACCAGCCGGCGAAGGTCAGCACGACCAAAGCCAAGACAAGCAGGCCGCCGCGCACGGCATGGTAGGGCCCAGCCCGGCGCATCATACGCCGTTGCGGCGGCGTCCAGTCGCGTTTGCGGGCGTAGAGCCGAATGTTGGCCCATTCCCACCACGCCGGCAGATGGCGATTCACCGGCTTGCTGTTCCACGCGGCGGCTCGTTCCGCCAGCCGCAGTTCCGCCCGGCCGCGCCGCGTTTCTTTTTGTTTGCGGGTCAGCCATTCTCGCAACGAGTGAACCAGATAGTCGTGCGTCAGTTGGTAGTATCGGGTGTAGCCGCATTCGCCAGAATGCGGGTTGGCAGCGCCTTCTGGGTTTGCCCGCGTTCTGGCGAACGCTGCTACTTCAGCATCCTCCTTGCCTTCCGGGTCGGTCGGTGTGATGAGGCGGATCTCACTGTCCAGAATGCGGATCAAGTCTTCAAAATCTCGTGGGCGGCTCCCATAGCCCGACGCTTCCAGCAACTCCGCATAGGGCCGCATGGTGCCCTTGATGTCACTGCCGGATTCGGGCAAGAGTGCCCGGAGGACCGCCCTGGCCGCTTTCTGGTGTAGCCGGTGCTTCGGATTGGCGGTCGGGGAGGAGAATGTGTCTTCAAGGAACGTGACGCCAACTCCCTCGGTGCCGCCCACTTCCTTGAGCGTGGCGGGCGTCCAGGTCTTGCCTTTCATCATCTCGGCGAGCAACGCCAGTCGGACGCAGATAATCTTTTTTTCCTGAGCCAAGCCTGACACCGCTTGCTTCAAGAACTCTCTCTGCTCCTTGCTGATCTCGGCAGGCTTCTCTGGAAGTTTGCCGAACGCACAGCCAAAAGCGGTCAGCACTTTCCTGGCATGGTCGAGGTCGAACAGGTCCACTAAAGCAATGTTTCGGCCCGGAATGAGATCGACCTCCAAATCTCGAACGAACCTGCTGACAGCGAGCCAAAAGTCGTCTCGCACCATCACAACACACTGCACCCGGCCCCCATCGCACTGCCGCAAGGCTTGCACCAACTCCGTATTCGTTTCTTCCTTCTTCGCATGGAGCCACTGCTCGAATTGGTCGAGGACGATGGCGACTTTCTTGCCCACCGGAATCCCCTGACCCCGACGCAGTGCCGCCAGCGTCTCTTTCAGGCCCAGGTTGTCAGGTAGGGCAGGACAGCGTTTCCGCAGGCCGTTTAGCAGGCGAGTCTCTGTCTCCTCCGCAGTCGCCTCGATATAGACGGCGATCATTTTGTCGGACAGCCGAGGCAAGAGACCGGCTTTCACCAGCGATGATTTGCCGCATCCCGAAGGACCGTAGATCAGGCCCACGGCGAAGGTGTTGTCGGCATCCATCTCTTCGATGCGGGATTTCCAAAAGCGAATACTGTCCGGCAATCCCTCACGATCACGAGGGCCGGGTAGCAGCTCGAGGAAGAAGTCGGCATCCTGGGCGTCGAAGGACCGTAAGCCCTTGGGCACGATCTTGATTGGCCGCTGCTCCGAAGCGGGAGTAGGCACGGGACTAGGAAGCGGAGTGGGTACCAAGGCAGCGGGAGGAATGCTGGCTGCTGAAATATGGGAGCGAAGTGCCTGCCTCTCTTCTTGGGTAGATTGATTGAAAAAATGCCGCAGATCGTCAGCCATGTCCTTGCCGGTCGTGTAGCGCTCCGAAGCCCGCTTGGACAGTGCCTTGATGCAGATGCGTTCCAGCTCTTTGGGGATGGTGTCATCCCATTGCCGAAGTGGACGAATCTCCATGCTGGTGATTTGCTCGAGCAGCTCCTCCGGCGAGGTTGCAGGAAACGGTCGTCGCCCGGTCAAGAGTTCGTGGAAGATCACGCCGAGGCTGAAAATGTCTGATCGTCCATCGACTCGGTGGCCTTCGCCACGAGCCTGCTCTGGACTCATATAAGCAGGCGTCCCGGCATAGCGTGGCCCCTTGCCGATGTCCCGTTCCCGCAAGGCCAGCCCGAAATCGGCCACATAAGGCTTGCCGCTGTTGTCGAGCAGGATGTTGCTTAGCTTGATGTCCCGGTGGACCAGCCCTTGGCGATGAGCGTAGTGCAGCGTCTCGGCCACCGTCGCCACCAGTTCCACTACTTCCGCCACGGAAGGCCGGTTCGCCTTGATCCGCTCGGCCAGAGTGCTGCCTTCAATGTACTTCGATACGACGAAGCAGGGGCAGTCATTCGTGCTGCCGACATCGAAGACGGGGACGATGTGCGGATGATCCAGGGCGGCGACAGTGCGAGCTTCCGTCAGGTAGGCTTCGGCGTCGGCTGCCTGAGTTACAAGATGACGGTGCGGGACTTTGATGGCCACGGGACGCTGCAACTGGTCGTCATGGGCCAGGTAGACGATGCCGAATCCGCCTCGGCCCAGCACTTTTTCGATACGGTAACGACCGATGCGCTCGGGCCGCGGAGGAGAGCCAGCAGAGGAGGATGGATCTTCCCCCGCTACTGATCCGCGGGTTGATTGGGGATCGTTCATGCGATCTCTGGGCTCTTGATGCTAAGTGCAAGGGAGTTGAACACAAGGGCCAGTGTAACAGGCCGTGAAGGCGTTCTCCACAGAGGCGGTCGGGAAATGCTCTTGTTTGCTGCCGAATCAAGCTCGGTCATTTGAAGGTCATTTCCCGTCGTCGGCGTTCATCCTGCCGGTGGGGCGAGAGCAAGGGCACAAATCTCCACGGCTGCGGTTTCACATGCGCCTGGCTGAATCTACAATTGGCTCAATGGGACGCCAGGAGATGATCTCGGCGTGCGAGATCGCGAGGCTTGCCGGCTGGCCCTGTTCGAAAACAAGCCAGTTGTGTTTCGAAGCGGCCGGAACAAGGCAATGCCGGGGGCCTTGTCCTCGATGTTGGGAAAACGCAACTCGGCGAGAGTTGCAAGAATGCAGAGGCAGATGTGCACTCCTTGAGCAATGCTAAAGCGCGGTTTGGCGCCGATATCGCCAGCGGAAAAGCATCGATCCTGGCGGGAAGATCGGCGCAACGGCCTGATTGCGCCGTTTTGCCCCCGAAACGGCGCACTTTCGGCGCACTTTTGGCGCACCATCGATTGGCCCGCCCGCGGTCTGAAATCCATTGGTATGGAGGCGTATCCAGGCCCCCGACTCCCTTACGGCTCACGGCTAGCCGCCCCCGGGCCACGTTGCAAAAAAGGCCCTTCTTCTCTATAATCGTCGGTTTACTGCTAAATCAGGCAAATCCCGGCTTTGCTGGGCGCAATCTGAAGTGAATCATGTTCGAGAACATCCAAAAAGGCCTGAGCGATGCCTTCAAGAAGCTGCGCGGCCGCGGCAGGCTGACCGAGGGGAATGTTCGCGACGGCTTGTTGGAAATCCGCCGGGCCCTGCTCGACGCCGATGTCAATTTCACGGTGGCCAATGACCTGATCAAGCGGGTCACCGAGAAAGCGATTGGGCAGGAAGTCATTCGCACCGTCGATCCAAGCCAGCAGATTATCCGCATATTCTACGACGAGCTGGTTAGCCTGATGGGGCCGGTGGACCACAGTTTCCACTTTGCGAAGGACCGCCCCACGGTCATCATGCTTTGCGGTTTGCAGGGTAGCGGTAAGACGACCACTGCCGGCAAGCTGGCCCTCACGCTGCGCGAGAAAGGCCGGACACCGCTCCTGGTGGCGGCCGACTTGCAGAGACCCGCGGCCATCGATCAGCTCAAGGTTTTGGGTGAGCAGATCAATGTTCCGGTCTATAGTGAGACGTCGCAGAGCCCGCTCGATGTTTGCCGGAATGCGCTCGCGCATGCCAAGAAGAGCTTGCTCGATACCGTCATCCTCGACACGGCCGGCCGACTCCACGTGGCCGAAATGCCGATGGACGAGCTGAAGCAAATCGACCGGCAGGTTCGGCCCGACGAAGTCTATCTCGTCGTCGACGCCATGACCGGTCAGGACGCGGTCAATAGCGCGAAGGCGTTCAACGACGCCTTGGACCTCAACGGCGTCATCATGACCAAGCTCGACGGCGATGCTCGCGGCGGAGCGGCGCTCTCGATCAAAGAAGTCACGCGCGTCTCGATCAAGTTCATCGGTGTCGGCGAGAAGCTCGATCGCCTCGAGGAATTCCATCCCGAACGCATGGCCCAACGCATCCTGGGCCAGGGCGACCTGATGGGCCTGATCGAGAAGGTCGGACGGGTCCAGCAGCAGCTCAGTCAGGAAGAGCTGGAAAAGCAGCAGAAGAAGCTGGCCAAGGGCGACATTTCGCTCGACGATTTCCGCAAGCAGTTCGAAACGATTCAAAAAATGGGCATGCGCGACATGCTCGGCAGCCTGCCGGGGATGAGCGAGATGATTCCCGAAGGGGAAGATCCGGAAGCCGGCCTCAAGCGCATTCAGGGAATAATCGATTCGATGACGTTGGAGGAGCGGCGCAATCCCGATATCATCGACATCGGTCGCCGGCGCCGCATCGCCGCCGGCAGCGGCACCGAGCCGCACGAGATCAAGCAATTCATCAGTCAGTTCGACCACGTGCGCACACTAATGCGCCAGATGGCTAATATGAGCATCTGGGACCGTGTGAAGATGATGACTGGTATGGGCAAAATGGGGGCTTTTCAGCCCGGCGCCAATATGCCGAAAACCAAGGTGGGAACCGGTCATCGCAAAAGCGCAAAAGAGCGTGCTGAGGATCGCAAGAAGAAACGAAAACAGGATAGGCGGGGCAAGAACAAGTGAGCAGCGCTCGGCGGACAGCCATCCGCTCTCTGTAAAGATGCTGGCGGAGGATGGCTGACCGCTGAGCGCTGACCGCTGATTACAATTTACCGAGGAGCACTTGTGGCCGTTCGTATTCGCATGAAAAGACTGGGGCGCAAGCATCGCCCATACTTTCGGATCGTAGCCATCGACGGCCGGCAGCCGCGCGATGGCCGGGTTATTGAAGAACTGGGATCTTACGATCCGATGATCAAGAGCACCGACGACCGCGTGCAGCTCAGGCCGGAGCGGATCAAGTACTGGCTCGGAGTGGGTGCCAAGCCCTCGGAAAGGGTGGAGACTTTGTTGAAGAAATACATGGCAAAGTTCGAGGAGCAGGCGGCTGCCGCTGCTGCGGCGCCGGCCGGCACAGCAGCGCCGAAACCGTGACGCATGCGCTTCGACGTCTTGACGTTGTTTCCAGAGATCTTCCAGGGCTACCTGACCCAAAGCATCCTGAAGCTGGCCCTGGAGCGCGGACTGGTCGACATTCAACTGTGGAACATCCGTGACTGGGCCCAGGGCAAGCACAAGAGCGTCGATGACCGGCCGTTCGGCGGCGGTCCGGGAATGGTGCTGATGCCCGAGCCGGTGTTCGCGGCGGTCGAAACAGTACGTGAAAAGGCTGCGGACCCCGGCCTGGTCGTGTTGCTCACGCCGGCGGGTGAGCGCTTGACGCAAAGCGTGGTTCGCGAGCTGGCTGGCCGGCAACGACTCATCCTTCTGTGCGGACGCTACGAAGGTTTTGACGAGCGCATTCGGTTGGGGTTACGCCCGCGTGAGATTTCCGTCGGCGATTTCGTTTGTAACGGCGGCGAAGTGCCCGCCATGGTCGTGATTGACACGGTGGTCCGCTACGTGCCCGGCGTGCTGGGCGACGCGGAGAGTGTGACGGAAGAATCGCATAGCGCCCCGGGCCGGCTGGAGTACCCTCAGTACACTCGGCCACGTGTTTTTCGGGGCATGGCCGTGCCCGAAGTGCTGGTGAGCGGCGATCATGAAGCGGTCGCCCGCTGGCGCCATGAACAATCGGAGGCCCGCAGCCGGGAAAACCTGGGCCTCCAATCCGAGACTTCGCAGTTAGAAAGGGAAGGAAAAAATGAGAGATAAACTGCTCACGCTGGTGGAGGAAGCCGGCGCCAAAAAAGACATTCCGGAATTTCACGTGGGCGATCAAGTCGACATTCATCAACGGATTCTGGAAGGCCAGAAGGAACGCGTTCAGATTTTCAACGGCGTGGTCATCGGCCGCCGGGGCGACGGTCTCCGCGAGACCTTCATTGTGCGGCGCATCGTGCAGGGAGAAGGCGTTGAACGCATCTTCCCGCTGCACTCCCCCAAGATCGCCAAAATCGAGGTGAAGCGCACCGGCCGGGTTCGCCGGGCCAAGCTCTATTATCTCCGCAAGCGCGTCGGTAAGGCGACCCGTCTGCGCGAACGCCTGGTCAAGGTCGCGGAAATCAAACCGACTGTCCCCGAATAGCCGGCGCGGCGTTTCACCAGAGACCCCTTTGGGGGAGAGAACCGTGTTTTCTGCATCCCCCGCGCGCAAGCCCTGGTGGAGACGCTGGTTTGGCAACCAGTCGGAACGGGCGGCAGCTAGGTTCCTGCAAAAACTAGGCTATCGGATCGTCGCGCGCAACTACACCTGCTCGCGCGGCGAACTTGATTTGGTGGCGGTCGATGGCCGTTGCCTCGTGTTTGTCGAGGTGCGTTCGACCGGCCTCGAAGATGCGTCTCGACCAGCCTCCTCGGTAGACACGGCAAAACAGCGCCGCTTGACCGATCTCGCCTTGCATTTTCTGCAAAAGCACCGCCTGCTCGGCTGCTCTGCCCGCTTCGACGTCCTGGCGTTGAGTTGGCCTCCCAGTCAACGCCAGCCCTCGATCACGCACTACAAAAACGCGTTTGAGCCGACCGGCCGCTTCCAAATCTATTCATGACCCGAGGTGCATCCGTATTCCCGCAGTGCCTCCCAAACTATGGCGAGCATACCAAACCCTGCAAGAATGGATTCGCCGGACGGTTACGACAATCGGGGGCCGGTTTTCTGACTCTGCGCGCGCTCCACGGGGTGGCGCGGCTAAAAGAAGCAAGGACCAAGCTGTGGAAAGTGTTGACGAACAACTGTCTAAGATTCGGCGCGGCGTGCACCAGATTGTCCCGGAAGACGAGCTACGGCAAAAGCTGGAACGCAGCCTCAAAACAGGCGTGCCGCTGCGCGTGAAGTACGGCATCGATCCTACAGGGATCGACGTGCACCTGGGCCATACGGTACCGCTGCGCAAGCTGCGGCTCTTTCAGGAACTTGGACATCAGGCGGTATTGATCATCGGCAACTACACCGCTCTCGTGGGCGATCCCAGCGGCCGCGATCAAACACGGGCCCGCCTCACCGCCGAGCAAGTTGAGGCCAACGCCAAGGACTATCTGAAGCAGGTGAGCAAGGTCATCGATATCACCAAGGCCGAGGTCCGTTACAACGGCGAGTGGTTCAGCAAGTTCAGTTTCCTCGACCTCCTTTCTTTGACCAGCAAGATCACCATGCAGCGCATGTTGGAGCGCGACGATTTCACCAAGCGCCTGAAGGCCGGCACGCCGATCTACCTGCACGAATGCCTCTATCCGCTTATGCAGGGACACGACAGCGTCGAAATTCGCGCGGATGTCGAGCTAGGCGGCAGCGAGCAGCTTTTCAGTCTGACCGTGGGTCGTGATCTGCAGCGTGATGCAGGGCAGCCGCCGCAGATCTGTCTAACGCTGCCGATCTTGCGCGGTCTCGACGGCCACCGCCGGATGGGCAAAAGCCTGGGCAACTACATTGGCGTCGGAGAGCCCGCCTACGACATGTTCGCCAAGGTCATGAGCATTCCGGACGAGCTGCTGCGCGAGTGGTTCGAACTTCTCACCGACCGCCCAGCTGCGCAGATCGCGGAGCTGATCACGAAGCCGATGGATGCCAAGAAGCAGCTTGGCAAGGACATCGCGGGCTTCTATTACGGCGAAGAAGCTGCGGCGGAGGCAGCGGCAGAGTGGGGCCGGCGTTTTTCGCAGAGACAGGATCCTACCGATATTCCCGAAGGGTCTGTTCCTCGCTCCGAATTGACGGACGGACAGATCGGCATCGTAAAGCTGCTCAGCCTGCTCGGGCTCGCCAAGAGTAACAACGAAGCGCGCCGGCTGGTGCAGCAGGGCGGTGTGAACACGGGCCCTGACAGGGAGAAGATCATCGACCCGATGGCCAAGGTCACACTTACGGATGGCCTCATTGTCCGAGCAGGCAAGCTGCATATCGTGCGCATACGCTTGCAGTAAGGCTCGATGCCTCATTTGCGAACAAAGAATTCAGCGAGTCGTTGGTTCAACGATTCCATTGGCAGGCCAATGACATTGCTTACACTTCCCTGCACGACGTGAACGTAGGGATCGCTCCCTTCTTGAATCGCATACGCTCCGGAGCAGCCTTGCCAGGTGCGCGTGGCGAGATAGGCGTCGAGTTCGGGATCGCTGAGCGGCTTCATGGCGACGCGGCTCAGTTCTTGCCAGCTCAATTGCACGTCGTCGGGCCGGCGCCAGAGGCAGACTCCCGTCCATAATTCATGCGCTGTTCCTGACAGCGTGCGCAGGATGTGCCGAGCGTCCGCTTCGTCAGCCGGCTTGCCGATAGCTTGTCCTTTCGCCCATCCGACAGTATCTGCCGCCAAGATGATGCCATCATCGACACGTGAAGAAACGGCCGCGGCTTTGAGCCAGGCGATGTGCTCGACCATCGATTGTGGGCCAGCATAGCCCTTCTCCATCGGTTCGTCGATATTTGCCGGCAGCACCTCGAAGGAGTAGCCGTGCCGTTCCAGCAACTCGCGCCGTGCTGGTGAAGCACTTGCCAGGATGAGCCGGAATGGAAGATGTCTTTTCGTGCTCAATGAACTCTTTACGCCCATCGCGCCTCGCACCGACGTGACCGTTGCGCCTCGCACCGACGTGACCGTTTATGTTTGACTGCGATCGAGCTTTCTCATGCTTGCCGGACGCGCAAGGTCAGCAGCAATACCACGACCAACAGGGTGACCGAAAACACGTACGGCAGGACATGAACAGGTGGCAGAGAATAAAGTGACATCCCAGCCATTGGGCCCAGGATGCGGGAGAGCGCGTTGGCCGATTGGTTTACGCCGAGGATTTCACCCTGCTTGGTAGGGTCGCTGCGCACGGAGATGAGCGCCTGAATCGAGGGTGTGACAAACGCAAAGCCAATTACAGCCAAGGTGGAGCCCGCCAGAAAAACGAACAGATGGGAGGTTCCCGCGCTGAGCGCCGAGGCGGCAAACCCCAAGCTGCCCAGGCCCACGGCCATCAATATTGTCCCTGTGAACATGAAGGTGATCTCGCGCATGCCGCGTTTGGCGAGCATCCGATACAGGCCGCCTTGAGTAAACGTCAGGACAGCGCCGATATAAACAAACACCAGAAAGTTCTTCTCATCTCCGTAGTGGAGCAAGTCCTGGGTCAGCAAGGCAACCGTCGGCTCGAAAGTCGCGAACGCGAGCGTCGAAAGAAAGAAAGTGAAGATCAAGGCCAACACGGTAGGCGTGCGTCGTGCCAGTTCGAGGCCGCTCAAGTTCAGCCAACTGCGCCGCCCGGCAGACACCCCGGTCCGCAAGGTTTCGGGCATTCGCAGCCAGCCAATGATAAAGGCGACGAGAGATAACCCGGCGGCAATAAAGCCCGGCCCGGCGCGAAATTCTGGAAAGAAGAACAGAGCCCCGGCCCCGAGAGCAGGGCCCACGGTGAATCCAATGCCAAACGCCATGCCTATCAGAGCCATGCCAAGAGAGCGCCGTTCGGGCGTGGTGCTGTCAGCGATCACGGCCTGGGCGGTGGACACGGTAGCCCCCGCAATGCCCGCCCCGATGCGGGCGACGAAGAGGAGCACCAGGCCCAGCGTGACTTCCCCTTTGATTCCAAGCTCCGAGGCGATTCCAAAGAGCGTGTAAAAGACCACCGAGCCCCCCAACCCGAGCAGGAGGAAAGGACGCCGGCCCCGACGGTCCGAGATCTTTCCCCAAAGCGGCGCGAACAGGAATTGCATCGCCGAGAAGGAGGCCATCAATAACCCCAAAATGACTCCCCGTAACCACGCCTGGGACTGGTTGGGAAAGAGGGGCTCAAGGAACTCCTTTCCATAGCGCGGCAGCAGCGGCAACACGATGCCGAAGCCGAGCAGATCGATGAACATCACCAGGAATACGAACGTCAGCGCGGAACGGTGGGCACGGGCATCGAGTTGCTGTTGAGGTGGGGAGGAAGGACTCGAAAGATCGTCGAGCTGCGGCGTGTCCTGCATGGTGACTCTTTCTCGATGACTCAGTACTGTTTGCTTGCCTGTCAAGCCATTCGCTTATCCGGCAAGCGTTCGCAATCGGTCGCGGGTAAACGACCTCATCCCTGGCACGACCGGGAATGCGCCGGTCAGTGGGTGAAGGATAGCATCTGGCCGTCCAGAAATTCTACGGCGCGGGTGGCGCTTAGGAAGCTCTCTTCCAGGAATGCTCGTTGACGAGGACTCCGCAATCGTCCATGCTGGTGATCGAACGCTCCAGATTTCCCCAAGTCTTCGGATTTTGACAATGGATAGTCTCGAAACTACTCGAAGCCCTGCGGGTGACGACAAGGAGGCAACCAGGTTCCTCATCATCGATACGGAGAGCATCCCCGATGGCCGCCTCCTTAACCTGGTCAAGTACCCCGTCGAGAACCTCAGCGAAGCAGAGGCGGTGCAGCGCGCGCAGGATGAAGCCCGCGAACAGTCCAAGACAGGATCCGATTTTGTTCCGGTCACCTTTCACTACCCAGTGGCTGTTTGCGTGATCCGCGTTGGGGCTGACTTCAGGCTGCAAGCGATCAAGTGCCTGGATGCACCGGAATACCGACCGGGGGAAATTGTCCGCAAGTTCTGGCAGGGGATGGCACTTTTTCCGAGGGCCAAGCTCGTCACGTTCAACGGCCGCGGATTTGACCTGCCGCTTCTGGAATTGGCCGCTTTCCGTTACGGCTGCAGCGCTGCGGCTTATTTCCAAAATAGCCGGAACCGGTTCAGCGGGAACCACCTCGATCTGCTCGACTGGCTGACGAATTTCGGCGCCTGCCGGCTGGCTGGCGGCTTGAATCTGCTTTCCAAAATCCTCGGCAAGCCCGGCAAAATGGACGTGTCGGGCGACAAGGTCTATGCCATGTATCAGGAGGGGAAACGACAGGCGATCAACGATTACTGCATGTTCGATACGCTCGATACCTATTTCGTTTTCTTGCGAACGCGCGTCCTGAGCGGGGAAATAACACTCGAGAAGGAGCAGGCTCTCGTGCGTGAGGAAGCGAAGTCGTGGATCGCCTCAAAGCTTGAAGAATGCCCTGCCCTGCAACAGTATCTGGATAACTGGGGCGATTGGCAGGCCTGGCCCTGATTTGTAAATTTTGGAATGAAGGGCGGCGAGGTCGGTCGTGGGATGTTTTGCCCGTCATAGCTGTGAATGCTATCGTGCAGTTGCCTTTCTCCAAATCCCCGAAATAACTTGCGTGCCTTTGGTGGTTGCTGAAGCTGATGTGCCAAAGCCCCTAATCAGGCAGGAATCGGAAGTGATCCCAGAGGGAACTCTAATGAGCGAGGAACAAGCGGACAACACCCTCTTCGATCCCGCAATGCTTGACAGCCCCGACGCCGATGTAAGGCGCTTGGCTATCATCGAGGTAGGGAAGCGCCGTTTGACAAAATTTCAAGACCGCCTTGTTCGTCATCTTGCTACGGAGTTCGAGGAAAGTAACCGCCGGCACATTGTTCGGGCTCTTGGAAATCTTGGGTCGCAACAGGGTGCAGAGATTCTCCTTAAAATCATGGTCCAAGAGGCAGGGCTGATTCTTGGCGACGCCGCGGAATCAGTAGGCAAGCTTGGCTTCCTCCAAGCCGAAGAAGCTCTTGAGAGATTGCAATACTCCCCTGTGGAATACATCGCGAACAAGGCTCGATGGGCGCTTACTCGGCTCAGACGGTTGGATAATGACAATGAGGTTTGATCCCACCAGAATGACCCGTTCTGCAGCAGATTCGAAGGGGTCAGACCCTCTTTTCAACACGCTCTAAGCCTTCCAGAATGCCACCAGGCCTTTCGCAAGAAAGTGCCCCAGCCCGCGCATGACCGACAGAGTTTTCGCGGCCTTGTCCTTCCGGCCCCAGGCGCTGCGCCACAGGAACTGCACCGTCTTACCCATCAGGTGCACGGGGGCATCCAGCATCACAATCGTCTTGTAGAGAAGCAGCGCTGGGCGAGAAGCTCCGCTCTTGCGCAAATAGCGCAGGAAGCCGATGGCGATATGGGTCGAGGCATAGCCGCTGTGTTGGCGGGAGCTGACTCGTCCATAGTGAATGATCTCCGCCTGCGGATGATAGACGATCGGATGCTGCCGGCTGACGCGGTCGCACAGGTCGAGGTCTTCGCCGCCGAATGTAAAATCTTCATCCCAGCCGCCGCAGCCGAAGAAGATCTGCCGGGGCAGCAGCATCGCAGCGCCCATGAGCACATCGACTCTTCGAGTAGTGTCCGCATCGAAGTCGCGGCGAAAGCGCAAGTATGTCCCGCGCAGCAAGCGCGTGCAGCGCAGCAGCGTCGTGCGGTGGAGCATGGCGGCGACGGTCGGCCGCGGCCGGTAAGAAACCTGAAGCCTGCCGCGCGCGTCGCGCAGCCGGGGGCCGACCATGCCGACTTCCGGATGATCGTCGGCGTAGTCGACCAGGCAATTGAGCGTTTCGGGGGGAACGACCGTATCGTTGTTGAGGAAGAACAGATAGCGGCCGCGCGCGCGCCGGGCGGCCTGGTTGTTCGCGCGCGCGAAGCCCAGGTTCGACGAGTTACGCACCAGGATCACGTGCGGGAATTCCTGCGCGACCATCTCGGCTGCTCCATCGCAGGAACCGTTGTCCACAACGATGATCTCTAACTGTAGGCCCTGGGCTTCCTGGTGCAACGATTCCAGACAGTCGCGAAGTAAATCGCGGCAGTTCCAGTTGGCGATGCACACCGAGACATCCGGGGCGCCACTGCTGGCGGTTGCGTGTTGGGAGCGAGGGGCCTCGGCCTGGATGAATGCCTCGTACAGTCTTGCCGCGCTAGCGGTGCCCGCAGCAACTTCGGGAAGAGCCATCAAGCCAGCGCGGGGGTGCGACATTCGGTCTCCCAGCGTTCTTGGTCCAGGTAAGGAGCAAACGGCCCGCGGCCACATAGCCAGCGCCCCAAACGATAGCGCAGGCGGCGCTGCCAGGGCAGCGGCTGACGGGCGTACTGGCCCAGGAGCCGGCGATAGCGCTCGAACTGCGGTGGGGCCACGGGCGGCCTGCCTTCGCGGAAGGCCACCGCCCAGATATTGGCTGGGCGTTTGGCCGCACCATGCCAGCCGAGAATCTTCTGGGGATAATTGCTCAGCAGCAGCTCGAAAGCCTCCGGCGTGAAGCGCCAGTAATCGCTTGGATGCTGGTGGATATGGAAGAAGAACGGGCAGGAAATCAGTAACGCTCCGTCGGGTCGCAGAACGCGGTAGATTTCCTCGAAGCCGCGCCAGAAGCGAGGCACGTGCTCGAAGGTATTCATGGCGATGACGGTGCCGATCGAACTGCTGGCGAAAGGCAAAGACTCCACGTCGGCCACTTGATCGACGCCGGGTCCAGGGCGCATGTCCACGCCGGTGTAGGCCCGGCCTGCAAACAGACTTCGAAGGTCTGCGATTTCTTCCTGACCGGATACTTGATAGGAGCCTACTTCAAGAATGGGACCAGGCAGGTCAAACGTCTCGGTGACGGCCCGCGCCACACCGTTGAGGAACTGGTTCATGCAGGTGTTTCCTCAGGGAGTTCATTCTCGGCTGTGCCAAGAAGACGCGGTCGCTTGGAAAACGATCTGCGGCAGACGCATCGGTAAGTACCAAGATTTCGCAACCGCTGTCAATCTGGATCTTCACTCGCAGTGATGCTTCACCCGGCCCCTGACGTGGCACGGCTCGCCAGGCGAGCCGTGCCACGTAAGTTGGGCCGGGTTGTTCTCGAGATCGAGAGCGACTTCACTCCAAATGGAAGTCGATGACGTTTTCCTGGCCGGCCTTGATTTCGCAGGTCAGTCCGGAAAGTTCTGGATCACGGTACTTGTCCGGCAGGAGAGACCGAGGGATCACAAAGGAGTGATCGGCAGCAGGCGCGGGCACGTCTTCCTGGGCGACGATCGTCACGCGGTGCCAGCCAAGCGCGGCACCGTGGGATTCGCCCGTTTGCAAGCGATAAGTCCCGTCCGGTTGAATGTCCGCGCGGGCCAGCGAGCCGTCGCTGCCGCGCAGCGCGTCGGGCGTAAAAACTATCGTGCCTCGCTGCAGCGGCGCGCCTCGATAGAAGACTGTGCCCCGAACAGGGGCGAGGCTTCCTTCGCCGCCGTCGCAGCCTGCTGCGAGGAGCACTAGTACCAGTAGTCCAAGGGAGCGGCACCGCCCTGGAAATGCATGCATGATTGTTGAATCCATTCCTGGCCGGCACTGGAGATGAAGTCAGCAAAACCCTCGTCGGCCGTCACAATCCATAGCAAATCCCGGGAAACCCGCCAAGTCCAGCCGCAAACCAGATTGCTCTTATTTCGCCAGGTTACCAGGTCAACATTAGTGCACGCTTCGCCTTGACCTTGGTGGCATCGTCGATTAGAAAGCACCGCTCCATTTCGGGGAATCGGCAAGAATTGGCGTGCGGAAGGCTGACGAAGAGCCTCAATGGCGGGACAAGGAGCTCTCGCGTTGGCAAGCCAGGTAACAAGGAGAACCGAACAGTGAAGAGGACGATCATCACTCTCACGGCCGTGGCAACCCTGGGGGCAGCGGCCTACATCGGCAGCCAATTGCGCGCCGATCCTCAACCGCCCGGCCAGGTTCAACAAACCAGCGCCACGGCTCCCGCGGCGCCACCGCGCACGCGGGTTGCGATGGTGAATTTGGCCCAGGTGCTTCGGAATTATGAAAAGTGGCAGAATTACGAGAGAACTTTCAAGGAGTATCTGGATAAGCTGCGCGTAGACTTCGAAGGAATGAAGAAACCCGGTCTGCAGATCCAGGAGAGCTTGTCGAAGTTGTCCCCCGAAGACAAGGAAGGTCGCGAGAAGCTGCAACAGCAATTGCGCGACATTCAACGACACCTGCAAGACTATGAAGAGGGCGCCAAGAAAAACATGGCAAAGTACCAGGACGATGCGCTAGTCGTTGTTTACCGGGATATCCACGACGCGGTGGCAAGCTATGCACGTGCCAACGACATTGAAATGGTGTTCCATTTCAGCGATGCCATCAACCAGACAGACCTCTACAGCCCCGCGAACGTCGAGCGCAAAATGAAGTCAGCCGGATGCATCCCGCTTTATGTCACTCCAGGGATGGACATTAGCGACATCGTCGTCGCCAATCTGAATGCCCGGCTCCACAGTGGAGCGCCGACAGGCGCCCAGCAATAACCTGGTACTACCTTGACCGGCCGGGAGCACCGGCCGGCCAGGGAGATGTCCGTCAACACGCGGCACGGCGGAGCCGTAGCTGCTGTCCAGGGTCAAGGAAGACAACGTGAGAAGGTACAGCTATCGTTACCAGCGGACCATCGCTCGGCCGGTTGAACTCATTGGCGTAGGATTCTTGACGGGGGCGTCGGTTCGATTGTGTTTTCGGCCGGCCCCCCCAAGCACCGGGGTCGTTTTTGTCCGCACCGACCTACGCCCGTCTGTCCAGATCCCTGCTCGCGTAGAACAGGTGACGGGTACGCAACGCCGCACCACTCTGGGCCACCCACCGGCTCAGGTCGCCCTAGTCGAGCATGTCCTGGCGGCGTTGGCGGGCCTGCGCATCGATAACTGTTACGTCGAGCTGAACGCGCCCGAGCCTCCCGGCCTGGATGGCTCCGCTCAGCGTTTTGTCGAGGCGCTCTGGCGGGCCGGCGTCGTGCTGCAACCGGCGCGACGCACGATCCTGTGCGTCGATGCATCTGTCGTCGTCTCTCAAGGCGGCGCTACGCTTGCCCTGTACCCTCCTTTCCGGGATGAATTGAAGATCAGCTACGCCCTCGATTATGGGATGACGGCGCCTATCGATCGTCAGCTCTACACGCAGGTGGTCACGCCCCAGTCCTTCACAAACGAACTAGCCGGCTGCCGGACCTTCCTTCTGGAAAGCGAGGCCGTCGAATTCCGGCGCCAGGGGCTGGGCGCACGCACGACGGCTGCCGATCTGCTGATATTTGGCCGGTCTGGACCTATCAACAACTCTCTTCGGTGCGCCAACGAACCGGCGCGGCACAAGATACTCGACATGGTGGGGGACCTTTCGCTGCTGGGAGCCGACTTGCGCGGCCACCTGGTGGCCTATCGCTCGGGGCACCCACTGAATGTCGAGCTGGTGCGCGTCTTGACGGGGCAAATGGCCAATGGGGCCTGTCCGTGCTCGGCCCAACGGCTGGCAGCTTGAAAGCAGGTGACTTGTATGGCGCGTCTGCGCATGGCAGTGATCGGCGTCGGTCATTTGGGTAAGGAACATGCCCGCATCCTGGCGGGGCTTCCCGACGTCGAGCTGGTTGGTGTCGCGGACGTGAACGCGAACCAGGCAGAGGCTGTCGCCAGGCGTCTCAACTGCCGGGCGTACGTGAACTATCGGCCTCTCCTGCACCTGGCGGACGCAGCCGTCATCGCCGTGCCAACCTCTCACCATTACACCATCGCCGGTGAATTCCTCCGCTGTGGTATTCCGCTTCTCGTCGAAAAGCCGTTGGCTGCCAACCTGGAACAGGCGGAGACGCTGGTCGATCTCTCGCACCAGAACCGGGTTCTGCTTCAAGTCGGACATATCGAGCGTTTCAACCCGGCATTCGAGCAATTGCAGAGCCATGCCTTGCAACCCAAGTTCGTGGAATGCGAGCGCCTTGGCGCGTTCAGCGGCCGCTCGATGGACATCGGCGTCGTGCTCGACCTGATGATTCATGATCTCGACATTTTGTTGACGCTCGTGCAGGCGCCTATCCGTTCGGTCGAATCCCTGGGTGTCGCGGTCTTTGGAGACAACGAAGACGTGGCGAACGCTCGTCTGACGTTTGCCAACGGTTGCGTGGCCAATGTGACGGCGAGCCGAGCCAGCGCGGTAACGCACCGGCAAATGCGCATCTGGGCTCCCGAAGGCTATACCACCCTGGATTTCGCCAAGCGGCGACTGAGCTTTGTGCAGCCCACTCAGGAACTGCGCCGCCACGGGTTGAACCCGCGCAAGCTTGATCCGGCAGCGCTGGCCATGCTCAAGAACGACCTCTTTGGCCGCTACCTGCAGCACGCCGACCTAGAATGCGATACCGGCAGCGATTCCCTGACCCGAGAACTGCAACACTTCATCCATTGCGTACAAACCGATTCCTGCCCGCGCGTCAGCGGAGAGGACGGTCGCAATGCAGTCGCGCTCGCTATGCGTATTCTCGAGGGCGTTCAAGCACATCAGTGGGAAGGGCATGCAGAAGGGCCCACCGGCCCTGCCCAACTCCCGCCGCCGCGGGGCGAACTCTTCCAGCCGCCGGCCCGCGAGCTCGCTGCATAACTACTGTCGCGCGAACTCATGCCCACGGCCAAAGATAGGACGGATTGGCATTTTCGCCCTGCGAAAAGACCTATTTACACAACGCTGGCCCACTAGTGCTCTGTCAATTTTCAACCGACGTGTTGACCTGCGCCCCCCCGCATAAGAGGAAGAATTAAGATGAAGAGTAAGATTTGGAAGAGGATTAAGAGCAAGAGAACGAGAATGAGCATGACTCAATCAGCAGCGTTGCTTTTGTCGTATTCACGGGTTGAGTTTTTCTTGATCAACCCCATGAGCATCCTTACGATTTTTTGAAGCCGCTCTTTTCCGGGGAGAATTTGGTCCGGCGTCAACTTGGCCTTCGCAACGAGAATGTCGAGACCAGCGGCGCACTCAAGGGCGGAGCCATGCGCGATATCAAAGAACCGGCAGCGATCCTTTGGTCCGTATTTGCCATTGCCCTCGGCGATATTGAGTGGGATCGAAGTGGATGCCCGGTCTAGCTGATCTTTGACATCGCCGATTCGTACCGTGCCATCTAATAGCGCCGAGAGCCATCCAACGAAAGCGATCGCCTCTCGATACACTTCTAGTTTCTCATGATCGAACCAGCATTCCTGAGGCACCGGCATGACATCTTACTCTTAATCTGAATCGTGCTCATCATCCCCTTCTTAATCGTAATCTTCCTCTTAAATCTTACTCTTCCTTCGAAGTTTGTCCCGTCAGTCGAGGATTGAACGAAGAATAGGTGGTTATGCCGATCGGTGCTTTCGTCACTGGTCGCGCAGTGAACAGCAGTATTCTCTTAGCGACCCGGATAGCCGACCGGCGAAGCAACCGAGGGCGCTCCTGCGGGAGGCGTAGCCGGAGCTTCTGGTGTGAATTGGGGCTGCCCCAGGCGGACGCTCGACGGCCGCCAGCCCTCTTGTGGAGCTGAGACCGGCTGCTGGCTGGGGTACGCCGACGGAGGCGGGCTCTGACCTGGATTGTAATCCGGCAGGTAGCCGGGGCGGTTCGTCGCCTGGCGCGGCGGTGCTGCGTACACTTGCTCGTCCGGCATCTGACCGCGGGCGACAGGCGATTGGGCCTCATCTAACGGCTGAAACGGCGGGACCGTTAGTCGCACTACTACCCGTTTGGCCGTATCTGCTGGCGGAGTCGTCGTGTTCCTGGCAAGGAGCGCCGAGGAGGAAGGCCGCGTCGTGCGGAGGTAGTTGATCCAGGCAGATTCCAGTTGGTCGATGCTTTGGTAGTGGTAATGAGTCTGTACGGCATTTTCCCAGCCGTATTGCATGCCGTGGGCAACGAAGGCCAGAAATGCCTGCCTGCCGCTTGTGGCTACCAGGTAACTAGCTACGGAGTAGCCCTCGGCATAGAGCGCCGGCACGTCCTGGGCGGCCGGATAGTCGCGCAGGCTGAATAATCGAACCAACCGAAAGGCCCTGCCGGCATTGAGGATTTGCCTTACGAGGGCGTCATGCTGGCTTCGTTCCAAATCATCCTCGGAGAGCACGGCCCCGCCTTCGTCGGCCCAGCGGGGCACCGGACAGCGAAAATAATGGGCGAATACAGTGTGTGTGATTTCGTGCGGCAGAACGCTGGCCTGCAAGCGGTCGAGAGAGCCTTCGATGGTCATGGTCTGCCAAACCTGGCCCTGGGTAAAGTTAAAGGAGGTGGCGCCGCCTGCGCCGCCGAACGTGACTTTAACGTGCAGTGGGCAGCGTTCCTGCCATTGCGGCATCTCCTGGCCAAGCCATTCCAAGGCTTTCTGCTTGCGATAGAACTCGGCCGCGTCGCCAATCTGTTTGGCGATCTGGGGCGTGGGCGCTTCGACGACAAAGTTACGGGTGGGGTACGAAGCTCCCAGAGATGCGAGGCTGCCGACCAGCGCGAGGAGCAAGTGTTGGCGTGTTGCCATGCCCGAATGCCTCCAGATGAAGCGATGAAGAAACGCAGCGAATGCTGATCGGCCCCTGGTGATGTGTCCGAAGCAAGTCTACAGCAAAAGCCGAGCCGTGACGGCCGGAAGGACGCCAATTCGCGGTTACGCCTGGCTCAATCTATGACTTGCACAGAAGTTACGGATCGGGAGAGACGCGAGACGTGAAGCGAAATCAAGAAAAGGAGTTGTAACTCTTACAAAATTGGTTGCGAGCAGCGGTGGTGACGATCCTCCGGCAGCAACCTGTACCCGGCCCCTGACGGGGCTCGGCTCGCCTGGCGAGCCGAGCCCCGTCAGGGGCCGGGTAACCCGCTCGCGATTTGGTTTTACTTCTTGGCGGCGGTCACCACGCCAGGCGGCAACAATGCTTTGATCAACTGCCCATTAGCCCCGTTGTAGAGCCGCACGACCCCCTCCTCGCCGCCGGCCGCCACGACCTTGCCGTCGGGGCTGACGCCCACGGCGTAGAGGTAATCCTGACCGCCGCCAAAAGTCGTGCCGGCTCCGCCGTTGTCCACGTTCCACAAGCGCACGGTCTGGTCGCCGCTGCACGTCAGCACTTCCGCCGTCTTGCCCTTGAAGACGAGGCGGGTGATCTGTTTGTTGTGGTTGCCGAATGTGCGGAGCTGTTCGCCCTTGTCGTAGTCCCACACCTTGATCACGTTATCCGCGCCGGCGCTCGCCAGCACCTTGCCGTCCGCCTTCCAGGCGACATCAAGGACATGGTGCGTATGACCCTCGAAAGCCTTCACGAACTTGCCGCTTGGCACGTCGAAGACCTTGACGAACTTGTCGGCAGCGCAGGTGGCCAATTTTGTGCCGTCCGGGCTAAAGCTGACGCCGAAGACCGTATCGCTGTGGCCATTCTTGATCTCGGTAACAAGGTTGCCGGTCGGCACGTCGAAGATCTTGATCTCGCCGTCCTGGGTCGGCGTGCCGCCGCCTGTGGCGAGGAGTTTTCCGTTCGGAGAGAACCCGAGCGCTACCACGCGGTCGGCGAAGCCTCCCAGGCGTTTCCTGAGGACTCCGGTTTGAGCGTCCCACAGGATCACCTCCTGAAAGCTGCCGCTTGCGATGTACTTGCCTTCGGGGCTGCAGGCGAGAGACTCGACGATGGCGAAGTGGGCGGCGTGTAGAGGCTTGTTGTCCGGCGCCTTGAGGGCGGGATCGATCAGCGTGCGGACGTAGGTGCCGGAGCCGGCATCGAAAACGTGGATCTGATTGCCACGTCCCGCGACGATGGTCGAATTATCCGGGCTGATGGCCAGGGCGCGCACGGGATGGACCGTGGCGGGCAACAGGCTAAGAATAATCCTTGTGTGTTCGCGCTGGCCGCTCGGGGCCTTGGCACCTTGATCGATCCAAAGTTTGATCAGTGCCAACTCCTGTGGCGTGAGCGGGTCCTCTCCCTTGGGCGGCATGAAGGGGCGCTTTGTCCGGCCGGCGACCTTGACCAGCAGGCTCTCGGGTGATTTGCCCGCGACGAGGGCTGGGCCGCGCTTGCCGCCCTTGACGAGCTGTTCGTAGGTGCCCATGTCGAACTTTCCTTCTTTCACCGGGCCGCTGTGACAAAACTGGCATTTGTGAATCAAGATCGGCTCGATGTCTTTCTCATACGCCACCGGCTCCTTCCGCTCGAGAGCAACGACGGCGATTGGCTGAAACGGCGCCTTGGGCTTCTTCTCTTGGCTCAGGAGTAGACCGGGAGCGAGAAGGAGCAGGCAAAGAGCGGCATGGAATTGCATCGGAGATTCTCCGTCAAAATTCACGCGTTTGCGACCTACTTGACGACGTTCACGTTGAGTGGGGTATCGTGAGTCAGCGGGATATCTTCATGGATGGTGGCCAATGCTCGAACCACGAGGTTTGGTCTATTCCCCGGCGCGGCCCCCGCCGGGACCGTCAGGAAGAGTTTTGCTTCGTTCTTGCCGGGAGGAATGATCGCGTCCCCTGCGCTGATTCCCTGGACGTTGGCCGGCACCACCAGCTGGATTCTGAATTCACCGGCAAAGTCGCGCAAGCGGGCTACCTTGACCACCACCTCTGTATCCGCGCCGATCTTGGCTGTCGGGTTAGCATTACTGAGGGTGAGATTCGCCACACGGTTGGGCAGCACCGTCAGCGAAATGGGCGTGGACGGCAAGAGGACGTTAATGGGAGGCTTTTCCTTGGCTGCCGGATCCTTATTGAAGGGGATCTGGGCGGTCCCGAGCATGACCACATTGTAGGTTCCCTCCGGCACGCCAGCTTTCACTTCGAGCACCGCCGTCGCATCGTCCTTGCCGGGGTTCATCGTGACCGGCTGGTTATTGTTGAGGAGGATGCCGGCCGGCAGATTGGTGGGCTGGTTCATGGTGGCGATCTGGAGCGGGCCCTTGAAATCGGGCCAGAGCCGTGCTAGTTTCAGCGCCACATTCACCTTGGAATCTTCGACAACGACAGCCTTTTGCACCGTGGCACTCAAATGGAACGGCCCTTTCTCCCGAACGGCAAGGACAAGATTGCGGTCGAGCCGGCTCACGGCTGGGATGCCTGCGCCCGGCGGCACCGGCCAGGTGATGCTCCCCGGCCGCGCCTCCCGAACCACCGTTTGCCCCTGGATGACCGCCGTCCCTTTCACCCGAATCTCCCCTGTGAAGCGCGGCGCCGTGGGAGCGGCACTCAAGACGAGCGACGCCTGGCGTAGGTTGGGGCCCACGATCTGGGGAGCGCAGGTCACTCCAGGCGGCAATCCCTCTGCCGACACCGTTACGGGCCCATTCCATCCTTCGAGACGCCAGAGCAAAATCGTGTACTGCTCCTCGGCTCCCTGGCGAAGACAGCATGCGTCGGGACGAGTGTTGTCCGGATGTTGCACGATCAGCCTGAAATCAGGCCGTTCCGGGCTGATACGCACGCGGTAGAAGAGGCGTGGCCCGGCCCGCGTATCGGCATCGCGGCTGCCCACCAGGATCTGGTATTTGCCGTCCGCCGGCACCACGAAGCGATAGGCTGGCGGATCATCGGTCCTGGTGAAGAACTCCGTCTGCGTCAGCAGCTCGCCGTTGTCGTCGAGATCGGCGAGATCCTGCTTGGTATCCGGCTTGCGCAGCAACAGATACATATCGAGTTCAGCGCCGAGCCGGTCGCCGAAGACTTCGATCGTATACACATCCCCCTTCTTGGCAACGAACTGGTACCAGTCGCGGTCGCGCAGTTTCTCTATCCGACCGGAAATCTCGCAGGGAACAACAATCTCCTGTGCCTTCTCCGGGGTATCATGAGTGCCTTGATCCAGGACTACCGGAGCCCGCGCGTAAGTGATCAGGAAGGGATTGGAAGCCCCGGAAGCGTTACGGAGCCTGAATTCGAATCCATCTAGTGCGGCGGAACGCGGAGAAACGAGGCCGCGATACGCCAGTCGCTGCAGGGAGAGCGGGTCTGCGGGGGCTGTCACATCGACGGTCGCTTTTTCCAGGGCGACGCCGTCCTCGATTGCCGTCGGATCGAGCCGGCCGCCCGGTAGGTTGCGACCATAGACTGTCACTTTTGCCGATTTGCCCGGCTCGATGGCCAGTGGAAAAAGTGCATCGATCCACGGAGCCGTGGAGATCGTCAAACGGTAGAAGTGTTCCGCGCCGCCCTGGGTATGGGTGAATTCGTGGAGCCGCACGTAGTAATCGCCGTCGGCCGGCAGCCTGCAATCGACGAGCGCGTCGTTTTCGCTGTAATGGCGATTGCTTGCAAGAAGGCGGCCCGTGCTGTCAAACAGCTCGAGAGCAGCCATGAGCCTACTGTCGATGCTGGAAGCCAGGCAACTGATAAGCACACGCTGTCCCTGCTTGCCCGCGAACACGAAGTAATCGACGTCCGCCGGACCGGCAATGATGCCGTTGATGGTCTGGTTCAGCTCCACGCGTTGGGCCTGGGGCACGTCGTCGTTGGGTTCCTTCTCCAGAACCTCGTTCAGGTCGCCCACGACAAAAGCGCGCGGATTGCTGATGCCCCACTTGTTGATCAAACGAACGTCATGGATTCCCAGGAGCGCATCGCCTGCAATGGTGACTTTGAATTTGGTGACGGGGGGCCGTGGCGCTGGTTTGGCCGCGGGCTTTTTCGGATCGACCGGAGGCGCGGGCGGAATGATCGGCTCCGCCTTGATACCAGGATGGCTGAAAAACAGTCCTTCGGGATCTTCGATGTCTTGGCCGGTGAAGCTAACTTCAAATGTGCTGCCCACTTTGCCGCCGTTGGGTACGACGCTGAAAAGCCGCGGAACGAGCATTCCCGATTGCGGCGGCTGCGCTCTGCCGGCCTCGGCGCAGACAAGTCCCACGATGGCCGTGAGGAGCATCCCCAGGGAAAACGACCGGGCGCCGGTTGGTGACCAGGTGTGTGTCATCATCGGTTCCTTGGCGTTGGAGGGAAGGACTCGATATAAGCGGTGCTTCCCTGCGGGGCTATCGAGCGAACAGCAGACGACGATCCGTAACCGTAACTGCTGCCTCGTTGGGGAGACGAGCCCGGGCGAAATGGGCTTACCTGTCAGGCTGGTCCGCTGCGAATGATGAGCAAACCGAAGCAGCGGAGCCTTTGGTCTGCTAAGCGGAACGGCAATACTTGAGATAATCTTACAACTCATGCTAATGCTTCTGGCGGCGCGGGTCAAGATCCGGCCCTTTCTCGGCACTGCCCCGTCGCTATAAAAGCCTTGCAGATTCGCTCTGCCGGGAGTGCCGGCTGGATTCCCAGGCGAGAGGCAGATAATATTCTCCCCTCTCCCCCGCTTCGGGGGAGAGGGGTCGGGGGTGAGGGGCCTCACCCCCGACCCCTCTCCCCGGAGTACCGGGGCGAGGGGAGAACATTCGCTGCCGCTCGCCTCACACACTCAACTCAGGCTGGGGTCATGGAATATTCTCCGCTCTTGATCGCGATGATCGTGCTCGCCGGCGTGCTTCTGTTTTATTGGGTCATCTATTTGTTCGCCGGCGGGTTCAACGTTGGCAGGATTGGTCTGGCTCTTCGCTCTGATTGGCGCGTCCTGACGAATGCGGAATTTGCAGCCAAGGTTGCGCCGCTCCTGGCGCCGCCTGCGCCGAAGCCGGCAATGCCGCCCAAGCCTTCCGGGGCTCCGTTGCGCCTTCTGGCCCTGCTCCAGCGGGAAGGCCGGCTGCTCGACTTCTTGCTTGAAGACATCGAGTCCTATCCCGATGCCCAGATCGGCGCTGCCGTCCGCGATATTCACAGGCAGTGCCAAATTGCTCTCAAGGATCACCTGGTGCTGCAACCGGTCCTACCGCAGCAGGAGGGGGCAACCATCGAAGTGACCACCGGTTTCGATCCGGCTGCCATTCGTCTGACAGGCAACGTAACGGGTCAGCCGCCGTTCAAGGGCACCCTGCAGCATCATGGTTGGCGCGTCAAGGAGATCAAGCTGGCGCCGCCGCCCGAGGGGCAAGATGAATTTATTCTGATGCCCGCCGAGGTGGAGCTGCCCTGAGAGCGTGTTGAAAAAGGGGTCTGACCCCCTGGAGAATCAAGGCACTTCGCCCATTTCTGAGCGACCAGCCTCTGCAGAACTCAAGGGGTCGGACCCCTTTTTCAACACGCTCTGTGCAAAAGCTGCTGAATGCGACGGCGGTTTGACGGGATTTGCTCACACCGGGAGTTCCCTCTTTCCGGATCGACGATCTACAATGAAAGAGCCGCCAGGCATTGTCGCCCGGCCTTGCGTTTCTTCAGCGCTTGGGAGGAATCGTGCCCACGTCTCGTTTCGTCGTCGGCCTCGACCTGGGAACCACCAATAGCGCTCTCTCCTATGTGGATACCGGTCAGCCTGTCAGCGAAGAAACAGTACCGACCCACCTGGCCGTGCCCCAGGTTGTGCAAACCGGCGCGGTGGAAGAACGCCCCCTCCTGCCCTCGTTCCTTTATCTGCCGGGACCGAATGAACTTCCCGCGGGGAGCCTGGGCCTGCCCTGGGCATCCGACCGCGATTACGCCGTAGGCGAGTTTGCCCGCAACTTTGGCAGCCAGGTGCCGACGCGACTGATCTCCTCGGCAAAGTCATGGCTCTGCTATGCGGGCATCGACCGACGTGGGCCCGTCTTGCCCTGGAAAGCGCCCGATAATGGGCGGCGCATGTCGCCGCTGGAAGCCAGCACGCAGTATTTGAGACACTTCCGCGAGGCCTGGGACTACGTCGTCGCCAAGGACGTTGCCGGAAATCGCCTCGAACAGCAGGACATCATCCTGACCGTGCCCGCGTCGTTCGATGCGGTCGCTCGCGAGCTGACTGTCGAGGCAGCTCGCGCCGCCGGGCTGGAGCAGATCACCTTGCTCGAGGAGCCGCAAGCCGCATTCTACGCCTGGATCGATGCCAATCATGAGCTTTGGCGGAAGCAAGTTGAAGTAGGCGACGTCGTGCTCGTGTGCGACGTGGGCGGCGGCACGACCGACCTCACGCTTATCGCAGTGAGCGAAGAGGGGGGACAACTAGCACTGACACGGGTTGCCGTTGGCGATCACATTTTGCTGGGCGGCGACAACATGGACCTGGCCCTCGCTCACGCCGCTGCGCAACACTTTGCTCAGAAGGGCGTCAAGATCGATGCCGGGCAGATGCAGATGCTCTGGCATAGTTGCCGAATGGCCAAGGAAGCGCTCTTCAGCGACCCCAAGCTTGCCAGCGCTCCCGTTACAGTCCTGGGCCGGGGCAGCAAGGTCATTGGCGGCACCCTCAAGGGGGAGCTGACGCGCGCAGAGGTGGAACGCGTTCTGGTGGAGGGATTCTTCCCGCAATGTCCGCCGGATGCCGAGCCTCAGCGCCAGCGGACTGTCGGGTTTCAAGAACTGGGCCTTCCCTATGCCACCGACCCTGCCGTGACCAAACACCTTGCCGCCTTCTTGCAGCGGAATGCGGAGGTGCTGGTCCAACGGGCGCCGAGTCGCCGGGGGAAGAAGAAGCCGGTGTCGCAGCCAACCGCTGTCCTGTTCAACGGCGGCGTTTTCAAGGCAGAGCCTTTGCGGCAACGCCTGATCGCGCAGTTGAATCAGTGGGCCGAAAAGGCCGGCGCACCTCCTGTGAAGGTCTTGCAAGGCAATGATCTCGACTTGGCGGTGGCGCGTGGCGCAGCCTACTACGGCATGGTGCGCCGCGGTCGAGGCGTGCGTATTCGCGGCGGGGCACCGCGTTCCTATTACGTCGGCATCGAATCGTCGCTGCCCGCTGTCCCGGGAAATGCGCCGCCGCTCAAGGCGCTGTGCGTGGTCCCCTTCGGCATGGAAGAGGGCACCGAGGCGGATGTGCCGGGGCAGGAATTTGGCCTGGTTGTGGGTGAGCCGGCCGAATTTCGGTTCCTTGGCTCGACCACGCGGCGCAACGACCCGGTTGGAACGCTTGTGGAGGAATGGGAAGGCCAGATCGATGAACTCGATCCGCTGGCGACAACTCTCGAAGCGCCCGGCAACGAGGGCCGCATGGTGCCGGTGCATTTGCACACCAAGGTGACCGAGGTCGGCACGCTCGAGTTATGGTGCCTTAGCCGCGACAACAAGCAGCGCTGGAAGCTGGAATTCAACGTGCGTGAACGGCCTGAATAGGCCTGCGTCTTGCGGACGGTTCGCATTGGGTAATCATCTTCTCGATATCTAGCGTGCCCGTGATCGATTACGGCCCAACGGAGCAGCCGCCTGGACTCCGCGCCAGGCTCAGCTTCCCCGTCCGGTTCTTCCTGCCGAAGGCTTTCTAAGCCTGCGACCAGACCGCTATAGCGCGGCTGGTCCCTTCCGGGGCTCGAGGCCTGTCGGCCATTACGCGCACGTCCAGATCCACAGGCACAGAACCTGGCTGCCCCAGCGCATCCATGACAGCCTGGATCACCAGTTGTTTGACGAAGTAAGACGGCGCATAGGCACGGACAGTGAGATGGTCCGCCGCCGCCTCTACCGTCAACTGATGGATTCGGCCGCGCGTGGATCGCAGGATTCGTTGCTCGACTGTCCAGGCGGTCTCTTGCAAGACGGACTGGGCCGGAGCATTCACTGGCATGTCGACCTCCTTCTGGCAGGCGCGGGAACAATATCTTGCGCAGTGGCAAAAGCTGGCCTTTTCTCCGCGCCGCATGGACTACGCTCGAAGTTATGATGAACCGATGATGACGACAAACGGACGTGCTGGCAGCCACACCTTGGAAGAGGCCCTGGCAATCATTGCCCCGCGATTCGAAATGCCCCGATGAGTTTTCTTGCCCGGCTCAAGTCTTGCCGGAACTGTGAATAACCCCGCCTGTGCCGCTGATTCGCACAGGAGGAGCTATCCCTGCCCGATTCCACCTATCCTTCTACCCATCGTGGGTCGCTCTTGATTCACTGTAAGAGACCCAAAGTGCACTGTCAACCGGTTTCTGAGGAATCGGCAGCGCTCCTGGAGCCCCTCTGTTCGATGGCTCACGCCGACCAGGAACTCTCGCCAAAAAGACTAAAGAGCAGAACAGCGAGCACGAGCAGAGTTACGACCACGTAGGTCCAGTCACGCTGGCGCGCGAAGGCAAGCACGGAAAAGATCACGCGGGCCAGCGGTGTCGCGATGAGCAGCAATAGCCCGAGCTGGATGATTCCCCTTCCTCGGAATGCCCATACCTGGGCGGCGACGCCCTTGAGCGATCGCAAATTCGGCGGCTCGCCGATGAACTCATGATACTCCGGCGGTTCGCCGGCATGGCGATACAGGTACACCACGCCGCCAACTACAACGCACGTGGCCGACACAAGCACGCCGACCAGCAGGAGCGCCCCCACAAAATGCTCTACCTGCTGGTCCGTCCATCCTCTGGGCTGGTTTTCCATGTCAAAAGAACCCTCCACCAAGTCCCTTGTAAATCATCTCCAGGGCCAGCGTCACGATGACCAGGCCGAACACGAGGCGCAGAATCCCCGTCCTGGCAACGACCAACACGCGTGCGCCCAGGATCGAACCGAGCAGCACGCCTAACATGACCGGCATCGACAGGCCAGGGTCGATGTAGCCGCGATGAAAGTAGACACCGGCGCTCGCCGCAGCCGTCACCCCGATCATGAAATTGCTCGTTGTCGTCGACACCTTGAAGGGAATGCGCATCACCTGGTCCATGGCCAGCACCTTGAATGCTCCGGAGCCGATGCCGAGAAGTCCGGAGAGAATCCCCGCCAAGACCATCATGACGAAGCCAGCAGGCACATGATGGACATGGTAAGATTTGGGCCCTTGCGGCGTCGGGTAGCTGGAGTCCATGCGCAAGCGCGTGGCCAATGCGTCGGCCGGCCCGCTGCCCGACTCGTGTTCGTGCTTCCGGCTGGAGAAGTAAGCTGATAGCAACAGAACGGAGCCGAAAATGATGGAGATGGCGTTAGGGTGGACGATTGCCGCCAGATAGGCGCCGGCCAGGGCACCCAAAGTCGTTGCCACCTCGAGGAACATGCCGATGCGGATGTTCGAGTAACCCTCGCGCACGTAAGCCGCCGCGGCGCCGGAGGAGGTGGCGATCACCGAGACGAGGGAGGCCCCGATGGCATAATGGATATCTACGCCAAAGACGATCGTGAGCAAGGGCACGATCACCACACCGCCGCCCAGCCCCGTCAGCGCGCCCAGGAACCCGGCGCACATAGACCCAAACCCTACAAGGAAAGAAAACTCCAATATGTTCATGCCGGCTCCGTTGCCCACGTGCCTGCAAATCCTGCGTGCTCATTTTCTTTATAGTGGTGGACATGGTTGCCAGCTTGGTTATAGAAAAAGACCGCAGATAAACGCCGATTCGGCGGACTCGCGCAGATCTGATCCGCGCCAATCCGCCGAATCCGTATCAGTTGCGGCCCGCCTGGGAATCGATCAAGGCCCGATCGCTGGCCCGCCGCGCTCCCCTGTGCGAATACGAATGCAGTCATCGAGCGACAGGACAAAAATCTTACCGTCGCCGATCTGGCCCGTGTCGCCGGTGCGGGCAGCATGAACAATCGCTTCCACGGTGGCCTCGACAAAGGCTTCGTTGACGGCGATCTCCAGCTTGAGCTTGGGAAGCAAGCGCACCTGAAACTCGGTGCCGCGGTACACCTCGGTGTAGCCGCGCTGCCGGCCGCAGCCACGCACATCGCTGACGGTCATGAGATAGACGTCAGACTCGTTGAGGGCTGCCTGCACCGCTTCGAGTTTTTCCGGCCGAATGATCGCGACGATCATCTTCATTGCTGTTTACCCTTGGGAGACAAGACAAGGCAACACCATGACAAGATATGATTTTGGGGGTGAGGTCATCTCGAGTGCGTAGTGGTTGGCTGCAAGACGGACGGGGCATGTGTCGCCTCGTCGTCTTGTAGCCTTGTCACCTTGTCATGATTCAACGTGGGCCCGCACCGCTGTCCCATCTAGAGAGTCCTGGAAGAGGCGTTCGAGGTTTTCTTTCATTTCCTTGGCGTCGCCGCCGCGGAAGCGAAAGCGATTGCCCTGCACCGTGGTAATATGCGGATAGACCGCGCGAAATTGCGGGCTGGGCGGCTTTGGACCCGCCTGACAGAGCTGCGACCAGGCATGGATCAGGTCACCGTTGCTGGGGCCTTCCACGACGACCGTAAAACGCCGCTGGCCGTTCGGCGGGACCCTGGCCGCCCGAGGCTCCTGTGGCGGACCTTCCGCTACCAGTTCGAGAGCCGGTCCCAGGTCGAAGCCAACTTCGCCATGCTCGCTGCGGTCGAGTCCTTCGCCCTCCGCCTTGGCGTCGAGGGTGAAGCCGCCCAGCAGGTCGACGACCTTCACAAGCACCAACGTCACGACGAAGGAATACACCACGGCCACGACTGCCGCAAGCAGCTGGACGCCGATTTGCGCCAAGTGGTCATGGCCATCCTTCAGAGCCCCAAGTGGATCCGTGCTACCAGAGCCGGCTTGATACAGAGCCTGCGAGGCGAAGACACCCGTCAACAGGGCTCCCAGGAAGCCGCCGACGCCGTGAACGCCAAAAGCGTCCAGTGAGTCGTCGTATTTGAAGAACGGTTTGAGGCATACCGCGGCATAACAGACCAATCCGGCAATCAACCCGATCACGAGAGCGCTGAGCGGCGTCACGAAACCGGAGGCGGGAGTGATGGCCACCAGGCCTGCAACCACGCCTGAGGCAAGACCCAGGGCGGTCGGTTTTCCCTTGTGCAGCCACTCTGCCAGCATCCAGCTCAAGGCAGCTGCAGCCGCGGCCACCTGAGAAGCCGTGAGGGCGGCCCCCGCTAAACCGTTGCTGGCCAAGGCGCTGCCGCCGTTGAAACCGAACCAGCCGAACCAAAGCAACCCGGCCCCGAGGAGCGTTAGCACCATGCTGTTGGGATGCATCGCGTGCTCGGGATAACCGATGCGCTTGCGCAGGACCAGAATGGCTGCGAGGCCAGATAGACCGGCGGCAATGTGGACCACCGTTCCACCGGCAAAATCGAGGGCACCCATCTTACCGAGCCAGCCGGAGGCCTGCCCTGCCGGGTCCACGGCCCACACCCAGTGAGCGAGTGGATCGTAAACCAGGACCGCCCAGAGCAAGATAAACAGGCAGTAAGGACCAAAACGAACACGCTCGGCAATCGCTCCGCTGATAAGAGCCGGGGTGATGATGGCGAACATGCCCTGGTACATGCAATGAACGAAAATCGGGATATGCGTGCCCGGATAGATGGCGTTGGAGAGAACCCCTTGGAGACCTAGATATTCCAATTTCCAGCCCAGCAAGCCGCCCTGAGAATCGCCAAACGCCAGCGCATACCCAAAAAGCACCCATTGGATTCCAACAATCGCCAGAGCTACCATGCTGTGCATCATGGTGCCGAGCACGTTCCTACGCCGCACCATGCCACCGTAGAAGAGGGCAAGCCCTGGCACCATCAGGAGGACGAGGCCCGTCGAAATCAGCATCCAGGCTGTATCGCCCCCATCGACTTTGGGTTCCTCCTTGGGAGCGTCCGCTGGCTTCTGCGCGTTGTCGGGAACTGGCGGGTCGGCGTGGACTGGAGCCAGCGTGAGAACCAAGACCGCGGCGGCCAGCAGGGATAAGAGTAGTTGCTTCATAGAAAAACGCTCCATCGGCGCTAGCGCGCACCGCAAACGGGGAGAGTGGCACAAAGCGTGAGTGGAAGGCGGGGGAGCAATTCGCATGCCAGATGCGATGTCTGGCTACTGCGAATTAAAGCAAATCTATTGCTCGTAAAGAATTAAGGATCATTCGAGAGGTAGAGCTTTAATTGGGGGCGCAAGACCGATGTCTTGAAGCGTGGCATACGTGCATTCTTTCTAAGCAGCCCTTCAGGGGCTCTGAGGGTTGTCCTGGACGGCATGCCAAAGTTCCAGGTATTTGTCGCGTACGAAGGGGTCCAATTGCGCTGCAAATTCTAGAGGTAGATCCAACGTCTGAATCAGCTTTTGGACATCGGCAAGGTCTATCAGCCGGCCAGGGTTCGTCATCCCGGAGGCGAGCTTCAACTCGATTAATTTGGGTAGCCGAAGACAGCGAATGCCATCGATGCCAACGCTAGCGGATTCTGGGTCCGGGAAGGTAACGGGCTTCGGCTTGCTGTCCCCTGGATAGTCCCCCGTAACCAAGAACTCGATTCGAACGCCGAATTCCGCGTCCCGCAGCTGTTTGCTGCCTGGGAAGGGGGGAACATAGCCCAATCCGTCCAGATGAAGATGCACTTCCTTCAGGCCATCGCGCGTAACCAAAACATCCACATCCTCGGTGAATCGTCGAAAACCATGGAAAAACATCGCCATGCCGCCCACCAAGGCGTAGGGAATTCGATGTTCATCCAATCGCCGGACGAGCTTCTGAAGAGTTTTGTGAACCGCACTCTCCTTCTCGAAGTGCATACTGCCCTCTCTCAACGCCCAATCGAGGTTGTGGTCCAGAAGTTGTTCGTATGTGACCATGACTGACTCCGGCCTTATTAGATAGCGTTCGCTGCGACTGGTCAATCTCCCTGGCCCACTTGAACACAGCATCCATCTGCTTGATAATAAGTGGCCTAGCTCCCGACCGACTCCGACCTGAGGGATTGCACCAGCTCGATTGAGCCCAGTAGGTTCCAATGACCAATTACGATCCCGCCTCGGGGGCCGCGCCGCCAAAGCCTCAGACCCGACATCGCCTCAAACGCATTGTCAAACGTGTGGGGCTTTCGTTGGTCGTCCTCGTTGCCATTGCACTGGCAATGAAAACTTATCTGGACATCACCAGCGGCAGCAGATTGAGCCGGGTGCTGGCGGAGATTGACCGTAGCGATCCAGGCTGGCGCTGGGATGAACTGGATGCCAAGCGTGCGGCCATCCCTGATGCGGAAAATGGCGCTTTGCAAGTGGAGAAAGCCGTCGGGCTGCTGGCAAAACACTGGGTGCAGGGGCTGCCCCAGAGCAACAACAAGGGCACCAATGAAAAGCTTGAAGATCGGCTTCGGGACGTCCCGCCGTATGCGCAACTGACCCAAGTGGAAGCGAAAAATCTCGGTGCTGCGATACAAAGGGCGAAACCGGCTGTGGCGGAGGCGTGCTTGCTCGACAATCTGCGGACCGGCCATTACCAGAGTATCTTGCCGGAAAGCTTGCTCGCATCTTCTCCCACAAGTCAGCGCGAAGTTGCTCGCCTGATGTGGCTCAATGCCATGCTCCTCGCCCAAGATCAAAAGATTGACGAGGCGTTGCAGTCGGGCCGCTGCGTGCTGAGTGCAGGCATATCCATCGGGGACTATCCCGGCACGGGCGCCCTGCTGGTTCGGCTTGCATGCAGGCGCGTGGCGCTAAGCAGCATCGAACGGACCTTGGCGCAAGGGCAAGCATCTGAAAATGCCCTGCGGACCACCCAGGCGCGTCTGGAAGAGGAAGAGGCCCAACCTATTCTGCTCCATGCCTTGCGCACTGAGCGTGCCTTATGCCATGAATCGATGGGATGGCTTGAGCGAGGGGAGTTGCAGCGTTTTGCCCCTGGCGGGGCGCCAAGTGCTGCCCCCTCTCTGCCGCCGCTGGGAGGAGCCATTTGGAAGAGAAGTCACGCAGTCCTCCTTGAAATGATGACCGAGGCGGTTGATATCGCCGGTTTGCCCCCCGAGAAGCAGAAGGAAGGATTCGAGAAGCTGACATCGAGAGTAATCGGAATGGTAAAAAACCGTCCCAGCTTGGCTGATTGGGTCATGCCCCCCAGCGTTTGGGTTAATTTGACTCTGCCAGCCGTACTCAAGGTGGCGGAGTCATTCCTGCGTAACCAGGCGGAGTTGCGCTGCGGCATTGTGGCCCTGGCGGTCGAACGCTACCGGCTGGCTCACGGGCACTGGCCGGATTCGCTGGATCAACTTGTCCCAATGCTTCTCTCGGGAATTCCCAAGGATCCCTTCGACGGCAAGGCCATTCGCTACCGCCGTCTGGGCGACGGCGTGGCGATCTATTCCGTTGGTCCGGACGGCATTGACGATGGAGGCAAAGCAGACCCCTCGAATCCGATCAAGCCCGGCACCGATCTGGTCTTTCGCCTTTGGGACGCGGCAAAACGCCGGCAGCCAGCAAAGTGAACTGAAGCTATCCGAGTCAGCAATGGGTCAGAATTGGCCCCATTGGTCCTATGCGCCCTAGAGATTTTGAAATGCAGTGCTAAATGAAGACGTCCTGCGAATTCGGCTTCGTGTCGCCTGCGATCGTGTAGTTCGCTTCGGAAACCGGTGCAGGAGAGCCCGGCGGGGTCTGAGGGGCAGGTGGCCGATCGCGCAAGGCCAACTCACGCGCAGCCGTTTCGTTCGCGGCGATATAGAAATTGGGGGCCAGTTTGAGTACATCGATCACGCGGATAACCACGTCGGGGACGGAATGCAGGATCAGCTTGCCGCCCATCTGCTTCAACTGGGCATGCTTGGTCATCAGCCAGCTGAGGCCACTGGTATCGATGTCGTAGGTATTTTCCAGATTCAGCAGGATGCTGCGCCAATTGCAATCGCTTTTCAGGACGGCGTCGACCGGGGCGCTCTCTTCCTGAGAGCGAGGGTTCGAAATGCGCCCTTCGCATTCCACGTAAACCAGGTCGCCTTCGGAGCGCGACAAGACCGTCAGTTTCATAAGTGGTCCCCCTCGTTGGATGTCATGAAGCGAACTGCATAGGGCCGCTCGCTCCCGGCCTTCCGCAAAGAAGGGTCGCCTTTGCTCCCGGACCTGACCGCTGCTAAACTGACCTTACCGTTGTCAAAAGGAGCGGTTCTGGCATGCACCGGCTTCGCGGATCGATTGTTGTCGCCGTTCTCTTCTGGATGGGCACGGCGCTTTCCACGGTTCACGCCGGCCTTTACTATTCTAGCGAATCCATCGCGGAATTGCCTTCGCAATGGTCCGGATTCTTGCTCGATCAACGGGTCCTGCGGAATATCGCCGTGCGGCCAACGGCCAAGCTGCCCGCCAGTCCCATGCGCGTTCGCTACGAACGGGACGCAGCTCGCCTGGAAAAGACAGGACGGCAGCACCCTCTGACCGCGGACGAGTCGGCTGATCTTGGCGCGATCTACATCCGGCTTGGCGAATCTGCCAAGGCGGTGGCGCTCTTGCGTGCCGCTCATCGCGAGCACCCCAAGCATTTCAGCATCGTGGCCAACCTTGGCACCGCCTGGCAGACGCAGGGAGAGCTGGCTCAGGCCGCCGAGTCGTTGCAGGAGGCGGTCCGGCTCGCACCAGGCAAGCTGCAGAAGGCTGAGGAGTTACAGCTCAAGCTGGTTCGCTTGCGACAGCGTCAGCCACGGGACGCACAGGATCTTGACGACCTGTTCGGTCTTTCCTTCGTGGGCGACCAGGGCACGTATGCGCCGGGCAAGCTGGCCCGCGGCCAGCGTGGCAAGCTTCCTTCCGACGCGGTTGCTCAGGTCCAGCGCGTGGCCCTTTGGTTACCCGCCGATGGCAGGCTTCTCTGGCAATTGGCGGAACTAGCCAATGCGCATGGCGACGTCAAGACGGCAGCGGCAATCATGGATGGCTGTGTGACGGAGTTCGGCATGCACGCTGGGGAGTTGAGACAGCATCGCAGGCTGGTTCGGACCGCAGCCGACGAGCTTGCGCGGAACGGAGGGGGCGCTTCATCCCAGCTCGCCCATGAAGGTCATGCAGGCCTGCTGCAGGCCCGTTCCAAACGGCCGCTCTTGAACAGGCTGGATATGGCAAGCTTGCCTCCTATCACTGCCGACGGGATCAATCCGCTTCCCTGGGCGGTGCTTGCCGATACGTCGCTGGACCGCCAATCGAGGCCGACGTTTGCGAAATACCTCCAGGAGCTGGACGGCAGGCAAGTCTCGCTCAGTGGCTTCATGCAACCCTTGGGCGAAGATCTGCAGTCGCGGACGTTCATGCTGATCGAATACCCTGTGGGCTGCTGGTATTGCGAGACTCCGGCCATCACGGGAATCGTCATGGTCGTACTTCCCTCTGGAAAGACCGCGACATTCACGCGCGGGTCGATAAAAATAACAGGGAAGCTAACGCTGAACAGCACGGATCCTGAGAATTTCCTGTATACCATCTCTGATGCCCGGACGTCGGGAGTCGATTAACCGAGGAGAATTTTCATGGCGTTGACGGCCCAGCAAATTGCCGAGCAAAGACAGCAGGCCGAGGAGTTATTGTTTTCCGGTCCGCAGACGCTCGGTTTTGCCAAAGGTCTGTTTTTCGGACATTTCAACGCAGCGCTGGTATTTCCTTATCCCGAGATCAAGCAGGAAGAGCGCGACACGGTGGCCAAGGAGGTCGCGGAAGTGCGTCGCTTTGCCGAGGAGAGCATCGATGCCGCTGCGATCGACCGCAACGCCGAGATTCCCCAGAGTGTGATCGATGGACTGGCACGACTCGGCGTGCTGGGCATGACCGCGCCCCCCGAATTTGGCGGCAAGGGGTTCTCGCAGCTTGGCTATTGCCGCATCATGGAAGTCATCGGCGGCCATTGCCCCGCGACGGCGATCTTCGTCAATGCCCACCACAGCATTGGCATTCGATCCCTGCTGCTTTTCGGAACCGATGAACAAAAGCGGCGCTGGCTGCCGTCCCTGGTCCGAGGGCAGGATTTGGCCGCATTTGCTCTGACCGAGCCGCAAGCCGGTTCCGACGCGGCAAACGTGCAAACCACCGCGACTCCCAGTCCGGACGGACGCACCTATATCCTCAACGGCGAGAAGCGTTACATCACCAACGGCGCGATCGCCAAAGTCCTCACGGTGATGGCTCGAACGCCGGTCGCCGGCAGCAACGATACGAAGGTAACTGCCTTCCTGGTTACGCCGGACATGCCTGGTTTCGAGGTCGTGGAAGCACGCATGCCCAAGTGCGGCATTCGCGGCACCGCGACCGCCCGCCTCGCCTTCCGCAATATGCCGGTGCCGGCCGAGAATGTGCTCGGCCAAGTCGGTAAGGGATTGCGCGTCGCGCTGACCGTGCTCGATTTTGGCCGGACCACCTTCGGCGCCAGTTGCACGGGGGCGAGCAAGGTCTGCTTGAAAGCTGCCATTGCTCATGCCAAGAAACGCGTGCAATTCAAGCAGACGCTCAGCGAGTTCGAGCTGGTCAAGAAGAAGATCGCCTACATGGCTGCCCATGCCTTTGCGATGGAGGCGACCGTCAGTCAGTGTGCTAGCTTCATCGACCGTGGCGCCGAGGACTACATGCTCGAAACCGCCATGCTCAAGGTCTGGTCGACCGAGGCACTCTGGCAAATCGTCAACGACACGATTCAGATTTATGGCGGCCAGGCCTACTTCACGAACGAGCCGTACGAACGCATGATGCGCGACGCGCGCATCAACCAGATCGGCGAGGGGGCCAACGACGTGTTGCGTGCCTTCATCGCCATGGTCGGCATGAAGAGTGTGGGCGACCAACTCCTGAACGTGAAAAATGCCCTCGCGCATCCGGTTCGCGATTTCGGGGCCCTCTTCAGTTTCGGCCGCAAACAATTGGAATCCCGGCTGAGCACGCCCGAGGTGCCGGTCCAGAGCGTGAGCCTCCGATCCGAAGCACACGATCTCGGCAAGCGCGTTGCAGAGTTCGGCCGAGCCGTTCAGGGCGTGCTGATCCGCTACAAGGAAGCGATCCTGGAGCGGCAATATGTCCAGGAACGCATCTCGGAAGCGGCGTGCGAGCTTTACGCATCAAGCTGCACGCTCAGTCGGCTGGATCAACTCTTGACCATGGGCAACGGCAGCCCGGCGGAACTCAATCGAGAAGTGATTGCCGGTCGCTACTTCATGAAGCTGGCCGACCGCCGCATTCGCCAGAATCTGGCGGCGTTGACCGAGAATGATGACGAGATGACGACGACCACGGCGAATACGTTTTTGGGGAGTTAGCGGAAAGTCAGACAACAATTCTCGAGTGAAGGGCTCACGGTACCCGGCCCCTTACGGGGCTCGGCTCACCCGCGGATGAGCCGAGCCCCGTAAGGGGCCGGGTGTTTGTGGATCAGGCTCTTCGGCCGAGGTCGTGAACCCTCATGCCAGAACTCGATCCACCACATTCCCGCGTACCCCCGTCAAGCGCTGCTTGAGTCCCTGAAACAGGTACGTCAGCTTGGTGTGATCGAGTCCCATCAGGTGCAGAATGGTCGCATGAAAATCCGAGACATGACAGCGGTCCTGAACGGCACGGAAGCCGATTTCGTCCGTTGCGCCAATGGCCTGTCCACCTTTGACGCCAGCGCCGGCTAACCACATCGAAAAACCATGCGGGTTGTGATCTCGGCCTGGTTTGCCCACGCCCTCGCTCGTGGGCGTGCGGCCAAATTCGCCGCCCCAGATCAGCAAAGTCTCGTCCAAGAGTCCGTTCCGCTTCAGGTCGGTCATCAGTGCTGCAATCGGCTGGTCGGTTTCGCCTGCATGCAGTTTGTGGTTGCCGATGCAATCGCTGTGGCCGTCCCAGGTTTCCTCCAGGTGGCCGCCGCCGGAGTAAAGCTGGATGAAGCGCACACCCTTTTCGAGCAACCGGCGCGTGATCAGACACTTTCTGCCAAAGTCAGCCGTGCGCTTATCGTTCAGTCCGTACATCTCTTTGGTCTTCCCATCCTCGCGGTTTAGATCGACGACCTCGGCGGCGGTCGTCTGCATGCGGTAAGCCAGTTCATACGATTGGATGCGAGCGGCAAGCTCGGAATCGCCGGGCCGGGACTGGAGGTGTTCGTGGTTCAGGCGCGCGAGCAGATCGAGCGAATCGCGCTGCGTGCGATTGCTGATGCCTGGCGGTGTGGCCAGATCGAGAAGGGGGACGCCCTGGCTGCGAAAGAGAGTCCCCTGGTACGCGGCCGGCATAAAACCGCCGGACCAGTTGGAGGCGCTGCCGATCGGCCCGCCGCGCGGGTCGGTCATGACCACGAAACTGGGCAGGCTGTCGTTGATCGTTCCCAGGCCGTAGCTCAGCCAGGCGCCGAGGCTCGGTTTGCCGATCTGCACGACGCCTGTATTCATCTGCAGGCAGCCGGAGGCATGTGCAGCTGTATCCGTGTAAAGCGATTTGATCACGCAAAGGTCGTCGGCGAAGCGGGAAATGTGGGGAAAGAGGCTGCTGATTTCCAGGCCGCTCTGGCCATGCTTGCGGAACTTGAAGGGCGTCTGCATCAGATTGCCAATGGGCCGGCCGTTGGAGCCGACCGAGGTGTCGCCCTTGTAGGGACTGCCGTTGAACTTGGTCAAAGCTGGTTTGTAGTCGAAAGTGTCCACGTGGCTCGGGGCGCCGTTCATGAACAGGAAAACCGCATGCTTGGCCTTGGCTGGGAAATGTGGGTTCTTGGGCGCGAGCAGATAGGGAGCGGCACCCGCGGTCTCGCCCGCCCGTGCTTGCTGCTCGAAGAAGCCGTCGCGCGCGAGGAGATCGATCAGTGCGAGGCCTGCAAAACCGCCGCCGACTTCCCACAGGAATTCCCGGCGCGTTCTGCCGCAGGGAGTGCGGTTCGGGACGTAACGACTCGAGGCGTCAGCCATGCTTCAGATCCCCAAGGGGTCAATCCGTGTAGGCGAACTCATTCAGATTGAAGAGAACGCGACAAGCTTGCTGCAGGGCCTGCTCACGAGCCGCGGCACTGCCGCGATCCTGCCGTGGGCCGGCTTCGTTGGACAAGCTCTCGGTTTCATTCCTCAAGAATTCCACCAGGGCATCGCGCTCGCTCCGTGTAGGAGGCCGGCAGAGCGCCAATAGGTAGGCTCGTTCCACCTGTTTTGCCGGATCCTGGCCGACTTCGCGCAACAGCCGCTGCGCCAGATAGCGCGCCTGACGGTTCACGAATGCCCCGTTGAACAGACTCAAGGCCTGCGGGGCCACGGTGGTCACGCTCCGCTTGGCCGACGAGCGCGCGGTATCGCATAGATCGAGAACTTCGAGCATCGGCACGACCATCGAGCGCTTGATGAATGCATAGATCGTCCGTCGCGAAGCCTCGCGTTCGTTGAACGGCTTCCAGATCTGGTCGGGATCGCTATGTCCCGCGAGCGCCTCCCTGGGAATTTCCGGATACATGCTCGGTCCGAACATCGTGCGGTTGAGCTGACCGCTGACGGCGAGAATGGAATCGCGCATCGCCTCCACTTCCAGCCGGCGGTAGTGCATGCGCCAGAGCAAGAGGTTCTCGGGATCCTGGGCCCCGTATTCCGGGTTCCAGGCCTTGCTCATGCGATAAGCATTGCTGGTAACGATCAGCCGGTGCAGCTTCTTGAGCGACCAACCTTCCTTGACGAACCAATCGGCCAGCCAGTCGAGGAGTTCCGGATGCGTCGGCGGCTCGCCCATGACTCCGAAGTCGCTGGGCGTGCGGACCAATCCCTCGCCGAAGTGAAATTGCCAAACTCGATTGACGATCACGCGCGCCGTGAGCGGATTCGCGGGGCTGGCGATCCAATTGGCAAGGGTGAGCCTCCGAAGGGTGCTTCGCTCTCCCGCGGCTGGAAACGAAGGTTGGCTTGATACCAGGACGGCAGGCATTCCCGGCGCCACTTCGGGACCGGGCCGCGAGGCCTTGCCGCGAATGAGTAGATGGGTGGCAGGCGGCTTGACAGAGGGTTCGACCAGGAAATAACCACGCGGAAGTGCCGCATACGGATCGCGCGCTTCGGCCACCAGACGGAGCGAAACGACCGACGAGATGGACAGCGGTGCGGGGCCAAGCGTTGAAAGTGGCGTCTCGAATCCGGCCAGTGCCACGGCAGCCTCGCGCCCGGCCCTGGCGATGATCTGGTCCCGTGAAGCCGCGGGTTTGTCCAGCTCGGAGCGGCCACTTTTGGGGCGTTGCAGCGGGTCGAAAATCGCCACCATCCGGTAGTAATCGTGCTGGGTCAGGGCATCGAATTTGTGATTGTGGCAGCGCGCGCAACCGAGGCTCAATCCCAGGAAAGCCAGGGATGTCGTGCTCACCATGTCGTCCAGTTGATCGAAACGATCCTCCTTGGGATCGGCCGGCTCGTCATCCCAGGGACCGAGTCGGCAGTAACCCGAGGCGATGAGCGACTCCGAACTCACGTCCGGCAGTTCATCCCCAGCCAATTGTTCGAGGATAAAGCGATCGAACGGCTTATCCCCGTTCAGCGCCGTGATGACATAATCCCGATAGCGCCAGACGTTGGGCTTGGTGGCGTCCCGCTCGTAGCCGTTGGTTTCCGCATAGCGAACCAGGTCGAGCCAGTGCCTGGCCCAGCGTTCGCCATAGGTGGGACGCGCCAAAAGTTCAGTAGCAATCTGATCCAGAGCTTGCGGAGACGGGTCTTTCAAGAATGCTTCCTGCTCCGCCAACGTCGGTGGCAGGCCCGAGAGGTCGAAGAACAAGCGGCGCAGCAGAGCGCGGGGCTGGGCAGCAGGAGCCGGTCTCCAGTTCCGCGCCTCCAGCTTGGCCAGGATGAAGGCGTCGATGGGATTTCGCATCCAGGCAGCATTTTTGACGATTGGGAGTGCCGGTCTGCGAACCGGCTGGAAAGCCCAGTGCTTGCGGTCGGAGGGTTTGATCAGGGCATCATAGCTTGCCAGATCGTTGGGCCCGCCCTTGCCGGCCGGCGCGAGGCCGGCCAACGCAAGGCAACCGGCGACGACCAAGATGAAGCGCCCTGCAAGGTTCCGTCGAGGCGGTTGCATCAAAGTCTCCCTGGACCAAGCGATTCTGCCCCAGACCTGTTTCTAGACGACGATGCGAATCTGCGTCAAGCAGAAAAGGGAAGGATGAGCAGCGCGCTGGCATCTCGCGGTCGAAAGTTGCGGAATGAACGGACTAAGGGATGCCCGATCGGTCAGGAAAGGAAGAGGTCGGAAATGAAACGACCGAGCCACGCTTAGGCGCGAGCGCGGCTCGGTTGCAAGTAAGCCCAAAATGCTTCCTCGTATTCTCGACGGCGAGGGGCCGCATCATTTTTTCTTTACTTTGCCGTTGTCGATGATTATCGCCTTGTTGTTGTCGAGCTGGATCGTGTTGAATTGAATTTCCCACCTGCCGCCCTTGGTCTCGCCAGTCTTGCTGCGAAGTAGTGCAACAATGCCGGCGATCGTGTGCTGGACTTCAGGCGTGGTCGTGATGACGAGGCCGCCCTCGGTCACCTTCGTCTCCACTACCGAGCCCTTGACGTTCTCGCGTAGAAAAGCGGCCAGTGCTTCGGCCTTTTCATGCGATAACTTGTACGTGACACGGCTCAAAGTTTGCGCTTGCTCTCCCTGCGAAGCATCGAGAAGGAGGACTCTCTTCTTTTCGAGTTGAGGACTCTCAGCGAGTTTTCCCACAACTATGGGGACCTGGACGTCACCCTTAATAACGTGCAACTCTTGCTTTGGCTCGACTTCGATCTTGTAGGTCCCCTTTGTCACGGCTTTTTGTTTGTTCGTGTCGTCCGACAAGACTTGCACCTTGATGGTCTCTTGCCCCGTTGTCACGGGCTTATGCTGGATCGTATCGTCCGACAGGACTTGCACCTTGATCGCCTTATGCTCCTGAGTCTTGATCTCGGGAGCAACCTGGATTGCCCGCGCGATGACCTTGTATTGAATGTTTTCGCCCGTCGTGGGCTTCTGTTCGGTCTTGTCGCTCAGACGGGCAATGACAGGAATGGCAGTCTCAGGGGCAACCCGGAGCATGATCCTGGCGGCGGCCGGGGCGCCTTCTTTGTCCCGGGTTAGCGTCAAAACCTTGTGGATTTCGCGAATCTCTTTTTTCTGTCCGGCTGCAGAGAGGGCCTCAGAAAGCTGAAGTTGGATCACACCAGCGACACCGGACAGGGGGACTTCGCGGATCTCTTTTTTCTGTCCGGCTGCAGAGAGGGCTTGGGACAGCTGGAGTTGGATGGCAGCAGCGTCACCGGTGCCCGCGGAACGAAGGTTCTGTACTTCCTTCAACAGGGCCTCGATTTTTTTCTCCAACTCGCGCAGCTTGCGATCGCGCTCGGGATCTCCCTTGGTCTTGGTCGATTCTACTCTCTCGCGGCCAGGGGCTTGTGCCTGATCGTCCAGCATGGTTTCCGCAATTATGACTTTGTAGCCGGATTTTTGAAGTTGTTCGACACGGCCTTTTACTGCAGTGTAGGAAGCCTTTGGGTCGGCCTGGAGCTTGACAGAGTGTGGCGATATAACCTGGACTCTAATGTTCTCTTGATCCTTGGACTGGTTATCGGCCTTGATGGCAGGAGCCGTAATTACTTTTGGGTCGTCAAGTACAACCCGGGCTTCGATAAGGTCGTCGGCGAACGGTTTTTCTAGGACTTTGGTGACTCTCATGGCCTTGCCGGCCTTTTCTGAATCCTTGACCGGTCCGCTTTCCGGCGCGACCTGTATCACGCGGAATCGCAGCGTGCCGCCTGCGGAACGAAGGTTCTGAACTTCATTCAGCAGTGCCGCAATCCTGGCCTCCAATTCACCCAGTTTCTGATCGCGCACAGAATCTCCAGCCGACTTCGCAGATGCCACTTTCTGCGCCGCATCCTCCAAGGCATACTTGAAGATGACCACTTCATCCTTAGCAGGTGCTTGCTGCACCTGTAAATCTTGGTCATTCAGGAAGGCCAGGTTTAGAACCTCGATCTTCGAGGCTGAAGATTCTTTTTTTGCAGGCTCGGATGCCTTCAGAGCCTGGGCTTGCACCTGGGCCCAGCCAGGAATGGCTGCCAGGCCAAGTAAGCCCATCACGACCAATCCCACGATGGGTACCTTGCAAGGAACGCGCTCGCCCATGATCATGGTCAATCTCCTCTCGAAGGCTTGCCGGGCTCCGCTACTGATGCCCAACGCGGGCGCCAGCGAAGCCGTCTGTGAAACGTGTTCTGTCACCGCGATTAACGCTTCGGCATATGCGCGCCGCTCTTCGGGCAGGGCCGAGACCACCCACGCATCGCAGGCTAATTCCGCATTGAGACGGAGTTGGCGGCGGACGTACCAGAAGAGCGGGTTCCACCACCAGACGCACTCTGCCAGCAATTGCAGCCAGGCCACCCAGTGATCACGGCGGCGCAGGTGAGCTAGCTCATGGGCGATTACACTGCGCCAGCACGTGTCGGCCAAGCGTCCCAGGAATGCCGTGGGCCAGAGGAGCTGGGCGCGGTGCAGACCCCAAACAAACGGAGAGCCGATCCCCGGCACCACCCGCGTCCCCGGACGCCGCACGGCCAGCACGGTCGCCAACTCCTGTACTTGCCGCACGAGTCGGGAAGGCGGCGTTCGGCCCCGCTTGAGCAGCCGTCTGAATTTCACAATTCGGACAAACTGAAAGACGGCCATCGCTACCGAGCCAGCCACCCAAATGGTCAGTCCGACCGGGCCAACCCATTCGGGGATTCGCCAGGCGGGACTCTCTTCTTGGCTCGACGTGGCGCCGATTTTCTGTGGCTCATCACCGAGAGTCCGCGCGAGCTTGTAGCTCCCATGCGCTTGCGCATCGACCAGGAAGAGTTCCTGCAACTCGCCGGCTACAGCGTTTTCGTCTTCCACCCCCGTCACAACGAGCTGTGAATTCGCCGTATCCCGGGAAGACGGCGAGACAAGCGGAAGCGCCCACGGCCAGGCGACAAAGGGCGGAACCAGGAGTTTGAGCAAGACAATCAGCCAAAGTCCGTGTTGCAGGGCCGGCCCGATTCGCCCCCAACGACAGAGCAATGCCACGATGCCGGCCAGGACAGTTGCCATCAAGGTGTGCTGTGCGAGCCACCAGACCATGGATTTAGTCCCTGAAAAAATGTCCTTGATTTACCCAAGCGCGGAGCCCAGCCTGCCGATAATCCCGCCGACCCAGGAGCGGCTCGCGGGCCGACAATGCTGCATTGCACTAGCCTCTGGAGCCTTCAGATTGATTCTTGCCCGCTGTCCCCTGCCCCTTCGTCTTCTTGCTTTCCAGATCGTCCAGAAGCTGGCGGAAATGGCTGATTTCCTGAGTCGTGAATTTCTGTCCTTCCACCAGGGCCTGGACCAGGGGCGTGGCCGTGCCTTCGCAGAGCTGATTGGCCAGGTCGCGCAGACGCTGCCGCAGCAGTTTATCTCTGCTCACGGCCGGCCGAAAAATGTGGGCGACGCCGCTCTTGTCGCTGCTCACAAATCCCTTGGCCTCCAGGCGCTGCAGCAGCGTAAGCACCGTGGTGTACGCCCAGCGCCGCCCTTGCCCACGCAAAAGCGCGTTCACCTCGCGAACCGTCCCCGGCCCCTGCTCCCAGAGCACTTTCAAGATGTCCAATTCCGTTTCACTGATCGTCGACCGGCGTGGTTCCACCATAATCGGCTCCCGTCTCCGGCCTCTTGGCGAAGCCCTTCTACACGTTGTAGTGGATACAATCCTACTACACGGTGTCAGAGGCTGTCAACAGGAAAACATGGCCGAAATCTGGAAGCCCTGCCGAGGGCACATGCTCGCTGGGCGAGACGGGGCCGGAGCGGGTGCACGGCATGCTTCCGTTTCAAACGGAATACAATAACCACCTTCCTGTCGGCCGCGGTGAGTTCCGCTCCTTCACGGAGCGCTCGAGACAAAGGAGGCCATGGTTCGTGTGGAGAAGTCTGCCGCTTTTCTTATTCGTGCTGCTTTACATGCCCGGCTGCACCCGAGCTACCAAGGATAGCGGGCTGGACAATCCAGGAGTACCTGCAATGCACCTTAGCAGTACCGCTTTTCAAGAAGGCACGTCGATTCCCAAGCACTGTACCGGGGACGGCAAGGATTTATCCCCGCCCTTGCTGTGGAGCGGCGCGCCTGCCACCGTCAAGAGCTTTGCGCTGATCTGCGACGACCCAGACGCACCCCGTAAGGAACCCTGGGTGCACTGGGTCATCTACGACTTGCCCGCCAGCATTCATGACCTTGGCGAGGGCGTCCCAGCAATTGAAGAATTGCCGGGCGGAGGCAGGCAGGGCAAGAATGATTTCAACAAGATCGGCTATGGGGGCCCCGCTCCCCCGCCGGGAAAACCGCACCGCTACTACTTCAAGCTCTACGCGCTCGACACCATGCTCAACCTGCCAGCCGGGGCCCGCAAGCACGAACTAGAAACGGCCATGAAAGGACACATCGCCGCCCAGGGACAGATTATGGGCAAGTATGGCCGATGATTCTGTAGGTGAAAAAACAAGAGAGAATGCAGCACGATGCTCATGCATTTAGGCCTGCTTTCCTGGTTTCCCTATTGCCTCCCATGCCCCGGAGGACTGGCTTTACAGAATCCCGCAGGTTCGTACAATGGTCGCGCTCTTCGCTTCCTTGCACTCACACCCATCGGCGTGCCTTCGTCGCAGGAACAGAGGCGATCATTGTGGTTTACCCGGCTTTCTTCACCAGGCTGCTGGCTCGAAGCGGCGTCGCGCGCTTCCTTCCAGCCGTGCAGCGCATCATGGGCAGCAACGGGGCTTTCCTTCGCTACTACAGCGACCGCGTGCTGGCCGCTCCCCACGAGGAGCTGAAGCGGGCGGCGGCGTTTCTTGAATTGCCCGGCCAGGACGGCATTGACCTGGCCTTGCCGGCGCCTCGTTTTGACCTGGTGCCCTCGGCCAGCACGAAGCTGCCGGCCGACCGGCGCGGCTGGCCACCCGCGCGCGGCCTGCCCGAATTGCGCGAAGCGATAGCCGATTCGTTGCGTGTCGAACACGGCTTGTCCGTCCACGCAGGAGACGAAGTGCTGGTCACCCTGGGGGCAGCCGGCGCGTTCAGCGTGTTGCTCGATAGCTTTGTCAATCCGGGGGACCGAGTTGTCCTATTCGACCCCACTTCTCCTCTCTATCCGCTCGCTCTTCGCCAGCGGCGCGCCCGCGTTCGCTGGCTACCATGCTGGACGGAAGATGGCCGAACGCGATTCCGGCTCGATCTCCTGGCCAAGGCGCTGCGCGGCGCACGTCTCCTTGTCGTGAACTCGCCCAGCAACCCGGCGGGTGGGATCATCGCTGGTGAGGATTTGGAGCAGATCGCCTGGTGGGCCAGCCGACGCGATGTGTTGATCCTCAGCGACGAGGTATTCGCCCGCTACCGCTATGAAGGCAACCCGGTAAGCATCGGCAGTCTGCCGAGGGCCCGCCAGCGCACCTTGACGGCCGGCAGCATCAGCAAGGGCTGCGCCCTCGCCGCGACACGCGTCGGCTGGCTTGCAGGTTGCAATCACCTAATTCGTCCCTGCGCCATGACGGCAGTGGTTCAGGGCATGCTGGTACCGACCCTGTGCCAACAAATCGCCTTTTCAGCACTGCGCATGGGCAGTGAAAGCTTTGAGCCGATCCGGCTCAAGTTCGAATCGCGCCGACGCTACGCATTCGAACGATTGCAAGCGCTCGGCCTCAAGCCGGACTGGCCGACAGGTGGATTCTTCTTGTGGGCAAGCGTCAAGGAATTGGGTCTGACCGGCTGGGCGTTCGCGGAGAAGCTTCTCGCTTCCCAAAAAGTGCTCGTATCGCCGGGCGAATTCTTCGGGCCAAGCGGCCACAACCACATTCGCGTCAGTTACGCCACCGAAGACGGCCGGCTGCGTGAAGGATTGAGTCGGCTCGGTGAATGCATCCGCGCGATGCAAGCCGGGCAGACGGCGCACGCGCGCAAGGCTGCTTGAAGCACGTCCGTTCGGCTCACGGCACGCGGAAAATCAGCGGTACTCTTCCCGAACGGGACAGAAGATATCGAGTGCCTTGACGGGTTGGTCGAGCGCAATCACCTTGTGCCGGATGTTGCCGGGAATGAGGTACATGTCACCCGGTTGCAGAGTGCGCTGCTCGTCGCCGACGAAAAAAGTCGCCCTGCCTTCCAGGATGATGCCCACCTGTTCGTGCGGATGAGAATGTTCCTCCACCACCGAGTGAGGCTTCAGATCCACCAGCGAGAGCATCATCTTCTCGGCGGCGCACGTTTGGATCGTGACTCCGGGGAAGATGGCGTGGCGAGCACATTCGCTGGGCGTGGGAAAATACAAGCTCATGGATAAGTCGGCCCCGGGCGGCAAAGAAGATCAAGCAGCCACTGCCAATCATGATCCATGAAGCCTATTTCAGCAAGCCCCCGCCGCCCAGAAGGGCATGGATCTCGGCACTCTGGTTGATGATCAGTGACTGAGTTGCGCTATGATAGACGACGGTGCCAATGCCGCCGTTCGCCCGCCAGCTTTGTGGGTCCGTCGTCGACGTAATCATTTCGATGATTTGCTTCGCAGCCTCGGCGCTTTGCGTCGCCTGAAGTTGCTGGTCTTGCCGAAGTTGTTGGGCTTGTTGGAATTGCTGCAGCGCGGTCAGACCCGGCTGAACAGGCAATCCGAGAGGTGCGGCCATGCCCGCCAGGATGTCACCGATGTAGTAGGCACGCGTCACCATGGACTCGCGCGCTCTTTGCGCGGACGTCACTTGGATCGATTCGTTCTTGATGACATAAGTCATGCCCACTTCTGCCAGGATCTTGCGCAGAGCTGTGCGTACGGAGATCCCCTGGACACTCAGCGTAACGGGAGAATCGTAAGACGCGTCCACATCCTTGAGGGCTTCCTGATCCAAAATGATCGGTTGCTTTGTGACCATCTGGAAGTGCTGGATGGCGTCTTCCAGTTTGGAGTTCTTGAAATTGACCGAGATGGTCGAATTGAGCGCGCTCAGGATCGCCTGCTCCTTGACGGTCAACTTCACCCCGGTTGACCTGTTCTTGGTCTTCTCTGCGAAATTCTTCGGGAATTCCATGTCGCCACGGGGCGGCATCGAAGACTGGTCCATGTCAAGGTTGCTGCCAACCAGTGCTTTCTCACGATTCTTGAGAAGCTTCCGGGCGGCGTTCACTTGATCGATGGCCGACGCTGCGCGTTCCGCTGCCTGGACCGACGGATCGCCGGGATGACGGTTGGCCAGCTCGTCGGCCGCGCGGCGGGCCTGCTCGGTCTTGCCGTCGTTCTGCAACTCCTGGATGGCCTTCAGACGCTCGTTGATTTTGTCGCGATCGCCGCTTGGCGTGTCAGCCGGGCGACGCCTGTCGGCACGCTGGATTCTCGTCCCATCGGGGTTGAAGGTGTTGGCCTGTTCCGCTTCCGCCACACGAATTTGATCTTTCACCATGCGTTTCAAGGACATGCGCCGATCCTGAGGCAGCGCGGTGTCGTCCTCGAGTTGGGCCAGTGCGTCTTTCAGGCGTTGAATGGCCTTGGAGGGGTTATACCGGACCAGCCGTTGCGCGTCGATAAGCGTCTGGCGCAGCTCGGACTCGAGTTTCTGGGCCGCTACCTTTTCCCGGCGGCGCACCTGGTCGAGCAATTCCTTATCCGGATCGTCCGCACGGACCGCGCCTGCGAGGCATAACCCGGAGAGAATTGCGAAAACCAGACAATTGGACCCAGTTATACGATTGTAACGGCACTCAGACATGGTGTTGCTCCTGTTGCTTGAAGGCGGGCGCACCTTCTCCTTCCCTCTGGAGCCTACCGCATTTGCCAGAGTCGGCCAGGAAAAAATAGGCGTGCCCCGGGGCCTGGCGGGGCTGCGCGAAGGCGCATGCCGGTCATCAGCAACAGGCGTTCTAATTGTTACCGCTTCCCGTGCACTTCCACGAATCAGACAGACTGGTCAAATCCGTTAAAGTCCGATCTTGCAGCCTGCCATCCCTGTCATCACGGGCCGTAGTTCGCCGGCAAGGAAGACGGAACCGGTAACGCAGATGAGGTCTTCGGAGGACGCCATGGTTCGTGCCGCCTGCCAGGCCTGGGCGGCGTTTGCGGACAAGGTACAAGGCAGCCCGCCATTGCGGCGGAGCAACTCTGCGAGTTGTTCCGGCGGCACGCTCCGCGGATTGGTGCCGTAGCGCGTCAGGAATGCGTGGGCAAAATGGGGAGCCAGCGTGCGGAATATTCCCGCCACGTCCTTGTCGTTACTCGAGGCGAACACCAGTAGCCGCCGCGTGGGAGGAAATGATGATTGAAGCGTCTCGACCAGAGCCTCCGCCGAGGCGACGTTATGGGCACAATCGAGAATGACCAGGGGTCTGCGGCACATGACCTCCATGCGTGCCGGCCAATTGACGCCGGCCAGACCGTCCGCGACAGCGGCATCGGAAATCTGCCAACCGGCCTGGCGAAGGTGCTCCACACAGGCAACGGCCACGGCGGCGTTCGCGGCCTGGTGCTCGCCCAGCAGCCCCAGATCCATCGCCGGCCAGGACCTGCGACGCGTGCGGAGCTGGAACTGTGGCCGACGCAGAAACGGCCAAGGGTCCGACCCGCTGTCGTCCGCAGGCGCACCAAGGGCGACCTTTCCCGGCCGATAACTATAGTGGAAATCCCGGTCCAACTGCTGCAAGGGCGCGTCGCGTTCGCGGCAGATTTGCTCGATGACCGCGCGCGCTGCCGGCGCGCGCGCACCGCTTATGGCCGGTCGACGCGGTTTGACGATCCCCGCTTTCTCCATGGCGATGCTGGCGAGGCGATCGCCAAGCTGCAGCGTATGGTCGAGGCTGATGCTGGTGATCAAGGAGACTTCCGGTTGGCAGACATTGGTCGAGTCAAAGCGGCCGCCAAGTCCCACTTCCACGACGGCCACGTCGACGCGGCGACGCACGAAATGCAGAAAGCCAGCCGCAGTCGCGATTTCGAAAAACGTTGGATGCAAATCGAAGACCCTCAGGTTCGCAGCCGCACTCTCGGCCTGCACGTTTGCAGCGCTCTGGCCTGACGCCGCGGCCTCGCGAACCTCCTCGAGCAAGACGGTCAGCTCTTCCTGGGAAATGACCTGCCCATCGACTTGAAATCGTTCCTCAATGCCGCACAGATGGGGAGAAGTGAATAGTCCGGTCCGGTAACCGGCCCGGCGGAAAATAGACGCCAGCATCGCGGACGTCGATCCCTTGCCCTTGCTCCCGGCGACGTGAATGATGCGCAAGCGCTCCTGCGGATTGCCGAGCCGCTCCAGCAAGGCGCGCATCCGATCGAGCTTAAGGTCCTGGGGTTCCGGGATCCGTTGCTCGTAATTGATGCTGCTGAACCAATAATCGAGTGCCTGCTGGTAACGCGCGTCTGCCTGCTGAGTCATGCGAGATGGCTCCGCTCTCTTGATGTCGATGGGTGTTGTAGGGGAACCTCGCAGGACTGTCTCTATCCAGTCCTCAGCACGATTTGACGGTCGAAGGCAGCACGGCCGCGTCGAGCCAGTAGCTCTGGATGACCTGCAGCACTTCCACGAAGCGTTGGAAATCGGACGGCTTCTCGATGTAGGTATTGGCGCCGGCTGCATACACGGCCTGGATGTCCTCATGCCGTCGCGACGTGGTGAGGACGATGACGGGGACAGACCGCAGTGCGGGCGTTGCGCGGATGCGCTCCAGCACTTCCTGGCCGGAGAGCCGCGGCAGATTCAAATCGAGCAGAATGATGTCCGGGTGCTTCCAGGTCGCGTTGTTTGCATGCTCGCCCTGCCGCAGGAGATACTCCACGGCCTCCTGGCCATCGCGGACGACGATCAACTGCACGGGCATGGCGCTGGCCCGCAGAGCCCGCTCCGTGATCTTGATATCGGCGGGGTTGTCTTCCACCAGGAGGATGGGGTGGATCGGTTTCATGGCTGCGCTACGCGAAACTCCGCTAGAGGCGGCACGGCCAGGGCCAGAGCCCGCTCGAGTGCCGCTCCTTCGATCGAACCCAAGATCGACCAAAACCGGTGCGCCAGGGAGACCGCAAACGCCATGACCAGGTCCGGAGTGCCGGCGCGCATGATTACCTCGCCATCCAATCCCAAACCATCCGGCAGAAGACACCGATCACGAATGCCGGGAGCGATGCTGCTCATGGCTTGACGAACGACAACCAACACGACTTCCAGTCCCAGCTGGCGCGGCGCCTGGAAGCGGAGCACTTGGTTGAGCGAGTCTACCCATGTCACCACAGGTTCGGTCTGCTCCTTCCCAGTCCAGCTTAGAGAACCGACATAGGGTTGTCTATCTCCAGGCAAAAGGAGTTCTTCGATGCGACGCTGCCATTCATCAGGCCTACTCAGGAGGCTCTTGGAAAGCACGTACTTGCATCCCGCCTCGAGGCCGGCAGCGATGTCCTCCGGCCTGTCCCAATGACAGAAGACTGCCATCGGCAGACCGCCCAGGCGTGGCGTAATCCGTACGCGGCGACAGAGTTCCAACCCGCTCTCGCCAAGTAGATTAATATCCACGATCAGTAAATCAGGCTGGGAATGGGACAGGTAATCCCATGCCGCCGCGACACTCGGGCGGCTCGCCACGTCGTGCCCAAGCCGATGGCCCCAGCGCTCGACAATGAACGTGATTTCCGGTGCATCGTCCACCACAAACAGCCGAGAACGGCGTTTCTCTACCTCTGGGGCTGTCACGAAAGAAGAGACTCCTGTGGTTCGTTCGAGAACAGCCTCTGAGCGGGCGGACGCTGTACCTCTGCTTTTCGTCCTTCTTCGACGGGATCTTGCAGCGCCTGCAAGGGCGAGGGCATGGTGAAATAAAAGATTGCGCCGGCACCGAGTTCGGAATCGACCCAAATGCGGCCTCCATGAGCCTCGATGATTTTTTTGCAAATGGCCAGGCCGGCGCCCGTTCCCTCATACTCTTCGCGCCGGTGCAGCCGGCGGAAGATGCGGAAGATTTGCTCGTGGTACTGGGGGGCGATGCCGATGCCGTTATCGCGAATGTACAGCGTGAAGTACGAGCCCCTGGGCTGCTTTCCTCCCTCGACCTTGGTTTGGGAGGAAGAAACCGAAATGGCGGGGGCATGGCCGACGACCAGCTCCGGACACGGACTGAGGTTGTACTTCAACCCATTGCTCACCAGGTTGATGAGGAGCTGGAGCGCGCGCTGGGGATCGCCGGCGACCACCGGGAGAGTTCCTTCCACGCGCACGATGGCATTGCGGCGCTGGATCAGGTCGGCCAGGTCTCGGCGGACAGTGGCGACGATGTCTTCGAAGCGGAACGTTTTCGCGCTATTGATCACCCGGCCGGCACGGCTCAGGGTCAACAAATCGTCGATCAGGGCACCCAGGCGATGGCTCGCCTGGATGAGGTGACTGATGAATTCTCGGCCCTCGCCGCCGAGCTGGTCGCTATAGTCCTGCTCGAGAAAAGTGCTGAAAGCCTCGAGCGTCCGCAGCGGCTCTTTGAGGTCATGTGAGACAACATAGCTGAAGTCATCCAGTTCCCGGTTGATGCGCAGTAGTTGCGTGTTAGCCTGCTGGAGTTCCTCCGCTTTGGCCTTGAGCGCCTCGGCCAGCTCGCGGAGCTGCTCATCGGTCTGGACTCGATGCGTGATGTCCAGAAAGTGGCAGCGCAGATGCAACGGCGTGCTCTTCTGCGTGTAGCGCGTGAGCACGTCCATCTGCAGATGCTGCTGGACCCCGTCGCGGCGCAGGATGCGGAAGGTAATGTTGTGACCTTCGCCTGCCTCCAGGGCTTCCAGGAACACGCGCTGCAACTCGGCCACATCATCCGGATGGACCATCTCGAGGAAGGCCCGTCCATTGAGTTCACCGAACTTATAGCCAAGGAATTTTTGCAAGGCAGGTGTCGAGACCATCCAGTGCAGGGTGGGCGTCAAGCGGGCCACCATGTTACGGCCGTTGTTGTCGGTGCGGCGCACGCGAAAGAGGCTCCGGCCTTGCTCCGCATCGGCCCGCCCGAGCACTGATTGCAGGGCCACTTCCGCCTGCTGCTGCCCCAAACGCAAGGTTTCCAATGCTTCAGTTTGGGCCGTCAGATTTGCCAGCGCTTGCCGGTAGCATTTGCCCAGCGTGTCAAGCTCATCGTAGAGGGGGCCGTATTCCGCGGGTAACGCGCGCAATGCGTCCAGCGAGGCGTCCTGGCGAAGTGCGGCAACGTAACCGCCTAGCTGTTCCATGGCGCGGCGGTCGTCCCGGCGTGCAATCCAGATCGCCAGGCCTGCGGCACAGCTCGCCAGGAAGCTGACGCCTAAGAGTGCTTTGAAGACAGTGGGTTCCGGCTCCAGTTGCAGCGCGCGCAGACCGAGATACCCCGTGAAGAGCCCGGCGGCCAACACGGTGCCGGCCCCGATGCAGGCCCACGCGCGCCGCGGCGAAACCAGCATGAATAGTGCTCCGTTCGTTAGGTTCGCGATCAAGAGCTAACGAGGATGATAGCATAGGAATGAGGGGGATGCGAGTGCCGCCCGCACGTATGACCGATCTTGATTGGGGGATGAGCGTTCCGTCTTTCAGTGCCTGATCTGGCTCCTGCCGGTCGAACTCGGCAGGACGCGATACCTACTACCCGGGAGTTTGGCGATGCCGAGGGTCAATGGCGTGCTGGAAACGGCGCTTTACGTCAAGGAGCTGGAACGCTCTCGAGAATTCTATCGAGACCTATTCGAGCTTGAAGTCCTGGCGGCGGACGATCGCTTCACTGCACTCAGCGTGGCTGGAAAGCAAGTGCTTCTGCTGTTCCGCGAAGGTGCCTCGCGCGCGCCGATCGCCACGCCGACTGGTATCATCCCTCCCCACGATGGCTCCGGACAGACCCACTTTGCCTTCTCCATTTCGACCGCTGACCTTGCCTTCTGGGAGCAGCGGCTCGGCGAAAAAGGCATTTCGATCGAGAGCAAGATGCAGTGGACCCGCGGCGGGATCAGCATTTATTTCCGAGACCCGGACGGCCATCTCGTCGAACTGGCCACGCCAGGCATCTGGGCCATCTATTGATGGCTATATGGCCGCGCGTGAATCGGCTGCTGCGGTTTGTGGGGCACGTTTGTAACGTGCCCAGACACCGGCCGGCACGTTGAAAACGTGCCCCACAAATGCTGCCGAATTGCGCACTGTCATATAGTTCGCCGGCCATGGCCGCTAGCCACCCTGAATGGGCATGCACACTTGTTCCAGCAGTTTCTCGCAACGCTCCTGCAGCAAGTCGGCCAGGTTCGGCAGTGGCTGTCCGTTCGGCAGGGCCTCGGTCACGGCCCCCAGCCAACGCGGGAAGCCGTACAGCACCGCGAACGCATCCAGACTGACGGCTTCGAGACGAGCATGACGGCCGCGGCGCTCGGCGTCCTGCCAGAGGGTCTTGCTTTTGCCTGAGAGAGCCAGGTCGTCTTCTGGTCGTAGCAGGATCAGATGATCGATGACTTGGGGCTCGGCGTCGAAGGCGGCCAGCTTTGTCCCCAGGTCCTTGGGCTTGGCGGGGCCGCGGCCCAGGAACAATCCAACACCCACTTTCCAGGGCTGGCCGTCCTTGCAAACCCAGTGGCCGATGCTGATTGCCCCATAGGTGGGATGATCGCCGAAAATCCATTCAGGCACGACGTGCTGGACGCGCCAGGGGCCGACCTTGACGCCATGTTCGTGGCAAACCTGCAGAAAGGCGCCCAGGCCGGCTTGCAATTCCCTTGTCGCACCTGTCAGCGCGCCTTCCGGTTCCAGGTTGGCCCGCGCCGCCTTCATTTCCTGGTCCCACAATTCGCCGAGCTGCGTGGCATTCGCGCTGCCGCGGGACCTGTCTCGGGCGGTTTCTTTCCGGGGCGCCGCCGCCGGCGTTTCCACGATGATCGCCGACTTGACCGACGGCGGGAGTTCCCCTTCGGGCACAACGGTCGTCTGCACCTTGGCGCTATCGCGATCCAGGGCGGTCACGGGGGCTCCACCGTAGACCAGATGGTCAAATAGATGGCGGAATTGTTGAAGCATGTCGCGCAGCGTCGGCTCCGTGCGCGCGACGCGCTCGATTTGCTCCTCGGTGAACGGATGAATGGAAGGTAGGTCCGCAAAGTCGGCCAACTCTTCCAGAGCGGGACGCAAGCGCGCCTCCACGATGCGGCGCACCAGCTCCGGCGCGGGCGCCTCCAGGCGCAAGGCCTTGATGGTGCCGTGCCTGGGAACGTGAACCGGGTTGTTCAACCGATCCTGAATGTATCCATCCAGGGACGGCACGAAGCGATTCCACAGGCCGCGTTCCGCGAAGATGAGGAAGCAGAGCCCGTCGATCTGGTGCATCGCCTGCACGATGCCGGCGAAGAACGCCTCGGCAACGCGGTGGCCGTCATCCGTCCGCCGCGCCAGCAACAGGTCCTCCAATTGATCGAACGCGACGACCACGGGGATTTTCAGGTTGAGGAAGACTTCCATCAAGACCTTGAAGAGCGACAGGACCAGGTCCTGGCGCGTGGGTTGGACGCGGAAATCCAGCTCGGCGAAACCGAACGTGACGAAATTCGCCAAATCGGATTCGTCGCCAAGGAGCACCGCACGGGCAAAGCCCTGGTGGATGTTGCGGCGCATGAGGCCGGCAGTATTGTGGGGTTCGCTGCGTTCGACGTGATTGCAGAGGAACGTGCAGGCACGGTCCGGCTCGAGGCTCACCTCTTCGCAGGCACGCCGGGTGGTGCCCACGATGCCAGTTTCGCTCGGCTTGGCCAGGGTGTCGATCAGCCACTGGGTCCGTTCTTGAGCCTGGGTGCTGCCGAGTCCAAGACGCCTGGTCCAGCGGCCCAGCCCTGGCGCGGGGAACAGATCGAGCCGCTGCTCCGCTGTCAGTCCACTCGTTGCTCGGTGGAGGAGCCGGCGCGTCAGCTCTTCGCCGACGAATTCCAGCGGCCTGGTCCCCTTTTGCTTGCCGCCTCCCAGGAGAGTATCGATCACCTGGAAGAGGAGGTATTCGAGAAAGTTGCTGTCCTTCTGATACACACCCGGCGTAACTAGGAGCTGCAACGCCCCCTCGTTGCCATGCTTGATCGAATGGAGCAGATGAGTCTTGCCCGCCCCCTTGTTGCCGAGGATCGGCACGACTTCCGAATGCGTGGTCGGGTCGTAGCGATACAAATCGACGACGCCCAGGAGCTGGTCGCGCTCGGTCGCGAACAATTCCGGGACATGATAGCGCGCGCACACTTCATCGTCGGGATTGCGCGCGAAGTAGTTACGGAACGGATTCCCGGCGCGGCGCAGGACTTCCAGCGCTCGTTCGGGCAGCGATCGTTCAGCAACGGCGGCTGGCATGGTGACCTCCTCAGTCAACGGATGCTGGCGTAGTAAGCCACCTCGTGCCCGATCAACAAGGCATAAGGCGGTTCGGGGATTTCGTAGAGCGGGCCGGTCCAGGGGTGCAGGTAAACTTGCTGCTGGTCGTGGAGACGGCGGAGCCCGTCATGAAAATGGCCAATGCTCAGGTTCGAGGCGACAGATAGAGCGCGTCGGTACAGCTCGGGCAGCGGACAATCACTGGATGGGCCGGAATTGCGCCATTGGACCAGGTAGGCGACGACGTCCTTGATCCATGTGTCCGAGCCGTTGGTCGAAGGTGCGGGCCCCGGCGCGGGGGCGGATGAACCGGTTGCACCGCTGGGCTTCTGGATCTGTTGCAGGACGCGCGTGACCGTGGCTTGCAAGGTCTCCAGTCCTTTCTGCCAATCGCGGGCGGCGGTAACCAATTCGCCGACCTGAGCTTGCCTGGCTTCCAGGCCGCGAACCAGGTCTTCCAGCACCTGCTTGGGACTCACCTGACTCAACAGGTGGGCAAGTCCCTTCTCGGTGATCGCGCAGATTTCCTGGACGCTCTTGCCCTTGGCTTCGCGGTGCACGACGCGCAGGAACCCTTCTTCAAGGCACTGCTGGGCGACCTGCCTGGCCGCAGCCGTGGTGGAGAAGAGGCCCGGAGCCTTTTTGGTGCCGTGAAGCGTCACGCCAGCGGGTTCGGCCACCGCCCGGTTCAGCGCGTCGAGAATTAGCTGAGTGGATTTATCAGCCACTGAACTCTCCCTGGCATGGCAAACGGCGAGATGAGGCCCGTGCTCCTGCTCGGCCCTGCGTGCCCAACCATTATGCGAAGATGGCCAAACGATGCAAGATCAGGTAAAAGCGCTTTTCTTATTCGCGCGCAAGTCCTATCATCAGCACAACTCGTGCGAGCCCCTTTTGGGGACCAGGCCTGGGGGATGGAATTCCTGGGAGGTGGCCGGGCCTTTTCACTTCCAGGCGGCCATAGAGAGGAACAGGTTCATGCGTACACGATTTCCGTACTGGCCGGCCGTGCCGGTCATCTGCGTGGTCATCTTCGGTTGGCCGGGCACACTTGCCGCAGCGGGCAATAATCCGACAAAGATGCAGGCGCGTTTCTGGGGTCAAGTTCTTGGCCAGGGTCTCGACGCGGGACCGAGCAAAACTGCTAGCTCTGTCCCGGTCCCCGGTAAAATTGATATCAAGGACCTGGATCGGCAGCTTTATGAAGTTCTCAAGAACGTGATCAATGAAGGCGCGGACCTGTACAACAAGCAGGGCGACCATGCCGGCTGCTATCGTCTCTATCAAGGATCCTTGCTGACAGTGCAGCCTTTGCTGGCCCACCGACCCGGCCTGCAAAAAGAAATCACCATCGGCCTGGACGATGCCGACCGCCAGCCGACTTATGCGCGTCGGGCGTTTGCCTTGCGCAAGGTCTTCGATAAGGTTCGGGCTGAGCTGAAGCCGATCGATGATGCATCACGCACGCCAAACGCCAAGCCCTCGGCCGAGGGTTCGCTACCCATGCCGGCCGAGAAGAAGCCCACGATCAAGAAAACTCCTCCAGTCCCCGCCAGCCTGTGGACGCGACTGGGAGGCGAGCAGGCGATCCGCAAGGTCGTGGATGATTTTGTGGCGCTCGCGGCTACCGACCCGAAAGTCAATTTCTCGCGCGGCGGCAGGTATAAGCTCTCGGACGCCCAGACCGCCCATCTGAAGGACCAAGTGGTCGCCTTCATCAGCTCCGCAACGGGAGGACCTCTACTCTACAAGGGTAAGGGGATGAGGGAGGCGCACAAAGGGATGGGGATCACCAATGCCGAATTCGACGCGGCGGTTGCTGATTTACGAAAAGCATTGGAAGCCCGAGGCGTGAAATCTGCGGATGCTCAAGACCTGCTCCAGATTGTCGAGAGCACACGTAAGGATATTGTCGAGCCCAAGGCGAGCCCGGAGAAGAAGCCCGGCGAGACGAAATCGGATGCGAAAGGGAAAGGCTAACCACTTCGTCGCACATACGAGCCACCGTGTAAGAAAACGCATGAATCTCGGCCGTCTTTCCAATGGCAAGGGCGAAAGGAGGCCCCCAGAGCTATTGCGGTTTTTGGCCATGCGATTGAAAATGGATACGTGGAAATTGGAGGGGAGCCAAGACCGCGGTATGGTCGTAGGCTCTGGATCCCTGGTTCGAACATGTGCACCCTGGGGGTGGCGGAGAGCGGCCTGGCTCGCGGCTAGTCGACCGGCGCTTTCAGGCTCAGCCTGACAGACATTTCACGGGCAGGGTGAAGGGGGAAGCGAAGGATGGGTTCTATCCATTTGATTCGGTTTCCGGATAAGGAAACACGAGAGCATGCTATCGGCGTTTTCCACGGGGTTCGAGTAACGCGCGTTCGGTTTCCCGGAGACATTATGGGAGTAACTGACCAGCATATTCAGGCACTCAAGGAGGCGAGAATCCCCTTCCAGTACGTCTCGAAAGAACCCTCAAATGGCCAAAACTCGCCGGCCGTTCAATCCTGAGGCTCTCACGCCCTTTGGCAAGAACAATATCAAAGTCTCCATAGGAATTGGGACGATGGTATGGCGCTACACCGTCCTTGTGCCCGTTGAAGAGACCCGACCCGGAGAGGACCCCCAGCAGATTGCCACTGAGAAGGATCTAGAAAATATAGAAAGAGTTTTGACCGGTCACTTCGATGGACTCACGGTGCTCCCGGACTCGGTTGGGTACGGTCTTCGAGAAGAGCAAATCGAACTCAACAAACACACGCCGCTTGTGGTGTATGCTGCCGCTGCTACGCCGTCCGACCTCTATTTTCAAGTTTTGCGAAGAGAACTCGAGGAATCGCTTGGCCAAGAGACGATCCTTGTCGAACGCCAGGAAGCTTGGCTGCATTAAATCGTTGAAAGCCAGGGGAGGCTTGCCACGTGCTCGCCTGGCACTGAATGTCTTGCCTGGCCGCCTTCCTGAAGCCTCAGCTCTAACGATCCTCCTTTTCGATCCACTTCTCCGGACCCCGGACAGGGTGATACTCTTGCAGCAGCCCGAGTAAGTGCACCGGATCCGCGGCTTCCAGCAGGAGCCGGCGGTGGGCGGCACGCAGAAAGCCGTCGGAGACCGCCCGCTCCAGCCAGGCTACCAGGGAATCAAAATAGCCGGCAACATTGAGCAGGCCGATTGGTTTGGCGTGGAGTCCCAGTTGGGCCCACGTCAAGATCTCGAATAGCTCATCGCCGGTGCCAAATGCCCCGGGCAAACCCGCGAAGCCATCGGATAAATCGGCCATGAGCGCCTTGCGCTGATGCATCGTGTCGACCACATGCAACTCGGTCAGCCCCGCGTGCGCCAGCTCCTTGTCTTTCAATGACTGCGGGATCACGCCTATCACCTTTCCGCCGGTTTTCAGGACGGCGTCCGCGAGGATGCCCATCAAACCGATGTGACCTCCGCCATACACCAGGTCGATCCCGCGTGCCCCAAGCTCTTCGCCTAATCGACGCGCCTGGTCGGCATAGATGGGCTGGTTTCCGACATTCGAGCCGCAGAATACGCACAGACGTTGCATACGACCTCCGACGATCCTCGATGGTGACCCCGCGTGTGTGCTTCCGACCACCGCCGGTTCACCTTTCGTCGTCTCCCCGTTAAAGTGGAAGACGACGCTTTCTTATCGATTGATCCCCATGCAGGTGCACCGATGCCGCTCGAAGTATTCTTGCAACAACATAGTGGCGAAATTACGATCCTGCTCCTGAGCACGATGTTGCTGCTGACTTTATTGATATTGGTGCCGCAATTATTGCGCGCACAGAAACAATCGATCGAACTCAGGCATGCGGAAAACATGCGTGCCCTGGAGCAAGGTATCCCGTTGCCGCGCCTGGATGAACGCTCCGTGTTCGCCGGCAGAACGGCCCTGCTGGTGCCGATCGTGTGCGTATGCGCGGCTGGCACGGTCACTTCATTTCTGGTCGCCTACAAATCCGATATCGTGTTTGCCGTTTCACTGTCGGTCTGGTGCGTCGCGGGCGTGGTCAGCCTGGCGGCCATTACGGGTGGCGTGGCCCTGCTGGGCCGTCTCGCCCAGCTACTATCCGGCGTGGAGGATGAGGAAGAGGGCCGCCGGCAGAATAATCCGCGAGAGGAGTAGAGCGCTCTTCAGGTTGCCTTCTCGGGAGCGATGGCCTTCGCCAGCGGAAAGCCGACGCGAAATAAGGCGCCGCCGAGCGGCTCCGAGGAGATCTCGAACGTAGCCTGATGATGTTCCAGGATGACGACGACAAACGACAACCCCAGGCCCATCCCCGTACTGTTCCCTTCGTAGATGGCGTTGTCCCGCTTGGTCGAAAAGTGGGTTTCCGTGCAGCGCCGCCGAATTTCCTCGGTCATGCCAATGCCGTTGTCCGTAACTTCGAGAACGGCTGAGTCTCCCTGGCGGCGCGTGCGCAGCGTCACGGCGCCTTTCCAGGCGGCCGCGTCGATCAACGCCTGCCGCCGCGCTTCGGCCGTGAGCGATTCATTGCTGCGGGCTTGATCGCGAAGCTGGTTGCGCCGTTCGAATGTGGCGTCGCGGGCATTGAACAACAGGTTCTCGATCGCCTGCTCCAGGTGCGAAAGATCGCCCTGGATCGGCAACGCCTCAGGGCCCAGCTCCGAGGTCAACGTGAGCTTCCATTTCTCGCGGGCCAGGTCCTCCCAGGTGTGCTGCAAGTCGCGCACGACCTCGTTAAGGTCGAGCCGGGTCAACTCGGTCCGACTCGGGTCGCGGCGCACCGTTCGGAGGATCTGCTGAAGCCGTTCCGTCACGGTCCCCAGCGTTTGCCGGACCTCCTGCAACATGTTTTCCTGCCTGGGAGCAAGCCCATCCCCCTCCAGGCAGCGGCGCAACAGATCGTTGGGGCGGACCAGAAGATTCTTGATGTTGTGCGCGTAGGAGCCCGCCATGATGCCGATACTGGCATAGAGCTGCGACTTGAGTTCCAACGCTTTGCCTTCGGCCGCCTGGGTTGCCAGGCGCTGCTCGAGCAGTTTTCTCTCCGTTTCTTCGTGGCGGCTCTCGGCGTTGCGGCGACGGAGTTCTTCCTCCAGCCGAAGATGCTCGGCCCGCTCGATTTGTTGCTGGACCATGATCCGATGTCGCTCCCGGTCTTGCTCTCTATGTTGCACGAGAAAGACCCACAAGACGGCGACGACGGTGCCGGCGATGGCCAGGACACCCACCCAGCGCACGCGGCGCGCGCTTGCTTGCTCGATTTGCTGGCGCTGATTGTAGGCGTGGAGCTGGTACTGAACCTTCACATGGGCTCGTGGCCCAATACTGTAATCGAGTTCCCGATACTGCTCGGGGAGGCGAGTCTGATTCGAATCCCAAACGATTTCTTTCTGCGGGCCGTTCGGCGCAACATCAAGCAAAAGCGTGAGTCGATAGATGACTGGGAAGCTGGGAAGCTGCCCCTGATACATCTGGGGAGGAATTCCCATCGACTTGAGATGCTCCTGAATCCCCTCCTCCTGGATGCCTAGTTTGTAATTCTGCGGCGTGAGGATTTCCTCGGCCGCGCTGCCTTGTGCGCCATTGGCATGGGCCTTGTCCGATTCCTTGAGATAGTCGCGGGCCAACTCCGGCAACGACAGTCGGAATGGGCGTGTCTCATCGATCCATTCACGGATCGTGGCTTCGTCGTACTGTTCATCCCCCCGCAGCCATGATTGGAGCGGCATGACCAGAACGGCCGCGAACAGGCTCCAGAGCAGCACGGGGGCGGTCAGGCCGCGCACATAGCGCCAGAATTGCTTACGGGACATGGGTCTCGCTGTCCAAATCGAGGGCGCCTTCATAGCTAACGTCGAGAATCCTTTGCCTGGTCCAGCGTTTGCCCGGGGCCTGATCCGGTTGCCAGGACCAGACGGCAATCTTCGCCTTCGCCAATACCTTTCCTCCTATGACTACCGGCGCAAGGTGCACGACGTGCTCCCCCGTGCCGCTGCGCCGGTTGCCGGCGCTGTCGAACAAGGGTCGGCCCACAGGGGAAAACTCGACGCGTCTTTCTTCTTTCGACCACCTGGCCAACTGGAGGTTTTCCCGCAAGCGATCGGGATTTGCCGCGACGTTCGCCTCTCGGTAACTAGCCTGGACCAAGGCTTCCACAATGTCGACAAAGAGCAGCAAATCCTCCGTGCCCCCGGCCGAGGACCCATTCCCTTTGTCCTGTTCCGAGGACGTGACCTCCGAAAACCCAGCGCTGGCGTCGACAGGGTCGCGATGGCAAAAAAACACCAAAGGGATTGGAAATTCCTGGATGGGCCAGGTGATGTTGCGATCTCGGTAAACAACATTGAAGGCGATCGCGTCGCCTGTGGCGACCACGAAGCGCCGAGCCTCAACGGGAGCCGTGCGCACGATGGCACGCAAGAAGCGTTGCGTCGGTTGAGACGCGGCCGACACAATCAGCAGCGGTTGTTGCTGGTTCGGATATTCGTGCAGTTTCGCATCGATCAATTCTCGGGCTGCTGCCAACTCCCAACGATTGGGCCTATCGAAGGTGCCGGCGCTATAAGGGATATTCCATGACAGAGGGAGGGCGTTTCGGAAATGCCCCAAAAAGATACGTCCGGCATCGATGGGCATGCCTCCGGTTGCGGCAAAGGCCGTTAGCCAGGCCCAGGTGCGCGCCGCCGTCCGCGCCGTGGAGTGAATTGCCGCCACTGCAAGCGTTTCGCCAAACCGGTCGCACAAGTCGCGGGAGTACGGGTCGTCTTCCCAGAACGCGCGATAGACGGGATCGCTCTCGGGGCGGAGATTGCTTTGACTCCAGATGAAATCGGTGACGGCTTCTGCCATTTGTTGGTTCGTGAAACAAAAACGGAAGGTGCGCTGAGGATAGATCGCCTGGAGCGGTCCACCAGGGACTGATTCGTCATTCGGGCTGTAGAGCGAAGGCTCGTCATTGGCTGTCGCCGTGGTCAACAGTAAAAGCGGCGCGGGGCCGGCTGGTTGCCTGCCTACCTCTTCAGCCATGCGGTGGGCCAGTTCAATCGCCAGATCGCTGGAACTTCCGCCAAGGACGGCCAGCGGTGCCGGCCGCCTTCGCAGCAAAGCCGTCACCCAATCCTGCGTTTTCAGGTCGCTGGTAAGCTTGTACCAGCGAAACAACAAGCGCCCTTTCTTCCCTTTAACGGAAAGGGCCAGCTCCGAAACTCCCGTTGTCTCGCGCGGAAAGGCGTTGCTTGCGTTGATTTCCAGGGGAAGGTCCGGACGATTCTTCGCGAGCCTCTGCACAGCGCTACCGGTCGCCTCGACAAACCGCTCCCAGGGAACCGCGTTCGTCGCCGCGTACAGCCAGACAATCTCCTGATCGCCTTCGTCCACCGGTAAAGGCACGGCCCGATTCTCCGGCGCGCGCGGCCAGAGCACGAGCACGATGGCGCTTATGGCAAGTGCGATCGATACGATTGCCAGGATGGAGGGACGAAACAAGCCATTCATGCTCGGTCGCCAGTGTGGTAGCCATCGGACTCCACTCATTGTACAGTGGCATGGGAAAGCTTTGTTGGCTGTTCTGAATGAAGGCAGTGGAGCTTCTTGCACGGCCAGGTACGGGGCCCGGGAATTTGTCTGGCTCCGATTCATGGCTGGCGGATCTGCGCAAGGCTCCACCATGTCGAGAGCGCCGACTCTCTCGGAAACTCGGATGGTATCCCCCATGCGCGTGTTCGCGATTGACGTAGGCACATCTTCCGTCAAAGCTGCAATCCTGGACGTGGCGACAGCGTTGCCGGTGGGTCCGGTGAGCCGGGTGGCTTATCAACTCGACCATCCCACGCCCGATGCGGCAGAAGTCCCCGCCGAGCGATTATGGTCCGCCATCGCCGCCGCGGCACATCCTGCTGCCGAGGGGATAGCCGGCATTGAAGCGATCGGCCTATCCTGCCTGACACCCGCGCTCGTTCTCCTCGATGAAGCAGACCGCCCGCTGGGGCCGATCTGGACTCACCTGGACCGGCGTGCCCGCCCGGTGGCGCAGCAGGTGTGGGCAGAGGTAGGCGCGACATTTCTTGCTGAGGTTGGCAATCGGCCCTTGCCGGGAGGGATCTCGGCTACCAGTTATCGCCAGCAGCTTCTCCAGACTCCGTCTCTCCAGCGGCGCGTGAAGAGGTATCTGCATGTCAATAGCTGGCTCGGCCTGTGTTTGACGGGCGAGGCAGTCTTCGATCCTGGAAATGCCTGCTTCTCCGGGCTCTTTGGCACGATGACCGACCAGGCATGGTCGCCGCGCTGGTGTGAGTATTTTGCCGTCGATCCTTCGTGCCTGCCACCGGTTGTGTGCGGCAGCACCACGATTGGCACGCTGCGCCCGGCCGTTGCGGCGCAGCTGGGTTTGCCGGCTGGCGTCCCGGTCAAGCTCGGCACCGCGGACACCAGCAGCGCCATACTGGCCGCCGAGATGAGGCAAGGCGATCTGCTCCATGTTGTCGGCACGACTCAGGTGCTGGCCGCGCTGACGGATAATCCGCGGCCGAGCCCGCAGCGCTTGACGCGCCGGCTGGGCGTGGGCAAGGCATTCATTCAGGTAACGCACAATCCGGTGGGCGGCGTGGCGCTTGGCTGGCTGCACAACCTCTGTTTCCGCGATCAAACCGAGGCCGAATTCTACGGCCAAACCATTCTGGAGGCTCGGTCACGGTCGACGCAGGTCCAGCTCGAGCCGGCTTACCTGGGTGGCGACCGCCTGGAGATCGAGTCGCGCCAGGCCGCCTTTCGCGAGTTGACCCTCTCCACCGGGCGCATGGATCTCCTGGCAGCCCTTCTCAAGGCTCTGCAGTGCAAGCACCGCGAGGCCCTTGCCGCCTTGGGCATGGGTGACCACTTTCAGCGCGTCTTTCTGACAGGCGGGGGTGCGGAAGTCGTGCGGCAATTGATCCCGGAGTATGCCGGCGCAAGGGTGAATTTCCTGGAAGAAGGGTCGCTGCGAGGCATTGCGCACCTCTTCCGTCCGGTCGCCGGCTAACCGGCGAAAAGATTGCTGACGCGCGGAACTTAGGCGGGGTTCTTGCGCTTATCTTCGAACAGCTTGGAGCGCCGGATCCCCAGGCGGTTGAGCCAGTAGGAGCCGACGACGCCGAGGGTGTTGACGCCGTATTTCAAGCTACGGCGGAAATTGATGCTGCTTGCTTCGGGGAAATAGCGCACCGGGACCGGGACGTCGCCCAGGCGAAAACCGAGATGCACCGCTTGCACCAGGAATTGGGTATCGAAAACGAAGTCGTCGGAATTGCGTTCGAAGGGGATGCGTTCGAGGACTTCGCGCCGGTAAACGCGAAACCCGCTGTGGAAGTCGCCAAGGTTCTGACCGAGCGCGAAGTTCTCCGCGGCGGTAAGAGCGCGGTTGCTGATGTACTTGTAGAGCGGCATGCCGCCGGCGAGGGCTTCGTGGCGTGAGCGCACCCGGCTGCCGAGGACAATATCACAGATGCCCAGCTCGATGAAGCCGACGGCGTGCGGAATGGCCCGGCTATCGTACTGGTAATCCGGGTGGATCATGACAATGATGTCGGCGCCGTGCTCCAGTGCGTGACGATAGCAAGTTTTCTGGTTGCCGCCGTAACCGCGGTTTTGCGTGTGCTCGATCACGGTCAGGCCCATTTCCCGCGCGACCTGCACGGTGCGGTCGCGGCTGCAATCGTCCACGAGGATAGCCTCGTCGATCGACCCAGCCGGCACGTCGGCGAGCGTTGCCGCCAGCGTGCTCTCGGCGTTGTACGCAGGCAGCACGGCTATGATTTTATGGCTGCGCTTGGCCGGCTGATTCGATTCCGGATGAAGGATGCGTTCGACGCGAAAGATCTCATGCCGGGGATTCGGCTTGACCTGCTCTAGCACGTTCATGGCGGACCGTCTCTTGGCGACTAGGCTTGCTCTATTGGGTAGGACAGATTTCCAATCTATCCGGTCAGGTTGGAAACCTGACTTACTGCCGAATCCCGCACGATCAATTAGGTTGCGCCGGCGCTCGCGCTGATCCCGCCCTCGGGCAGATGTTCGATTGCCGGGGGCTCAGGGGCAACCGGCACGGCCAACGAGCCGGGTACGAGCTTGGGGCCGGGGCTATGCAACTCCAGAATCTGCCGTAGTTCGCTGGCATCGATCACTTCTTTCTCCACCAGACGCTGCGCGACCGCCTCCAGCGAGGCGCGGCGTCCCTGCAGGATGGCGCGAACCTCTTCGGTGGCATCGCTCAGGATCTTGCGGAGCTCCATGTCAATTTCACGGGCGGTTTGTTCACTGTATTCGCGTTCGCCGCTCCCGAAAGTCGCCCCCGGTAAGAACGGCAAGCCGCCTTGTTCGCGGAAGAAAACCCGGCCCAACCGGCTCATGCCGAATTCCTTGACCATCCGCCGGGCGATGTGGCTCGCGCGCTCCAGATCGCTGGTGGCGCCGTTGGAGATTTCGCGATAGATCAGCTCCTCGGCGAGAGTGCCGCCCAGGCAGACCTTGATGTCGCTTTCCAGCTCGGATTGCGTGCGCAGGTGGCGGTCGTCCTCCGGGCGCTGCAAGACGTAGCCGAGCGCCCCGACGCCGCGTGGGATGATGGAGATCTTGTGGACCGGGTCCGTATTGGGCAGTGCGCAGGCGACCAGGGCATGGCCGGCCTCGTGGTAGGCGACGCGCTGTTTCTCGTCGGCATGCATGATGCGGCTCTTGCGCTCCAGGCCAATGGCGCCGCGTTCGACCGCCTCGTCGAACTCGGCCATGGTCACGGCTTGCCTGCTGTTTCGGGCCGCCATCAGGGCCGCTTCGTTGACCAGGTTAGCCAGGTCTGCTCCCACGGTGCCGGGAGTCAAGCTGGCGACGTGCCGCAGATCGACATCCGGCGCCAGGCGAACGTTGCGAGCGTGGACGTGCAAGATCGCCTCGCGGCCGACGATGTCCGGGCGGTCCACGACGACCGTGCGGTCGAACCTTCCCGGCCGAAGGAGCGCCGAGTCGAGCGTCTCCGGCCGGTTGGTCGCCGCCATGATGATCACGCCGCGGTTGGAATCGAAGCCGTCCATCTCGACCAGGAGCTGATTCAGTGTCTGCTCGCGCTCGTCGTGCCCGCCGACGGCGCTGCCGCCGCGCGTTTTGCCGAGGGCGTCGAGTTCATCGATGAAGATGATGCATGGGGCCCGGCTCTCGGCATGTGCGAACAGATCACGCACGCGCGCGGCCCCGACGCCGACGAACATCTCGACAAAATCCGACCCGCTAAGGCTGAAGAAGGGGACGTCGGCCTCCCCCGCGACAGCTTTGGCCAAGAGCGTCTTTCCCGTCCCGGGAGGCCCGACGAGCAGCACTCCTTTGGGAATGCGTCCGCCCAGCGCCTGGTATTTTTCCGGGGTCTTGAGGAAATCGACGACTTCGCGCAGCTCCGCAACCGCCTCGTCGATGCCGGCGACATCCTGGAAAGTAATGTGCAGGTCTTTCTCGGCGTAGAGCTTGTGCTTGCTTCTGCCAAAGGTCAGGGGCGAGCTGCCGCCAGCCAGCCAGCGGATAAGGAAAAAGGCCGCGCCAATGAGTGCCACAAGCAGCAAGAAGGAAAGAACGAGCGAGCTAATGCTCTTGATGGCCGAATCGTCTTCCTGGCCCTGGTAGCTTGGAGCAGCCCTGTCCAGCTCCGCTGGAAGACTGGTATCATTTTCCAGGCCGAGCCGAGAAGTGTGAAACCTCTGTTTGGTCACGAGCTGGCTGGTCTCGGTGCCGTCCGTGACATGATCCCGCGTCACAATCTCGCCCAGCACCTCCGCGTGTTCGGCCTGGACCTTCTGGAAAGTGACGCTTGGGTCATGCAAGACTTGCTTGAGTTCGCCGTACTTGAGGGCAATGCCGCCCTGATCATGATAGACGAGCCAGTAGAAGCCAGCGGTAACGAGGATGAACAGGACCAGCCAGGAAGCGTTATTCAACCATGGGCGGCCTTTCTCTTTGCCTCTTTTTTGCACCAATTTACTCCCATCGAAGCAGCATCAACAGATGAGGGAGAGGTGGCAGCGTTAGCATCCTCCCCGAGACAAACCACTTCACTTTACGACGGGCCGAGACCGCGGTCAACGGTCAGGGGGCCGGTCCACATGCCGCCGCATGGCCGCGGATGAACGCGGATGGAAGAGGATTTGGGACGCAACCTTAGTATTCGTCAGTAGTTATCCGTGCTCTGTTGGCGTCGATTCCGCCAAAGCTCGCCTTTGCCAAGGATCATCTCTACGGTACACTTTCCGGATATTCCAGGATGGAGTCCATCGTCCCAGAGGCGAAGCGGCATGGAAGCGAACGGCGATCCGCGCATCGTGCTCGTGCATGACTGGCTCACGGGCATGCGCGGCGGCGAGAAGTGCCTCGAAAGCCTGTGCCGCCGTTGGCCCCAGGCGCATCTGTTCACTCTGCTGCGCAAGCATGGGGCCGTCAGTCCCGTCATCGAAAATCGCCCACTGAGCACCAGCTTCCTGCAATGCCTGCCGAGGGTGGACCGCTATTATCGCTACCTCCTGCCCTTGATGCCTGCCGCCGTGGAAAGCTGGCGTCTGCCGCGCTGCGAAATGGTGGTCAGCCTCAGTCACTGCGTCGCCAAGGCGGTCCGGCCGCCGGCAGATGTCCCGCACGTCTGTTACTGCTTCACGCCCATGCGCTATGCCTGGCATCAGCGGAGCGCTTACTTTGGAGCGGCGCGACTAGGGAGGCTGAAGGCCAGGGTTCTGGATCGCTTTCTGGGCTTCCTGCGCGACTGGGATCGGCGCTCGGCGGCGCGTGTCACGCATTTTGTGGCCATTAGCCGAACTGTGCAGGCGCGCATTGCCGAGTGCTATGGACGCTCGAGCACCGTGATCTATCCGCCCGTGGATACCGACTTCTTCAGTCCGGCATCTTCAAGGCGCGAGGATTATTATCTGATCGTTTCCGCATTTGCCCCATACAAGCGGCTCGATCTGGCGATTGCCGCCTGTAATCGACTGAAAAGGCCATTGGTAGTCATTGGCACGGGCCAAGATAGGCGCAGGCTGCAAGCCTTGGCTGGACCTACCGTGCATTTCCTGGGTTGGCAGCCGGACGAGGTGGTTCGCCATCACCTGCGCCGCTGCCGAGCGCTCCTCTTCCCGGGCGAAGAGGACTTCGGGATCGTGCCTGTCGAAGCCCAGGCATGCGGGACCCCTGTCGTCGCCTTCGGCCGCGGCGGCGCTTCCGAGACGGTCATCCCCAGGCATGAGGCGCACATGCCCGGCGGATCGACGTCCGTGGAACCCACAGGAATATGGTTCGAAGAACAAAGCGTAGACTGTGTCAGGACCGCGCTTGAGACCTTTGAGCTACACATGCACGACTTCGCCCCGAGCGCCGCTCGCCGCCAGGCCCTCCGCTTCAATCCCCGCCGCTTCGAAGCCGAACTCTTCAGCTACCTCGCGACCATCCTGGCACCTGCCGGCACAACGGCTCGAAGAGCGGCGTAAGGCAAATCAGCGTGCCTGATTCAGCAGCAGGAGATTGAACTTGGGTGCCATGCTTTCGTGGCCCAGGCCGGCATCAAATCCATATGCCTATCTGTCGGGGCCACGAAAGCATGTCGTGCCCCAACGTAGGAGAGCAGTTCGCCGACTGCTCCATGCTTTCGGGCATTGGCTCCTGGCAGTCTCCGGCAGTAGTTGGGGCCCGAAAGCATGGCATCTATGAAGGATCCGTTGTCAAGCCGGTTGGTGCAGATTTTGTTGAGCAGAAGTTCTTCCGCAACATCCTCGTCACCGTCGGCGTCGGTCGATCTGCCCTTTGTCCGAC
>Ga0316363_10000276_pt1 | contig 78617 bp, 65 predicted proteins | sample Sb_taG_3_FD_200459 | JGI IMG/M metagenome (GOLD analysis project Ga0316363, IMG submission 200459) | Peat soil microbial communities from Weissenstadt, Germany - Sb_50d_a_PC metaG (v2) (version 2) | ecosystem: Environmental > Terrestrial > Soil > Wetlands > Peat | place: Germany: Weissenstadt...
AAACACTTTGTATCAAGCGATGGATGCTCCGAAAGGGAATGCTGGGTGGAGAAACCCAGTGTTCATCATTCCTTTTAGAGCATCCTTTCTTTTTTGGCTAGAGACTTCGTGAATAATCCAGGCTAGGAGGCCCGGTGGGGCTGGCCCACCCTAGGCCGTGGACTTTGGCATATTTTACTCTGGAGGGTGCTTCGTCCAAGCTCCCGCTTGGGCGGGGGTTTTAGGCTGAACGCAACCGTACGGTGGGGAAGACGCCAGCCTGCTCCCGGCGTCGCGCGGTCCACTGCGATTCGATTTCCACCGCGCTCGTCTCGCCCGTCGCGTAGTGGCGGAAACTGCTCCACAGCCAATCCTCGGGTCGCGCCACCAGCCCGCGCTGTACCGGATTCCGGTGAATGTAGCGCAGCTTCTCCACAAACTTCATTTCGCTCCACACGTTGAAATCGTAATAGCGGGCTTGCCAGAATGGATCGGCCGCTCGCAGCGCCAAGCGGCGCGCCACCGACTGCTTCAGGGATTGCATCGGAGGCTGGCCCACACGTTGTCGGCTCTGCCCATCCGATCAGGGACGGGCTGATTAGAGTTGTGCGCTCCCACCCTTGCAAAGTGCGCAAGGATGGGGCAACCTCTTTTCTGGTGGCGCTTACAAGGGCCTGGTCCTAACTGTGATCTGTCCTGACCATTTGTGAAGCTAAGTTCCATTCTGTACAAGGGGTTTGCCCATCTGTTCTTAACTTTGCTCAACCAATGATGAGGTTGCCCCATCCTTGCGTTCTTTGCAAGGGTGGGTGCGTGGGTCATTCGTCACATCATTTCTGCACAACCTGAATCTACAATCGCGACGTGCCCACAGGTCTCAAACGATTTTACGGGGCGGAGTATCTGCATTTCATCACGTCCAGTTGCTATCAGCGACGCGCTCTTCTCCGGAGCTCCGCTCGGCGGGATCTGTTTCTCCAGACGCTGGAGCAGGTGCGTTGCCGCTATGGGTTTGCGGTTGTTGGCTACGTGGTGATGCCTGAGCATTTTCATCTGCTGATCAGCGAGCCGGAGAAGGGTGATCCCTCGGTCGTCATGCAGGTTCTCAAGCAGCGTTTCGCGCGGCAGGTTCTTCAGGCACGATCCCAAACAGCACAGGACCCTTCGGACGGGATGCTGGAAGAAGGTCACGTCTGGCAGCGGCGGTTCTACGACTTCGTGGTTCGGAGCGAGGCCAAGCGGGTTGAGAAGCTGCGGTATATGCATCGCAATCCGGTTAAGCGCGGATTGGTTTTGGAGCCTGATCAGTGGGCTTGGAGTAGTTTCCGTCACTATGCCTACGACGAGCCCGGGCCGGTGTTGGTGAACGAGTTGCGACGAGCGGAGTTGAAGATTCGGACGGAGTTGGCGGGAGAACGAGGAGATCACAAGACCGGCTGATCAAGATTATCGCACCCACCCTTGCAAAGAACGCAAGGATGGGGCAACCTCTTTATTGGTGGAGCGGAGAAGGCCCTCCTGCTAGACCGTGATCCCATCCTGAACATTGTGAAGATAACTTCCATTCTTTTGAAGATTGTTGTCCCCATGCTAGCCACCGCCATGGCAGCCGCCACTCCTGCGCCTGACGTCCATGGCATCGCGCAGGCTGTGGACGAGCGGTACAACCATTTGCGGTCCCTGCAGGCTGAGTTTACGGAGATTTATCGGGGGGCTGGGATGGAACGTACTGAATCGGGGACGGTTTGGTTAAAAAAACCTGGCAAGATGCGGTGGGAGTACCGTTCTCCGAGGGAGAAGCTGTTTCTTAGCGACGGCAAGGATGCTTGGTTTTACGTGCCGGGCGAGCGGCAGGTGCGGCGGACGGCGGTTAAGAAGCTGGATGATTTGCGGTCTACGCTGGCGTTTCTCTTGGGTAAGACCAAGTTGGAGAAGGAATTGCAGGGCTTGGCTTTGGTTCGAGATCAGGCTCCAGATGTCGGCCCTTTGGCGGCGGGCGATGTCGTTTTGAGGGGCGTGCCGAAGAGTTTGGCGGGGCGGGTTGGGCAGGTTTTGCTGGAGATCACGCCCGAGCATTGGATTCGCAAAATATTAATTGAGGAAGTGGACGGATCGGTCACGGAATATCGCTTTACTAATCAGAGGGAGAATGTTGACTTGCCCGATCAGCGGTTTCGGTTTGCGATTCCGGATGGAGTTGAGGTGATCGACGGGGAGTTTGGACAGTAGCGTATTCGAACCCCAGCGGCTTGAAGCCGGACATATTTCGGGCGACTGGCGATATGGGTGAAGCCATATCCTGATACGAATCTCGAGCTTCCGGCACTATCAGCATGTGTAAGTAATTGGTTTTTAGAGGGTTGCGGCGTATCCACGTTTGACCGACGGGATGAATTGGCGGCATTACTCCGGATATTGTTTGATCGGCATTTAACAAATAGCTTACAGCGGGGATGCTAGACTGGGGTGGGCAACGGTAAAGGGACGGCGGCATGTCCGAATTCGTAGTCAAAATCGCGGACGAGCGCGGGCACCTGTTGCAGCAGGTGGAGAACGGGTACTCGGAGGCCGAGGTTCGCGACCGCTTTGTACAGCAGGGTTTCCTGGTTTACTGGGTCAAGCCTCGGGGTGTTTTTTCCGGCGGTTTACACCGGAGCGGCAAGGTCAAGCAAGGGCAGTTTCTTATCTTCAACTCGCAATTTCTGACGTTGATCAAAGCCGGATTGCCGATCTTGAATTCTTTGGATTTGCTGATCAAGCGACAGAGGGATGCGCATCTGCGAACCCTGTTGCAGAATGTGCGCGACCGGGTCAAGGCTGGGGAGTTGCTCTCCGACGCTTTTTCCGGACAGGGTGCTTTTCCCAAGATCTACACCAGCACCTTGATGGCGGGCGAGAAGAGCGGCAATATGGAAGAGGTGCTTACCCGCTACATTGCGTTTCAGCGTATGGCGCTGACCTTCAAGAAGAAATTGGCGGTGTCGCTGGTGTATCCGACCCTGCTGGTCACGGTGGTTTCTTTGATGCTGGTGTTTCTGGTGACGTATGTGGTGCCGCAGTTTGCCAAGCTTTATCAGGATATGGATGCGCAACTGCCGGTGATCACGCTGATCATGTTGAATATCGGGAACCACGCGCAAAGATATTTTCCGCTGGCCGCGGCCGCGCTGGTGATTGCCTTGCTGGCTTTCTGGCAGTGGAAGAAAACCGATCGCGGAGCGGAACGCATCGACCGGACCATTCTAGCGCTGCCTTTGCTCGGCGAAATATGGTTGAAGTACCAGGTGGCAAACTTTTCCCGCATGCTTTCGACTCTGCTGGCGGGAGGCATGCCGCTGGTGCCGTCGCTGCAAACGGCGGGAGCTTCGATGAGCAGCCGGCGCATCCTGAACGGGATTTCGGATGCCGCCATCCGGGTACGCGAGGGGCAGCCGCTGGCCAAGAGCCTGGAAGAACAAAAGATGTTTCCCGAGTTGTCGGTGGAGATGATTGAAGTGGGAGAATCTACCGGGGCCTTGCCCGCGATGCTGAACTCGGTGGCGGAGTTTTATGAGGAGGACGTGCAGAACGCGCTCGGTGCGGCCATGGCTTTGATCGAGCCCGTCATCCTTATTTTCATGGCAGTGATCGTGGGTGGAATACTCATCTCGCTGTATTTACCCATTTTCACGTTAGGATCTACGATTCACTAGATGTGCAATTTACTAGACGAGAAATACGGCTCTGGCCTGTGTAGGTAGGTTGAGAAATGGCAAGCACAACGGAAAACAAAACAGTATTTGTGGGCGGGAATGGGAGCGCGGCGCCCGGCACCCACAGCGAGGAACTGGAAAAGGCGCAAGATATCGCGCGGCGGTATCGCTGCCAGTTCGTCGACCTGCATAACTTCCAGTTGCACCACGATCTTTTCAAAACTATTCCAGTTCACCTGATGTTCCGCTACAACTTTGTGCCGCTGGAGGAGACCGAGGATGGCCGTTTGGCTATCGCCATCGCCGACCCCAGCCAGTTGATGATGATCGATGAGATCAGCTTGCTGCTGGGCAAGCGCATCGTCACCAAGGTTTCGACGCTGGCGCAGATAACCGAGATCCTCAAGAAGACGGAGCAGTCGAAGCGGGTTCTTGAAGACGCCAGCGAAGGCTTTGCCCTGGATGTGATCCGGGAAGATGAAAGCGGCGCCGACGAGAGTATCTCGATCGACCGGCTGGCGACGCAGCAGGGCGACATCAGCCCTATCATTCGTTTGGTCGATACTACGATTTTCACCGCTCTGCAGCGGCGGGCCAGCGATATTCATATTGAGACCCGCGACGATTCCGTGTGCATCAAGTTCCGCATTGACGGCGTGCTCACCCAAGCTATGCCACCGATCGCAAAGGAGCACCACTCGACCATCATCTCGCGTATCAAAGTCATGAGCGAGTTGGATATCTCCGAACGCCGGGTTCCGCAGGATGGGCGTTTCCGCGTGCGCTATGGAAGCCCCGAGCGGCCGATCGACTTCCGCGTTTCGATTATGCCGTCGATTCACGGCGAAGATGCCGTGCTGCGCGTGCTCGATAAAGAATCGATGAGCGAGAAGTTCCACAAACTCACTCTTGATGTTGTGGGCTTTGATGAAGACGATTTGCGGAAGTTCCGGCGCTACATCAAGGAACCGTATGGCATGGTGCTGGTCACCGGACCAACGGGAAGCGGCAAGACGACGACCCTCTACGCCGCTGTCAGCGAGATTAAAACCGACGAAGACAAAATCATCACTATTGAAGACCCGGTCGAATACCAGATTCGCGGCATCACCCAGATCCCGGTTAATGAGAAGAAAGGTCTGACCTTTGCTCGCGGACTGCGCTCCATCCTGCGTCACGATCCCGACAAGATCATGGTGGGCGAAATCCGCGACACCGAGACGGCGCAGATCGCGATTCAGTCCGCGCTTACCGGTCACCTGGTTTTCACCACCGTCCACGCCAATAACGTAGTCGATGTCATCGGACGCTTCCTCAACATGGGCGTCGAGCCCTACAACTTTGTTTCTGCGTTGAACTGCATTCTGGCGCAACGGCTGGTGCGGCTGATTTGCGAATCTTGTCGCACCGAGATGCACTATTCGCCCGAGGTTCTGGAGGCTAGCGGCCTCGATCCGAAGGTGTGGTCGGAGGTCAACTTCTACGAGGGACAAGGCTGCATTGAATGCGCCGGGACGGGATTCCGCGGGCGAACTGCCATCCACGAGTTGCTCGACTTGAGCGACCGTATCCGCGAGATGATTCTGCTGAAGAAGCCAACTTCCGAAATCCGGCGAGCCGCTCGCGATGAGGGCATGCGGTTCCTGCGCGAGTCGGCCTTGGATAAGGTGAGAATCGGGCTGACTACGTTGAAAGAGATTAACAAGGTCACCTTCATCGAAAGCATGCGATAGGGCCCTATAAAAGGTGGCTGACCTTTCGGTCAATGACTCTGGTGCTCTTCCAGCTATTGCATTTGTTAGCGGCGGAGGGTTTTACTTGTAATATCGCTGCTGGGAGTTGTGTCGGTAATGCGCCCTAATTTCAATTCGAGTTCCAAACCGAAGCTGGCCTGCGAGATTGCGGCTGATCGGGTGCTCGCGGGACGGGTTTCGGAACGCGGTGACATGGTCGAGATGTGCGCCACTAGAGAGTTGGCCAAGGGGTGCGTGGTTCCCGACTTGCTCGAAACCAATGTGCGGGAGCGCAAAGGCGTTTTCGATGCGATCGGGGAGACGCTGGGCAGTGTGAGTAGCCGGTCGCGCGACGTGATTGCCGTGCTGCCCGATGCCGCAGTTCGCGTCATGCTGCTGGATTTTGAAACACTCCCCGCCAACCAAACGGAGGCCGAAGGCGTAGTGCGGTTCCGGCTGAAGAAGTCGCTTCCTTTTGATCTCGACAAGGCCAAGATTTCCTACCACGCGCAGCCCGCCGCAAGCGGGCTCAAGGTTGTAGCCGCCGTCGCTCTGACCAGCGTGATTGAAGACTATGAGTCGGTGTTCCGGGAGGCGGGATACAGTCCAGGCATCGTGCTGCCTTCCATGCTGGCTGCCTTGGGCGCGGCCGACGCGGACCGGCCTACGCTGGTGGTGAAAGTGGATGCGCGCACGACCAGCATCGCCATCCTCGATAAGAATCAGCTGCTGCTGTTCCGGACTCTGGAAAATCCGCGCGGGGTGACCATTACCGGGGAGCAACTGGCGGAAGAGGTCTATCCCTCGGTGGTTTTTTTCCAGGATACCTACCACTTGAATATCGAGCACATCTTCGTCGCTGGTCTGTCGGACGCGGGCGGAGCCGTCCCCGCACTGCGCGCTCAGACTGGCGCTGAGGTCACAGAACTGGTGGCGAATTCGCAATTGGGTGCAAGCGTGGGTTCGATTCCAAAGTGGCGAATGGCTGGGGTGGTGGGGGCGTTGCTATCGTAAATGCGGGTTGACATCAATCTCGCGAGCCAGCCTTACGAGGATGCGCGGCGCTTCTGGCTGCGCTGGGGCGGAGCCTTGGTTGCGCTTGGCATTCTGACTTTGCTGCTGCTCACCATGACCGTAAATGGATGGATCGGCGCCCGCAAAGACCGGCAACTGATCAGCCAATACGAGGCGCAGAGCGCAGCCCGCGACAAGGAAAAGGCCGATGCGCAAGCGCTGTTGAATCTGCCCCAGAACAGCACCACCCGGGACCGGTCCCAGTTCCTCAACGATCTTTTCCAGCGCAAGGCTTTTTCCTGGACCAAGGCCTTCGAAGACTTGGAGCGGGTCATGCCGCCGCGGCTGCATGTAGTCTCGATGCATCCCGAACTGGCGCCGGATAATGAGTTGGAGATCAAGCTGATCGTGGCCGGAGATACGCGCGAACATGCCCTGGATCTGGTGAGCAAAATGGAGGCTTCGCAACACTTCCGCGACACCTACATAGAAGAAGAAACCTCCGAACCCGGCAATGGAGTTTCGGCGGGGGACACGGTACAGTTCCACATTAGCGCGCTTTATCTGCCTGAGATTGGAAGCAGCAGTGCGGGAGGTGCGCAGTAATGCCCGATCTCAGGGAGACGCGGCGAAAAGTGAAGATCGCTCTGATCGGCCTGGGGGTGGTGGATGTGATCGCGATCGCGGTGTTTTTTTCTCCCCTGGTGGGATCGGAAGGGTCGAGACGCGAACGACTCGATCAGGCCTGGAAGCAATTGCAGCAGAAGACGCGAGAGGTGGAACCACTGCGCGGCCTGGACAAGAAGATTCCCTTCGCCCACAAGCAGATCGACCAGTTTTATGCGCAACGGCTGCCGGCGCAGGACTCGGCGATTTCGGCGGATCTGGGCAAGGCCGCGAGCCAGACCGGGGTGAGAATCGTGAGCATTAAGTACACGATCAAGGATCCGTTGCCGGTGGGCGTGCGCCGCCTGGAAATCGAAGCGGATCTCGCCGGCGACTATCTGCAATTGGTGCGCTGCATTAACGCGCTGGAACGCGACCAGCTGTTTTTTCTAGTGGATAGCGTGGGGCTGGGCGGAGAACAAGGCGGGGTGGTCAAGCTGCAGCTTAAGCTGGAAACGTATCTGAAGACGGGTGCTGCCTGAGGGAAGACGAGTCTTAAATGAAAGTTGGAGCGGAAAATCGGACGAAGCTAATGGTCGCCATCGCGCTGATGGGGGTGGCTGTCGTGTTCTTGGTGTTCCGGCTCGTGGGTTCCGCTCCCACGGCAGCGGCGCCAACGGCCACAGGCACTCCGGCGGTTGCTGTTTCGCAACCAGCCACGACTTCTCGACCGGCGCCGCGCACGAAGGCCCACGGCAAGAAGGTCAGCACTGCGCCGCGTTCGCTCGATCCCACGCTGCGATACGACTGGCTGAAGGCCAGCGAAGATACCAAGTACGAAGGCACGGGACGGAACATATTCCTGGCGCAGGCGGAGATTCCGCAGCCGATAGCCCCCGGAGCTACCGACAAGAACAAAGGAAACGAAGGACCTCCGCTACCGCCGCCTCCGCCGCCCATCAACCTGAAATTTTTTGGATTCGCCAGCAAATCGGGCGAGGCCAAAAAAGTTTTCCTGTCGGAGGGAGAAGACGTCTTCATCGCGGCTGAAGGCGAGGTCGTCAATCGCCATTACAAAGTGCTGCGCATCTCGCCGACCTCGGTGGAAATAGAAGACGTGCTCAACAACAACCGCCAAAGTATTCCGCTGACGTTGGGGTGAGAAGAATTGAGTAATTGGGGAATTTCGTAATTGAGTAATTTGAGAGCCGCAGCGCCTAAATTACCCAATTACAAAATTACTCAATTACAAATCCTAATGGTCCTACGCTCTCAAGAATCCGCTTTCCGCCGTCGCTCCGAACGCGGATACATTCTGCTCACGCTCACGCTATTTGTGGCACTCATTACCATTGCCGCCGTGGTCATGGCTCCGGTGATCGCCTTCCAGGTGAAACGGGATCGGGAGGAAGAATTGATTCATCGCGGGGTGCAGTACTCGCGGGCGATGAAACATTTCGTCAAGAAATTCGGCCGTTATCCAACCCGCATCGAGGAACTGGAAAACACCAACCAGATCCACTTCCTGCGCAAACGCTATAAAGACCCGATTACCGGAAAAGACTTCAAGATTCTTCACATGGGTGACGTACAAATGGCGTTCGGGGCGGGACTCGCAGGAGCCGTCCCGGTGAATGGTCTTAATTCGGGCGCTGCGGGTATAGCGGGAGGCCCCGGGGGGCAACCAGGAATCCCCAACGGCGCCATGAATACGATCGCCTCGGTGGGCGGCCTAGGTGCTGCTGGCGTGAATCCGGGCAACTTGAACGCTCAGCCAGGAATAGGCACCACCACAGCCTCCAGCGGACCCGCGGCACAGAACTCGGAAGAAAATGCTGGCGACGAAACCGCGGACTCTACTCCCAACCAAGGCGGAGGTCATCCGGCGGCGGGGCCGGGCGCTCCCGGCACGTTGGGCGCACCTGTCCAGGGAGGCTCGGCTCCAGGCGCTCAGGTCTTCGGCGGCGGACCGATGGTGGGCGTAGCCAGTACCAGCCGAGAAAAGACCATCCGCATATTTAACAAGAAAGATCACTACTATCAGTGGCAGTTCATTTACGATCCCAGCACGGATCGCGGTGGACTTCTCACCACACCGAACCAGCCGTCACTGCAAGGGACAACCGCAATACAGACTGGCGCTCCCGGCACTCCGGGCGCGCCGGGCACTGGTGGCGTCCCCGCACAACCTGGCCCCGGCCTGCAGCCTGGGCAGCCCACGCAACCCGGTATGCAACCGCCGCAAATGCCACCCGACCAGGAACCGTAGAGTTATTTCCAGCAGACTATCGAAGACCTTGTCGAACAAATGCCGCAATAGAAGGATGGCAGTAAGGTTTGGAAAGAAAGACAGGCCCAACCCAGTTTGAGAGCGCGGCGCCTAGCCTCTGTTCGTTTCCGGACAGCTCATTCCACGCCCGCACAGTCATGCTTGACATTCGTCTGCGCCATGCCCGCTATTCCCTGTCAAATCAGCTTCTTGCAATCGTCTAGCGCTGGCCCACGGGGTGCAATTGCCTTCTACGTGGAAACCTTACAAATTCCGATGGCTTACCCGATCCAGAGTTGCCCTGCCGATAGTGCCCGAGCCGGGCGCGTCCTGGTGGCAGACGATCAGCCGCACGTTTTGGACGCTTTGCAGTTATTGCTGAAGAGCCACGGCTATGCGACGGAAGTGGTGACCCATCCTGCGCGTGTGCTGCAGGCGCTTCAGTCGCGCGAATTCGATGTCGTACTCATGGATTTGAACTACACCCGCGACACCACGGCGGGCGGCGAGGGACTGGAGTTGGTTTCGCAGATCCGCTTGATCGACGAGAACCTCCCGCTGGTGGTGATGACGGCATGGAGCAGCGTCGATCTTGCCGTGGAAGCCATGCGGCGAGGCGCTTCCGATTTTGTGCAGAAGCCCTGGCACAACCGGCAACTGCTGGAAAAGTTGGAGACGCAAGTGGAGCGGTGCCGCTCCTTGCGGCTGGCACAGCGGCAACGCGCGGACGAACGGCAGGACGCCCGCGAAATTCAGAACCACCTGCTGCCTAAGAGCATGCCGCAGGTAAAAGACTACGAAATTGCGGGCATGACTCAGCCCGTGCGATTTGTTGGCGGCGATTATTATGATGTGGTCCGCATTAGCGAGACGCAGACCGTGCTCTGCATTGCGGATGTGGCGGGCAAGGGGATGCCGGCGGCGCTGCTGATGTCCAGCCTGCAGGCGGCGTTGAAACCGCTGATGTGGGACATTCGATCGCCGCGCGAGGTGTGTCACAGGCTGAATCGCATGCTGTGCGAGATCGCGCCCGTGGGTAAATTCATCTCGTTCTTCTATGGCGTGCTCGACAGTCAGGACCATCGTCTTACCTACTGCAATGCCGGACACAATCCTCCGATGGTGGTTCGCGGCAATGGGGTGAGCAGCGAGTTGAACGCGGCGGGAGCGGTGCTGGGACAGTTCCCCGATTGGGTCTATGAGCAAAGCGATGTGCAACTACATCCGGGCGACACCGTGATGCTGTTCACCGATGGACTGGTCGAAGCCTGCAATCGGGACGACGAAGAGTTTGGCGAGGAACGCTTAGTCGGGATTGCGAGGGAGAATCGCGGCGGACGGGCGGACGATTTGGAAAGATTGGTGATTCAGGCGGCATTGGAGCACTGCGGCGGGCATTTTCAGGACGACGCTAGCCTGATCGTGTTACGAGCCGTGTGAGGGCATCGGGATCGAGTTCCCAGGGCGACCCCTGATCGCGCCGTGGCACTTTGGTGGAATTGACGCGCTTCTATTGCGTGCTACTCTTCTTATCATGGAACGCTGGATGATCACGCTGCGGGGATTCTTCGTCTTGCTGTCCCCGCGGTTGCTCATTGGGTGGATCCTCAAACCGTTTAGCCCTGCGGTCTAGCTTAGTCTGTTTTGTTTTCCACTCCTCCATGGTTTGCTCCGACGGCTAGAAGTTTCGCCGAAAAGTGCATTTAGGCTTGCTCTGGATTTCTTGAGCATGGAAGTTGTTGACTCGCTAGGGCCCTTGGGAGGGACGGCGTTTCTGGTGTCCTGTGGCATTGACACAAACCTGCAAAAGGAGGGTTGAATTTATGGAGAACAAGTACCGGATACCCATCTTTGTTGCGGTAGAGAGATTGCAGGAAGCCTCGCAGCAGGCTGGCCTGACCGAAGAAGACATTACTGGTCTCCTAGCTTCTGGACTCGATGTTTCCGATGCGGTGATTTACGTCGAGGCTGTGCTGACCAACCGAGTGCATTGAAATCGATCAAGTCCGCAATCCTGCTCCGCTACCGCTTTTGGGCAACTCCCCCCTTATTTTCCGCAGCGCCAGACGGCTCCCTCATCGCGCTGAAGGCAAGCCCCCACACGGGATTCTCCAAACCGCGAATTTCAGTCGGCGCCGCACGGGTGGGGACGCCCCCGCCTACGTTGACGAACGTTTTGCGTTCACAGGTACAATAGGTTCGAAGAGGAAAAGCCATGTCCGTCACCCGCACTGCTCCACCGGAAAATGCTCGCGCAACTATGGTTTCGACCGAAATTCCGGCCGTCCCATTGACCATTGAAGGCTACAGCGTGCTGCATCAGATGATGCGCTTTCGCTGGTCGGCCTGGCGGCCACTGCGGCCGTCTGTAAAGAAAGAGATCGCAGATGAGGCCAGCGCCGTTCTGGAGAAGATGGAGCAGAATCCGTCTGGCCAGTCCGGGCTTTATTCCCTGCTCGGACACAAAGGCGATCTGATGTTTGTCCACTTCCGGCAATCCTTCGACGAATTGAATCAGGTCGAAATGGAGTTAGCCCATCTGCGACTGAGCGACTATCTTGAGCCAGCGACGTCATATCTTTCGGTCATTGAACTCGGGCTGTATGAATCCACGATCAAGGTCTACAACGAACTTGTGGAGCGAGGTGTCGAGCCGCATTCCGAGGAATGGAATCGGGCGATCAAAGAAACGCTGGCACGGCAGAGAGAAGCCATGCGGCCACGCTTGTTTCCGGAGATGCCCAAGCATCGCTATCTTTGCTTCTATCCCATGGACCGGCGCCGCGGAGAAGACAAAAACTGGTACACCGTTCCCATCGAAGAGCGGGCGCGGCAGATGAACGAACATGGGTTGGTGGGCCGACGATACGCCGGCGAGGTTAAGCAGATCATTACCGGGTCGATTGGATTTGATGATTGGGAATGGGGCGTCGATTTGTTCGCCGAAGATCCCTTGGTATTCAAGAAGCTGATTTACGAGATGCGGTTTGATGAAGTGAGCGCGGTGTATGCGTTGTTTGGAACATTTTATGTTGGGTTGCGCTGCTCCTGGTGTGAGCTGGGGACGCTGCTGAGCGGGCAAGTGCCGAAAGGCTAAGTCAAAAGCCTATCGCAGAGTTCGCTGAGAAGATCCGCAGAGAGCGCGGAGAAAACCTGGTGCCTGGTAAATTTTGCTCGGAGACGAAATGGCAACCCTTGGACTGGTCGAGTACAAAGATGCGAGCCCGGAGGTGCGGGCGGTTTATGACGACATCATGGCGGTGCGCAAGACGGACTGGATCAACAATTTCTGGAAGGCGATTGCGAACGATCCTGTAACACTCAAACGGACTTGGGAAGACATCAAGCAGATTATGGCTCCGGGAGCGCTGGACCCGCTGACCAAAGAGATGATTTACGTCGCGGTCAGCGTCAGCAACCAGTGCGGCTATTGCATCGCGTCTCATACCGTTTCGGCGAGGAATAAAGGCATGAGCGACGAGATGTTCAAAGAGTTGATGGCGGTGGTCGGCATGGCCAATGAAACCAATCGGCTGTCGGCGGGATATCAGGTGGAAATCGACGAGCAGTTTAAGACCGGGCGTTAGTGGTTGGTGGCTCGTCGTTTGTCAGACAATGGCCTGGCCTGCTTGTTCTTTCGCTTGGCCGTCGTTTTCGGTCGTGCAAATTTGAATTCGTGTTTCTTCATGTCTACGCGACGGCCTCGAAAGGTTACGCCTTCCGATTCCAGGCGCAGCCGTTGTTCAATGGCCGAATCTCCGCGTAGTTTGATTTCGCCTCCGGCGCCCAGTACTCTTTGCCACGGCAAGTCAAAAGAACGGTGCAGTGTTCCAACCACCTGTCTGGCTGCTCCGGGATATCCTGCGGCTGTGGCGATTGCTCCGTAGGTTGAAACCTTGCCGCGAGGAATTTTGCGGATGGCGGCCAGGATGCGGGTGTGCATCGTCATGTCAGAAGCGGGGGGTGGCACTGCATCCGCAGGTCGCAGTGCCGGTTGAGATTGATGAGATCGGCCCCGCGGGCGAGGGCGCCCGCTCCACACGCAACCACACTAACATCACGCTACCGCGCCCTTGCGGAACGACTCGAGGGCCTTCTCCTCGCTGTCATAGACATCGAAAATGGTCACCAGTTTGGTGACCTGCAGCAAGTCCCCCACGCGCTGCGTCAGATTGGCCAGTTTGATGGAACCGCCGTTGCTGCGGGCGGTGGTGTACAGGGCGACCAGCGTTCCCAGCCCGCCGCTGTCGATGTAAGTGACGCCCGACAAGTTAAGTATGATGCGCTTGCTCTGGGTGATCACCATTTTCACGGTGTCGCGCAGGTCGGCGGACTCTTCGCCAAAAACGATGCGGCCACTGCAATCGACGACCACGATGTCGTCGACAGTCCTGACAGTCAGTTTCAGTTGCACGGATGCCCTCCTTCGGCCAGAAAAGTCAAGCAAGAAGCCTATCCTGTGGAGTATCTTTTCCGCAAGGACTTCGTTGGGGTGCGGGTACGTGCCGTGCTGGTGGCCTTGCTTCGCTCGGCTGCCCGGACGAGGCGTCCGAGCCTACGTGGTCATCGCCGAGCTTCGGGCATCACGTATAATCGAGCTTCCACATCATGAGCTACCAGGTTCTGGCGCGCAAATATCGTCCGCAAAAATTTTCCGAAGTTATAGGGCAGGAGCACGTTACGCGGACGTTGAAGAATGCCATTGAGCAGGGACGCACGGCTCATGGGTATATCTTCAGCGGGCATCGGGGGATCGGCAAGACGACCGTTGCCCGCATTTTGGCCATGGCGCTGAATTGCCGGTCTTCGGATAAGCCGGTGCTGGAACCGTGCGGCATTTGCGAGTCCTGTACTGAGATTCGGGCGGGAAACTCGGTTGATGTGATCGAGATCGACGCCGCCACCAACCGGGGTATTGATGAGATCCGGGAATTGCGCGAGGCGGCGCGGTATCGGCCGGCGCGGGATCGCTTTAAGATCTACATCCTCGATGAGGCTCACCAGATTACCGATGCCGCCTTCAATGCTCTGCTGAAGACGCTGGAGGAACCTCCTAGCCACGTGGTTTTTATGCTGGCAACGACTCAGCCCGAGGATATTCCGCAGACCATTCGGTCGCGCTGCCAGCACTTCAGTTTTCGGGCGGTTCGCTTTGAGGAAATTCTGGCACAGTTGAAAGATCTGGCAGGCCGGGAGAACATCGAAGCGGATGAAGATGCGCTGGCGCTGTTGGCGGAGGCCGGGGACGGCTCGATTCGTGACGCGCTCTCGATTTTGGATCAGGCGATTGCCTCTTGCGATGGACGGCTCACGGCTGAGGCGGTGCGGCAACTGGCGGGCACGGCGCCTTCTGCGGTGCTGGAAGACGTGATGCAGGCGGTGGCGCGGAGTTCGAGCGAAGAGGTGTTGCGGCTGGTGGACCGGTTGATTTGCGAAGGCCACAGTCCGACGCATTTCGCGAGGCAGATGGTGCGATTTCTGCGCAACACGGTTGTGGCCAAGATCGCAGGTGGGGAGTCTTCCCTGTTGCAGGTTTCCGGAGATGAACGGCTGCGGGTGGCGCGCGTTGCTGAGTTATTCAGCGAAGAGGATCTGGCGCGGCATTTGCAAATCATGTTGCGCACTCACGGTGAATTAGGCTATCGGCAGGAACAACGATTTCATCTGGAATTGGGGCTGCTGAAGATGGCGCACGCGCAAAGGTTGTTGCCCATCGAAGAGTTGTTAAGTGCTGTGGGCGTAGCCGGTGTGGGTGCTCCGAGAATGACTGGCAGGCCTACCGTTGTTCCCGAAGCGAGGAAGACGGAATTGCCGGCGACGGCTCGAGCTAGTCAGGTTTCACCCTTCGCGGCGGATTCGGCGCGAAAGAGCGGATCCAAGCCTCAGCTTTTGGCTGACGACGATCCCGCACCAGGTATGCCTGGGTTCGCTTCCGGTACGTCGACAGCAAGCGTGATCATGGGGGCAGCGGCTCCGGCAGCGGTGGTGGAGGCTGCGCCCAGAGCATTTGCTAGGCCGGAGGGCGTTACGGAAAAACAGCTGGCGCGGACAGACGACCTGCAGCACGACGCCCTGCGTGAACCGGTGTTGAATGCGTTGGCGGCTGGCGGGCATCAAATGCTGGTTTCGATGCTGGCAGGCGGCGAATGGCGTGTCGAAGGAAATGAATTGGTGATCAAGGTGGCGTCGTCGGCGACCGTGATCGATATGACGTTGGGAGCAGAGGCGAGGCGCTTGGTGATTGCGACTGCGAGTGGGGTTGCGGGGCGTGCGCTTAAATTGAAAGTGATCTCTGGCGACATGGCGCCTAGTGCGACTAGTCGCCCCTCGTCCAATGGCGGGGGGCGCAGCCGGGCGGAACAAGATCCGATTGTTCGGCGGATGAAGGAGAAGTTTGGGGCGGAGATCAGAACCATTATTGATTACAAGGAAAGACGGTGAGGCGGAATTAGGCTTCAGGCTTCAGGAGTCGGGGCTTCTGGAGTTTGAGTTTTCCTTGGGAAGGACGAAATGGGCGGATTCAACTTGCAGGAATTGATGTCGCAGGCCAAGCGGCAATATGAAGTGCTGCAAAAGAAGCTGGAGGAGACTGTGGTTGAGGGCTCGTCCGGCGGAGGCAGCGTCGTGGTTAAGATGGACGGCCGCAAACAGGTGTTGAGCATGAGGATTGATCCCGAAGTGGTGAAGAGCGGCGACGTGGAAATGTTGCAGGATCTGGTGACCGCGGCGATTAACGGGGCGAGCCGGAAAGTGGATGAGGCCATGCAGTCTACCATGGGGGGAATGCTGGGTGGCCTGGGGATTCCGGGATTGTGAAATTTGGTAATTGAGTAATTGAGCAATTGTTCTTTCTCTTCAATTGTCCAATTACTCAATTACCCGATTACTCGATTGTCCTATGTCTAAATTTGCAGAGCCCATGGCGCGGCTGATCGATGAACTGAAAAAGCTGCCGGGGATTGGCAGCAAGACCGCGCAGCGGCTCGGGTTTCACATCCTGCGCTCGAATGATGAGGATGCGGAGGCCTTGGCAGCGGCGGTACGCGACGTGAAGGCCAAGCTGCGTCTGTGTTCCGTCTGCAACAACATTACGGATGTTGATCCTTGCGTTTACTGCAGCAGCGCCACGCGCAACCAGCGAATGATTTGCGTGGTTGAAGAACCCACCAACATCGGGGCCATCGAAAAGACCAAACATTTCAACGGCGTTTATCACGTGCTGCATGGGTCGATTTCTCCGCTGCACGGAATTGGCCCGGAACAGTTGCGCATTTCCAACCTGATGCGGCGAGTCGAGGACGGCCAAGTGGACGAGGTCATTATCGCCACCAATCCGACGGTGGAGGGCGAAGCCACCGCGACCTATCTTTCCGGGAAATTGCGGCGCGCGGGACTTAAAGTAACGCGGATTGCGATGGGTATTCCCGTGGGCAGCGACATCGAGTATGCCGACGAGATCACGATGTTGAAGTCGATGGAGGGCCGCCGGGAACTCTAAACTGTGATAGCCAAGACTTGACCTTGCAGGCCATCCTGTCGAATGGGGTCGCTGCTGTCAGGCGGACCATTAGGCAGATGTTCAGCACAATGGCTGCTGAGAGGGCGAAGAAACGGCGCAAGTTTGTGCTAACGCCTGGTTTCAATCGTTATCGCGTAAGCCTCAGAGTTCAGTGCACTGACGGCGTCACAACTGGCTTCGACGCTTTGAGGCTGAAGTCAGGGCGAAGCGTCTTCGGGTTGGGGCGTTTGGAAGCTGCGTTCCCGTGAGGTTGAGGGGGCGGTTCTCGACCTGAATCTTGGTAGAGTCGGGTTGGAAACTTTCTCGTGGAAACGAGAACCGCCTTGGGCCTTGGTGAAGTCCTTTACTCGCTGTTCCCGCAGGTGCCCTTTTTGCCGAAGACCAACTTCCCGGTGATCGTGTCCCAGGTAAGGTTGCCGAAACCCTTTCCAATGTTGCCGTTCCTGGCTGGACCGACGAACACCCAGCCGCTGAGTTCCTCACCCGAGCCTACGACCAGAAAGGTAGCCACGAGTTCGTTGTTGATAACTTGGAAAACCCCTTGCACATTGCTTTGGCCGCTGCCGTTCAGAACGGCTGCCCCGCTGTGTCGGAAGCCCGCGCTGCCATCGTCGGTAAGCGTCAGGCAGTACTTGAAGTGGCCGTCGAACGGCGGACCCGGATATGTAACATTCCACTCCATCGGCCAGTTGCCGCTGTAACTTTGTGCCATGGCAGTGCTGGGCGAGAGAGCCAAGACAACAATTGCCAGAGCCGCTGCTGCGAATGTGCCAATGTTTCTGATCATTTTCTTTCCTCCTAGAGATCGTGAGTTTATTAGCCGGAGACACCATACCAGGAGGATCCGCCGCCGATTGTCACGAGAATGCAAAATCATTGCAACAAACTTAGGAGGCGAGCGGGAAATCCTTAATGATTGATTCTAAGAGAATGCTGGCCAGGACGGGCACTACGTGGCGCATCAATCATGGTGTGCTCAAACTCTCCTTGCCATCAGTCACCACTAGGGGTTGCGAGGCAGCGTGCCTGATTGGTGTTGTTACATCCCCTTAGCACAAGTTTGCGCTTTCCTTTCGCCTGCCTGGCGAACAAAAGGCGCCAAAGTTGCGATAACGCCGATTTCAACAGACAGCCACGTTGGATCATTCCACGCGAAATTGAGAGCGAACCGAAGGGCGGGTGAAAAGAGCCCACCACCAGATGCTGACCGGAGCCAAAATCGCAAGTAATATCTTGGCAACGGGGAAGATCACCCATTCGCCGGGCCGATGATCAAGAATTACGTCAAGAACGCATGAAGAAACGGGAAGAGTCGCAAGACAAAGCGTCATTGTTCTTGCCCATCCACGGAGGCGTAAGAGCCCAATGGATGATGCCGCAGCAACAAGGCTGAACAGAAATGGAAGCCCAAGGTAAATCAAATATCTCATTGGGACCCTCGCGAAGTCATGGGGTGAAAACCAAACGGTCTCCCATAAGTAATATCCACATATGCAAAGAAACGGCACAGACCCAAGGGATTGGACCACTGCGACAGCGATGACCGAAGGCGATGGCCGATTATTACGGGGTTGCTGCGCGGAGAGTGGGTTCATATAGCATTTTGTTGTTTCACTCGACGACCACGATTGAGAGAGTCCTGACGATGATAATAGGCTAATCGCGTCAAGCGTTGATAAATCGCCATTACACTCAAAATCCCCCAATCGAATACCAATCTGTGTCCGATACCTAGAAACTCGCCAACGCTGTCCGTAAGGTCGAGTCCAAGCCATTACATCTAAACCCTTTTCAGAGTTTCTATAAAGCGTAGCCGCAATGCTGCAAACCAGGCACAAGCGTGGTGCGGAGTAGGGTTCAAAGGCCCCAGTTCCGAACCGTGCTTTATGATTGACGGCACGACCCAAATCCGATAATCTTCTAGAAGATACATTATCTGCAAGATAACACCTGATCTTTGACAATCCGACCCAGGCGATGGAGTGGCTTTGACCTGGCTGCAAAGGACCGAACCCATCTCAGTTCCCAAAAGGGGATAAAAGATTAGTTCGCGCCCGCTCTAACTCCCATGTTCTCTAGATTTTGCGTATAAGTCCTGTAAACTCAAAGATCTAGCACATATAGACAAACTTCAGGTCCTGCGTTTTCAAGATTTTGCAGCCAAAAGGGGAGGGGGGGTACCCGGTACTAAACAGTAAACTCCGTCCCAAGATGGGAAGGCGGCGGATCGAAGCGTTTTCACCGCTGCGGCGGCTTTATATTGGAGCTTCGGATTCCAGGAAGAAGTTTGGTTCTTCCTGGGCGGGGACGATGCCTTCCGGCAGGACTCCCTGGTTGTATTCGGCCAGGCGATTCTTCCACTTCAGGAACTCGGTGAGGTTCTGGGGTTCGATGCGGATTTCCACGCGTCGGAGACTGGCGAGCAGCAGATTCATTTCGTAGCGAAAGCCGGTTGTGGCGCGAAGGTTTTTCGCCGAGGGACGAAGTAGTTTGATCTTTCGGTTGTGGCATTCAAGCAGTCCCCAACCAACAGGGAGTTCTTCGGGACGAAGCATAGCAGCCGGGGTGAGGTAGAAGCGTTCACAACCCAGCCCGAGTTCCTGTTTCTGGCGAAAGGGCTTGTCGCGATCGGCGAGAAAGTCAGCACGCGAGATTTTGCATTCGACGAGCACCGAGTGGCAGGCTCGCTTCCATCCGATGGCGTCGGGCATTTCGCCGCTGAGGCAGGCTTGCTCGGAAAGGACCACTCCACAACGGTATGAGCGCAACCAAGCTACGGCTTTCTGAACTAGTTGGGCGTGAGTCATGGGATGTTTAGGTTTTACGCGCTGGCGAGCACATTAGGAAGTGCCTGCCTAGTTTCTAGTGAGCAGTTTTCAGTTCGTTCTCAGTTGTTGGTTTTGTCTTGGTCCTTAGTGGCTTCACCATAACGGGCTGGCGATAGACGGTTTCGAGCAGATGGCGAGCGGCGGCAATGCGTTCGGCAATGCGGTCGTGCGGAGAGTAGCCTTGGGCAGCGATCTCAAGGAAGCCGTTTTGCTCGTGGACTTCGAGGCGCTGAATTTGGCCGTTCCGGTCTGCGTCGAAAGCGTTGGCTAAGCGTAGAATTCCCGCCAACTTCAGGACGCTCTCCCGTTGAGCTTGGCTTAGTCCCACAAGCGTTTTTTGCCCCACTCCCGGCAGCGCACCTCGATGATAACGGGCAATGACGCCTACCCAGCGCATTTGCTCTTCACTCCAGCCTAAAGGAGGAGTTAGCCGGTGGATCAGGTTGTATGTAGCCTTGTGATGTCCTTTCTCATTCTTGCAGCGGCCGACGTCATGCAATAGACCCGCCACCTGCAAGATGGCGCGTTGATGCGCGGGCTCGGAATCCGCCGAGCGCCGGCGAACCGGCAAACCGTCATAGAGCTGAAGGGCCAAGCGCGTGACGTGAGTCGAGTGCTTGAAGTCAGGATCGAGAAACGAAGCCCACAGTTTGAGACGGCTCAGCGCGGCGGATTCGATCTGCTTTCCGACTGGCAATTGGGCCCGCCAGACTTGCCATAGCGAAGCTTTGCCCAGCATCTTGGCACGGTATTTCTCGATCCTGCGAGTGCGCTCTTCGATGATCCTGGCATGCCACTTTAACCGTGACTCGGCATCCGGAAAAGCATTGACCTGGAGCGCCGTTGCCCAAAGCACATCGAGGTCGTGAACCTCGCCGAGCACGTCTTGTAATTCCTTAAGATCGTCGCTCCACCCAGCGTGCTGCTCGGGCAAAAAGTTTTCTACGATGTAACGGAAGCGCTTCAATCCGATACGCAGGCGGTGAAACGCGATTTGGGAGCGATTGCGCAGGGCGCGGCGATGCAGTTCGTAGGCTTCCGTCCAACGCTCGAGTGCGAGGTGCTTGAACAGGAGGCTTCCCGTCCGCATTCTGGCGGCACGGCGAGGCAGGGATGCGATCCATCGCCTCCACTGTTTGCGATCGAACTCCTGCAAAGCAACCGCCGCTTGCTGTTTGAGATGACTTTCACGGCTGGCCAGGAACTGTAGCAGTGCGCTGGTCACAGGGTCATCGGGCGTGCCTAGACGGTGTACCCACTCCTCCATCACCTGCGCATCTCGCAGTTCTCCCAACTCGCGAAAGAGCCGCTTCCCTGCCCTCTTCATCTCTTTCCACGCGGGATTGGGATCCATGACGAGAAGACCGTCAGCCATGGAACGACAACGGCGCAAGGCCACTCGCAGATCGTGGACGGGATCGGTGCCAAACTCCACGCTCGCGCGGTGGCACTCCTCCAGCACCCGTTCCATCCAGAGCGCGAGGCCAGCTTTCTTCGGCGTGTTTTTGGCTCTGGCGAGCACTACCGTGAGAGGCATGCGGGTTTCTGCGGTTTCATCACGAATCATTCTCGCTGTTGGAGCAAATTAATTCCAGTGCCCACCGCTAGTTTGCCGTTGGTTTCAGCCACGTCTTCAATGTCCTACCGAAACGTTGCAAGAGGCAAAATAAAGAGGAGTTTCTTGGAATTCACCCCTGGCCCGCAGGCAGCCACGGCACCTGACGACCTACCTGAGGCCGATTACCTCCGTAACATGCATCCCCTTACCTTGTGCATTAACCTTATACCGGAGCTTCAGGAGCCACGTATTCTCACCGCCGCCACAACTAAGAGAGAAGACAGGAACGCATCCGCTCGCGCTTTTATTCACAGTCTGAACATCCTGGTGAAATACGTGCGGCTTTATGGTTTCCAGCACAAGCGCACGGAAGGACAATTCGAAGTCACCTGGAATGAGCTACAGCATGGCTTGCCCAAGGACGGCGATGGCGGCTTCCTGCTGGGCGTGTCGGAAAACAGGCTGCTCCTGGACGGCGTGGCGCTGGAATCAGGACAGGCGGAACGCAGCTTCGCGCAGCTTTTGAACGCGGCCGGGCTAGCCAGCATTCACTTTTCCAAAGGAGTCACGGTTGATGACTTTGCCCGGTTGATCCGAGCCTTTGCCGTGGGCGGCTCCAAGGCCCAGGACGTGGTCCAGCAGATCAAGGACACGTTCGGGGATAACAAGCATTCCACGATTCGGATCAATGAAGTCAAGTTTGTGGCGGCTGATCCAGGCACGGCCGATGTAACCATCGCGGCGCAAATTGCTGCCCAGACTCTGGGCCCCGAATTCAAAGAATGGTTGAACGATCCGCAGAAACTGCTGCAACTCATCGCGGCGGCAGAAGGGTCGCGCGCCGGCGGGACAGTGGGCGGCGCACCCATTGGCAGTGTCCCGAACGTGGCGACCAGCGAAGGCAGCAGCGGCGGCAGCGGCACTACCCCCGGTGCTGCTGGCGGCGGAACCTGGGCAGGTGGGGTTGTGCCGCTGCAGGAAGAAGAGGTTATTCAGGCCATCCGGTTGCTGACCAAATTCGGTGAAGTCGGTGCCGACCCCAGCGCCAAGACGGAATTGCTGCAGAAGGAACTCACCCAGGTAGATCCGAATACCAAGCTCAACCTGCAACAACTGCTGGAAAGTCTGGCTGCAAAGAACTCCACCGAAAAGAACGACACGCCTCTTTTAATGAAGGCCGCGGAGCATATGGCGATCCGCTTCGCCATGGAGCGCTTCCAAAAGGGCGACATCAAGGTTAATGCGGTTCACCAGATGCTGGAGCACATGAGCCGGCAAATGGAGACCTTGCGGCAGATCCTGCGTGTGCACGAAGACAAAATGAGCAAGGCGGGGATTCTGGTGGAGTCTCACGCCGACATTCTGGACCGGATGTTCTGGGCGGAGGTGCCGGAGGCCGGGAAGAAAAGCGTGCTGCTCTCCAGCGAAGCTCCCTGCGTGCCGCCACGCAATATTCGCCAGTTCATCGAGGTTTTGCTGGAACGCGGAGACCTGGAGGGCGCGAGCGCCATCCTACAGAATTACTCGAATTGCCTCACGGCCAAAGATACGGAGCCTCGGCGCAAGGCAGCCATCGGACTGAGCCAGTTGGCCGATCTGTTTGCCGCCCCCGGCATTGATTTGATCGGCCCCATCGTTCACAAGATCGGTGAGGCTCTGGTCCGGGACCCCGATCCGGAAGTGCAAAGTCTGCTCAGCGCGGCCTTTGTGCGCCTGAGTTCGGAAGCTGGAAACCGCAAACAGTTCCGCGCCTTAAGTGAGGTTTGCGACGCGATCGAAGGTGTAGCCAAACAACGTCCCGCACTGGCCAACGAGTTGCGCCCACGCATTGGAGTGGAGAATCGCCTGCCGGAATTCATCGAAGAGGCCCTGCGACTGCCCCAAGTTCCGGCGGACTTGATTCTGGTGCTGCGCCGCACTTCGCAAGCGGCCATGGAACATCTCGCCGACCGATTCTTCCGCTGCATGCGGCGGGAAGAATGCGACCGGATGGTAGAGATCGTGAAGGAACTGGGCCCTAGCGGATTGCAACAAGCGCGAGAGATGTTGCGGATGGGGCCGGTTCGGCAGGCATCCTCCGTGGTCGGGCTCTTGAGCCGTCTTGACGTACCTACGTTGCTGGAGTTGTTGCCCGTCCGCCTGAAGGAATGGAACCGCTTCTACCACGATATCGTGGTTCGCCAAATAGCGTATGGGGCAGCTCCGGACCGCGGCCGTACTCTGCTGGAGATCCTGGAGCATCTGGATGCCATGGTCCTTCCCCAGGCGATCGACGAGATTGGCATGAGCGGTGACCGGACGACTGTGCCACCCCTGATGGTCATGGCCGAAGCTGGCGAAGCCCAAGGTCGTTCTGCGATCATCCAGATCAAGGCGGTGGAGTCATTGGGCAGGCTGCGCGAACCTGAATCGATTCCCGTACTGCGCAATTTGCTCGAGACCAGGAAGATCTGGAAGTGGGCGAATCATCGTGAACTGCGAATCGCGGCGGCTCAAGCCTTGGCCAAAATCGATCCGCGCTACGCCAGCCAGGTGATGTCGGATAGCGGCCTGTCGCCGGGCGAACTGGCGATTGCCCCGTTGGATGCGGCTCCGGCCTGCCCCTGGGTGCGGCAGCGGCGTTACGAACGAATCGTTCTGCGAAAAACGCTGTCCGCCATCATCAGCAGTTCCTGGGGAAAATCCAGCATCTCACTTCGCGAGCTGAGCCTAGGGGGCGGCATGGGCACGAAGGAGGACAACCTCCGCGTGGGCTCAGAGGCAAACATTGATATTTCGACTGGCGTCCGCCACATTCGCGCGCAGGTCCTGCTGCGGCGCGCACGGGTGAACGAAGTCGGATTTGAAATCGTGAACACCGACTTGGAAAGCCGCTTGCGCTTGCGCGGAGTGCTGATGGAGGCGGTGGAACGCGCTCCGGAGATAAGAGGCACGGAGTGGCAGGGCGAACGCAAGGTCTGAGTTTTGCCCTGCTTTGAAATCGCAACCAGAAAAAAGCCCCGGCTCGAATCGAGCTAGGGCTTTTGCATTTCCTGTTCTACTTCACCTTGGCGAAGATGATCACCAGCGTGTACAGCGCCAGCGACTCGATCAGAGCCAAGCCAAGAATCAGCGCCAGCTGAATGCCGGGCCGGGCTGCGGGATTGCGAGCCAAGCCTTCAGCCGCCGCTGCAGTGGCTTTGCCCTGCGCCAGAGCGCAAATACCGGAAGCGAACGCCATGGAAAATCCAGCGGCGATCGCGACCCAGTTGACTCCGCCGGCGGCTTCCCCGCCCTGCGCAAAAACAGGAACGGCAAAGCACAACAGCGACAGCACCATGAACAGATTACTCAGTTTACGCATCGTGTTTCTCCTCGTGACTATGAATACCGCCAGTGGGTGGTTGACGCCATACCTTGCAGACGCCCTCACGCTGAAACGGTGTATTGCTAGACATCCAAATCTTTGAGACCTTACCCCCCAGCTCGCGTCATCCCGAGCGAAGCGAGGGATCTGCAGTTCTTCACACCGAGACGAAGCCTCAGGGGCTAAAGCCCGCGCTCTCGACAGCTTGATCGGCACGACTGAAGTCGTGCCCTTCCACAAAGCCATCCATAAAGGCTCTAATGCTCTTCCGCCACAGCTCCGGCCAGATATACGGTCGTCAGCAATACGAAAATATACGTTTGCAGCACTGACACACCGATGTGCAATCCCAGAAACGCGATTGGCACTCCGATCGGAACCAGTGAAAAGAAGACCAGGGTGACCATGTCGCCAGCGAACATGTTGGCGTAAAGACGGATGGTCAGCGAAAGCATGCGCGCCAAATGGCTTATCAACTCAATGGGCACCATCAGCGGCGCAAGCGCGGGCATCGGCCCGGCGAAGTGCTTCAGATAAGCGATTCCGGCGTGTTTGAATCCCTGCGTCTGGTAGTACACAAACGCGCAAATCGCACACCCCAGGGGAACAACCGGGACCGCCGTCGGCGATTCAAAGCCTGGGATCACACCGATCAGGTTGCACGTCAAAATGAAGAAACCGAGGGCCATCAGAAAAGGTGTGAAGCCCTCGCTGTGGTGACCGATGATTTCGTGGCTCTGGCCCTGAACGAATCCGTGAGCGCCCTCGAAGATGTGCTGCAAAGCGCCCGGCTGGTCGACGGAAAGCCGGGACCGCACCAGGGCAAATACGACAACGAGAAACAGAAATACGAGCAGCTCCATCGCCACAGCATTAGGGATAGGTGCGTCCGCGTACTTAGGTTCAAGGTGGAGCGTCCGCAGCAGCACGGTGACCGGGCCGGCGAAAAGCTGATTCAGGAACGCTGTAAACCAGAGTTGTTCGGGCATGATACAGCTTCTAGCTTCTAGCTCCTAGCTTTTGTTCACAATCCTTGCGCCAAGGCGACGTAAACCTCGTACGCCGCTTCGCAGGCGATGCCTCCTACGGGCAGAAACAGGCCGGCAAAGAGCCCATACAGACTCGCGGGAGAAACACTGAATATAGCATAGGCAGCCGCAGCCATCAAAAAGTAGCGGACCAGAAATCGAAACACAATCCCGCCGCTCGATTGCTTGTAAGCGGTCTGGGTGGCGCGGTCGGCCAGGGCGCTTACCACTCGCTCCAGCCAATGAAAATTCAGATAAGCAATGGCGCAGCCGCAGGCGAACCCTAGTGCGATTTGCCAGCCGAAGCGCAACCATCCCCCTGCAGTGAGAATTAGCGCGAGCGCGATCATGAAGCGGGGGATACGGGTCAGGGCAGCGGAATAGAAGGACTCGGCTCGGCTGTCCCCGGCTTCGCTCATGGATTCTTGGAGTCGGAGGAAGTCACCGTCCGGATCAGTTCCACGAAGCCAGCAATGATGCCGAGAATCAGGCCGACCAAGTACAGCCAGGTCGTGTGCAGCCAGTGATCCAGCGCCAGACCGAGCAGCCATCCGGCGACAGTTGCAGCAGGGAAAATAAATGCCAACTGGCTGTAGTTCGCCAGTTGCACCAACGTGCTCTTCTTTTCCGGAGGATTGTTGTCACGGGGAGGCATACTATCGGCCTTCTTAACCCAGGTTCATCGACCAAGTCACAACTCGTATGAACCGCTCAGGGAAGATGCCAATGATGACCGTAGCGAACGCGGTTACGCCCAGCGTCACTCGCATGGCGACGCTGATGGGAAGCCGGGTTTTGTCCAGGGCCTCGCTCATGAACATGGCATTCGCAATCCGCATGTAATAGTAGAGCCCGAAAACTGCGTAGAGCACGGCCAGGGACGCGAGAACATAGTGGCCGCTCTCCATCAGGCTCAGGAAAATGAAATACTTTCCGTAGAAGCCCGCCAAAGGCGGAATCCCTGCCAGCGAGAGAAGAAAAATCAGCATCAGAACGGCTTCGGTCGGGGCGCGGGTAAAGAGTCCAGCGATGTCGTCGATCTCGTCACCGATCACATTCCGCTGCCGCAGCGAGGTGACGACAGCGAAAGCGCCCAGGTTCATGAAAGTGTAGACCAGCAGGTACAGCAGAATGCCTCTGAAGCCGTCGAAGAAAGCGGGCGCCGGATACTCTACGGAAGCCAGGGCAACCAATCCTAGAAGCATATAGCCGACGTGCGCGATCGAGGAGTAGGCCAGCAGCCGTTTGAGATTGTTCTGTGTAAGCGCCGCCAAATTGGCGCCAGTCATGGTGAGGATCGAAACAAAGATCAGCAGCGGTACGTACACCGTTCGCAGCGGATACAGTCCCCACAGGAAGATGCGCAACAACATCGCCCAGGCTGCCGCTTTTACGGCGACGGACATGAATCCTGTAACGCTGGTCGGTGCGCCCTCGTAGGCGTCAGGCAGCCACTGATGAAAAGGGATGGCAGCAATCTTGAAGAACAGACCGGTCGCCGTGGTCAGCAGGGCAACAATCGCCACCGGACTGACATGATTGGAGTTTTGCGCTACCTGTATCGTAAGGGCCTGTCTGATCGCCCCCAGTTCTGTGCTGCCAGTGAGGCCGTACAGGAGAGACAAACCGTAAGCGAAGATTCCCGAGGAGAATGCTCCCAGCAACAAATACTTCAGCGCCGCCTCATTGGAGCGGCGATCCGTACGCAGGAACCCAACCAGCACGTAAGTGGAGATCGCCATCAGCTCAAGGCCAATGAAGATGAGCACGATGTCGAAGCCCGAGGCCATGCACATCATGCCGACCACGGAAAAAAGGATCAGCGCGTAGAACTCTCCGTGGTTCTCGTGTTCGATCTCGAGATAGCGAACGGACATCAGGATGGAGAGGCCCGCCCCGGCGAGAAACAGGTAGTAAAAATAAATGGAGAAGTGATCGAGCACCATGGAGTGCATGAAGGCAACTTCAAGCGAGCGGCCAACCTTTGCCGCCTCGAATTGGGCGTACTGAATCTTCAGCACTCCAGCCGCAGAGAAAATCACGCCCATAAACGCAGTCACCGCATTCGTCCACTTCCACTCCGGCGGGATCATCAGGTCGATCAGCAGAATACCCAGCGCGAACACGGTGAGCATGACGATGGGAAGGGACAGGAGATAGTCCGTGCCGGTGAAGTATTGTGGCATGCCAGGCACTTATTTCGTCCCCTTTGTGATGGTGGATGCAGGGGAAACTGCAAGGACCGCGACGTCCGGTGTCCGTGGTCGAGCAGACGCGTTCACCGCCCCGCTGATCCCCGGATAATCGGGCCGGACTGTCAGCACGAGCTGGTTCACCGGCTGCTGCAGGATCTGGAAGAACGGCTTGGGATACAGCCCAATCCAAAATGCCATGACCAGCAGAGGCGCGAAGGTCAGCACCTCGCGCGGGGTCAGATCATGCAATTTTTCATTCTTCGGATTGGTCACAGTTCCGAAGAAGACTCGCTGGTATAGCCAAAGCAAGTACGCTGCCGCCAGAATCACGCCCGGCACAGCCCACGCCGCCCACTTCCAGTTCTCCATGAAAGTGCCTTGCAGGATGGTGAACTCGCCGATGAAACCATTGAGCAGCGGCAATCCCATGGAAGAAAGGAACATGATCATCGTGATGGTGGCATAGAGGGGCATCACGTTGGAGATGCCGCCGTACTCGGAAATCTCGCGGGTGTGCCGCCGTTCGTACAGAATGCCCACGATCAAGAACAGTGCGCCGGTCGAGATCCCGTGGTTGATCTGCTGCACCACCGACCCGGCCAGTCCCAAGGGGTTCAGGGCAAAGATGCCCAGCGTGCAAAAGCCCAGGTGGCTGACCGACGAGTAGGCCACGAGTTTCTTCATGTCCTTCTGCATCAGGCAAACCAGCGCGCCATAAATGATTCCGATAATGGAGAGAAAAATCATCCAGAATCGCACCTTGGGATGCATCACCACGTCTGGGAAGAAGGGAAGGGCAAATCGGATAAAACCATACGTTCCCATTTTCAGCAGAACGCCGGCCAGGATGACCGAGCCTGCGGTGGGTGCCTCCACGTGAGCATCCGGCAGCCAGGTGTGGAATGGGAACATCGGCACCTTGATGGCGAAGGCAACGAAGAATGCCAGAAACAAAAGGATCGCAAAGGTCGAGCCATACGCCGGGTCGTGGAAGATACGCGGCGCGGTCTGATAAAGCGCTTGAATGCTGAACGTGTATTGGCCAGTCTGGCGGAAGTTGTAGAAATATAGAAACAGGACGGACAGCAGCATCAGCACCGAACCAAACAGGGTATACAGAAAGAATTTAATGGCGGCATAAAGCTTGCGCGGACCGCCCCAGATGCCGATCAGCAGGTACATCGGCACCAGCATGGCTTCCCAGAAAACGAAAAACAGGAAGAAGTCGAGCGCCATGAAAACGCCGAGCATCCCGGTCTGCAACACCAGAAACCAGATGTAGTATTCCTTGACCCGGTTCTCGATCGCGCTCCAGGACGAGAGAATAGAGACCCATCCCAGCAGCGTGGTGAGCATGATCAGGAGGAACGAAATGCCGTCGATCCCAAGCACGTATCCCGCGCCGATGGAGGGAATCCAGTTGTTGGGCGCGCCCTCGATGAACTTGAATCCCGGCTCGAAGCGCTGCGTCCAGAACCAGGGGACCAGCGGGATCGAGACTAAGAGGCCGGCCAAAGAGAAGATGTTGGCGATCCAGCGAATGGCGTCCTTTTGCTCCTTGGGAACAAATATGAGCAAGAGAGCGCCGGCGAGCGGCGTGAACAAGATGATCGAGAGAATATGGCTTTGCATTTTTGTCCATTACGCGGGCGAGGGCGCCCGCGCCACACAATCAGTCATCGCCAGGCATAATAGGCGACGAACCCTACCAACCCCATCACCATTACCAGGGCGTACCACTGCACCAACCCCCACTCCAACAGCCGGACCGGATATGACAGCATCCGTGACAGGATGGCGGGACCGTTGACCAGTACACCGTCGATGATCCACTTGTCCCACCAGTTTGTAAGCGTACCGCTGAAGCGAGTGATCCATCCCGCGCCATTGACTAGGCCATCAATTACGTGCGCGTCGAACCATGAGGATGCTTCGCCTGCACCCATCACGCCCAAGCGCACGTCTCCGAGCTTGCGGCGGCCGGTGAAGGCGTAATCGTAGCCTTCGTCGACGTAATACTTGTTGTAGAGCACGTCGTACAGCGGCGGCGCCGCGACCGCGATGGGCTCGACGTACCCCTTGTCGGCCTCACGATATGCGCGCCATGCCATGCCCCAACCAATCACCGCCGCGCCCACCGAGAGGAACATCAGTCCGTATTCGATTGGGCTTGTATGTTCTTGTTCCTTCTCTCCGGCGGCAAGTTGAGCGGCCTTCCCTTCCGCTTGGAAAACGTTGGCCTCGCGGGCAAATACCGGCTCCAGGAACTTCGCAAAATGATCGGATCCGCCCAGGCTGTGGGGCCATCCGAGCCAGCCAGCGCTGACGGCGCAAACCGCCAGAATTACCAACGGCGCCGTCATCGACTTGGGTGACTCGTGGATGTGGTGTTCAACTTCGTGGCTCATCCGCGGCCGGCCATGGAAGGTCAGGAACATCAACCGGAACATGTAGAAGGCGGTCATCAACGCGGTGACGAACCCAATAAGCCAGAGCAGACGATAGGCTCCACCCTCGGAAGACCATGCCTGCCAGAGGATCTCGTCTTTGGAGAAAAATCCGGCAAACGGCGGGATGCCGGCAATCGCGAAGGTAGCAATGAACATGGTCCAGTGCGTGATGGGGATGCGTTTGTGCAGATCGCCCATATTGCGCATGTCTTGTTCGCCGCTCATGGCGTGGATGACCGAGCCTGATCCGAGGAAGAGCAACGCTTTGAAAAACGCGTGCGTAAAGACGTGGAAAACGCCCGCAGCGAATGCGCCCACGCCGAGAGCGAGAAACATGTATCCCAATTGCGAGACTGTGGAATACGCCAGCACACGCTTGATGTCGTTTTGCACCAGGCCAATGGACGCGGCGAAGATCGCGGTCAGCGCGCCGATGATCGCGACCGTCTTCATCGACGTGGGCGCAAGCACGAATAATGCATTGGAGCGCGCCACCATGTACACACCCGCGGTCACCATGGTTGCGGCGTGGATCAGCGCGGATACCGGCGTTGGACCCTCCATGGCATCGGGCAGCCAAACGTAAAGCGGAATTTGCGCCGATTTCCCGCAGGCGCCAACGAACAGAAGCAGAGTTGCAGCGGTGATAACGGGATCGCCAATGGCAAAATGGCCGCTGCGGGCCAAGTGCGTGACCTCGGTGAACCGAAGCGATCCGAAGTACCAGGCGATAGTGAACATGCCCAGCAGAAAGCCCGCGTCGCCGATGCGGTTCACGATGAAAGCCTTATTGGCGGCGTCGCTCGCTGATTTGCGGTGAAAGTAAAACCCGATCAGCAGGTACGAGCACAGGCCCACGCCTTCCCAACCGACGAACATCAGGGCGTAATTGTTCCCCAGAATGAGCGTGAGCATGGAGAACATGAACAGATTCATGTATCCGAAGAAACGGTAATAGCCGCCTTCGTGCGCCATGTAGCCGATCGAGTAAATGTGAATCAGGGCGCCGACACCGGTTACAAACAGCAGCCAAATGCTGGACAGCGGATCGAGCAGGAAGCCCACGTCAGCCTGGAATGAAACCGACTTCCCGTCGTGGGTCACGTAGTTCATCTGGCCGGTGTCGGTTCCTAGCCAGGTGTAGATAATGGCTTGGTAGGGCTTGCCCGGATTGTCGTGGGCGTAGTCCGTATATTGCCAGACCGCGCCACAAGCAAACAGGAACGCCAGAACCACGACCCCGGCACAAACTGCGCTGACGGTTGTCTTCTGCAGTTTGCGGCCAAAGCAAAACATCATCGCCGCGCCGAAGGCCGGCAGCAGAGGAATCAGCCAGATGTGGTCGAGAAAGAACATGAGAGAATCAGCACTTAGCATTCAGCATTTAGCACTTAGCCATTTAGTCGTCTCGCAAATGCTCAAGGACTAAAAGCTGAGTGCTGAATGCTGATTGCTGTTTTTCTACCATTTCAGCAAATCTACTTCGTCCACGTTCACCGTTTCTTTATTGCGGAAGAAGGCGATCAAAATTCCCAGCCCCACGGCCGCTTCAGCTGCTGCATCGGTGATCACGAAGATCGCAAACACCTGTCCGTGCAATCCCCACAGCCGCGAGAACGCCACCAGGTTCAGGTTTACGGCATTCAGAATCAGTTCAATCGACATCAGAATGATGACCACATTCCGGCGGGTCAGCACGCCGATCACGCCCAGTATGAAGAGGGCCGCGGCAACGACCAAGTAATGTAAGGTGCCAATTGGAGCCATAAAGAGCTTCTAGCTAGTAGCTTCCAGCCAGGAGCCAGAAGCTAGTAGCTGCTTTTCAAATTCTTTTCTTCGCCATCACCACAGCGCCGATGATCGCTACCAACAGCAGCAGCGATGCAATCTCAAACGCAAACATGTATTGCCCGTAAAGCATTACGCCGATCTGCTGGGTGTTGCTGTTTTCGATTGGCTGCGCGATATGGTAAGAAAACAAGCTGTTGCCCTTCACGAACACCACTACAAACAGCGCACCCAGTGCGACGGCAGCGAGAAGCCCCACCACCCATTGCTTATTGAACTGCTCTTCTTTTTGTGAGCGCTCGAGGTTCACCAGCATGATCACAAACAGGAAGAGGACCATGATGCCGCCCGCATAAAGAATGATCTGAACGCCAGCGACGAACGGGGCATAGAGCATCAGGTACAGCCCGGCTTGTGCCAGCAGGCCGAAAATGAGCGCCAGGGCGGAATGCACCGGGTTTTTGCGGGTGATGACGAAGACGCCGCTCAGCAAGGTAAGCCCGGATAGGAAATAAAAGAAGAAGGTTGTGGCTACGGGCTGCATGCCGGGCTGCACCATGGGCTCCATACTAGAGCAAGACTCCTAAGATAGCGGTCAGGATGAGCACGCCGATTCCGATCGGCAACAGCACCTTCCATCCCACTTTCATGAGCTGATCGAAGCGGTAGCGCGGGAACGTAGCGCGATACCAGATATATAGATACATGAAGCCTGCCACCTTGGCCACAAACCAGAAGATGTCCTGGATGCGATCACGCACCGGAGGCGCAAATAATATCAGGCCGATTAAACCCAGCACGGCGCCGAATCCGGCCAAGCCAATAGTCTGCACGCGGAAGTAAGGATGCTTCGGCATGCGACGAACGCCGATGAAGGCGATGACCGCAAGCGCCAGAAAACTCAATCCTGGAAACAGCGAAAACACCAAGTCCCAGGTTTCACCGGTCAATGTGTTGGGGAAAGGCCGGTACCAGCCGCCGAGCCACAGCGTCACCGCAATCGACGACACGGCGATCATCGCCGCGTACTCGCCCAGCATGAACAACGACCAGCGCAAGCCGCTATATTCGGTGTGGAAGCCGGCGGTCAATTCCGACTCCGCTTCCGGCAGATCGAAGGGCGCGCGGTTGGTCTCCGCGACCATGGCTATCGCAAAGATGCCGAATGCAATGAACCCTAGCGGAAAAAATTTGAACAGGAACCAAACATGCTGCTCCTGCTGTGCCTGGACGATGCCAATCATGCTCAACGTGCCCGTTCCCGACGAGACAGCACTAACTCCATAAGGTCCCAGCCCGTGCAGGCTGGTCATTAGCACGGCGGAAACCACGGCCATTCCCATGGCGACTTCGTAGGAAACCATCTGAGCGCTGGATCGGAGCGCACCGATCAGCGGGTAGTGCGAGTTCGACGCCCAGCCTGCCATCACGATCCCCAACACACTTAGCGACGAGACGCCGAGCATGAAAAGAATCCCGATATTCAAGTCCGTTATTGCATGAGTGGGGCCGAAGGGGATGACGATATAAACGGCGAACGAGGCGCACAAAATGATCAGCGGTGCGATCCAGAAGACAAACTTGTCGGCTTCGGCCGGGATGATGTCTTCTTTGGTCATCAGCTTGATGGCGTCGGCGATGGGCTGCAGCAGGCCGTGCGGGCCTACGCGCATGGGGCCGAGGCGGATCTGAAAATGCGCCAGAGCCTTGCGCTCCAGCCAATTCATCGCCATCACCGCAACCGAGACTCCCCCAAAAACTACCAGGATATAGACGACGGCCCAGAACACGTTGCCCGCCTGCCCCGGCGTCGTATCGCTGCTGAGATAGGAGGTTATGTAGTTGAGCATCAGCGGTCGACCTCGCCCAGCACGATGTCCAGCGTGCCGATGACCGCGATGACGTCGGCGACGAGCGCTCCTCGCACCATAATGTCCAGCGCCTGCAGATTCACAAACGACGGCGGCCTTACGCGCACGCGATAGGGTTGGGTTGATCCGTCGCTCACGATGAAGTACCCCAACTCGCCCTTGGGCGCTTCGATCGAGTGGTAGACTTCGCCGACCGGCGGCTTCATCACCTTGGGAACCTTCGCCATGATTGGGCCTTCGGGAATTTTCCCGACGGCTTGCCGGATGATGCGCAGCGACTGCCGCATCTCCTCCATGCGCACCGTGTACCGGTCGTAGGTATCGCCGTTCGCGCCAGTGGGAATTTCGAAATCGAAGTCGGAGTAGGCGGCGTAGGGCTGGGCTTTGCGAAGATCCCACTTCACTCCGCTAGCTCGCAGTACCGGACCGGTGACGCCCAGCGCGATTGCGTCCGCTTTGGAAATCACGCCGACGTTTTTCGTCCGCTCCAGCCAGATGCGATTCGTGGTGAGAAGTTCTTCGTATTCGTCGATCTTTGGGGGAACGAAATCCAGGAATTTGATTACGTCGCGCTCAAATCCTTCATAGGTCTCGTACTGGCAGCCGCCGATGCGGAAGGCGTGGGTGGTCAGCCGGGCGCCACAATATTTTTCAAAAATCTTGAGAATCTCTTCCCGGTCGCGGAAGGTGTAGAAGAGCGGCGTCATGGCGCCGATATCGAGAGCGTGCGTGCCCAGCCAGAGCTGATGGCTCGCCAGCCGGTTCAATTCCGTGAGAATAACTCGGATGTATTTCGCCCTTGGCGGCGCTTCAACGTTGAGCAGTTTTTCAACCGCTTCGCAGTAGCCCAACCCGTTCGAGACCGCGGCCACATAATCCATGCGGTCCACGTACGGGTTGAACATCGTGTAAGTGCGGTTCTCGGCAATCTTTTCCACTCCGCGATGGAGGTAGCCGATGACGCACTCCGTGCCCAGGACCTGCTCGCCATCCAGCTTGAGGATTACGCGGAGCACTCCATGAGTTGCCGGATGCTGCGGCCCCATGTTAATGACGAGCTCGTTGCTGTCGAGAAAGGTTTTATCGGGCTGATCGAGCTCCAGGTGGGAGAGGAACCTGGTGGGGTCGGCCGTCTTCGGGTCAGTGATCGTCCGGTCGGTCATGATTATTGGCCGCTCTCGATCCCCAGGTTGGCCCGCACCCATTCCTGATCCTGTTGAATGATACCGTAGTCTTTCCGAAGCGGATGACCCTTCCAGCCATCGGGCATCAGGATGCGCTTCAAATCCGGATGCCCGTCGAAGCGGATGCCGAACATGTCATAAACTTCACGCTCCAACCAATTGGCGGTTGCCCAGATCGACACCGCGCTGGGGACGCTTTCACCGTCCGCGATCAGCGCTTTCACACGAATGCGTTCGTTCCTTGCGAACGAATACAAAATCCAGATGAGATCGAACTGTTTTTCACGCTCAGGATAGTGCACCGCGGTGAAATCCACGCAGTAATCGAATTGCTCGCGGTCGCGCAGAATCTGCAGCAACTCGGAAACAATCGAAGGCTCCACGACCATGTAGTTCTGGCCGAGGTAGCTGTTTGCTTCGCGAATGCCTGAGCCGTATTGGCCCTTGAGCGTGTTAACCATCGGAGATTCCCACGGAATGGGAGCGGGACCGGCTGGTTTGGCCGGGGCAGCGGGCGCGTGAGCCGCCGGGGCGGCTGGTTTTGACTCGCCGCTGGGCGGCGGAGTGGGCGACTTGGTTTCCTCAGGCATAGCTACGAAGGTACAGACCTCCGGCGCTGCAACAGGTTTGGGAGAACGTTAACTTCTAACAGCTTGCGGATACCGTGTCAACGACGAGCATGAGTATCGATGTTAAGGCGAGGTCCGCCGAGCTGCCGCCTGATACGACTCGACCAGGTCGCGAATGCGCTGCGCGTCCGCCTTGCGATGCCCGTGGCTGGTGATCGGATCCGTACCACCGCTCGACTCGATGCGTATCTCAGACCAGATAATTCCGGTCGAAATGCGTACCGAAGCCACTTGCGCCATGGCAATGCTTTCCTCATTACTGCCGAAAAAGCGCGGCTTCACCCTGATGACGTGCAGCGGATTCACCACGATACGAGTGGGGAAGAGCAAGTTCCCTTTGGTCCAGCGGCTGGCGCTAAAAGTCTCTCCGTCGGGAATCGCGTTAGTCATATTCACAAATAGCTGGCTGAGACGGGGGCCCGGCTTGAAATTTACCGGGCTGAATGCTGAATGCTAAGTGCCGCTCTCTACACCCACTCCAGTGCTCCTTTTCCCCAGATCCAGATATATCCGACAATAAGGATGCCAAGGAAGATAAGCATCTCGATCAACCCGAATGTGCCCAGCGCCTTGAACTTCACCGCCCAGGGAAACAGAAAGATAGTCTCCACGTCGAAGACCACGAACAGGATAGCGATAATGTAGTAGCGGACGGTGTAACGTCCTCGGGCGCTGTCGATGGGATCGATGCCGCACTCGTAAGGCATCAGTTTCGCCCGATTGGGATTGTCCGGCCGAATCAACTTGGCTACCAGCAGCGTGATCGGGATCAGTACCCCCACTACCGCGACGAATATGAAGAGCGGAACGTAGTTTTGCGGCATCGGGCCTCTCGTGCCTGTTCTCTATTTTTCAATTCCAAAGAGATCGAAACAGTTATAGTACCGCCGCGAGCCGCTGGCTTCAAGGACCCTCGTCGCCAGCTTGTTTATAATCGATCTTCCATCTTCGCGGATCAAAGGAACCCATTGGCACTCGACGAGAAGATTTACGAACTGCGGCGCGACAAGCTGAGGCAGATTGAAGCCCTTGGACAGCGGGCTTATCCCACCAAGTACGAATTCACGCACACGATTCCCGCAATTTTGGCGGATTACTCTGCAAGATCCGCCGAGGAGTTGGAAAATCCGCGAATCAACGTGCGGGTGGCCGGACGCATTATGGCTATTCGCCTGATGGGCAAGGCCGGGTTCGCGCATCTGCAGCAGGGCGGGCAGAGATTACAGATCTATGTGAAAAAAGATGCAGTCGGCGAGAAAGGGTTCGAACTTTATAAACTGCTCGACCTCGGAGACCACGTTGGGGTCAGCGGATATTTGTTCCGCACCCGCACCGGCGAACTTAGCATTCACGTGGAGGAGATTACTTTGCTATCCAAGGACCTGCTGCCGCTACCCGAGAAGTGGCATGGCCTGACCGATGTCGAACTGCGATACCGGCAACGTTACGTCGACCTGGTTATGAATCCCGAGGTGCGCGAGGTATTTCTGAAGCGCAGCAAGCTGGTGCAATCCATGCGGCGGTTCCTCGACGCGCACGACTTCATTGAGGTCGAGACCCCGATGATGCAGCAGATTGCGGGCGGCGCGGTCGCCAAGCCGTTTGTCACGCATCACAATACGCTCGATATGGATTTGTATCTGCGCATCGCTCCGGAGCTTTATCTCAAGCGGCTGACCGTCGGCGGATTCGACCGGGTGTACGAAATCAACCGCAACTTCCGCAATGAAGGCCTCGGCTGGCGCTGGAATCCCGAGTTCACCATGCTTGAGTTCTATCAGGCTTATACGGATTATCGCGGAGTCATGGATCTCACCCAGCAGTTGATCGAGCAGGCAGCGATCGATGTTAACGGCGCCACGAAATCCAAATGGGGCGAGCACGAGATCGAATGGGCCGGCTGCAATTGGCGGCGCATGACCATGCGCGAAGCCATCATTCACTATTGGCCGGAGGCGGCGGGGGCGAAGCCGCAGATGTCTGATTTCGGTTCTCATGATTCGGTGAAAACACTCGTGGGGCGTTTCAACACCGCTCACGCACATATCGCTTATGACCCTAATGAGCCGGCCGGAAAGACGATCGCAAACTTGTTTGACGCTGCGGCCGAAGAGTACTTGATTCAGCCAACCATCATCTACGAGTTCCCCATCGCGGTGTCGCCGCTTTCCAAGCAGAAACCGGACGAGCCCGACTGGACCGAGCGCTGGGAGATCTTCGCCGGCCAGATGGAGATTGCCAATGGCTTCAGCGAGCTGAACGACCCCGAAGACCAGCGCCGTCGTTTCGAACAACAACTCAAGGAACGCGAGCGCGGCGACGAAGAGGCTCACCAGATGGATGAAGATTACATCCGCGCGCTCTCTTACGGCATGCCTCCGGCCGGCGGCGTGGGCGTCGGCGTGGACCGACTGGCAATGCTTTTGACCGATTCCCACACCATCCGCGATGTGATTTTGTTCCCGCTGCTGAGGCCTGAAAAGGCATCGAACGCGGAGGAGGCGAAGGAATAGGGTTGGTCGCGCTCGCAAGTTCGGGGTTGCGCCGGCAGAGTACAGGGATTCTTCGCTTCGCTCAGAATGACGGCTGATTTTGTTTTTGTGATCAATCTTTACGACTCGAACGCAAGTTTCGGATAGACCGCGTCCTTCCCCAAGCGGCTAGAATCAAATTGCCATGCGCTTTGACCTGGATTCCGCCACTCGCCGCCGTCTCGGTTACCACCTGATCGATCAAATTGATAGTTTCTTCGCTTCGCTTTCCGACCGTCCGGTGCAGCTTCCCGTTGAGCAGAGGACGTTCGCTGCTTTGAACAATCCGCTGCCCGAAACCGGCGAAGATGCCGACAAAGTGCTGGACGAAGTCTTTCGAGAGATGGTCGACAAAGGATTTCACGTTCCGAGTGGCAACTATTTCGGGCTGATGAATCCCACGCCCACTTACATTGGCGTTATGGCTGAAGCTTTGGTAGCCGCCCTCAATCCTCAGCTCGCAACTGTCAAGCGCTCGCAGCTGGCGTCGAAGATTGAGCACGAAACCGTCCGCTGGATCGGAGAACGTGTGGGCTGGCCGGGTGACTTCAACGGGACGTTCACCACCGGCGGTAACGAAGCCAATTTCAGCGGGATGGCTCTGGCCTTGGCATCGAAATTTCCGGACGCGATCGAGGAAGGCGTTGCCTCGATTGGCGCACAGCCTGTTCTCTATGCCTCCGACGAGGCCCATCACTCCATCGATAAATCTGCCGGCTTGCTCGGAGTGGGGCGCAAAGCGCTGCGCCGCATCGCCGTGAATGAAAATGTGCAACTCGATCCCCAAATTTTGCAGCGGACGATAGAAGCAGACTTGGCTTCCGGTAAGAACCCTTTCTGCGTGGTGGCTACAACCGGAACCACGAACACCGGAGCGGTGGACGATCTTGTTGCCATCGCTGAAGTCTGCCGGCGCTACGATTTGTGGTTGCATGTCGACGGCGCCTACGGCGGATCGGCGATCTTTTCCGATCGACACCGCTCCCTGCTGCGCGGCATCGAGCAAGCCGATTCGATTGCTATCGATCCCCACAAATGGTTGGCAATGCCGCTCGCAGCGGGTGTCATTCTCACTTGCCATCCCGAGATGCTGGAGCGAGCTTTTGCCGTTGCGGCTCCGTACATGCCGAAGGCGGCTGAGTCCAAGGGGCTCGACAATTCCCGCATCAGCACCCAGTGGACGCGGCGTATGAACTCGCTTAAACTTTGGCTCACGCTAAGAGTCCACGGGAGGAAGGCTTACGAGGAGCACATCGATCGCCAGCTCAATCTGGCGCGAAGTTTCGCCTCCTGGATCAAGGCCTCCGAGCACTTCGACTTGGCTGCGGCCCAAATCCTGCCTATCGTCGCGTTCCGGTTCAAGGCACCGACTCTCAGCCCGCAACAACTTGCCGACGTGCATGCCAGCATCGTGGAGGAAGTCACGCGAGACGGCAGCCGTTGGATCTCGGAAACCAAGGTGAAGGGACACAGCGTGCTGCGAATGATGGTGATTAGCTACCTCACCGAAGAACGCCACCTCCACGAACTGGGTAACGCATTGGAAGAAGCGGCAATCAGGCTTGCGTTGACGGGAACCCGGAGCACTTAGTTCGGGCGGCCGATAGCTCACTCCGAAATAGCGTGTTGACCATGAAAGGCTGTCTAGTCCTTCTTCTTTGGGCAGTGCCACTCTTCGCACAAAGCGACAGCGGAGAGTTACGGCTCAGGGTGACGGATCCGGCGGGGCTCGGCGTGAAGAGTTCGGTGCAACTGGTTAGCGAGGTGAACCAGGTCCGGAAAACATTGGTTACCGACGAAGCAGGGAATCTGGTCGCTAAGCTGCTTCCTTTCGGAGTGTACCGTCTGGAAGTGCAGGGCGAAGGTTTCGCTCCATTCTCGGATTCAATCGAAATCCGCTCGGCAATTCCCGCCGAATACAATGTGACTCTGAGGATTGCTCCGATGAGTACTTCCGTGATCGTTAATGATGCGGACACGCTGATCGATCCGCATCGCCCCGGCACAATCAATCGCATCGGCAAGGAGGCAATTGCGGACAGAACGACATCGCTGCCTGGCCGCTCGCTGCAGGACCTGGTCAACTCCCAGCCTGGCTGGCTCTATGAGGGCAACGCTGTTTTACACCCGCGAGGGTCGGAATATCAGACTCAGATTGTGGTGGACGGGATTCCGCTCACCGACAATCGCTCGCCGAGTTTTGGTCCTGAGATCGATGCGGATGACGTGCAGTCGGTGAGTATCTACACGGCGGGGATTCCCGCCGAGTATGGAAGAAAAATGGGCGGTGTCGTCGAGATGGTTACGACCAAGGATTCCGTGCCGGGCCTGCACGGCGAAATCGTATTGGCGGGTGGAAGCTTCGCGACCGCGGATGGCTACCTTCTGGCGCAGTACGGGTGGGGAAAGAACACGCTGGGACTCAGCGCTCAGAGCGCTATGACAGACCGCTATTTGAGTCCCCCGGTGCTCCAGAACTACACCAACACCGGCACCACGGGTGATTTCGGTGTGAGCTTCGAGCGGGATTTCGCCAATCATGACCGAGTGGGTTTCTCGGTGCGCCATGAATTCTCCCGTTTTCTTGTGCCCAACGAACAAGTTCAGCAGGCGGCCGGTCAGCGGCAGGATAGAAACAATTTTGAAACCATGGGGATTGCGTCCTATCAGCATCTGTTCTCGCCAAACGTTGTCGGCGATTTCCACGGGATGGTTAGGGATGACTCGGAGGGGCTGTCATCGAACCTGTTTTCGACGCCCATCGTTGCCTTCCAGCAGAATGGCTTTCGAGAGGGTTATTTCAAGGGGACGATTTCGATCCATCACGGCAATCAGGAGTGGAAGGCCGGCATCGAGTCGGACTCAACGTTTCTTCGCGAGCAGTTCAGCGATGTGATCACGGATTTCACCCACTTCAATCCGGGCACGCCACCCAGCTTTACGTTCGCCGAAAATCGGCCAAGTCTCGAGCAATCCGCCTTTGTTCAGGATCTGATCCGCCTCGGCAAATGGACAGTCAGCGCGGGCCTTCGTTGGGACCACTATCAGCTATTGGCGAACCAGAATGCGGTTAGCCCGCGGCTGGGCGTCTCGCGCTACTTCCATTCGGCCGACCTCGTGTTGCACGCATCCTACGACCGAGTCTTTCAAACTCCAGACTTTGAGAACATCCTGCTGGCGAGTTCCCCTGAAGTCGTTTCCTTGAATCCTGAGATTCTGCGTTTACCCGTGGAACCTTCACACGGCAACTATTATGAGGTCGGATTGACCAAGGGTTTCTTTCAAAAAGTCAGGTTGGACGTCAATGGCTTTGATCGAAGCGTGAACAACTTTGCCGATGACGACCAACTGCTCGATACTGCCGTCAGCTTCCCCATCGCCTTTCGCAAAGCGAAGATTTACGGAGCCGAGGCGAAACTCGATATTCCGCATTGGGGGCATCTCTCTGGATTCGTGACTTACTCCTACATGGTGGGCGCCGCAAATCTTCCGGTGACCGGAGGGCTGTTTCTTGGGGACGCCGCCAGCAATGCACTCAGCCAGACCCAAGGACGTTTCTGGCTCACCCAGGACCAGCGCAATACAGTGCGGACTCGGTTTCGCTATCAGGTCGTGGAGCGAGTGTGGGTGGCGCTGGGGGGTGAGTACGGAAGCGGTCTCCCCGTGGAATTCGACGGCACAGAGCAACAAGCGGTAGCCCAATACGGCCAGGCAATTGTGAATCGCGTGAATTTCGACCTCGGCCGAGTGCGGCCTTCGCTCTCGGTTGACGCCTCGGCCGGAGCCGATCTCTGGAAGAAGGATAAGCGGAGCATGCGCTTACAAGCGGATGTTCAAAACCTCAACAACCGGCTGAATTTGATCAACTTCGCTGGTCTGTTTTCTGGAAATAGCATCGCTCCCCCGCGCAGCTACGCTCTCCGTCTAACCACGAACTTCTAACCTTTTGATTTGGGATGGCGGGTTCAGCCTTCAACCAAGGGCAAGGCCGGCGTTTCTGACGGCTGTATCTCGGCGGAATGCGATCCCTGGGCGATGACTTCCTCGTAAATTGCCATAAGCTGGCGATAGTTCGCGGCGGCGGTGTACTTAGCCTCATATTCCGCCCGCGCCTGCTCTCCTAACCGGTTCATGTATTCTGGGCGCTGCCAAGCCAGCTCCAGGGTCCGGGCCAGATCGTCGACGTCGCCCGGCCGGAACAAGAGTCCGGTACGCCCGTGCTCAACCAGTTCTTGCATGGCACCGAGACCTGAGGCGATAACCGGAACCCCACACGCAAAGGCTTCAATAATTGCAAGCGGGAGATTCTCATACCATTCGCTGGGAAACACGAGAAAGCGCGCGCCTTTCATCGCCTTAGCCACTTGGGGGCCATGCAGCCATCCCATAAATTCGACGTTGGTATACACCTTGGTAAATGCTTCCAGTTCAGGGCGATAAATGCCGTCGCCCGCGATTCGCAAAGTGCGGGAATGGGGCATCTGAAGCCAAGCCTTCAACAGCGTAGGCACGCCCTTCTCCAGATCGAGCCGTCCCACGAAGAGAGCATAGGAGCCACTATCCGTGCGCTTGCCCGGGTCGGGATCAACGAAATTCGGTTTGACCCGGATCATATCTTCGGGAATTCCGGCTTCCACGTACCGGGAGCGGGAGAATGCGGTTAGGACGATATAGCGATCCACCATACGCGTCCAGGTTTTCTTGGCGTGGTGAACGGTCAGCATCAAAGCGACCGTAGCGGTCTGGGTGCGGGAGTTGCGGTAGCAGCCGTGGACCGCGCCTTGCCAATACTTTCCTGTAATACAGTCCTCACAAGGCTTGCCGTCGCGGTAGAAATTTCCTCCGGCGCACAACAAGCGATAATTGTGCAGGGTCTGGATCACAGGAACGTTTTCGTTGCGGCACGCCCAAAAAATCGAGGGTGAAATCAAGGGAAAAGCATTGTGAACATGCACAATCGCTGGCTTGTGCTGCCGAAGCAAGGCAGTAAGGTCGTGATATGAGTCGGAGGCCCAGATTGTCCGTCCCATAAGACCGATGCGGCGAACGATGGAGTAGTTTTTGATCTCATCGTTGAACCGGCGATACTCTCGGACCTCGTGCCCAGCCGCTCTCAGCAAATCGCGCTCCCGCTGAAAGACGACATCCTCGCCTCCCGGCTGCTGGTAAGCGTTGTGCACGACAACAATCTTCATAATCTGAGTTTATCGTTTTTTTCTGCCGGAGCAAGAACCTTTAGGCAGACTTGCCAGTTATTCGGCAGCGCTGACCGGCATGGGTCCTAAGGGTCGCTGGCTCGGCGGGTTCAATCTCAGGGGTGGTGTCTGCTGGGCTATCCCCTGCGATCTCACTTTCTTACCGGCAGGATGGGACCTTGAAATTGGCGATTCTGGTATTCCAGTTGATCTGATTCCCCGTCTCATTTTGAGCAAAGTACTGGTTTACATACCAAAAAGTACAATCGTCGACGGGATCGACCGTCATGCTGGTGTAATCCCCCCAGTTTTTGGCGTTCTCCTCGTCCCCCCCGCCGCCTTGGATCCCCTTTTCGACTGGCGCGGTGTGATTCGGCAGGTTCCACCAGGACGCCCGAATTCCCGGATGAGTAAGTGAGCTCGATACGCTGTAGCCGACGGCAGCATTGCCGTCCTTGTCCTGAGCCATGCTGGGCATGAATCGATACAGCTTGAAGTACGTCTTCGGGTTAATGGTGCCGCTCTGGTAGATGGCCGGCGTCCCACTGCCGCGAAGTTCGTACCAGCGGATTCCGGTCCTCTGGTTGCTTGCCGTTAGCTGGACGGTGTGGCTCACCAGGAACGATTCATAAGTGCCAAAATTCCGGTATGCGAAGCGCGGCATCAACCGGTCGCCTACTGAGTCGATAGGGTTATGGGTTTGAATTGTTGAGGCCTCGGGAACGCAAATAGTGTACGGGGGAAAGGCAAGGTCGTAGCAACCTTGGATATACGGAGTTACAGCAAGCGCTGAATTCGTGAACGTTGAATTGGACGGATTTGCCCAATCTATATGAAAATCCCACAAGTTGATGGTATGGGCGGTGGTGGTCTTTCCGTCAAAAGGCGGATTCTGCAGACTCACAAGGTATTCATCCCGGCCCGCGGGTGGTGCGACCACACCCTCGATGTCACCCGGGATCAGGCTATGCCTGAGATACAAAGAGCCGTGGGCCGGAATCGGGTTGGGATCGCTGAAGCACTGCATGGGATTCGGTGGCAATCCAGCCAGCATGTTTGTACGGTCCAAGGCACAAACCACGACCCCGATTGCCAGATAGCTGCGGTCGACATCGTTCAAATCAAAGTTCACATAATACGCATCCGACCAGGTACCCCATCTCGGCCAGTCAGGCCAATACACATGCCCTTGGGAATTCGCTCCCAAAACCGGGTTCAGGGGGAATTGATAGGTGTACCAGCTCAGGGAACTGGATCGCAGATCGTCTGTGTTGGAAATGGCTACACAGTAATAATAAGAGTTTGTTCCTGGGTTTGAGCGGACGGCAATGATCCAGCGCGACGCCAGATGGTCGAAGGTGACGATGCCATCTCCACCCACACTCGTGCAGTTCTGCATGTTATTGGTTTGAAACGGTAGAGTGCCAGGTTGAGGCGCAGACCACACTGCTGCGTGGGGGCTTAGCTTGTCATAGGCTTGAAAGTAGACATTCGTCCATTCCATGTACTGCAGGGTTCCCACCGCTCCGTTCGGATCGACGTCATTTTTCGGTGAGCCCACTTGGGATGCGTCGATGCCTTCAAACGATTTGATTACCTGGGCATGGGCCAAGCCGCAAATCAGAAACAGCACGACTAGTGTAGATTTCATCATTCCCCGCAAATGGATAACCTCGGAAATTAGTGCGATTGTTGGATGAGCGTACTGGCTGGGACCGCACAGGGGGAGCAGGCCCACCAGTCTTGATGTAAGCTGCACGATTGTGCAACGGGTTCGCCGAGTTGTCAAGGCTTAACAGAAAGGCAGGGGGAGAAGACTGGCCTACACGACAAGGATGGCCTACCCGTAGTCATGCTGCCAGGGCCGCGAGCCCTCCCTATGGTTACGAAAGTCACCAGTGGCCGCTATTAATCGGCGCAGGGCAGGAAGACGAACTTGCGAGGTGCGAATGGCCCATTCTGAAACTCAGCTAGGCCGGCCCACTCAAACCTCGTTCGCGCACGTTGACGGGTCACTGAGCCTGCCTTATTCTGGGTTGACTCTAATCGAAGTCGGTTTGTTCTAGCCGCGGCTTCTGTTTTGATACTATAGCGGGCCGCTTCGACTGGTGTGGAACGAAAAATTGGAGCGGCGAGGGGCGGAGGAATTAGGTGAGAATCCTGGTGGTTGGCGGGGCGGGCTATATCGGTAGTCATACCGCGCGAGTTCTGCGGCGGGCCGGCTTTGAGGTTCTTATCTACGACAATCTTTCCACCGGCTTTGAGTTCCTGGCTCGCGGGTTCGAGTTGGTGGTCGGCGATGTTCATGACAGCAAGAAACTGATCGACGCGATGAAGCGAACTGATGCCGTGATGTACTTCGCCGCCAACCACTATGTCGGCGAATCCGTGATCAATCCCCGCAAATACTACCTGAACAATGTCGAGGGTGGGCTATCCGTGTTGAACACCGTTCTGGACGCGGGCAAGAAGCACTTCTTCATTTTTTCGTCCACTTGCTCGGTCTATGGCGTTCCTACCAAGACGCCGATCACCGAGGACGATCCCCGGGTTCCCTGTAATCCATACGGCGTTTCCAAGGCCTTCTTCGAACAGGCGCTGGAGTCCTATGACACAGCCTATGGGCTGCGCTATGCCAGTTTGCGCTACTTCAACGCTGCCGGAGCGGATGAGAGCGCGGAGATTGGGGAATGCCACGATCCCGAACCGCACTTGATCCCGTTGACCCTGCGGGCGGCAGCCGGCATTGGCGAGCTTCAAGTCTTTGGCACCGATTACCCGACACCCGATGGCACCTGCATTCGCGATTACACGAATGTGATGGATCTGGCGGAGGCGCACGTGATCGCTTTGCAACACCTGGTCGCGGGCAAGCCGTCGTTCACCGTGAACCTGGGCACGGGCGAAGGCTCGTCGGTGAAGGACGTGATTCGCACGGTCGAAGAGGTAACCGGGAAAAAAGTTCCAACTAAGATTGTGCCGCGGCGGCCGGGCGATCCGCCTGCCTTGGTGGCCGATCCCGCGCGGGCGCTGCAGTTGCTCAACTGGAAAACCAAAAGATCGTTGCGGGATAGCGTGTCGACGGCTTGGGCTTGGATGCAGCGGCAAATGGCGGCGACTCACGGCTGAGATTCCCGAAACGGGGCTTCATTTCCTCCGCAAAAAAAAGCTCTGTTTTCCGCAAAATCTAGAAAACAAAGGGCTGGAATTTTTCTTGCCTGCTAGATCTATGGTTCTAAAGGTAGTTACAGGCAAAATCTTGGAAACATTGGAGTTAAGGCCGTGCGCGACGGCCTGCGGTTCCGTTTTGGAACCCGGTTAGAACTGAACCGAAAGCAAAGGTTTTCGCCTGCACCGTGATCAGGCCGGACTCAGCTCTTGAAATGGCCCAAGGACCTGCGCCCACGTCAGGTTATCAAGATCGATTAATATCTTATAGATAACATATGTTTATATTATATTATCTTAAGTAAAAGGATGAAGTCAAGCAGGGGCACCGGCGTGGGCCGGTCACGGCGGGGAGAAACTGGGAACCACAAGGTAAGCAGGATAACGAAAAACCAGTTGTCAGTTCTCGGTTCTCAGTTCTCAGTTTGTTCCTCAGAGAAGAAAGCGGACGGGCTGCGGGCTCAGTGCCAAATTGGGAATCTGGCAGCCCAGGCCGCTAAAGGAATGGGTACGATGTGAACGCGGTCGATCTCCCAGGCTTCCTGTCGTGAATTTTGGCTCGATTGAAGCGTCAGCCGTGGGAGTGGCCATTTGCAGCAGTCGCGGCATCGCTGAAGCGATGCCCTGATACGAATCGACCATTTTTCAGCAGCCTGTGAGCCACGCCTTTCAAAGCCGTCGACTCCGATCGATGAACTGCTGGCTCGCGAGACTACGCGGTGACCTGCACTGGCACGGCCGATGGCTTTTGTGTCCGCTGTTTCAGGTATCGCGGCAAGGCATCTTTCCAGGTTGGCAGCGACACTCCTAGCGCCCGCACTTTCGCTTTGCTTAGCACGGAATAGGACGGGCGTTTTACCGGGCTGGCGAATTCGGTGCTTTTTACGGGCGAGAGTTTTGCCTGGATGCCGGCGCTTTCGAAGATGTGGCGGGTGAAGTCGTACCAGGAGCACTCGCCTTCGGAACTCAGGTGGTAGAGGCCGAACTTTCCGGTCAGAACCAGCTTACGAACGGCTTCTGCTAAATCCACCGTGTAGGTGGGCGTGAGCACCTGGTCATCTACCACGCGAATGGCGTCTCCCGCCAGTCCCTTCTTTAACATTGTTTCGACGAAGTTGCCGCCTTTGCCGCTGCTGCCGGCGACTCCGTAAAGGCCGCAGACTCGCAGGATGAAATAGCGATCGGTGTAGTCGGGAATCAGATATTCCCCCAAAACTTTTGACGCGCCGTAGACGTTCAGCGGGGCGGGGCGATCGGTCTCCTCGTAGGGAGTATTTTTCGCGTAGCCTCCGAACACGTAGTCGGTGCTGAAGTGCACCAGAGTTGCGCCGGCTTTCTGGCAGGCAATGGCCAGGTTCATCGCGGCGGTACCGTTCACCTGAAATGCCAGGTCCGACTTTTTCTCACACTCTTCCACGCGGTGATAGGCGGCGGTGTTGAGCACGACGTCGGGCTTGGTTTCGGCTAGAACCTCTGCTACCTGGGATTCTGAGCAGACGTCCAGTTGCGCGTGAACATAAGGGAATACGGTGTCGCCAGCGTCCTGGAAGACACGGTTCACATCCGTGCCGAGTTGCCCGTTGGCGCCGATGAGCAGCAATCTCATCGAACCACCTCGGCCAGCGAGCGCAAGCTGTTGCTGGCAGAGAGCAGCTTCAGGGTGTCGATGTTGTAGTACTGCGGGTTGTCCCAGTCTTTGAATTCGTCCATGTGCTCGATCAGGTTCTTCACAATGGCTTTGACATTGTGGTTGGGATGGAAGCTGAGAACGTTCTCCGCCTTCTCGATGCTGACTTTGTAGTTGCGGAAATCGGTTTTGTGGTTGATGGTCAGATGAACGCGGATGCCGAGTTGTTCCTCGATCGCCATCTTTACCAAATCGCCGACTTCGCCGACCGTGTAGTTTCCCGAAGCGATGTTGAAGATGCCCGAGATCTTGTGGCTGGCTTCGATGGCACGAACATAAGCATTGGTGGCGTCTTCGATACTCATGATGGGACGCCAGATGGAGGGATTGTTGACCGTGATTTCGTGGTTGCGCACGCCGTTCTTGAACATGGTGTTGACGATCAGGTCCAGGCGCATGCGTGGGCTATAGCCGGAAATGGTTCCTTTGCGGAGAGAGATGACGGAGAATTCGTCGTCCATCAGGTTCATGGCCGCTTGTTCGCCCTGCAGTTTGGAGATTCCGTAGGGGTAGAACGACGAAACTGGGCGGGTTTCGTCGAACAATTCGTTGACGGTGTAGCCGTACACCGAGCAAGAACAGGCATAAACGTAGCGCTTTACCTTGGCTTTTTTCGCGACGTACGCCAGGTAGGCCGGTGCGGCGGCATTGAAAATGAAATTCTCGCTGGGGGAGTACTCGGCCATGGGATCGTTCGACAGTCCCGCCAGGAACACTACCTGTTGGTATTGCTCGAGATCGGGCACGGCGATGTCGAAAATGTCTTTGTGAATGATTCCGGTTTCGGACGGTAGATGGTTGCCGAACCAGAAGAGGTCCAGGACATCGACCTCGTATCCGCGATCAAGCAGTTTCGGCACCAACACCGACCCGACATAGCCTGCCCCGCCTGCAATTAAAATCTTCATTCGCTGTTACCTCGTCACCATAGTTTTTTCTTCGGAATACTTGAAATGCTCGGACTCTGGCCGCGCCAGCCACTCTTTCAAAGTTTGCGCCTTGCGATCCTTGTCGGAAAGCTGAACATCGCGCATCGGCCACTGGATGCCAATCTCGGGATCGTCCCAGCGAATGCCAGACTCGCCTTTGTTGTTGTAGACGCCGGTGCATTTGTACTGAATCTCGGCGTAGTCGGAGAGCACGCAGAATCCGCGGGCAAAACCTGCGGGCGCCCAAATCTGTTTGCGGCTTTCCGCCGAAACCTCCGCGCCAAACCATTGGCCGAGCGTCGGGGACCCTTTGCGAATATCCACGGCAACCAGGAATGCCGTGCCTCGCGTCACCCGCATCAGCTTACCCATGGGAGGCTCCCACTGGAAATGTAAGCCGCGCAGTACGCCACGCACCGAGCCCGAATGGTTGTCTTGCACGAACTCGTACGGCAAGCCCATGGCTTTGAACTGGTCCGCCCGGAAAACTTCCGTGAAGAAGCCGCGCTCATCCTGAAAAACCTGCGGAGCGAGGACGCAGACCCCACCTAACTGCCTCGATTCGATTCGAAGTTCCATAGCAACCTATCTACGCAAGCTGTAGTGATAAACGATTCTCCAGGCAAAATCAACACGGACTGGGCCACGTAGAAACGGTGAAGCAATTGATTTTCCAGTTGCCAGTCGCGTCAGGGGAAAAGGACAAAAGCTGGAAACTTAAACATCAAGCCACGGGGAAAACCATGACCTAGTCATTCTGCCCTATCCCTGCATCAGAATCAAGACCAAAGCAGCATGGTGGCGACTCATCTACTCCATCCTCCAGAGGTTCTATCTGGAGTGAATAACCCGCCTCTCTCATCAAAAATCTGACACAGACGCGGTGCTGCGAGAGCATTTACGGATCGGCCAGGTTGTCATGGCACGGTGCTTGAATCGGTGAGTTAAGCTACCCTCTCTGCCGCCCTCACTCCCACCGTCGTCCGGCGCTTCGCTGATCCCATCCCCAACAGGGCGAAGCTGGTTGGAATCAATAAGAGATAGCAGCCGGCGGAGATGAGCATGGTAATGTTGATGCCCGCCGACATGCTGATGATGACGCCCAGCACTGAGGCCAGAACACCGGTCGCGCCATTGATGCCCCAGAACCAAGGGGTTGGCTCTCTGTCGACCGCTTCGACCAGCCGCATTCCCGTGGGGAAGGCAAAGCCGAGCAAAAAGCCCAGCGGGAGGATGGCTGCCAGCGAAATCCCAATACGCACCAGACGTGCCTGATCGGTCGTGGACTGGAAGACGGCGGGGAGAATCTGCTCCATTACCACCAGGTAGGCCACGAGAATAGCAGCCCACACCAGCAGCCTTGCCCGGGTGCGCAATTTGAGCCACTCCGAGGTGAGGCTGCCCAAACCGGAAGCCAGGATCAGGCTAAACAGGCAAACACCGAGGGAGTAGATGGGGTGGCCAAGATACACGCTGAAATACTGCAATAGGGCAATCTCCGCCAGCATGAAGCCCATGCCGATGAGGGAAAAATACAGGCTGCCCGCGAGCACCAGGGGTGGGGAACATTGGCGTGCCGCGCCCTTCAGAGGCACGAGGACGGCGGCGATCACGGCGATGACCGAGATGAACAGAATCATGATCAGGACGCCGGAGGCAATCAGATTGCCTGCGATGACGCCTCCCGCTAGATTGTTGTGCAAGCGCAGTCGCACCAGGGTCACAACGCTGGGCAAATCGAAGAGACGCAGTTGGTTGAAGAAGAACGGCCGCCGGTCGGTGGGCACGGTGAGATCGAGGTAGGAGCTGCCGAGCACCCGATTCAGGGAAGTGAGGTCATGACTCTCCGCGATCTGGCGCAGCAGTTCGGATTTCGGCTGTTGGTCGGGGGCCAGCAGGACGTTGAAGCCGAGGTCGCGGGTGGCGTCATTCAGCACCCGCAACTGTTCCGCGGAAAATGGGGCCTTGGACAGCACGAGGGTGGCGATGTGCCCGACGCTGGCCACGAACAGATGGGGACGGGCATCCTGAACGCCGGCGTCCAGCATAGCGGCGGTTGCTAATCCGATCATGCGTCCAGTCTCGTTGATCTCGCCGGGGTTGTACCAGCGACTTACGGTAAATATACCGTCAGGGTTGAGGGTCTTGAGGAAGGCGCGCCAGCCCTCCAGGGTGTAGAGGCCATTCTCGCTCAGGCTGAAAGCGCCCGCGCCAGTCGCGGCCCAGGTGTCAATCATGCTCATCTGCACCAGGTCAAACTTTTCTTTGCTCGCCGCGAACCAGCTGCGCGCATCGTCGACATGCAACTTCAGATTGGGCAGGGTGGTTAGATTGGAATAGTTCTTGTAAAAGGGATGGTGAGTATGCAGATTTATGAAGATGGGATTCAGCTCCACGCCGGTGAGGTCCTGCACTCCGAAGAGATGAGCGGACAAAAGGTCGCGACCGCCACCCACGCCGATCACCGCGGCCTTGTGGATTGCGGGAAGACGATAGGCGAGGTTGACCAGGTCGTACTGGAAAAAGGCAATGGAGTCGCGGGTGCCGTCGTAGTGGAACATGGCAGTACCCGCCAGACCGTCGATATTCATCGTAGCCAGCGGGACTCGCGTGTTCGGCGGCAGATTGGGAGAGGGACCCCATAAATTAGGAATATTCATCTCGGGCAGATTGGCTCGGACCCGAGAGTAGGAATTCCACTTTTCGTACGCGCCTGGCGAGGTCTCCACCTCGTCCTTGACCAGGATGGGGCGAAAACCGTAGGGTGACAGTGAATTAATCACAGCCAGCGCTGTCAAAGCCAGTACGACTGGCATCGGCCGTTGCCACCAGGACTTTGACTGCAGATACTGCTGGTCTTCAGGGCTGGCGCTGGCGGCAAAGGCGAGGGCAGACAGCCCGGAAATGGCGCCCGCAAGAATGACGGCAGTCGGACCATCGACAACGTTCAGGATACCAATCACGGCTACGCATCCGAGTGCGGCACCCAAAAGATCTACCCCGTAAACTTGTCCGGTCGGGAATGGACTGCGCGTCAACGCCAGACTCACCACAACTCCGGAGAATACATATGGCACCGCCATGGCGGCCAGCAGTAAGCTCCAGGAGATGACCGTGGTGAGGGAAAGAGCAGCGGAGGTGATCAAGCAGAACTGCACGATGACAGATGCCGGCATAGCCAGCGCACTCAGGAGCGCGAACTTGGATAGGGTGAGGGGCAGGGGAGCGGACTCGAAACGCTCGCGTTGAAGATAAACCCAGACGGCGCCAACGGTCATACCCAGCATGGCTACGCTGATCGCAAAGAAAGCCAGGTAGTACCATGCGAGAACAGACAGGATGCGGGTCTGCAAAATCTGAAATATCAAAAGGGAGAAGGTAATCAGAAAAACGCCTGAAAGAAACGGAGTCTTGCGTGATGCGTTGAAGAGTGTCATTGAGCAAACCTTTTTGTTAAGGAAGTCGGAGTCTGCGGTTCGGAAGAGGCTTAACGGGTTCCCCTTCTAGTACTGCATGGCCCATCCTGGCTGGTCGATTCCCTTTGCGATCACGAACGGCAAACAGTGTACACTGCCTGCGGGGGCTTGCCAAACGCAGACTTCGCTCAGGTAACGGCCTTGGGTTTCGCTGCCTCCCAGCAGGGAATTCAAAGCGTTTTACCCGGAGACTTTCTCCTCTTGTCAGATTCGCGGGCTTGCTCTATCATCGAGCGCACTAGAGACGTGAGACGCAGCACGTCCATGCGCGACGCCCGCTCGACGATGAAGAGGCCAGCACATTAGGGCGGCCCATTAAACCTGATCGGCCTAGGTCCTGCAATAGCAGATTTGCCATACTCTCTATGTTTCGTTCGTTTATCCACAGGGCGACCGAACCCATTCATGGTCGATTGCGAGCCCAACGCTCAGACCTGGCGGTTCAGATTATGCAGCCTGTACCTTCCATGTCCCTGCTGGACATTGGGGGTGCAGCCGGGTACGCCGGCGAGTATGACAAACTGCGGTCGTTGTTCCGCCGGGTGCTGGTTGTCAATCTTGACGCCCGGAATGAAAAAGCACTTCTACCCAATGTGGAGTTCGAAGTTGCCGATGGATGCGCCTTGCCCTATCCGGACGAAAGTTTCGACTGGGTTTTCTCGAACGCGGTCATTGAACACGTGGGCGACCGCCAGAAACAAGAGCGGTTCGCGCGGGAAATGCAGCGGGTGGCCAGGATCGGATACTTTCTGGCCACCCCCAATAAACATTTCTTCCTCGACCCGCACACCTATTTCCCTTTTTATCATCTCCTCCCGGAAAGTTTGCAGCGGGTCGCCATTCGCTTTTCGTTTGGACACATGCGTAACTGGGAATACTTGCGCATCGTCTCGGCTGCAGAATTACGGCAGATGTTTCCGGAAGGGGAGGTGAAGTCGACCGGCCCCCTGGGCACCAACTTAGTCGCGTACGGCTGGAAGCAGGGCACACCAGTGAAGCAGTTTATGTGCCGGCAGAGTACGGAAGCATGAACCCATCTCGATCGCGATCGTCAATCCAGGCCGGAAACGGCCAGCGTTCGCCTGGACACCAGCTTCGACAAGACGGTACTGGCTTGCGCGAACGCAGCCAGCGCGGCTGGGGCGATGACTTGGAGTCGCTAAGCTTCAGCATCGTCCTGCCGGCCTACAACGAGGCGGCGCGAATCAAAGCGTCCCTGGATCAGGTCATGCGCTACGCCGGCCAGCACTGCGGGACGATAGAGGTCATCGTGGTGAACGACGGATCCAGCGACGCCACGGCCGACATCGTCCGCCAGTACGCGGTGCAACATCCTTCGCTGCGCCTGATTGAGAATCCCGGCAACCGGGGCAAAGGATTCAGCGTGCGCAACGGGATGTTGCATGCGCATGGCGATGTCTTATTGTTCAGCGATGCCGACCTGTCGTCGCCCATTCAGGAAGCGGACAAATTGTTCGCGGCCGTGGAAGCCGGGGCTGATGTGGCCATTGGCTCGCGCTGGGTGCGGAAGGAATTGCAGGTCATACCGCAACCCATTCACCGCCAGCTTCTGGGGCGCATGTTCAATCTGGCTTTGCGGATGGTGTTAGGCCTGAACTTCAAAGACACCCAGTGCGGATTCAAGGCTTTTCGCCGCTCTGCCGCAGAGTTGGTGTTCACGCAGCAGAAGATTGAACGTTGGGGATTCGACCCCGAATTGCTTTATCTGGCAAAAAGGGCCGGTCTGCGGATCGAGGAAGTTCCGGTCGGGTGGGCGCACTCGGAAGGGACCCGCATCAATCCGCTGCGCGACGGCCTGCGCATGTTTGCTGAACTTTTCCAAATTCGGTGGAATGCGATCAGTGGCAGGTACAGCCAATCGCGCGCGATTTCCCAGTCACTGTAGCTTATAGTTAACTACACTGCAGGGGCCTGTGGTCGTTATTCTCCGGAAATCGAACCGCTCTCGCCGCATGCGTCGCGCCCAGCCGATTGGCCGCAAGCCCCCATCAACTCTAATAGGGTAGGTCCATACTGGTGCCTCAGAGCCCACGCGCTAAAACTGACAAAGTACGCATCAACCAGGGCACCAGGCTTGGTCTTCGGGGCGATGGGACGCGCCCCAAACATGAAAAGGAGAGAGCAAACAATCGCCAACGAGTAAATGCCGGCTTGCAGTCTTTGTCTTCCTAGTTTGACCAACAAAAAGCCCACGGCAATAAGTCCCGGAGCTACGCAGTAAGAGAAATAGGTCGCGTCGGAGACGAAGTAGCCCAGGAAGAAAATAATGCCAGGCGCCATCCAAACGGTGACACTCCGCACCCATCCATCTCGCCACAACCACAGAATGGCTATCACAACCAAGGGGGTCAGGATCCCCCATGCGAGGGTCATCCCAGTGCATCCGCGCAGGAAGTTCACGAGGGAATAGAACGATGGATGGCCCGTCAGAACACCTTTAGCCACCCTTGCCGCCTGACCTCTGGAACTGGTGATGGGCGCCAGAATCGTTCCTCCGAAGCGCTGGGCAGTGGGTATCCACCACAGAAGGAAGCCTGCCGCTGCGAACAGCGAACCTTTCAGGCGAGTTGACCAGGTTACCTCGATGGCCTCGTACAACATCCAGGGGAAAACAAAGAAGCCATCGGATGGACGAAAGCCGGTCATCAATGCCCACACAAAACAGCCCAATACAAAGTTCTTCTTCCCCTTCAGCAGGAACAAGAGCAGCGGAGCAAACAATGTCATGGATGCGTAGGTGCACTGGACGTCGGATGCAAACCACGTTAGCGGCGAACACGCGTAGACGAGAGAAAGCAGCAAAGCCGGTTGACTATCAAACAACCGGCGGCACAAAGCGTAGAAGACAAGCACACCACTGACACCGAAAGAAATATTAATCACGTCGAGGGCATGCGTAATGCTCAGGGGCAGCAATCTGGAGGCGATGAAGCCGGTCAGGTTGAACAGGAAATATCCCGGTGGCTGGATTATGAGGGAGCCGTCGGCAATGGCATTCACATGGCGGAACGAATCCGCAAAGTAGGGCAGGGATACGCTTGAGCACCGAAGTGCCAATGCGAATACTGCCAGCACCACAACATGGAGCAGGGGAGCCGAGATTGTGGGACGTCCGACGTTCAATTCAGCGGCCCTCTTTTAGGGCCTGCAGTATGCCTTCGTACGCCGGTTTAGGTTCAAGATTGTCGTCAAAGATAGTTGGCCTTTTCTCCGAGGCCGGACTCTCGGCACCATTGTCTGCTCGCCTCAGGTGATCGCCGGTGCCCCACAGCGTAAACGCGGTGCAATTGGAGTCCTGCAGGCAAGCATGCAAAATGTTATAGAAGATTTCCTTTTGTTTCTGCAGCATCTCGGGCCCGGAGCCAGGGGGGAGCATGACGTCCATTTCGGTCACGTGGACCTGCACGCCGACGTTACGGGCCTCCGCGAGAAACCATTTAAATTCATCTACATAGGTTGGCCTCAAGTTCTCCGGGCGGAGGTGCATCTGAGTTCCGGCAACGTCAATTGGCCCTCCCTCAGACTTCACTTTACGGATAAGGTCGAAAAACTCCTTCGCTCTTGGCTTGTCAATACCATCATGTCCAAAGTTGTCGTTAAGCACGAGCTGCGCTTTCGAGTTTGCCTCACGGGCATAGCGGAAGGCCTTGACAATGTAATCCGGATCGCCCAAAACGTTGGACCAACAGCCGTTGTGGCCGGGCACGAGGGGCTCGTTCACAACTTCCCAGCCGTAATATGAGTCTCCGCCACGGCTCACGACCGCGTGAATATGTTCCTTGAGAAAATTGTCCATCTTTTCTTTGGACCAGGTCTTGCACGTGTTAAAGAACCACTGCGGCCCGATGAAAGGTCGATAGACCAGGGTCACCCCGAACAGCTTCATATCGTGTTGCCGGGCGAATTCGACCTGGTGATCGATGATGTGGAAATCATAGTTTCCCGGTGTAGGTTGGATTTGTCCCAGCAACACCATGGAGGTACCCGAGTTAAAATGCGTAGTCAGAATCTGTACATACTTGGGATTACCCATGAAGAGGCCCTGCAGCGTAGTACCAAACCAGAAGTGCATCTTATCGGCGTAGGACCGAAGGGGCTCAACGCGGGGTGCAGATGCTTCCACTTGCATGTTCCCGGCAAACCAGAATAGGGCGCAACTCATACCCATAAGCGCCGTGAAGGCACACAACGCCCGCTGGCGTATTAGGGCCCGCAAGCAGACTCGCATACGACCTCCTCGTCTCAAAACTTGCCGCCGATTATAGCACTTTCGATTTTCGGCAGAACTCGTGAGCCTTGAGGTGGGGCGTGACTGGAGGGGACCGCCGAATTGTACCTCGCGGCTACACTTTTCCCCGGCCCGCACGTCAGAAGTGATTCGTATTACTTGGATCGCTCAACTCTCTTCCCCGATCCGAAGGCATCCCGGATTAAGCCCGGCGCGCTGAACCAAAGGACGTGCACCTTTGCGGCCCTGGAGGCGCCGCCCGCGCCTTCCCGTTCTAGGACTTCCGTTAGGTTGCCGGTGCGAAGACCCCAGCTTAGTCTCCAAGCTGAAACGCTGCTTTGCTGAAGTCCAGGAGCAGTCGTTTTTCGAGCACCAATATGCACTTATTTTTCAAAGGAGTGAGTGTCAATGAGCCTTCCCCGAAAATTAATCTCAGCTATTCTCTTTTTCTTCATGAGTTTGCCTGTAGCTTTCGCAACCGGCGCGGGAAAGTCTAACCTTTCCTGCCAGGGAACAATCATTTCCGCTACCGACGACATCGTCAGCATCATCAACAGCGGGAAGAAAGGGCAGACCTTTTGCATCGAGGGCGAGCACCGCATCACCTCCACCATTCAACTTCGCTCCGGACAGACGCTCATCGGCACTACCCCCGACTCCCGCATCAGCGGCGCCGTGGTGTTGAGCCCCTGGCATCCTACTTACACCCAAGGCGTCTACTACTATAACGGTGCCTACGCCAACACCCAACCCCACCAGCAGAATCAGTACAACAAATTCGGTGGGAACGTTTGTTACTCGGTTACAACCTACCTCGACGACCTGTTCTTTCGGACGGGTGCTAATAATGACCAACGCATCATGCGGGTGTTGAGTGAAACCGAGGTCGACCCGACCCAGGCCATTACCACTCAGGGGCAGGCCGTGACTGCCGGGGAAGCAGGGCGCTTCTTCTTCGATTACGCCCACCAGCGCATCTATGTGAGTTTGCCCAACAACCAAGACCCCAACCTGGCGACTGTGGATCTGGCCATCAGCCTCAACAATCCGCAGGGCGATGCTCTGCTTTCCGGCCCCGCACAAAGCAACGTGACCCTGCAAAACCTATTCATTGAAAAGGGCATGAATTATGGGATTTACGCGGGGCAGGGATGGACCCTCAAAGACACCACGGTTCGCTTCATTCACGACACCGGCGTCTTCAACATGATGGGCGCGGCAAGTCTGCCCGCCACCATTGACGATTCCCTGTTCACCAATAACGGTCGTCTGGCCATGCATTCCGCCCTCTCCACCAATCTGACGATCACCAACAGCGAAATGTCCTGGAACAACATTGCCAACTTCCGAGTCACCGACGGTGCACCCGGGAGCGGCGCGTGCAACGGCTACAAGGATGCCGGCGCGTTTCACATCTATGCCGACATTGGAACTCCCTCCCAGCCCGCCGTCACCATTAACAATTTACGGAGTCACCACAACATCGGCGACGGATTATGGTCCGACGCCGGAACCCAATATATCCAGATCACCAATTCCACCCTGAGTAACAACGAACGTTTCGGCTACCTGCACGAGATTAGCTGCCAAGTGTTGTTCAGCGGCAACACCGTCTACGGCAATGGCTACCCCCTGAAGAATTCCGCTATCACCGGGGGAGGCGGGGGCGTGGACGTGAGCGATTCCAATTACGGCACCTTCACCTCTAACCTGATCTACGGGAACGATGCCGGAATCGCCGTTCATCTCTCGCTCCAGCAACAACACTCCCACATGCTGTCCAACGCCTGCCTGGGTGCCAGCGATGACAATGACACCAGCAACTCTGTCAAAGGCAACCAGGTCTTGAGCAACGCCATTTTTAGCTGTTCGGCAGAGGGCTCGATCGGGAAGGTCTGGGCGCCTGGCGGGACGCTGAACTCCCGTGGGAATCAGTATCAGTCGAACCAGTATCACCTCGCTGATTCGACTTCCAACTGGTTTGTCGACGGCGCCGACACAGATCATCACTCCTCCCAAGCCTGGAGCACGTGGCAGCAGGGAAACCATGACACGGAGGGGGCACTAACCGTCGGATGTTCGCGCGCGGCCGCCGGGAAAGAACAAGTAAGCTATAGCTTTTCTGGCGATGGAGGGCCCAACCGCCCCTACGCCGGTCTGATCTCGGACAAGTCGGGGAACCTGTATGGAACCACGGAACTGGGAGGCACTCAGAACAGGGGAACAGTTTTCGAACTCGAGCCGGGTTCTTCCGGCTGGAACGAGGTTGTGCTGTACAGCTTTGCTGGCGGCCAAGACGGCAGCCGGCCGGCCGCCAATGTGATTTTTGACGGCGCCGGAAACCTCTACGGTACGACCACTGCCGGAGGAGGCGGAAGCTGCCCTGGAGGCTGCGGTACGGTGTTCGAGTTGACTCCGTCTTCCAGCGGCTGGAGCGAAAGCGTGATTTACAGCTTTGGCGGCGGCAGCGACGGACGTCAACCTTATAGCGGCCTGGTTCTCAGCAAGGCAGGCGCGCTCTATGGCACCACTTCACTGGGCGGAGCGCTGGGCGCCACCTGCCCGTCGGGGTGCGGAACTGTGTTCGCACTCACGCCGGGGTCCGGAGGGTGGAAACAGAGTGTGCTCTACGCGTTTACCGGCGGCAACGACGGAGCCGCGCCTTACGCAGATCTTGCATTGGATAAGTCTGGCAGTCTGTATGGCACCACCATGGAGGGTGGGGCCTCAGGAGACGGCACTGTTTTCCGGCTCGCGTCTGCTGCGGGTCAATGGAAGGAAACCCTTCTCCACACCTTCAGTGGGGCGGACGGGGCAGTTCCTTGCGGCGGGCTGGTGCTCGATGCGGCCAACAACATTTACGGAACAACATTCCAGGGTGGCGCTGCGAACCATGGGGTTGTATTCGAACTCACGCCCGGCCGCGGGGACACCTGGAAAGTAAGAGTGCTGCACAGCTTTTGGAATGCGGCGGCAAACCCTGCCGCTGGGTTGGTGATGGACGCTTCCGGGAACCTGTTTGGCACCGCCATGCTAGGGGGCAATTCGAACTCTTGCGCCGGCGGATGCGGGAGCGTCTTCAGGCTGAAGCCAAGTGCGGGCAGCACGTGGAAGTATGGTGTCCTGTATGCCTTCGGCCAGGGTCAGGATGGTTTCCGCCCAAGTGCACCGCTGCTGGTGACTGGGGCGGGCACTCTATTTGGGACAACTCAGGCCGGTGGCGCGCAGGGTCAGGGTGTGGTTTTTGAGATAACCCCTTAACCTGACTGCGGGCCGCTTTGCCGGGGCCGTCTGGCGCCAACGCGATGGGCGTTGGCTGGCGATGGCGGCAAAACACGAGCTGATTGCCAAAGCCCTCCGCTTTGTCGTTGCAGCGCACGCAACGAGGAGCGGAGGTTTTCACCAGCGCGGCAGACCCAAAGTTGGTCCGTCTGCCGCTCGTGGCAAGCTCTCTACCGCCGACGAAGCCCTAGCAGCGTGGTGCGCACGGACCAGGTAGGGTCGTCGCCAGTACCCTCGCCCTTTTCCCGCAATGGGAAGTTTACTGTTTAGTACCGGGCCCCCCCTCCCCCTTTGTCTGCAAAATCTAGAAAACAAAGGATCAATTTTGCGACTATGTGCTAGATCTTTGAGTTTACAGGAGTTACACGCAAAATCTAGATAACATGGGAGTTAGGGGCGGTCGCGATTCCGTTTTGGGACTGGAGCTTGGGCTGGGTGGGGTCGGAATTGCTGCGAGCGCAAACCATTCTTGCGCCCCGCTGGGGCTTTTCGGTTTGCCGACTTTTTCCCATGGCTTACGCCATGGGCTGCACTCTTACGCCGCGCCGCGGCTTCAGGCCACAAGGGAGTCAGGCTCTCGGGAGCGCGATTGAGAGGCCACGCCATCGACTGGGTCGGATTGTCAAAGATCTGCGATTATCTTGCAGGCAAGTGCCTTAGCTAACATTATCTGATATGAAGCATGCGGTCAACCAGGAAACGGGTTCGCCGATGAGATCGGTGGTGGTCGGGAGTCTCGCACCCGCAAATCTAATTTATCCGAGGTAGAAAGGATGGGGCACCCTCCAAAGAAAAAATGTGACCGCTGACCTCGTCGTTCCCACCTTTACAAAAAGCGTAAAGGTGGGCCAGCCCCGTTGCTTTGCGTTGTAATTCGCTCCTACGCGGATGCCGTCGTAGAAGCCCACAATTCTCACGTCTTGAATTGAGTTATTGGACGCGTCCAGCAGAACGGCGGCATTGGCATCGTTGGTCTCTGAGTTGCAGTTTAAGCCGTGAATGCCATGGGTGCCGCTGACGCTGTAGATGCTGGCGCAGACCGTCGACGCGAGGCCGGAGGAGCCCCCGGTATCGAAGGTGATGTTGGAATACGGGCCGGAGTTGTTGGCGTTGCTCGAACCGCTAGCCGTGATCTGGAGCCCGGTGCCCAGAATCTGGTACAGGCTCACGTGGTTCACGTAGCTGCCGTCTTGGGAAAACGCGTTGGCAATGCCGTTGACAGCAGATTGTCCCTGCCCGTCCAGGGTGAGATTCTCGACCGAGATGCCGGTGCAGATCGGGACACCGTTTACCGGAGGGCAAGAGGGCGAGCCAAACTGGATCATGCTGCCCGAGAAACCGCTCGCCGCCTGGATGGTGGTCCCGGTTGTGGAGCCACCGGAAGTGCCGTCGCCTTCGCCGATCAGGTGCGTGTTGGCGGGCAAGATCCACGGGCTGGAATTAGGAATAATGATCGGGGTGGGCGTGGCGCCACCCGTGGCTGGCAGCAGGATGGTCGAGGGCAGGCTGACCGTGTTGACGCCTTCGGTCCACGGGCTGCCGTGGGTACAGGTCAGGTTGGTGGCACCGCGGACACCCCGTGCGTCAATCACAGCGCCGGTGGAGGGATACGGGGGAAACCCAGTGAACCCCGTGAGAAGGCGGTAGATTGCATCGCAAAGGTCGCGACCTAACGTGGTGCTATTTGGGGGAAGAAACATACTAGCGTCAATAAAGGACGACGATCCCACCACGCCAGGACTACCGTTGTTGCAAGTTGCGTTGTAGACTCCGCTCTGGCCAAGCGTCCCGGAGCATATGTTTTGTGCGTTGAGCCGCAATGGCGAAGCTAACAGCCAGCATGCAAGAACGGCTACGATTGCGTGGAGCGTCCACCTGGATTTCAATCCCGTTGCGATTCTCATATATTATCCTTTGCGTTGATGACCTCAGGTTATTTGCGAGTTGTCAGTCCCGCCTTCTTTGTTGCGGCCAGGCCTTGAACACAGTGCCGCAGCCGCCTTGGCACGACTGCCCTGCGCCACCGTACAGAGTTGTGCCGTACAGCACGCCCCCCGCCCCGAAGGTCAGTTCAAGCGGATTGCGACCGTCTGGAGAGCCCTTAAACTTGTAGAGCACGTCCAGCGTCCAGCTGCTCCCTTTTAGTTTTGGCGGCTTCAGCCGCACGATCGGTCCGCTCGAACAGTAGAGGTTGCCGAGCGAGTCAAAGACCAGTCCCTGTGGATCTCCCCCGTCGGTGCCCGCTTGAAAACTGTAGAGCACGGCCTCAACCCATCGGCCACTCTGCTTCGCCCGAGCTAGCCGGAAGATCACACCTGACCCCTGACTTCCCCCCCCTCCCGCTGCGCCATAAAGCAACCCCTTGGCATCGAAGATCAGCCCGCCGTTGGGGCCAGCTCCATCGTTGCCGTCAGTGAAACGGTGCAGTATTTTCTCTGTCCACATGCCGCCTGTCTTTGCGGGCAGCACCAGCTTGAAAGCTGTGCCGCATCCAGGCCCCTGGCAACCTGTGCTCCCGCCCCAGACTGTCGTGCCGTAGACCGCGCCCTTTCTATCGAGCACCAAACCGCCGTTGGGATTGGCTCCGTCTGTGCCTCCGGCGAAGCTGTGCAGCACCTTCTCCGTCCACGCGCCGCCCTTGGTCTTAGGCGGACTCAGCTCGAACACCGTTCCGCAATACTGATAGTACGGATTGCAGGTCGTGCCCTTACCGCCGCCAAAGTAGGTCGCCCCGTACAGATTGCCTGCGCCGTCGAACACCAGATCGCCCCAGGGAAAATAGCCCTGCTTGGAAGTGGGGAAGCTATACAGCACGGTCTCAGTCCATGGGCCACCCTTCTGGGCCGGGGGCGACAATTCGTACACCGTGCCACACCCCACCGAGGTCCCCAGCAGCACGCAATTTCCCGTGCCGCCGTAGGCGGTCGTGCCATAAAGATTGCCTGCGGCATCGATCACCAAGCCACCTTCGGGAGTTGCTCCGTCGCCCTTGCTGTTGCCTTTGAAGACGTAAAGGACAGTCTCGGTCCAAGCGCCGCCCTGCTTTACGGGCGGGACGAGCTGATAGACCCCGCCCCCGTCCGAGGTGACGCCGTAGAGATTGCCTTGCTTGTCGAACACTACCCCGCCTGCGGGTACCGACCCGTTATCTGGGCCGCCTTGGAAGCTGTAGAGCACTTTCTCCTTCCACTCGGCCAAGGCGGCCGAAGCGAACAGAACAAGCGTGAACAACAGCAGGAAGCGAGATGCCAAGGGGAAAAGCTCTTTGTGAGTCATCACCACCGTCTCCAAAGCCGGGATTCCAGCGTGCCGGAAGCAGGAACAGCGCGGGTTCCGGCGATCGTACCTCCGTTTTCGGTTGGCGTCCACATAGAAGATTCTCCTGCTAGTGACTGCTTCCGGCTGGGGATTCATAACCCGCCTGCGGGAGCAAGCCAAAGGCTATTTGATAACTGCCCACGAACTGCTGCCCCCCACACAACCATAGATGGTATTGGTCCCCGAACCTCCTGAGGTTCTGGAGTACAGAGAGCCGACCGCGCAACTGGAGTTAGAAGGCGCGCCAGCTCCGACTTGCCACTGCGGTGCCGCCAGACTGGTGGTAAACCGAGAATACCCGATAGGGTTGGAGTTTCCGTTAACTGGTTCGCCGACGATATACATACCCACGTGTGCATCTGGGATAGTCGTGCCGGTGAGGTCATCCAGAATGCTGTTAGTCGCGTTCGATTTCGTAACTCCAAGAATGGTCAGGTCGCTAACGTTTGCACTCGTTGGGGGGCTGGCCCATGCTTTCACCAAACACAAAAGCGGGTGCCCTGCCCTGCTCGCGTTCTTTGCGAGAGGGCGGGGCTGTGATATCTCTTCGGTCCCCGGGGCATGGGGACGAGATTACTTCCTTGTGCGAACTTCCGCTGTGACGGACGAACACCCTTTAGGGCTCAAAATCCACCAGCCTTACGTTACGGAAAGGCCTCTAAAAGCCCCGCCCTCTCGCAAAGAACGCGAGAAGGACGGGGCACCCGCCTTTTGTGTAATGGAAGGTGCGGGGCATCCCGGCGGAGGCAATAGAGACTTCCTCCTTCTATGCTTTCGGTCCCTTGCAGCTTTTTGCTCAACCCCCTATACTTCGTGTTTTAGGCTGTTTTCGGCCCGGCTGTAGGAGGGGCCGTCCCCTGCGGAGTAGAAGTTACCGTCCCAAAAACCCAGGCGAGCGTTCCGTTTGGCAACCGTCGCCCTACCCCCGGGTCACGCATGTGACTCAGAGGGCGAAGCTGTAGGTGTGGACTTGTAACTTGGATGATCAAGCTTCCTCCCTCGTATGCTACGCAACCTAGAGTGGCAGCTCAGTTGCTGGGAAGCAGTTGACCCTAGCCTGCTACATAAGACCCAACCGCACTACACTAGGCGTAACCCGATGAAACTAGGCACGATGAGCGAGCGCGGTAGAGGTACCGGGAGGAACTTTTGAGTAGAAATTTTGAACTCTTTCGCCAGCTGGGCCGAGTGCAGGAGATTCTGCAGGAGCCGGAGAAGCCATCGCCTGCGCTGGTGGAAGAACAGTTGGTCGAGTCTCTCCTTCCTACCACAACTTTTGCCGCCCAGGGCAACGTGCGGGAGGAGGTTATCAAGCTTGTACGCAATCTGTTTTTCGTGCCGGGGGCTGAGGCTCCCCGCCATGTGGTTTTTGCTGGGACCGAATCCGGCACTGGCTGCAGCTGGATTTGTGCTCACACCGCAGAAGTCCTGGCCGCGCAGGTTCGCGGATCGGTATGCCTGGTGGACTGCAACCTGCGCGCCCCAAGCCTGCACGAGCGATTCAATGCGCCCAACCATCACGGACTCAGCGACGCCCTGGCCAGTTCTGATTCGATAGAGCCTTACTTGCATCGGCTGTCGCCTTCGAACCTGTATCTTCTGAGCTCGGGCTCGGTGCAGGAAGGGGTTGAGGCTTTGCTGGCATCGGACAAGATGCGTTCCCGCGTCACCGAACTGTATGCGCAATTTGATTATGTGCTATTCGACGTGGCATCGCTGAAGACTTGCAACGATGGGGTCGTGCTGGGACGTTCGGCGGATGGCATCGTTCTGGTCCTGCGAGCCAACTCGTCGCGGCGCGAAACCGCCCTGAAGGCGGTGCAGGAACTGAAGGCCACCAAAGTCGAAGTGCTCGGAGCGGTTCTGAACCAGCGAACCTTCCCGATTCCCGATGCCATCTACAAGTACCTTTGAGTAGCGAACCGGGGCGCAGATTGACGGGTTGCGGCAAGGCCGGTAAACGTCGTTTCCTTGGGTGCATTCAAAAAGGGAGTGCCAAATAAATTGAGCGATCGTTCGAGGCAGGACAAGCAAACGACGGTACGAAACACGAACGCGCAAACCGGCGAAGTCCCGAAAGGACGATTCCGTTATGTTTTGTCCAAAACTATACTGCGCGTGCCACTGGCATGGGTGCGGCATACCGGGCTGCGACCGGCTGACGTGTTTCTTGGTTCGTATCCGCGGTGTGGACGTACCTGGGCGCGCTTTGTTCTTCATGAGATCCTGACCGGCCGCGAATCCAGTTTCGAAGCGGTGAATAGCACCCTGCAAGGGGTTTACGGTTTATCCCATGGAATTCCGGTTTTGCCGGGTGGCGGGCGCGTACTCAATACCCATGAGGCGTATCGCAAGGAATATCGGCGGGCTGTGTGTCTGGTTCGCGATGCGCGCGACGTGGTGCTCTCGGAATACTCCTACCTGACGTCGCTGGGCTATTATCGTGGGACTTTCGACGAGTTCATCGCCGGGTTTGTTGGGAAAGGCAGGCGGGTCAATAGCTACGGGCCTTGGCCCGATCACGTGACTTCGTGGCTGGATTCTCCGATCGCGGGTACGGCAAATTTTCTGCTGGTGAAATACGAGGATCTCCGCCGCGATCCGGAAGAGTGGTTTGAGCGCATCAGCCAGTTTCTGGGTGTGCAGCTCTCCCGGGAGAAGATTCATCAGGCTGTGGCCAACAACTCGCTGAAGCAGATGCGGGAGAAAGAGCTGAGCCAGCCGGTGTTGCCGATGAACAATTTTGTGCGCACCGGATCGGTTCAAGGCTGGCGCGGAAAGTTGACCGAGCCTCAAATAGAATTGATCGAGAAGTACGCGGGCAGTGTGCTGGTCCGGTTAGGGTACCCGCTCTATGCAGGGTCCGCGGAGTTGGTGGCTGCTCCCATGTCCAGTGCAGTCCGGTAAAGTAGAGAAGCTGCGCATCCGATGAACGTTTTCGCCAAAAACCAGAATTTGTGGCAAGGTTCCGCGGCCGTGCGCTCGGGCACCTTCCTGGCCGGGTTTGCTGTGCTCGGCTGGTTTCTGAGCATGGCCTTCTTCCAGCTGTTTGCGCGCTTCGGGGTTGCGGGGACGACGGCGCTGGTGGTGGCCGTGCCTTTGGCGTTCATCATTGGCATAGGATCGCTGCCTGATCTTTTTAGTGGCATAGGTTCCCTAGCCCGGAGGTTCGGGTGGCGGGAGTGGCTATGGGCGTTGCTGTTCATCAGCGCCATGACTTTTGAAGTGAGCAACGTTCACGAGACCCTGAATGCGCCGATGGCCGGGAACAAGTGGGTGCTTTTGCGGCTGGGGACCGAGTTCATGGTGTTTCTGCTTATGGGTTGGCGGGTGGTTTCGGGCAGGAGTTCGCTGAAGTACTTATATAGCGGACTTTGCGGATTCATGGCGCTGTATTGCCTGATCTCGCTGCTGTCGACGGCTTGGTCGATCGTCCCATTTTTCACTTTTTTCAAATCCGCGGAGTATTCCCTCGACGTGATCGCGGCCGCTCTTATCTTCGACTCCACCCGAACTTCCGAAGACTATGTGAAGGTGCTGAACTGGACTTATGTTGTGTACGCGATGGAAACCGGCTCGGCGTGGGTTCAGGCGGTGGTTTCTCCGGCTACGGCGTGGGATGACATGGGGAGGTTGTCGGGCACGTTTCCCATGGTCGGCGCCAATGGGATTGGAACGACCGGAGCTATTCTTACGCTGGTGGGCATTAGCCGCTTACTCTGGCGTGACTCCCGAGGAACGAGCCGGGCGTGGTACTGGGCGGTGGTGTGTTTCGGAGTCGCTTCCATGGTCGTCTCCCACACTCGTCACGCGATTTTTGGATTTATTCTCGGACTGGCGGTCATCCTGATTCTGACGAAGAGGAAATGGATTCTCTTTGCCCTGGCGTCGCTTGCGACTTCTCTGCTTGCGCTTACTTCGGCGGGCGGCGTGGTGGCTACGTATTTGCGGCGCGGCCAGGATAATGACGCACTCGGCGGATTGAGCGGCAGAACCGATTTTTGGTCATACGCCTGGGAGCAGCTTAGCCACCACCCCTTAACTGGACTTGGGGCTTACGCCGGCGGCAGGTTTGGGGTGTTGGAAAAAATCGGCCGAATCGATACTGGGTCGTTACACAGCGATTGGGTGGAAATCCTCGTGGGTACCAGCTTCTGGGGGTTCTTCGCCATGTTGGCAGCAGTGATTGGGACCGGCTGGTTTTTACTCCGGGGCAGATTCTCGTTGCGGTTGAGCGCCCTGGAACGGGACCTCACGGTGGAGTGTATCGCAATTATGTCGATGTTGACGCTGCATTCGATTTTCAACGACGAATTGGCCTGGCATCCTCCGCTGATGTTCTTATCCCTGCTCGGCTTTGCTGAGCTGCTACGGCGCAAGCTCAGAACTCTCGACGCCAGCTTCCCGGCGCGAGCCGGAACTTTCTCCTCGCAACGATCCGCTCTGCAAGAACTGGGCTAACAACTCCGGCTGAATTATTTCAGCCTCAACTCTCGCCCCGATAGGATATCCGCAAGCATTAAGATAGACACTTCTGGCAGACCACGATAGTGGTGTGTCGATGCGTGAAGGTGGAGGTAAACCAGTGCCCAATGAAACTCTTGTCCGTCCATCCGACAACCAGTTAAAAGATACTTTCAAGCGCGAGCATCAACGCACTCATGGAGTGATGGTGCTGGCGCGGAGGTACACTCCGTTTTGGACGCGTCGCGCCTTGCGTGTGCCTTATCTGGTTGCGCTTGATAGTTTGGACGCGATTCTGGGTAGACGCGATCCGTTGGTTCCGCCGCGCTATTTGAACTACGCGGGCTTTGCCGGCTACCGGGCTACCGGGCTGGAGTTTCTGGGATACTTCAAGGGACTGTGCGGTTTGCAGCCGAACCACCGGGTGTTGGATATCGGTTGCGGCATTGGCCGCATGGCGGTCGGACTCACGGGCTACCTTTCGAAGGCTGGCTCCTACGAGGGCTTGGACATTGTTCCCAGTGGCATTCGCTGGTGCCAGAAAAACATTACGCCGCGGTATCCGCAATTCCACTTTCAGGTTGCCGACATTTACAACAAGCAATACAATCCCGGCGGGAAGTACCAGCCTGCCCAGTACCGCTTTCCTTTTCCGGGTGAGGAGTTCGATTTCATTTACCTGGCGTCGGTTTTCACCCATCTGCTTCCGCTTGACCTCGAGCACTACATGGCCGAGGTGTCGCGCATGTTAAAGCCTGGGGGGAAATGCCTCGCCACTTACTTCCTTTTGGACCCCATCGCCCGGCAGGAAATGGAGTCGGGCAGGAGCGCCATCAACTTTGAGTTTGCCATGGATGGATTTTGGACCAACGATCCCGTGACGCCGGAGACGGGCGTCGCCTACGATGCCAATGTTATCGAGCCTCTGCTGCAGCGGCAATCGCTGCATCATGAGGCAACCCACTATGGCATGTGGAGCGGGAGGAGTGACACTAAGCTTGCTTACCAGGATATCGTGATTGCCGCCAAACCAGCGCGGTAGGTGCCAGGCCTGCGACATTTCGCCTCCAGCGATTCAAAAAACCTCAACGACATCCCTCGCTACTGGTCGTAATTTCCTGTCGTCCAGTACACCGCCCGCGATGTTATCCTTCCGGGTGCCTTCTCGGTGCCAAGCCCTCCGCCACGACCCCATGAGTGCCCGATCTCGTCCGCTCAAGTTACTCCCATACCTGGCGTCCGCTGTTTGCTGCTTTCTGTTTGTGGCTTCAGCGTTCGCGAACAACCCCATTCCTACCGTTGTCGGTCCGCCGGTTCCGCAGGCAGTCGTTCCCGGCAGTGGTGGATTCACCCTCACAGTCTATGGTGCAAACTTTGTCTCGGGTGCGGTGGTCAATTGGAATCGCAGTCCGCGCTCGACCACGTTCATCTCAGCTAGAGAATTGAAGGCGCAGATTCTCGCTTCGGACATTGCTGAGCCGACTGCGGGCTATATTACGGTGACCAATCCACCGCCGGGTGGAGGGGTTTCGAGTTCGAGCTATGGCCTCGTAGAGGTGCATACGCCGACGGCCACGATTGTTGCCGACAAACCCCACGTGTACTTCAGGGGCGGGGGACCATGGGTGGTGCTTACGACTGACTTCAACAATGACGGCATTCCCGATTTCATTGGGGAACGAAACGGCCACATTCTTACCATGCTGGGCAACGGGGACGGCACGTTCCGATTTGGTGCGGTCGCTCCCGGCCAATACTATTCGCCGGGTGCCATCGCCTATGGCGACTTCAACAGTGACGGCAACGAGGACCTAGTTTTTGGCGCAAATTGGAACGGGCCGCCATTCAAACTCCAAGTGGACCTGGGGGACGGCAATGGCGCGTTTCGGTTTGGCTCGCGTTCTCGTCAATTCAACGGACCGACTCCCTATGGAATTGTTGTGGGCGACTTCAACCGCGATGGCAACCTCGACCTCGCCGCGATTTCGTATACGCTGGACGTGTTTCTTGGCAACGGCGACGGGACCCTCAAACACTCGATGGAGTACTCCGTTGGAGTTCTTTACCTGGTCAGCGCCGATTTCAACGGCGATGGCATCTTGGACTTAGCCCTTGCGTGGGATCACGGTATCTATGTCATGTTGGGCAACGGTGACGGCAGCTTTCAGAAGCCGCGAACGGTTTTCTCGTCGACCAACTTCCTTGGAGGCTGTAGTTTTGGTCCATCCTTTTTCGTGACGGACTTCAATCGCGATGGCAAGGCTGACCTGGCGTACTGCGAGAGGGATTATCCGCAGAACAAGGGAAAGATTTGGGTCCTGCTCGGCAACGGGGATGGAACTTTCAAGAAGCCTACATCTCTCACGGTCCATCCGTACCAAGGCGCTTTCTCGTTCGGCGTCGGGGATTTCAACTCCGATGGTAAAACCGACCTGATGGCCAACTACTGGACATCGGGTAATTTCAACCAGTCGGAAACTGACTTATTCCTCGGTAACGGGGACGGCACGTTTCAGCCCAAAAAGATCATTAATCTGCCAGGGCAGCCGTATAACGCTGAATCAGGGATCGTGCCGGCAGATTTTAACTCTGACGGATTGTTGGACTTCATCTTCCAGCAGCCCGGAGACGTTGTTGTTTTCACCCAGAAATGATTACAGCCCTGCAGGCGTCCGAGTCACATGCACGCCGCGTGCCGCTAGCCGGATCACAAATTATGGATTGGAAACTGAAAGTTAAACGTCTTCGCAGGCAGTTCGAGTATTACAACGAACGGATGCTGCTGTTAGAGGGTAAGCGCGCAGCCTGGCAGGTGGCGCAGCTGCCGGTTACGACTTGCCTTGCCCAAGCCGGGTTTCGGGTTTTTTCGCAGAATGATGAAGACGGGATCATTCAGTTTCTGATTAGCCATCTCCCGATCAAGCACCGCACGTTCGTGGAATTCGGGGTGGAGAACTACGCGGAAAGCAACACGCGTTTTCTGCTGATCAACGACAACTGGCAGGGCATGGTCATGGACGGCTCGGAGGAAAACGTCGCTTACATTCGGACCGACAAAGACATCTGGCGTTGGGACCTGCAGGCGCGTTGCGCGTTCATCACCAAGGACAACATCAATGCGCTGCTGAGCGAGAGCGGATTCGATGCGGAGTTGGGTTTGTTGTCCATCGATATCGACGGCAATGATTATTGGGTGTGGGAAGCGATTCAGTCCGTGCGACCCTGCATCGTGGTGGCGGAATACAACAGCATGTTCGGGCTGCAGCCAGTGTCTGTTCCCTACGATCCGGCGTTCGACCGGATCAAGGCGCATCACTCGAAACTTTATTACGGCTGTTCGCTGAGCGCGCTGGAATATCTGGCGGAGAAAAAAGGATACATTCTGGTTGGATCGAATCTTAATGGCAACAATTGTTTCTTTGTCAGAAAAGATATTGCGGGGGGAATTCCGAAGCGGACGGCGAACGATGCCTATGTCTACAGCCACTTCCGCGAGTCGCGCGACGAAAAGGGAAACTTGACTTACCTTCGCGGGGAGGACAGGAAGGCTGCGATTGCGCACCTGCCCGTGGTAAATGTGGTGACGCAGGAAGTGAAGCCGCTGCGGTCGTTTTTGTAGGTCAAAACCTGGGTAGGAAATTTGTTCTTCTTAAGCGAGCGTCAGCTCCTGAAAGCCGCATATTCATTGGGCGCGAGCGGCACGGCTGAAGAGGCTGCTGAAAAAGTGATATTGCGATCCGCAGCGCCTGAAGGCGCTACTGATTTTGCGGCAGTTACGGCATCGCTGAAGCGATGCCCTGATACGAATCTTGCATTTTTCAGCAGCCTGTGAAGCCGTGCCCTTCCACATCCGAATCAGAGTGGCTTAATCAGAGTTTCCCTCGAGCATTTTCAGGGTTGCTGTAGCCTGCACGAAACAGCAGGTCCCTCCACTCCGCTTCTCATTCCCTTTGGGAATGAGAAGCTCCGGTCGGGATGACAATTTCTGAGAGGGCTTGCGGTAACTGTGAAAACGCCTTAGCTGCCGATAGCGAGAGGCTCTTGAGTCGCGGCGACGTCCGACGCGCTGGGATATCCCATCTGGGCCAGTTCCGCTCCGGCGTATTTCTCGAACAGTTCGGCCTGCGCTGGGGTTAACACGTTCTTCCAGCCTTGCACGGCGCCTTTGCGCACGAAGCGTCCCACCTCGGTTGTGCTCTGATACAACTTCTTCGACTTCACTTCCTTCGCCCGCATCTGATCCACCGAATTGTTGGCTAGCGCCGCGCGGATCTCCTCTGCGCTTTTCGGTGCGCCGGCGAATTGCACCATCCGGGTCAGTGATTCCTCGGGGTTTCGCCGTAAATCCTCAAATTTGACTACCAGGAGATTTCCTGACCGCGCTAGCGGACTGTTCAACCATGCCCGAATATGCGGAGCCCACGACCCGTAGCCGTGCACGCGGCCTTCCAGGAACATGAGCAGAAATTCATCCAGATCCGGTTCGACAATCTGCAACTGCGTGCTTCGGGCATACTGGGAGAGAGCGCAGTCGCGCCCATCCCGAACGATGTAGATAGCCTTTCTGTATTCCTTTCGCCACGGTTCGTGAGTTTTGATCAAGCGGCCGCCATCGGCGAAAAGCGGCATGCCCCTGCGGTGCCATTTCAGTTCGGGGATCACGTCATCGACGTTGTCGAAATGGATCGACTTTCCCGACAGGGCTTCCCCCAGCGCGAATCGCAACCAGGTATTTCCGGAGCGCGGGTAAGAAGCCAGGAAAACGTCGTTGGCGTGCAGTCCTCTGTGACGCAGCCAAACCACCGGCAGACGCGCGGCGGACTTCGCAAGATCAACCCGGAATCTTCTGTACTTTATATTTGCCATTGACTCCTCGTAAAACGGCTGATGCCCAGGGCGCCAGTCTTAGACTGGAATTTTGGGGATTCCAAAACCTGTGGGCTTTGGCTAGCAGCCCGTGGTAAAAAGTCCAATCTCCGATCTCAGCGCCTAAAGGCGCTCTCATAAGCAACAGTTACGGCATGCCTGAAGGCATGCCCTGATACGAATCTCAGTTGCGCCACGGGGGCTGCTAGGCCGGCCCGGCGTTTGGCTCGGGATCTCCTTTGTGAAACGAACCACCCTGAGCATCTCCACTTCCTGATCCGCCGTCGGGCGCAATCATAAACACGCCGCTGCTTTGGTCGGGAACGGCAGCCAGTAATGGCACATTCAACACGGCCCGCACCTCGCCCGGTGTCCGGAAGGAGGGGTCAAAGTATTCCAGCGTGAAAACCAGGCCGGCGGTGGCCACAAACGCCAGAATGGTCCCAAACAAACCGAGCATTACTGGCGACTGGGCCGGGAAGCTCGGAACCGAAGGCTTCTCGGCTACCGCCAAGTTGAAGATTTTATTTTGGTCCAGCGCATCGCCGATGCGGGCCTCTTCGCGCTTGTGCGAGTACAAAATGTAGTTGTCTTCCGCAGTTTTGGCTGTGCGCGTCAGATCCTGCTGTTCAATGCTGTCGGAGTTTAGCTTGCGCGCACTTTCCATGGTCTGGCGGATGATGGCCTCGGTCTCGGTGGCCTTGGCTTGGTACCCGCGCAGATCGGCCTTGGCCTTCGCCAATTCTCCCTGGATCCATACGTAGGCGGGGTTCTGGTCGGTCGTCACATCGCCCAGAGGCTTCTCAGCGCCAATCGCGGCCTTGGTCGACGCGATCTCTTTGTCCAGTTCTTTGAGCGGAGGATAATCAGGCTGGTACTTGGAAGCCATATCGCTGCGCTTTAACTCCAGGGTCAAGAGACTGGACTTCATGAGCTGCAGCACCTGGCCAGCATCGGCTTGCCGCATCTGCGTGGTCAACCGCGGTGGGGTGGTTTTCGCCAGTTGCTCCAACGATGCGATGCGGCTTTCGCCTTCCGCAATCGACTGCCTGGTTTGGCCCAGGCTGCCATTGAACTCGGTTAACTTTTGCAGCGTATAATCCCGAGCCAAACTTGGATTCGCCGTGCCGTTGGCTTGCGGGAATTCCTTCAGCCGTTCCTCGGCTGCCTGCAATTGGTCGCTGGCGTTTTTCGCCTGCTGTTCGAAAAATTCCAATTGCCCCGGGGATCGGTGCATTTCGCGATTCGCTTCCAGGTACGCCGCACTGAGGCTTTCCAGTACGCGCGCAGCCTGTGCCGGGTCTGGGGCAGTATAGGAAATACGAATGATGTCGGTCTTGGGCAAGGCCTCGATCAACAGACTCGAGCGCAAACCCGCCAACGCCATATCGGTCTGTTGTTGCGGTGTGCGATGGTGCAGTAAACTCCGGTGGCTAGACTTATCCAGCCCACACTGAGTCACAACTTTGCGCAGCACATCGTCGCTCCGGATCAACTCCACTTCCGAGTTCATTTCTTCTTCGGCGACGGAGGACTGAACCATCATGGGTTGGTTCTGTTCGGCAGTCACCACCGGGTCGACGCGCTGCCGCCGGACCAAAATCTTGGTTTCCGCCCGATATTCCGGCGTAAGGATGACATAGGCAATTGTGCCCGCGAGAACCCCGAGAAAACACACCACCGCGGCGTGGCGGCGGCGGAAGCCCATGGCTACAACATCACGCAACGTCCACGAAAGTGCAGTCGGGGCACGGCGAACGACCAGTTCTTGTCCTTCCATCGCTTCGGAACTCCTTCGCAAGATTGCCTAGAATAGAGGCGGGGTCATGTTGAAACCATAGGAGGGGATGAACTGTTGGATCTTCGAGATCCGATTCTTGGGAACGAAAATCATGTCCCCCGGTTTCAAGTGCATGTCCTCCGACAAGTTTCGGCTGTTTTCCATTTTCTTTACGTTCAGCAGCTTGGCTTCGATCCAATCGTCATTGACCCGCCGGTATAGCACGACCTGGGAATGTTTCGCCGAGTTCTGAAGACCGCCCGCAATGGCTACCGCTTGGATCACAGTAGTGTCGCCGCGGAGATCATACTTGCCGGGATGGCCCACCTGTCCATCGGCGATGAAATACGGCCTTTCAAAATCTTTCAGCAAAATGGATATACGCGGATTGGAAAGAACGGAAGCGTACGCCGTGCGGATCTTCTCCGTCAGTTCCGAAACCGTTAGTCCACTGGCGTAGATTTCGCCCGCCTCGCGCAGCGAAACAAAGCCATCGGGCAAAATCGTAAGGCTTTGATTGAACTCGGGAGTGAACTCAAAGGTGAGGTCGAAGGCATCGCCCGGCCGTAATTTGTATCGTGGATAACGTTCGGCAAAGGTGGGGCTATTCTTGTCGCCGGTTGTGGTCGACGACGGCGTGACAGCGCTTGCGACTGCTCCCGCCCCTTGGGGTTGACTTGAAGCAGGCACCTGCCCGGCCACGTAACCACAGCAAAGCAGAGCAACCATGACGAACCCACACACTCGCTTCATGAACTCTCCCCTACGAGCGCGAGCGAAACTTCGCGCAAAACTAAACAACGGGTTCCGGTGCGCAGCGACCCCATGAGCTTTCGGTTGAGCGTGCTGCGAAAGACCATGAGTGATTGGGATATCAGTGCGAAGCCATCCTGGAACCCAGGTCGTGGCGGACCCCGTCTATCTGCTTCAACTATAAAACACCAGGCAAACGATTCCAAGTGGTGGAAGGTACTCAATAACAACGCTTCACAGGACCCCAAAAAGGCCATGTACGAAAGACTCTAGATCCCCCGTGTCAGGCTTGCCGTGACAGTCTGCGTCTCGGCGCGCGTAATGGCAATGCGCACACCGACTCCGGTTCGCAGGCCCAAGAGCTCGCCTTCACGCGATGTTCTCGAACCCTCCTCTGGCAGCGATTTGCCGCGAGCCAGTCCCGTAACTCCTAGATTATTTTCTTCTTAGCAATTACCTCAGCGAGACTAACGCCCAACTATGCCTGTGGGAGGCTTTCGAGGGTGGGCATTCCGGATCGAAAACTAAAGGGCTACAGAGTTACTGGAACTAACTGAATGGACCTCGGTTACCTATTCCCATTGCGGCCAGCGAACTTACATTGAGCTGGAAGGACCTGGACAGTTTGGTCCCCCACTGTCAGCCGAGGTGTGCGCAATGGTCCCTAGCTTTGCAAGACCTGGCCGCAAGGTCAAGTTTCCGGTGGCGGCCATCAGAGAATGCCTGGCGCTGTTGAGCTTTGCGCTCCTGGTTTTTCCCGCCGCTTTCGCAACCGGCGCGGGGAAGTCTAACCTTCCCTGCCAGGGAACCATCATTTCTCCAACCGACGACATCGTAAGCATCATCAATAGCGGGAAGAAAGGTCAGACCTTTTGCATCGAGGGTGAGCACCGCATCGCCTCCACCATTCAACTTCGCTCCGGACAGACGCTGATCGGCACCACCCCCGACTCCCGTATCAGCGGCGCCGTGGTGCTGAGCCCCTGGCAGGCGACATCGACTCCAGGCGTCTACTACTACGACGGGCCTTACGCCCAGATCCAACCGCACCAACTGAATCAGTACAACAGTCAAGGCGGGAACATTTGTTACGCGGTCACAACCTACCTCGACGACCTGTTCTTTCGGACGGGTGCTAATAATGACCAACGCATCATGCGGGTGTTGAGTGAAACCGAAGTCGACCCGACCCAGGCCATTACCACCCAGGGGCAGGCCGTGACCGCCGGGGAAGCAGGGCGCTTCTTCTTCGATTACGCCCACCAGCGCATCTATGTGAGTTTGCCCAACAACCAGGACCCGAACACCGCGACGCTGGATCTGGCCATCAGCCTCAACAATCCGCAGGGCGATGCTCTGCTTTCTGGCCCCGGACAAAGCAACGTGACCCTGCAAAACTTATTCATTGAAAAGGGCATGAATTACGGGATTTACGCGGGGCAGGGGTGGACCCTCAAGGACACGACGGTTCGCTTCATTCACAACATCGGCGTCTTCAACATGATGGGCACGGCAAGCCTGCCCGCCACCATCGATGATTCCCTGTTCACCAACAACGGCCGCCTGGCCATGCATTCCGCCCTCTCCACAAATCTGACAATCAGCAACAGCGAAATGTCCTGGAACAACATTGCCAACTTCCGGGTTACCGACGGTGCACCCGGCAGCGGCGCGTGCAAAGGCTACAAGGATGCCGGCGCATTTCACATCTATGCCGACATCGGAACTCCCTCCCAGCCCGCCGTCACCATCAACAACCTGTGGAGTCACCACAATATCGGCGACGGATTATGGTCCGATGCGGGAACCCAATATACCCAGATCACCAATTCCACCCTGAGCAACAACGAGCGTTTCGGCTACCTGCACGAGATTAGCTGCCAAGTGTTGTTCAGCGGCAACACCGTCTACGGCAATGGCTACCCTCTGAAAAACTCCGATATCACGGGTGGAGGCGGAGGCGTGGACGTGAGCGATTCCAATAATGGCATCTTCACCTCGAATCTGATCTACGGGAACGACGCCGGAATCGCCTTTCATCTCTCGCTCCAGCAGCAGCATTCCGCGATGCTGTCCAATGCTTGCCTGGGTGCGACCGGGGACAGCGACACCAGCAGTTCTGTCAAAAACAACCAGGTCTTGAGCAACGCCATTTACTCATGCTCAAACCAAGCTTCGATTGGGAAAGTCTGGGGGCCGGGCGGAACGCTGAACTCCCGCGGCAATCAATACGAGTCCAACCAGTATCACCTCGCGGATTCGACCTCCGACTGGTTTGTGGACGACAACGACGCCGAGAACTCGGTGCCCCAGGACTGGAACACATGGCAGCAGGGGAATCACGACAGCCAGGGCGGATTGACTGTCGGCTGTGTGTACACCAAGGCGGGCAAGGTCGGTACAACCACCACGTTAACCCTAGTGCCGGCATCGATGAACCTAAAGGCGATCGGGCCAGTGGTGGCGACCGCCATGGTGAAGCCAGCGTACGGGAGTGGCATGCCCACGGGAACAATAAACTTGTTCAACGGGGCTAGTCAGGTGGGCAGCGCGCCCCTAAACAATGGCGCGGCGACCTTCAGCTACAACCCCAGTGTCCTCGCAGCCGGCACCTACTCAATCACAGCCACCTACCTCCCTAGTGGCAGCTTCGGCGCCTCGACTTCGGCAGCTCAGACGTTAAGCGTGCAGGACTTCCAGATAGCATCCAATCCCACAACTGTGACCGTGAGCGCGCCCGGCGGGAAGGGGTCAACAACGCTGACCCTCACGCCCCTGGGTGGCTTCAGCCAGACGTTAAGTTACAGTTGCGCCGGATTGCCCTTAGGCGCGACTTGCACCTTCGCTAGTGCCTCGGCGACGGCGGAGACCCTGACCATCCAGACCACGGCCCAGTCAGCACGGCTGGAGAAAGGTCCGGTCAGTCGCACAACCGGGCTCGTCTACGCATTGCTCCTTCCGGGCTTGCTGGGAATCCTAGTATCGGTGCGGGACCGCAAACGCGGCTGGCACGGATTGCGCCTGCTCGGGCTGGTTGCCGTCCTTACCGTCTCCACGTTGGGGATGTCCGCTTGTGCCGGCATAAGTGGCGGTAGCGGCAGTGGAGGCAGCGGCGGCAATGGCGGCAACCACAACAATCCGGGAACGCCCCACGGTAGCAGTTCGGTCACGGTCACGGCCGCGACCACGGGAGCAAACCCCTTGAGTCACACGGTTGTGGTCACACTGAC
>Ga0316363_10000278_pt1 | contig 78526 bp, 63 predicted proteins | sample Sb_taG_3_FD_200459 | JGI IMG/M metagenome (GOLD analysis project Ga0316363, IMG submission 200459) | Peat soil microbial communities from Weissenstadt, Germany - Sb_50d_a_PC metaG (v2) (version 2) | ecosystem: Environmental > Terrestrial > Soil > Wetlands > Peat | place: Germany: Weissenstadt...
CAACGCTACGCTCGTACCGGGGTAAAGATAGACGGGATGTTTCGTACAATGACCGCGCAGAGGGTAGGATTGGGCTTCACTCTCCCTGAGTTGCGCCCAATTGCGCCCACTGTGAGTTCCGATAAGTGCTTTAGAATTGGTCGGGGAGAGAGGATTTGAACCTCCGACCCCCTGGTCCCGAACCAGGTGCTCTACCAGGCTGAGCCACTCCCCGACTGACGACTGGATGACGGCCACCACGGGAACGACGTGGCGACTCGAACTCAGACAGTATAGCATTTTGCGGTCTGGTGATTTGCGCCGGCGGGCTGCACGGTGCTGTCGGGGACAGGCGCTAATTCCTGCTCGGTTATTGCAGGCAGGCATTTCAGAATGTCGAGTTTCTGACGCTCCATGCTGTATCGTGCCATGCTGGAGCGTTCCTGGGAACCTTCCCCGATAGTGAAGAGACCGCTTCGCTGACGAGGTGTCCCGCCGCGCTGCCGGCGGGCGCGCAAAGGCTGTTACAATCTTGGTCTCAGTTGTCTGTTTGCCGCTATTAAAACGTTTCTATGCTAGCTCTTGCTGCTGGAAGGCTATTGACTCCGACGGACGCCGTCGAGCATCCTCTCGTGCTCGTCGAGCAGGGACGCGTCCTCGAAATTTCCGCTCGGACCAGCCGGCAGGTTCCCGCCGGAGTTTCCATGTCCGACTTCGGCGATAGCGTGATGGCGCCGGGTTACGTTGACCTTCATATTCACGGCAGCGCCGGATATGACGTCATGGACGATACCGCCGAGGCGCTGCCGACGATCGAACAGTTGCTCGCACGGCATGGGGTCACGAGTTATTTTCCGACCACCGTGACCGCTCCGATAGATACGACTTTGCGCGCACTGGAACGGCTGGCGGGTGCGATCGAAAAGCGTGAACTAGAGCGCGAACGACGGCACGAACGAAAGAATGCGGATGGCAAGTGTCGAGCCCTCCCGCTCGGAATCCACCTTGAGGGGCCATTCATCAGCCATGCGCGTCGCGGGGTCCACCCACCGGAAAATTTGCTGGCTCCGACGCTGACATTGTTCGAGCGGTTCTGGCAGGCGGCACGCGGCCACATTCGCATGATGACGATTGCTCCCGAATTGGATGGCGCGCCCGAGGTCATTGCCGAAGCCGCGCGGCGCGGCGTTTGCGTGAGCCTGGGACATTCCGATGCCGATTTTGAGGCGGCCGAACGCGGAATCGCGGCGGGAGCGCGGCACGCGACGCATACCTTCAATGCCATGCGTCCGCTGCACCATCGCAGTCCCGGCATCCTGGGTGCAGTGCTCACGGATCGTCGCGTGAGCGCGGACATCATCGCCGACGGCGTTCATCTCGATCCGGCAATCGTGAAGCTCTTTGCTAACGCCAAAGGCCCGGAGCAAACCGTGCTCATCACCGATGCTATTTCAGCGACCGGCATGCCGGAGGGCCGCTATCGCCTTGGGTCCTTCGAAGTGGATGTTCGAGATGGCAAGTGCATGGCGGACGGCAAGTTGGCCGGAAGCGTGTTGACCATGGACCGTGCCGTGCGCAATCTGGCGCGTTTCGCAGAATGGGATTTGCCGCAGGCCGTGGCGTCCGCCAGCCGAAATCCGGCGCGGGTGGCGCGAATAGCGAATAAGGGTGTTCTGACGGAAGGTGCCGACGCGGACTTCGTGGTCCTGAGCCCGGAGGGCGAAGTGTTGCGGACTTTTGTTGGCGGCGTGGAATGTTCCCGATAACGATTTACAGCGCGATGGTAAAAAAACGGTGAAAAGAATAACGATCAAGGAGAGTAATGCCTGAGTCGCGCAAATTCCCGCATCATCTGATTCGAGAGATTTTTGGGCAGCCCGACGCTCTGAGGCGAACCATCGAGCCGCGTGTCTCGCTGGCCGATGGCTTAGTTCACCTGGACGAAATCCATATCTCGCGCGAGGAACTGCGCACGCTGCGGCGGATTAACATCGTGGCTTCGGGGACCAGTCGTCATGCGGGGATGACGGGCCAGTACATGATGCAGGAACTGGCCGCTGTGCCGGTCGATGTGGACTACGCCAGCGAATTCGAATACCGCAACCCGCTGATTGGGCGCGGCGAACTCAGCATCTTTATTACTCAGTCGGGAGAAACCGCCGACACGACCGCATCGCAGCGCGAAGCTCGGCAGAAGGGGTCGCGCACCGTCGCGATTTCGAATGTCGAAGGATCGACGATTGCGCGGGAAGCCGACGGTTTCATCTACACCCACGCTGGTCCGGAGATCAGCATCGCCTCGACCAAGGCATTTACCGCGCAGATGGCGTGTTTGTTTCTCTTCGCGCTCTACCTCGGCGAAATCAAGGAGAAGGTTTCGAAAGAGCTGGCCCAGCGCTACATCGGCGAACTTCTCGCCTTGCCCGAAAAGACCGAAACGATCCTCGCGGCGTCCGATCAAGTGGAGAAGCTCGCCGAGCTTTACTATCGCGTGGACGATTTCATGTTCCTCGGCCGCGCCATCCACTACCCGGTCGCGATGGATGGAGCCCTCAAGCTGAAGGAAGTTTCGTACATTCACGCGGAAGGCTATCCCACCGGAGAAGCCAAGCACGGGCCGAACGCGCTGATCGATTTCCGCTTGCCGCTGGTCATGATCGCGACCTGCGACCGCAACGATGCGGGCTCTGTGGTGCGCTACGACAAGAACGTTAGCAACTTGGAAGGGTTCAAGAAGCAAGGTGCGACGGTGATCGCGCCGGCGACGGCAAACGACACGACCATACCGCAGTTAGCGAACCACACCATCTTTATTCCTGAGGCGCCCGAGTTGCTGTCGCCGATTCTGGAGATCGTTCCTCTGCAGTTGTTTGCCTATTATGTCGCCGCCAAGCGCGGCCTCGATGTGGATCGTCCGCGCAACCTGGTGAAGGCGGTGACGCTAGAATAGGAGCGGCCGTTCGCTGTTCGTCGTTCGCTCTTCGCTGTTCGCTGGGGACGACTTCCCTGCTTTGCTTGTTCGCGGCGTTGGTTTTCCGGCTCAACCTGGCTGCCGTTCAGCTGGTTAACTTTCTGGTGTATCCGCTCTGGTTCGCGCTGTTGCTTCCGTTTGTTCGAGTGGGCGAGCGATTATTCGGAGTGCCGCCACTCGCGATGACCGGCAGCCAGATGCTCGCGCTGGCGCACTCTGATTTCCTGCAGTCCGTTGGTGTGCTCTGGTTGACGTCGCTGCGAGCGGCGGCCCGCCTGGCTGCTGGTTGGTCCTCTGGGAATCATCGTGCTCTACGTGATCCTGGTGCCAATGATCCGGCGCATGGCTCGTCTTCATCTTCTTTCCGGCGCGCATCCGGCCGACGATTCTGATGCTTCGTGAAGGCCTGCTGGAATCTGACCACAGGCAGCTGCCGAACTGCGTTCGGCTTGGACGGGCGAGGGCGCCCGTCTCTTCTCAAATTAGGTCCACCGCCAGCAAAATTCTTCGCGATTGCTTATGATGAAGAATTGCATTTTCATTGGTGAGGTCAGAGTGGCTGAGACGCAACCGACGAACGGAATCGAAGTATTGGAAACGCGGGAGTGGTTGGACTCGCTGGATTATGTGCTGTCACGGGGTGGACCGGAGCGTGCGGGACGGCTCTTGCAGCAACTGGCACTGCATGCCCGGCGCGAGGCTGGGATCAACCTGCCGTTCTCGGCGACGACTCCCTACCAGAATACGATTCCTTCCCGGCAGCAACCGCCGTTTCCCGGCAGTCAGGAAATGGAGCGCCGCATCAAGAGCCTGGTGCGCTGGAACGCGATGGCCATGGTCGTCCGCGCCAACAAGATTCAAGAAGGCATCGGCGGACACATTTCCACGTTTGCATCGGCGGCTACGCTCTACGAAGTGGCGTTCAACCACTTCTTTCAGGCATCCACCGAATCCGGCGACCGCGATGTTGTCTATTTCCAGGGACACGCCGCGCCCGGAATTTACGCCCGCGCCTACCTCGAGGGCCGCATCCCTAAAGAGAAGTTGGAGAACTTCCGGCGGGAGTTGAAACCAGGCGGCGGACTCTCGTCGTATCCCCATCCCTGGCTCATGCCCGACTTCTGGGAATTTCCGACCGTGTCGATGGGATTGGGCCCGATTCAGGCGATCTATCACGCGCGGTTTATCAAATATCTGGAAGATCGCGGGTTGAAGACCTCGACCGGGGGCAAGGTCTGGGCGTTCCTGGGCGATGGCGAAATGGACGAACCGGAATCGCTCGGCTCGATTACGCTGGCTTCGCGCGAGCGGCTCGACAACCTGATTTTTGTCGTCAATTGCAACCTGCAGCGCCTCGACGGACCGGTCCGCGGCAACGGCAAGATCATCCAGGAACTGGAAGCGATTTTCCGCGGCGCGGGATGGAACGTGATCAAGCTCATCTGGGGCACCGATTGGGATCCGCTCATTCAGAGGGATCGCGATGGCTTGCTCGTCCGGCGCATGGGCGAGATCACTGATGGCCAGTATCAGAAATATTTTGTCGAAAGCGGCGCGTATTTCCGGCAGAATTTTTTCGGCACCGATCCCCGGCTGCTGAAAATGGTGGAGCATCTCTCGGACGAGCAACTCGCCCGCATGCGGCTCGGCGGTCACGACCCGATCAAGGTGCACGCCGCGTACAAGGCGGCGGTCGAGCACACGGGTTCGCCGACCATCATTCTCGCCAAGACCATCAAGGGCTATGGACTCGGCGAAGCGGGCGAAGGCAAGAACATCACGCACCAGCAGAAAAAGCTGAACGACGATGAGTTGCAAATCTTCCGCTCGCGCTTCGGCATTCCGATTCCAGACGGCGAGCTTCACAATGCGCCCTTCTATCGCCCCGCCGACGACAGCGCGGAAATCAAGTACCTGCAGGAGCGCCGGAAACAATTGGGTGGCTACATGCCGGTGCGGAAGGTGCGAGCCACGCCGCTCAAGCCGGTTTCTGAATCGCTCTTTGAGGAGTTTTACAAAGGCACTGAAGGTCGCGAGGCTTCCACCACCATGGTCTTCGTGCGCATGCTCTCCAAGTTGCTGCGCGACCCTGAAGTTGGCCGCTTCATCGTGCCCGTGGTTCCCGATGAAGCTCGCACTTTCGGCATGGAGGCGCTCTTCCGCCAGGTCGGGATCTATTCGAGCGTCGGCCAGCTCTATGAGCCGGTCGATATGGCTACGCTCCTCTATTACAAGGAGGCGAAGAACGGACAGATTCTGGAAGAGGGCATCACCGAGGCGGGATCGATGTGCTCGTTCATCGCCGCCGGCACCGCGTATGCCAATCACGGCATCAACACGATTCCCTTCTTTATTTATTACTCGATGTTCGGGCTGCAGCGCATCGGTGACCTGATCTGGGCCGCGGCCGACATGCGTTGCCGTGGTTTCCTGATCGGAGGCACAGCGGGAAGGACGACGCTGGCGGGCGAAGGCTTGCAGCATCAGGACGGACACAGCCATGTGCTGGCTCTCCCGGTGCCGAACCTGCTTGCTTATGATCCGGCGTTCGCCTATGAGATCGCCATCATCGTTCAGGACGGCATCAAGCGCATGTACGTCGATGGCGAATCCATCTTTTATTACTTGACGGTCACCAATGAGCCGCTGCCGATGCCCGAGATGCCCAGCCAGCCGGACATTCGCGAGGGCATCCTCAAAGGCTTGTACCGCTACCGGACTTCTGAAAAGAAAGATGCGAAGCTGCGCGCGCAATTACTGGGCAGTGGCACCATCATGTTTGAGGTGCTCAAGGCGCAGGCGATTCTGGAAAAGGACTATGGCGTCGCGGCAGACGTGTGGAGCGTAACCAGTTACAAGGAACTCTATCGCGAAGCGAACGACTGCGCGCGCTGGAACATGCTGCACCCCACAGAGACAGCCAAGGCGCCGTACGTCACCCAGACGCTCAAGGGCGCATCCGGCCCATTCATTGCGGCATCGGATTACATGAAGGTTCTGCCGGAGTGTATCGCACAGTGGGTTCCGGGCAAGCTGGTGTCGCTCGGCACGGACGGCTTCGGGCGCAGCGAGAATCGTGAATCCCTGCGAGATTTTTTCGAGGTGGACGCAAAGCACATCGTGCTCGCCACGCTGCATGCCTTGGCGAGCGAGAAGCCCGGCGAGAAGAAGGACGGCGCCGACGGAGTCAGTACGAAACTGCTGGAGAAGGCAATCCGCGATCTTGGAATCGACCCGGATAAACGCAATCCGGCCACCAGCTAGAGAGTGCCGGAGAATCAAGCCCCGGAGGGGCGAACTAACTTAGCCCAGCGCTTCAGCGCTGGGAAAAGTGGACCCAATGATTCAAGTCCCGGAGGGACGGCCGAGTTCTCACGCACACACTAGCGAGCCAGAGGGAAAAGGAAAGAATGGCAACGGAATTCAAGCTGCCCGAACTGGGCGAGAACATCGAGAGTGGCGACCTGGTCCGCTTGATGATCAAGCCCGGCGCCAGCATCACCGAAGGCGAGCCGGTGATGGAACTCGAGACCGACAAGGCGGTTGTGGAAGTGCCTTCGTCGGTGACTGGCACCATCGGGGAAATCCGCGTAAAGGAAGGCGACAAGCTGCGGGTGGGGCAGGTCATCTTCACCGTCGAAAACGGGGCCGGAGCTGGAACAGCGTCCGCTTCGAAACCGGTCGTGCAGCCCAGCGCAGTTCCCGCAGTCCCAGTTTCCGCGACCCCAGTGAAGACAGCCCCGGCGGCTGCACCGCAGCCGGAACGGCGAGCAACGCCCACGGCTTCGACCACCACGGCCAGCGAGTTCAAGCTGCCGGAACTGGGAGAGAACATCGACTCCGGCGATCTGGTGCGATTGATGATCTCTGTGGGCGCGAGCGTTTCGGAAGGCCAGCCGATCATGGAGCTCGAAACCGACAAAGCCGTTGTCGAAGTTCCTTCCACGGTCAGCGGCGTAGTGCGCGAGATCAAGGTCAAAGAGGGACAGAAGGTCAAGGTTGGCGAGGTCATCTTTACGCTGGAGGGGGGTGCAGTCGCCGAGGCGGAACCTGCTCGCCGGCACGAGCCGGTGGAACACATCTCCGGACAGCAAGCGGCACGGCTCGCGTTCCAACTGGCAATGCGCGCCGAGGGCAAAACTGAAGAACAGGCGCTGCCGCCGGATCAGCCCCCGGCGGCCGCGCCGGCGTTCAGCATGCCCGTGCAACTGGGTAAGGTCGCCGGCACAGACCACGATCCCATTCCGGCGGCGCCGCACGTGCGCCGGCTGGCGCGCGAAATTGGTGTGGATATTCGCAGCGTGCCCGGCAGAGGCCCGGGCGGGCGCATCAGTGAAGACGACGTGAAGCTGTGCGCCAAGAATGCTTTAATAGCGGCAGCGGCGGCCGCACAAACTCCACGCGGCAGCTTCGTCGAACCGGAATTGCCCGACTTCGCCAAGTGGGGCAAAACGGAACGTGTTTCGATGCGCGGGGTGCGCCGCAAAACCGCTGAGCACCTCCGCCAGGCATGGAACACAATTCCGCATGTCACCCAGCAGGATCGCGCGGACATCACCGAACTCGAACAGTTGCGCGCCCGCTTCGCGCCACGAGCGGAGGAAGCCGGCGGCAAGATGACCGTGACCGCGATCGCGCTGAAAGTGTGCGCCTCGGCCCTGAAAGTCTTTCCCCAGTTCAATGCCTCGATTGATATGGGGAAGGAAGAGATTATCTACAAGCAGTACATCAGCATCGGCGTTGCGGTGGACACCGATCGCGGACTGCTGGTGCCGGTCATTCGCGACGTTGACAAGAAAAATATTGTCGAGCTGGCGGCGGAGATGACGCAGCTCTCCAAGAAAGCGCGCGACCGCAAGCTGACTCCCGAGGAGATGGAAGGCGGCACATTTACCATTACCAATCTCGGAGGAATCGGCGGCACCGGGTTCTCTCCCATCGTGAATCATCCCGAAGTCGCGATTCTGGGCCTTTCGCGTTCGCGGATGGAGCCGGAATGGGTGAACAACAAATTCGAGCCCCGCTTGATTCTACCGCTCTCACTCTCGTACGATCACCGGTTGATCGATGGCGCCGACGCCGCGCGCTTCCTGCGCTGGATCGCCGAAGCCTTCGAGCAGCCATTCCTGCTTTCGGTCCAAGGATAGAGTCCATGGTGAGCCTCTAATGAATTGTCATCCCGAGCGAAGCGAGGGATCTGCATCTTGCGGCGAACTGCAGATCCCTCGCTTCCCTCGGGATGACAAAATCTGGCGAAATGGACGTTTGAATCTCGCGGCAAATTTTGAGGATAGATAACGAAATGGCGAACACTTCGAATCTCCGTGTGGCTGTGATTGGCGGCGGTCCCGGCGGTTATGCCGCCGCGTTTTTGGCTGCCGACCTGGGAATGAAAGTTACGCTGATCGATCCGGAAACGAACCCCGGCGGCGTCTGCCTCTACCGCGGCTGCATCCCGTCCAAGGCCCTGTTACACGTAGCCAAGCTACTCGAAGAAGCAGAGCAGGCCAAGAACTGGGGCATCGAATTCGGCGAGCCCAAAGTTGATCTCAACAAGCTCCGGGGATGGAAAGAGAGTGTGGTCAAAAAGCTGACTGGCGGCCTGGGACAGTTATCCAAGCAGCGCTCGGTCCAACTCGTACAGGGCAGAGCGGCTTTCGTGAATTCCACGACGTTGAAAGTGACGAAGACCGCGGCCGGCGGCGAAGAGAACCTGACTTTTGACCGCATCATTATCGCGACCGGATCGCGTCCGACCGTCGTGCCCAGCCTCAAACTCGACAGCCCGCGCCTCATAGATTCGACCGGCGCTCTCGATCTGCCCGACGTCCCGAAAACGCTACTCGTCATCGGCGGCGGCTACATCGGATTGGAACTGGGATCGGTGTACGCCACGCTCGGCACCAAGGTGACCTGCGTCGAAATGATGCCCGGCTTGCTGCCCGGCGCCGACCGCGACCTGGTGCTTCCTCTGCACAAGCGCCTGGAGAAACTCTTCTCCGCGATCCTGCTGAACACCACCGTCAAATCGCTCAAGGATGAGAAGACTAGCATTCGCGTAACTCTCGAGGGTCCCAACGTAAAGGAAAAAGAGCAGGTGTTCGACCGCGTGCTGATGTCCGTGGGACGCAGGCCGAATTCCGAGATCCCGGGCCTCGACCAGACGAAAGTCAAAGTCAACCAGAAGGGATTCATCGAAATCAACGGGCAGCGCCAGACCGCCGACCCCACGATCTACGCGATCGGCGACGTAGCCGGCGAACCGATGCTCGCGCACAAGGCCATGCACGAGGGACGCACCGCCGTGGAAGCCATCGCCGGCCACAAGGTTGCTTTCGAGCCGAACGCGATTCCAGCGGTCGTCTTCACCGATCCCGAGATCGCGTGGGCTGGGCTGACGGAAACGCAGGCCAAGGAACAAGGACGCGAGATCACCGTCGCCAAGTTCCCGTGGGCCGCTTCGGGGCGCGCCATCACACTCGATCGGCCTGAGGGCCTTACCAAGCTGCTCATCGATCCGAAGACGGAGCGCGTCCTCGGCGTCGGCATCGTGGGCGCGGGCGCGGGCGAACTGATCGCGGAAGGCGTTCTGGCCATCGAAATGTGCGCCCTGGCGGCCGATGTTGGCATGACGATCCATCCGCACCCAACGCTATCGGAGACGATGATGGAATCGGCGGAAGTCTTCTACGGGCAGGCGACCGACATCTATCGTCCAAAGAGGTAACGACGGTGTTTGGGGAACTGAGAGCACCTCTTGTTGGAACGTCATACTGGGACGTCGATTTACCGGAACCTCGATGAAAAAATTGGCGCTGTTGGTTCTTGTCGTTTCCCTCTCTCTCCATGGCCTGATGGCCCAGTCGGTGACCAGTCTGCTGCCGGGTGGGGCCCCGGCTCAGGCACCAACTCCGGCCTCCGCTGATCTGCTGGGACGCGACACGCCCTCGGGAACCGTGCTTGGATTCCTGAAAACCGCGCAGGACGGAAATTACAAGGCCGCCGCCGATTATTTGCAAATGAGCGCCGCGCGCCGCCAGTCGCAGGGTCCGGACTTGGCCGAGAAGCTGAACGAACTCATGAACCGCGCCTTCGTGGGTAGCCCGCGACAGTTCAGCAAGAATCCCGAAGGCAATCCGGACTACGGTGTCGCCGACCAGCAAACCATCGGGAATTTTTCCTATGGCGATGTGGATGCTCCGGTTGTCCTCGTCCGAGTCGCGAATCCGAATTCCGGAAAAGTCTGGCTCTTCTCTTCCGAGACGCTCAGCAAAGTCCCTGAGCTGTATGACAACCTCGAGGCTCACCAGGTCGAAAATAAACTTCCGCAAAGCCTGGTGCGAAATGTGTTTCTCGGGATGCCGCTCTGGCAATGGCTGGCGCTTTTCGCGGCGATTCCAGTGGCGCTCGCCATCGGCTGGGCGGTGGTTCTGCTGCTGGCGATTCCGCGCCGGCTTTGGCTCAAGGTCAAACATCGCCCCAACCTGCACTCCTACAGCCGCATGTCCAAGCCGCTGCTGGTCACATTCAGCGCGCTGGCTCATCGCCTGATTGCCCGCTACCTCGGCCTGCCGTTGCTGCCACGTCTTTATTACTACCGGATCATCGCGGTTCTCATCAGCATTGGCTTCTTCTGGTTTCTGCTCCGCCTCACCAGCGTTACGATGCAGCGCTTGCGCATCCACGCCATCAGCGGGGGACGCATTGGCACCGGAACGCTGATAGTGCTGGGCGAGCGGTTGCTCACTGCGCTGGTGGTAGTGGTCGCGGTCCTGGCCATACTCGGCATCATGGACTACCCCCTGACCACCGTGCTCGCCGGCCTTGGCATCGGCGGCATTGCTATTGCCTTCGCCGCCCAGAAGACACTCGAGAATCTGTTCGGCGGAATCTCCGTGCTGGCAGACGAAGTCATCCGCGTGGGCGATTACTGCCGCTTCGGCGACCGCACTGGAACCGTAGAAGACATTAGCCTGCGCTCCACGCGCGTCCGTACCGACGCGCGCACCGAGCTTTCCATCCCGAATGGTACCCTCGCCACCATGAGCATTGAGAATTTCGCCCGTCGCGACAAAATTCTGTTCAATCCTGTGCTCGCGATCCGGTATGAGACCACGGCGGACCAGTTGCGCTATCTGCTGGCTGAAATCCGCCGGATGTTATACGGACACCCGAAGGTCGAGAGCGCCAGCGCCAGCCTCCGCTTCGCCAATTTCGACAATAGCGCTTTGCGCCTTGAGATCTTCAGTTACGTGCTCACCCGCGACGCCAACGAATTCGCCGCCATCCGCGAAGACCTTTTGCTGCGCATCATGAGTATCATCGAGAAATCGGGCAGCGGTTTCGCCTTCCCTTCGCAGACCGTATATTTCTCGCGCGATTCCGGCCTCGACAAGGAGAAAGCAGCAGCAGCCGAACAGCAGGTCCAGCAATGGCGGGACCAGCACAACCTGCCATTCCCCGATTTTGCGCCCGCCGACAAGACCGCCTTTCGCGGCTCGATTGTCTATCCTCCGCCTGAGTCGGCGACCGGAAGAAACCCGCAGCTCCCATGAAACTATAGGGAGCGCCCTGCTTACTCCCGTAACTTGCGGCTTTCTACGGCGGTTTCTAGCATGGGAGAGCTATGCCCCATGCCCTACTCTTGTCGCCGGATGACCAGGCAGTCAGCGCAATTACTGCCGTTTTGGAAGAGATGTCAGTGACTTGCGAGCGTCCCCTGGACGGAGTCTCCGCTGCCCAAAAGCTCAATGCGCACAGCTTCGACCTGGTGCTGGTCGATTGCGAAAATCTGCCCGCAGCCAAGCTGATCTTTGACGTTTGCCGTCGCGGAAAAAACGGCAACAACCCTGTGCCGATCGCCATTGTCGATGGCCGCGCCGGTCTACCGACTGCTTTTCGCTTGGGCGCAGAACTAATTCTGACCAAGCCGGTCGCGAAAGACCAGGCCCGGAGCACCATTCGCACCGCAGTCAGCCGTTTGCGAAAAGACGTTCAGACAAAGGAGAGTGTTCCCGCGCAGCCTGCGAGCACGGCCATGCCCAGCGCGGTCACGACCAGCGCAGTCATGAGCGAAGAACGCGCGCAGGCGGCAGCCGCAGCAGCCGTTTCTTTGCAACTGACGAGCTTCGCGGAGCCCGCTCCAAGCTTTGTCCCAACCGCTGCTCCAAGCGCCGTTTCAAGCGCCGCTTCAACCGCGACGCTCTCCGCGCCAGCCGTCACGATGGAGATGCAGTCCGCCGTGGACGAAATCGATGCCTCACCCGCGACTCCAGGGTCGAATCCGAAGTCCGCGTCTTTTTCGGCATCTTCTTCGTCGGAGTCTTCTTCGGATCGAGCTCTTTCGGTAAATTCGAAACCTGCGCGCCCCGTGAAACCTTCCGACGATCCGGTGCTGGCGGAACTGGAGAGGACGGAACTGGCAGAAGCGGAACTGGCAGAAGCGGAACTGGCAGAAGCACAACTGGAAAGCTCGAAACCGAACAAAGCAGCGCCGGATCAACCGGCAGCCGAATCTCGCGCCCCGGGCCTTCCGTCTTACCATCAAGGCCAGCGGAAAAGACGCAGCCCACTGGTCGCGTTGCTGATGCTCGCCCTCGCCGGCGCCGGCTTCTATGCCGCGTGGACGTACCAGCCCGGATTCCGAGCCATCGCCCAACCGCAGATTGATCGCGTGCTGACGCTCGCCGGAATGGCGCTGCCGCCGACTGCTGAGCCAAATCCCGCGCAACCTTCGATTCAACGGGCTCCGGCCATAGCCTCGGCGCCTGCGTCGCAATCGTCGACGCATCCGAATCGGACACAATCGACGGTCCCAGATTCCGCAACAAGTTCAGCGACGAGTTCCGCAGCAGGCTCACCAGCAGCGTCAGCCGCTGCGGTTGCTCCACTGCAGCCGGCAGCGACTCCGGGCAAGGCAGTCACTCCGCCAACTTCCGGGGCCACAACCGCGGCTGCACCTGTTGTCACCAAACCCGAGGCTAGCAAGCCCAGCGACAGCAAGAAAGGCGCCACCGCTGCGACTTCGTCCGACACCCAACCGACCGGGGAAAACAGCGCGATCATTCTCTCTTCCCAGGGTGCAGAGAAACGGCTGGCTTATAGCGTTCCGGCGAAATATCCCGTCGAAGCGCGCTCCGGGGAAGCGCAAGGAACGGTTGTCCTCAAGGCGGTCGTGGATGAGACCGGCAAGGTTGAGAGCCTGCGACTGGTCGAGGGAGACGCTACGCTGGCAACCGCCGCTATCAATGCCGTGCAGCAGTGGCGCTATCGGCCCTACGTCCGCGACGGAAAGGCTCAGCCCTTCCAGACGGTCGTGATCATCGACTTTCAAAGGCCCTGACTCTGCCGAGCAATCGACAGCGATTCAATTACCCACGTAACTTGCCGGTACCCACCACATTCCCTAGGATGACCTCATTATGGGTTACCAAGCTTTACTTTTCTGTCCTGATGAAAAACTGGCTCGCGTCGTAAGTCAGGTGTTCAGCGAACTGGACTTCGCCGTAGAGCCGGTTCATGAACCGTTTGCTGCGGTCAAGAAGTTGATGGCGCAGCGTTACGACGCCATCGTCGTGGATTGCGAGAACGAACAGAACGCTTCCCTGCTTTTCAAGAGCGCAAGAAATTCCAGCTTCAATCAGAGCTCGCTGGCCATCGCTTTGGTCGAAGGACAAGCGGGCGTGGCCAAGGCTTACCGCATCGGCGCCAACCTTGTGCTCACCAAGCCGATCAACGTCGAGCAGGCAAAGGGGACGCTTCGGGTCGCACGAGGACTGCTGCGGAAAAACTCCGATGCTGCCGGCGCCAGCGCTAGCAGCGCGGCAGCTCCAGCAATGCCCGCAAAAGCAGATAGTGTATCCGTCGGCAAGTCATTCCAACCTGCGAGTCGAGGCGCTGCAGCGATTACTCCACCGCCTAGCCGTACCGAGCTTCCCGAATTTGAAGCTCCGCTTCCGGCGGCGATTCCGGCGGAATTTCCGCCAATGACAGCGTCAGTAAAAGTTGCGGACCAACCGGCGGTTGTTCCTGCGCCCGCAGCGCAAACCCAGACTACGATCGCGGCCGAGCCGGCAGTGGAAGCGCGGCAGCCCGCTTCCCCAGGTGTAATCAAAAACGACATAATCAAGAACGACCTGGTCAAGAATGACGCAATCAAGAACGAAGTAGCAAAAATCGCTGCCGCGTCCGTAGCAGCCCAAAATCCGAGTTCCGCTTTCACGTCAGCCCCGGGATCGGCCGCAGCACCGGCTCCGGCAAAAGCTCCGCCCGCAAAAGAGAACACGACGGTTGAATCGGAACCCGCCAAACCATCGCCCGCCAAGGCGTCGCACGATGCCGTTCCCGAGGCCGCTCCCATGTTCGGTTCGGCGAGCACTTCCGGTTCCCCGTCCTTTGCCGCATTGGGCGAAGAAGATTCCGGCGAATCGGGCGGCAACAAGAAAATCATGATCGCAGCTGTGGTTGTCCTGGCCCTGGCAGCCCTCGTCTATCTTGGTTATGGGAAGCTTGGCAAGTCCAGCACCGCCCCAACTCCGCAGCCCGCAAGTGCGCCCCAGGACTCGGGGCGGCCCGCTCCTGCTCTGGTGCCCATGTCCTCCCCAGTGGCGGCACCCTCGACAAGCACGCCCGACCGGGCAAGTTCCACAACCCCAGCCTTAGCTCTCAAAACGGCTACAGCGGCACCGATCGAGAAGCCGTCAGCCGGGGCTGGCAATCCTTCGGTGATTCGGATCGGCGCGAGCCCTGAGCCGGAAACGAAAAACCCCAATTCGGCGCCCATACTCGTGCAGTCGAACACCGCGGGAGCCAAGACGCAGGCCCAACCCGAGGAGTCCGCGCCTCCGCTTCCCAGTTCGCTCGCCGTTGCCTCCGCGAACGACAGCAACCTGAGCGGCCTGATGTCTACGGCATCGTCAAGTGTTCTTCGGCCCTCGCTGGCAACGCTAAGAATTTCCCAGGGTGTGTCCCAGGGACTTCTGATCAAGCGGGTACAACCAAAATATCCGTCAGCCGCGCTCGCGGTTCATGCCCAGGGCGCAGTGCAGATCGAAGCCACCATCAACAAAGAGGGCAACGTCACTAATCTGAAACTGCTCAGTGGAGATCCAGTTCTTGCCCGCGCCGCGCTGGAAGCTGTCCGCCAATGGAGATACAAGCCGTATTACCTCGATGGCGGTCCCATCGAAATCGAGACCCAGATCACGGTCAACTTCAAAGCGAACTAGCGCGTTTTCAGCTGTCAGCTCTCTGTTTTCGGCCTCTTGGCAGATTGCGGAAAAATCCCAAACCGGAACGAAAAGGGAAGGGCGAGTTACTCGTGCCGTTAAGTCGTTAAATGGGTGCGCGCTTTAGCGCCCGAGGTGTGCTTCTTGCGCCCTCGATGATTTTCTTTCGCAGCCTTTTAGAGATTCTTTCCAGGAAATGCGACGCGAACAGCAAGAGCTGGGTGGTTTGTTGCAAGAACTCAGCAGCCAGAGCGTAGTAACTGAAAGCTGAGAGCTGACAGCTAATTCACCTGCTCGTCCAGCGGCCGGTGCCGCGGACGCCCCGGATGAGCACTGATGCTGCGGAATTTGTGGTACAGTCCGTGCAAGTCTTCGCTCAAGAGCCGTACCACCTGCATGCAGAAATCGCCGTGGCCGCGGAGAAACTCCAGGAATTCCTCGCGGGGAATAAAGGCCGCCGTCGTTTGCTCGCCCGCTTCAGCTGTGATCCGATACTTTTCCCCGGTCATGCTCTCGCTCAGCCCGAGCATGGTTCCAGGACCGACGACCTCCAGAAGCTGTTTTTGGTGCGGACCGGTCGGCAGCAGGACGCGAACCTCGCCGCTCTCCACCAGGTAAACGCCGGTTACCGCGGAACCCTGCTGGAACAGCGTGGCGCCTTTGGGGAACCATTGAACTGATTTGATTCCGTGAAGGGCCTGCAACAGATCGGGACTCAACTTGCTTGGCGTAGGCGGCGACACAATGTCACTCCCTCTTGCGTCGGTCTATTCTGCATCCACCCGGAAACGTGGGCTGTGATTTGGAACACGGCTCCGAGTGATAGGCGACAGGGAGCCGCCAGTTTCAGACTACACCTCCCGCGGGCCGGCTGGCGGCTCATTCCTGATTTAGTTTCGATTGATCAGGTATGCAACACTTTGCATTTGAGTTTTTCGCGAGAGAAGCCGAAGGAAATGCCCGCCCCACACCAGAAGTGTGAGCAGAGGCTCGCCGAATCGCCGCTTATTGCCGCTCGAGAATTTCGTCGATTGCGGCCTTGCCGCCTTTGTCGACGCTGACGACTTTGTGGACCGGTTTGAAACCGGTCAGGGTGATATCCACGATGTAGTTCCCCGGTCCCAGCATGACGTCGACTGGCGACGTCTTATCCAGAACCCGCTGGTTGATCGCGACCTGTGCGCCTTTCGGCTGGGTGTGAATGCTGATGGAACCCATGCCAGCCGTGCTCTCTCCGCCGCGTCCAAATAGTTTGTTGAACTTGCCGACGGTCCGCATGTCCTCAGTATTGCCCAGCGCTCTGAGCGCCGGCGAGTACTGGAAATTCTGAGCTGGACCGAGATCGGCAGTGACGGTCTCGTCGAGGTATCCATGCTTGCGCAACAGAACTGTGTGGCTTCCTTTTTCCACGGCGAACTGCACCGGGGTTACACGTCCGGTAGGCCTGCCGTCGATGATGACGTCGGCGCCCTGCGGCGTGCTGTTCACCACCATCAGCGCATTGACCGGCGCCAAACGAAGCACCAGAGACGACTTGCTGCCGGCAGCAACATCGACTGACCGGATCTCGGACGAAAAGCCGGACTTGCTCACAGATATGATGTGCTTACCGGGACTTAGGCCCGGCACGTTAAACGGTGTAACCCACGACGGATCGCTTCTTCCATCGACCTGAAACTGTGCGCCCTGCGGGCTGGAGTCGATCAGCGCCTCTCCTGGGATCACGACCGGCACCGGGGCTGGAGCGGTCGCCCGTCGAGTACTGTTCGAACTGCGCTTTTCGACCTGGCGTACCTTCAGGCTCGGTTGCGCTTCCGCAACGGGCTCAACGGGCGAAGCCGGCTTCTCGATTCTTGGCGCCACCGGAGTCTGGGCAGTGGGTGGGGCTTGCCTTACGGCTTTCGTCGACTGCGGTGCAGCCGTGGAACCATCGTCTTCCGAGCGAACATGAAAGAAGACTGCAATCGCAACCACGAGGATCAGTCCAACCGCACCCATGATCGAATAGATCATCAGCCGCAACGGAATGGTGGCGATTTGCTTGATTGCCTTTTCCGCAACTTCCCGCGGCTGGATCTTTGGTTTCTCTTCTTTCCGCGAGTAGATCTGCTCTACGGGACGCGACGGCTCAGCGGGCTCGGGAACTGGCGGCGCGAAAACGGGTTCCTGGAGCGGAGGCATCTCTGCGAGGTCAGAAAAACTTCTGCCGGATGAGCCCGCCGCGGGCTCGGACATCATCGGATCAACGGCCACGCGCGGCGAATGCCGCTCGGATTTTTGCTCCTCCACCGCCGCCGACAAAACCGGGCCGCGCGCAGCCTGGCATTCGGGAGCGTTTACGTCAAATTCGTCGATGAGTCGCGCGCCAGCGTTCGAATCGGATTTCGAATTAGAGTCCGCATTGGATACGCGCGTGGCACTCCCTCCCGTGACCGCGCCCACAGTGGCCGCAGCCGCCCTGGTTTCGGCTGCGGGCGGATCGGTCTGCGAAAACACCGGCGCGTCGATTCGCGGAGAAACAGGAGAAACAGGTTTGGGCGAAACAGATCGAGCGGAAGGCTCAGGCGTGGCCGCGCTTGAGGCTGCCGAGACAAACTTGGAGGCCGCCGCCGCGCGAGCCGCGGAACTCACGGCAGCTTTCGGCGCCTGGGTCGTATGTTTGGAATCAGTGGCGGCTTTCTTGCCGTTATCCTTGCACTTCTCCAGGTCATCCACCAGTTCGCGCGCACTCTGATAACGCTCCGCGGGATCTTTCGCGAGCGCTTTCATAATCAGCGCGCTCACCCCCGGTTGAATCTTGGAATTCACCGAAGATGGGCTGGCGGGCGTCTCATTCTCAATCTGGCTGACAAGCGTAACCGGATCTGCGCCATCGAAAGCCTTCCGGCCAACCACCATTTCGTAGAGGATCGTGCCTAGGGTAAACAGATTCGAACGCTGATCGATGGCTTCTCCGCGGATCTGTTCGGGAGAACAGTAGGGCATAAGCCGGCCCAAACCTTTTCCCGATTCCGCTTCAATGAGGCCCATGTTGGAGATGCCGTAGCCGAGGATTTTGACCATCCCGTCCCACTGCACCATGATCTTGGCGGGCTCCAGCGAACAGTGGGCCACACCCTTCGCGGCAGCGTGCTCCAGGCCGGTACAAACCTGGCGCGTAATGTCGAGCAGGTCCCAGATGGAGAAGCCTTCTTTGCGCGCCAACATGGTGGCAACGCTGTTGCCCTGGATGTACTCCATCGCCGCGCAGAACTGGCCGTCGATCTCGCCTGCGCCATAGAGCAGCACAATGTTCTGGCTGGCGAGATCGCGCGTGCTCTCGCCTTCGGCGATCAACGTTTCCACAAACGCGTCCGCGCGCTCGCCCAGTGGCTCCAGACTCTGCGTCTTAAGCGCCACGACCTGGTTGGTTTCCGTGTCCATCGCCTTGTAGATTAAGGCGGTCTCTGACTTGGAAAGCTCACTCTGGATTTCGAAACGGCCAAACATCGTCGCCATTACAATCGCCTCGCGGTGACAAGCCGCACTACACCCTGAATATAAATTTGGCTAAGAACAGGGGGAGAATCACACCTAGAATACCGCCTTCAACGGCCCGACTGAGAGTTACGAAAGTACTTTCCCCTGTCCAGCAAAATCTGCAACTTAAGAGACGAATCATCGGAAGAATCGGACGAACCCGCAAGTTCCGAGAGGATTGCCGCTCAATCTGACTACTCACGAACAACTTCAGCGAGGCGCGGGCTCCATCCGTACCGACCAAGTTGGCAAGGTATCATCGTGGTCGGTCAGGACGTGCGCGAGTGCTTGGTATGTGGGGAGTTGTTCACCGGTGAGGCATCGCGGGAACACGCCAATGCCCCATGCCAGCCGTCGCGGCAAACCAATGTCGAGGCTCACGACTGAGGCAGACATCATTTCGAAAGATGAAGCTGATGCCGATTGAGAACGAGCCCTCGTATAGCGACGAGCAGGATGAAGAGAAATTTATTATTTCAGTGCTTCAAAATGTGCTGCCAGAGCGCGATATCAAAACCTGTGAAGACTTCGAGCACTTGGCCGTCGAGTGCTGTGAGATTTGCCACGGAAACTATGGGCACTACGAAATGAAAAATGATCGAGCTTCCGGACGTTTCTCCAGCGTGGGTCTGCGACAACGGGAAATGGGCAATCTATCCCGAGAAATATCGAGAACTCCAGCAGCGGAGGGAAGTTCATGGCTGAGTAACACACCAGCAACTTCAGCCGCGGGGGGTTCCCACACTGTTTTAGTTAATTGACAGATCCCGGCAATCGAGTCCGCGCCGAGGCGCGAGCGTGTTGCCCGTTCGTCACCAGCAGGCGATCAGTACGTTGCATCCTTTTCCAGTCATATTGGTACGCAGTTCCACAAATGAGACAGATTTGATAGTGCTGGCCATCGCCACTGAGTCGTGGCCAAGTAAACCGATGGGAGCAAAATTCTACGAAGAGTCGCTGCAAGAATTTCATGACTGTCCTTCGCTTCGGAACGGGCCAGACTCGGTGGCGTGATCGGTTCTGAAAAGGCGAGTAAATCAACTTGACTCCTCGCGAGGCACACTTTCAAATTACGGGAGTGCATTCCGGGTACAGGTTACCGCGCACCTGACGGGCTATTGCAGCTTGGCGTACTCCGCTTTGGCTTCCTTCAGGATGGGCTCGCTCGTGCCTGCTCTGGCGACATGTATGCTAAGGTGCCGAGCGTGGAGCCGGGAGTGGTGAGATGCTGCTCGTCGTTGTCACGGTGGACGATGCCTTCGGAGTGAGCAGCATCCAGCGCGTCGGCAATCTCAATCGCCAGACCAAGTAATAAATCCGTCTCCATGGGCTTTCCGGCGATGCGGTGCCGGAGCGTCACGCAGTCCAGAAACTCCATCGCGATGTAGGACTGCTCGTCACTCTTGCCGATGTCGTAAATGGTGCAGATGTTGGGATAGTTTAACGCCGATGCTGCGCGCGCTTCACGTCGGAAACATTCCAATGCCTGCCGGTCTCGGGACACGTCATCAGGCACGAACTTGAGCGCAACGAAACGGGAAAATCGGCACTGCTGTATGTCCAACCACAATGAGCGTGTGACCTGCGTCACTGCATCGCTGTGCAATGGTGAGTAGACTGCAATTGTCGTATCGGCGATTGGGTGCCAGTATGATCGCCAAGTGTAGCAATCCCGCGTGTTCCGCCTCGTTTCGCTCTCTCAAAGAGGGCAGACTCTTTCGTCTCGAAAATGACCCGACTCTCAGGTCGCGCAACGTCACGACGGCGGAGTATTTCTGGCTATGCCGCTGCTGCTCGTCAACGATGACCCTGCGTCTGAGAGAAGACGGAACAGTGGTTACAGTTCTGCTCCCAGAGCCGATTCGTGGTGTCCCTGATGGTGTCGCTCTTTCCTCGGCACATCGAGAAAAAGGGCTCTTGCTCCGTAGCGTTAGTTCTTCTTTGCCAGCGCACCTCGGAGGTCGTGCAAGAACGCGGTTGAAGGACGGGCACCAATCCAGATGACTGGGACGCGCACGATGATATTGCGGCAAGCGCGTGAATTTGTGCAGGCGTTCTCTGAACGATGGGGGCGGCACTGCTGCCTTGGGTCTCGGCAGGAGGCTGCACCACGCTGACAATCGAAAGAGCAGGGCTACAGAAATGTGTATCCAGCGAAAACGCGAAACCTTGTGCAGGTGTCGGTATCCCGTGATGGACGTTGCTGGCGCTCCGTCGAAGACTGCGAGCAAGGCAATGGTTTCGCAAACTCCTCATCCCGTCTGGTGCTAGGAAGGCTGAGCTCGTTCCAGTCGGCGATCACGAGCGCAGAAACAGAGGTACACTAGCGTTATGCGCAAGCGCCTAATCACGCCGATTCCGCAGGATGCTCCGTCTCTCGACGAAGGCTGGCTGAACCTCGAACGTGCAGCCGTGGTCGAGGTCACATCGGAAGAGAAGGACTATCCGGTCGAGTCGGCATTGATCTCAGGAAAAATGCGGGGCTGGCGTGCCGCCGATTCTGGCACTCAAACCATCCGGCTAATCTTCGATGAGCCGCAACAACTCACACGCATCTCGCTCGTCTTCGAAGAAACCGAGACCGAGCGTACCCAAGAGTTTGTCTTGCGATGGTCTCCGGATGGCGGGCGCTCGTTTCGAGAAATTGTGCGCCAGCAGTGGAATTTCAGTCCCCCTAACACAATCCGCGAGATCGAGGAATGTCGGGTTGCCCTCTCGGGGGTCACCGTTCTTGAATTGGTCATTGTGCCTAATATCAGTCGAGGAGCGGCTCGCGCCTCGCTCAAGAGTCTGCGCCTGTCTTGACTAGCTGCGAAGTGGGTTGCTGACCACTCAACCTTTTCGGAATCAAATGAAACTCATCGCACAATCGAGATGGTCATGATCAAACTTGTTTATTGCATCACCAAGAAGGCAGGCCTGACGGATGAGGAGTTCTTTCGTTACTGGGAAAATGTCCACGGTCCCATCGGCGCTCGAATTCCTCGACTCCGCAAGTTGGTACAGAGCCACCGCCTGACCGTCCCCGGCGACAAACACCGGCCTGATTACGACGGCATGGCGGAACTCTGGTTTGACGACTTGGAGGCGTTGCTAGATGCTCGTCAATCGCCTGAATGGAACGCCTCAACAGAGGACGAAGCGAACTTCATTGACCACCGCAAAGTTGCTCACTTCGTCTCCGAGGAGCACATCGTTTTGGACGAGGCGAAGCAAAACAAATAGAAGTCATAGGCTGATCGCTATCGAGCGCCTGAGGATGGAAAGTGGGGTCACCTTAATTGTTCACTCCGAGTAGCCCCCGTCGGCTGTGTCGTCATCATCGTCATCTTCTTTGCCGTCCTTCTCGTCTTCCTCTTCGTCTTCTTCCACGTCTGGCTCTTGGAGAAGAAGGACATGGCTATCTTCGCGAAGCCTCTTTAAGGGTCCCATCGGCTTTGGTCTTCACCCTCTCAAAAGTCCCCTTGCTTCCGCGACGAGCATCACGGCGAAAAACGAAAAGCGCCCCAGACTCCGGTTAGAGTCATGGGGCGCTCCCGTTGACTGCACACATTCCAGCCTACGGTTATGGTTTCCGCCGAGGGAATAGCTCCTGCGTGCCACATGGCGGCACTGTTGGGCTAATCCACCCGATGCGGTGACGCGCTGGATGAGGCTTGAATTGTGATCGCTTCGCTCGGGGACAGCGAACTCGTGAGCTTCCGACTAATATCGCAACATGACGCCCGCGCAAGTGGAGCCTACGATCTCGCCATTTCGCCAACAACCGCTGAACGGGCGATAACACTGCCGTGCAAAACAATAAGCACGTTGAGGCTGTCTGGCCGGCTTCGTTGGCGAAACGATGTTTGCAAAAAGAAGATCAAACCCCAGTTGTCCATACCGCGACCGCTGCTTTATCCTCAGAGCTAGCGCAAATAGGGCTGGCCTTCCCTCTCGGGGATTCTCTTTATCAATTAGTGGGCCTTTCGGAGTCGCATGACCTTAACCCGCTTCGTGACCAAAAGCGCGTTTCGCAACAAGCGGCGCAGCATCCTGACCGTGTTGAGCATCACGTTCTCGCTGCTGCTGCTGACTCTGATGATGACCGTCTGGCGCGCCTTCTACATTGACACGTTCAGCGCCGAGTCCGCGCAGCGCCTGGTCACCCGCCACCGCGTCTCACTCACGCAATCGCTGCCGTTGTTTTACCGGGAGAAGATCCGGGCCATTCCCGGTGTAGCGGCCGTTGCCCCCAACAGCTGGTTTGGAGGCATCTACAAAGATGCCAAGCCGGAGAACATGTTCGCCCAGTTCGGCACCGACCCCGAGGAAATCCTCAAGATCTTCACCGACTTCAAGATCCCTGCGGATCAGGTGCTGGCCTGGCAGCGCGATCGCGCCGGTGCCATCGTCGACGACCAACTCGCCCGGAAACACGGCTGGAAACTGGGCGATCGCATCGTGCTCCAGGGCACGATTTATCCCGTCGAACTTGATCTCACCATTCGCGGCATCTACACGGCGCCCGAACCCACGGAATCCGTTTACTTCAATCAAAAGTACGTTGAAGAAGCCGTCTCGTTTGCCAACGGGAAGACAGGTATTTTCGATATTCTCGCCGATTCTCCGGATAACGTTTCCAAGATCGCCTCCGCAGTCGACAACATGTTCCGCAATTCTCCGGAGCCCACAAAAACCGAAAGTGAAAAAGCGTTCCAGCTGAGTTTCATCAACAGCATTGGCAACGTGAAGGCATTTATTCTGAGCATCTGCTTCGCGGTGGTGTTTGCGACGTTGCTGGTCTCGGCCACCACCATGGCCATGTCGATCCGCGAACGGACGCGCGAAGTCGCAGTTCTGAAGACGCTCGGATTCACTCGGCAATCGATCTTAAGGCTGTATATTGGCGAAGCGGTACTGGTGGCTTTGACCGGCGGCGCTCTGGGCTGCCTGCTGGCGCTCGGAGTGGTCTCGGGCCTGGCGCACGCGCCCGGGATGAGTTTCTTTTTTTCCGGGATGAACGTAACGTTCCCCACCTTGCTGCTCGCCATCTTTGTCGCGGGAATGGTGGGGTTACTGAGCGCGATCTTACCGGCCTACCACGCGGCAAAATTGGACATTGTGGAGGGCTTGCGCTACATCGGGTAGCGCGTAGCGAAGAAACGGCATGGCGATTCCGATCAGCTATAACATTCGCAATCTGAAGCTGCGCAAGGGCCTCACCATCATGACAGCTCTGGGCATTGCGCTCACGGTGACTACCGCGGTTTTCCTGATGGCACTGCTGGCGGGCCTGAAGAAGGCCTTCATGGCCAGCGGAGATCCGGTGAACGTGCTCGTCATGCGCAAGGGCTCCACGGCAGAGCTTTCGGGAGGCTTCGACGCCGATCTTTTCCCGACGCTGAAGACGCTGCCTGGAATTGCCAAGGACGGTCAGGGAGAACCGCTCGCTTCCGGCGAATGGGTGGTCGTGGTGGTGCTGCCCCGCAAGGATGGAACCGGCGAAGTGAACGTTTCAGTTCGCGGTCTGATGCCGGCAGGCGTCGCCCTGCGCTTGGAGCCGAAGGACTCCAACGGCGAGCCCAAGTTGAGACTGGTCGAGGGCCGCTGGTTCACTCCGGGTCAGCGCGAAGTCGTCGTCGGCAAGTCGATCCACGACCGTTTCAACGGAGCCAACGTGGGCGACACCATGGACTTTGCCAAGGGACAGTGGAAGGTCGTGGGCGTGTTCGATTCCGGCGGCACCGCCTATGATTCGGAACTCTGGGGCGACGTCAACCAGATCGCCGCCGATTTCGACCGGCAGGGCGGCTTTGCCTCCGCCTATCTGCGCGCCACCGACCCGGTTGCAGCCGACGCGCTGAAACACCGCGTCAGCGACGATCAGCGGCTGAAGCTGGAGGGCACGCTCGAAACCGAGTATTACGAGAAGCAAACCAGTTCTGGCGGAGCGATCAAATTTATCGGCACGTTTGTGGCGATCATCATGGCGATCGGATCCAGCTTCGCCGCCATGAATACGATGTATGCAGCCGTCGCCTATCGCTCGAAGGAAATCGCAACCTTGCGCATCATAGGATTTTCCCGGCCCAGTATTCTCACGTCGTTCGTGATTGAAGCCTTGCTGCTTTCGCTGCTGGGCGCAATTGTAGGGATTGTCCTGATATTGCCGTTCAATGGCATGAGCACTGGAATCGGCAACTCCCTCACCTTCAGCGAAACGGTTTTCAGCCTGCACCTGACTTGGGAAGTCGCGATGGCGGCGGTTATCTTTGCGTTGATCATGGGCTTGCTGGGAGGCTTCGCGCCCGCCTGGCATGCGGCGCGGCAGGATATTCTGACCTCGCTACGGGCCTAGGTGGCGGATTCGTATCAGGGCATCGCTTTAGCGATGCCGTAAACTCGGAAAGCAAACACCCCTTTAAGGGCTGGGCACCTCGCGTAGTTCGGACAATTATTCGTGCCGTTGATTTTGAATCGGAAAAGGACTGGGAGCGTACTTTCACCAATGCCCACGGACATCGGACCTACGGATACTAAACACCAAGACTTGCGGAGTCTGCGCATCGATCATTCGCTGCGCGACGGCGGCGGAGAACCGCCCGCATGGTCGCGCCGCTTCATTCTGGGCGGCATCGCCGTGGTCGTCCTGCTGGGATTAGTCGCACTGGCGTACCGCGCGCTCGCCTCGGACAAACCGGAAGTGGAAGTCGCGCGGGCAACGGCGGAAGGCAGTGACGTCGCCGGCAGCACCGTGCTTTCGGCGAGCGGATACATTGTCGCTCATCACAAAATCAGCGTGAATTCGAAGGTCACGGGCCGTGTAGCCTGGATTGGCGTGGAAAAAGGCGACAAGGTAAAAGAAGGACAAGTTCTGGTGCGGCTGGAGGACGAGGAATTCCGCGCCCAGTACGAGCAGGCTCGAGGGGCGGTGGAGAGCGCCAAGGCGCGGCTGCTCGAAAATGAGAATGGATCGCGCCCGGAGGAAATTCAGCAGGCGGATCACAATCTCTCTGAGGCTCGGGCGACGGCGATCAATGACAAGATCAACCTGGACCGCACGCGCGAGTTGGTCGCGCAGGGAGTAATGTCCAAGCAGAATTTGGACGACGCGATCGGCAAGTGCGATGCTTCGCAGCAGCGAATGAATTCGCTGGAGCGCGCTTTCAAGCTCATGCAGCTTGGTCCACGGTCCGAAGAGATCCAGCGCGCCCGCGGCGACTTGCTGCAGGCCGAAGGCCAGATGGCATACGCCAAGTCGCAACTCGATGCGACCGTGATTCGCGCTCCTGTGAGTGGGACGATTCTGGAGCGCACGGCGGAGAAAGGCGAACTGGTTACTGCTCAATTCGCCAGCGGCGCCGAAGGCGGTCCGCGCGGATCGGTGGTGGCCCTGGCGGATCTGGAGGATATTCAGGTAGAGCTCGATATCGCACAGGATGACTTTGCCAAACTGTCTCCCAAGCAGGAAGGCGTCGTCACTCTGGATGCGTTCAAGGATCGCTCTTACAAAGGAGAGATCGCCGAAATGTCGCCGGAAGCGAACCGGCAGAAAGCGACGGTCCAGGTCAAGGTTCAGATCCTGAAACCCGATTCCTATCTGCGCCCGGAAATGAACGCGACCGTCCAGTTCAAGGCAAAGGCGAACGCTGACAAAAACGCCGGCGCAAAACAGACTTGGGTCCTGGTGCCCACCGCCGCATTGCGCGATAAGGATGGGACGAAGTTCGTACTGCTCGCGTTCAACGGCAAGGCCCTCCGCCGCAATGTTCATGTTCAGGGCCAGCGCTCGGGAGGCTATCTGGTGGACTCACTGGTGGGCGGCGAAAGCGTAATCACGGCGGGGCCCGCGGATTTGCAGGACGGGCAAAAGATTCGTATCAAGGGGCAATCATGAGTGCAATGACGACACCAACAACTCAGCCGGCCGTGGGCAGCAAGGTCGTCCAGGCCCGTGGGGTCAGCAAGATATTCAAGCGCGATGCTTTCCAGGTGACCGCGCTCGACAACGTCTCCATCGACATCGCCGGCGGCGAGTTTCTGGCGCTGATGGGGCCTTCAGGATCGGGGAAGACGACCCTGCTGAACATGATCGCAGCCATTGACCGCCCCAGTTCCGGCGAACTGCTGGTGATGGGCGAAAATATTTTTCGTCTGAACGACGGGCAGTCCGCCAAGTGGCGCAATACTCACGTCGGCTATGTTTTTCAGACCTTCAATCTGATTCCGGTGCTGACGGCCTTTGAGAATGTCGAGTTGCCGCTGCTGCTGACCAAGATGACGCCGCAGCAGCGCCGCGATCACGTGATGACCGCGCTCAAGCTCGTGGGACTTGAGGATCGCGTCAATCACTTGCCCAAGCAGTTATCGGGTGGACAGGAGCAGCGTGTGGCCATCGCTCGCGCCATCGTCAGCGATCCGACGCTGATTCTCGCCGACGAACCTACCGGCGACCTCGATAGTAATTCGGCAACCGACATCCTGGAGATTTTGAAGCGGCTGAATGAAAGCTTCAACAAGACGGTTGTCATGGTGACGCACGATCCGCACGCCGCCGGGTATGCGCACGTGACGCGGCATCTGGAAAAAGGACGGCTGCTGCCGGCGTAGCCGGCTGTTGAAAAACTGGGTTCGTATCAGGGCATCGCTTTGGCGATGCCGCGTTCTTCGAAATCGGACGCCCCTTCAGGGGCTGGGCATTAGGCCGTTCTCCTCGAAGGCATCGCGCCCGCCGGCGGCTCGGTGTCGCTGATCCACTCCCACACTCGGCGGCCGCGGTCGTTGCTCAGACTCCGAGCCTCGCCATAATCCACCAATCGATTCAAAACGGTTGTGACCGAGGCCAGCGGGTCCTTGTGCCGCGCCAGGATTGCGGGAGCATATCGTTCCAGTTCCACGCACACCTCGCGGGCTCCCAGCGGACGCCGGACATCCATGAGCACCCTCCGGCACGCCTTGGTGAAACCGGGCTGACGGCCATTGGACTTGCGATCGATCAGTTCCAGCAAGTCGTCGCCGAGCACCTGCTCGCCGAAAAGATTTGCCAACCCGGCAATAGTCTGCTTCACCGTGCCAATGCGCTTCATGACCTCGGCACGCTGCCGCATGAGCTGGAGGAGTTCTTCGTGCGCGGCCTTCACCACCTGCTGCGCCGAAATGCTATTGGCTTGCGCATCGATCGCGTGCAAGCCATCGCGGTTATTTTTCCCAACTTCCATAAACGCCTCCTCCAGGAAACAGACTAATGACGAGGATCCCTCGACTCTCGTCTAATACGGAAAAGGATCCTCCGAAGTTCCATCGGGAGTTGGACTCTCTTGCAGAGGAAAGGTTATCGGAGAAAAGGGGTAATATGTGTGGCGCGGACGCTTCTGTCCGCGGCCTTTAGCAGCGCTCTGCTACTGAAAAGACTCGGGCTTCTCAGGGCATTCCTTTAGCGGTGCCGAAAGTTCTACGAAATCAGAGGCCCCTTTAGGGGCTGATTCTTTCAACAGCCCGCTCTACCCCATCACGGTGGTATGCTCCGGCCGGATTTTGTAAAGCACGCGAACCTCTCCCGGCTGCGCGTACGGATACTTGTCGACTCCCAGGTACTTTTTCGCCATCTTGTCGATGTGTTCGGCGGCGCCGTCTTCGGTGATCTCAACTACGGTGCCGCGGATCTCCAGATAGCGATAAGGATTGTCGGGATCGATAATGGCCAGCGCAACTAGCGGATTGCGGCGCACATTGCGATCCTTCTGGCGTCCGCGCGCCGAGTTGAAGATGACGTGTTGACCGTCGAAGTCGCACCAGACGGGAGTGACCTGCGGCCGTCCGTCGGGCATCAGGGTACCAAGACTGGCGAAAGCGCGCTTCTGGAAAAGGTCGGAGTATTTTTCAGGAATCACGTTGGACATCGCTGGCTCTCTCCTGGGTTAATGGATTACCGACTAAATTCTTGCTGCCCCGATTATAGTAGCCTTTTCGGAGAGTTCGATTTTATGCGGATGACATTGACCCCAGCAGGAAAATCGGCGCGAATATTCTGTTTGTGGTTCGCCTTTTTACTTCCGGTCGCGAGCCCTCTTCTGGCGCAGCAGTCTGCCGTGCAACCTCCGCCAACCGTCGTCTTCATGACCGATTTCGGCGTCTTGGACGATTCGGTAGCTCTCTGCAAGGGCGTCATGTACAGCATCGCGCCCAACCTTCGCATTGTCGATCTCACGCATCAGGTGAATGCTTTTTCGATTCGAGATGGCGCTCGCTTCCTGTTCGGTGCCACGCCCTTCTTTCCGGCCGGAACGGTATTTGTGGTCATCATCGACCCCGGGGTGGGCAGTTCGCGCAAGGCGGTGGTCGTGAAATCGAAGCGCGGGCAATTCTTCGTGCTGCCCGACAACGGCCTGATGACGATGGTCGAGGACCGTGATGGCATTGAAAGCACTCGTGAGATTACCAACTCAGATTGGATGGTCGGCGGCAAGATTTCCTCCACCTTCCATGGCAGGGATATTTTTTCTCCCGTCGGCGCTCACATCGCGCGCGGTGACGACTGGACCCAGGTGGGACCGACCGTCAAGCAACTGGTCCGACTCGAGCTGAGACCCGCCAGTGTGGACGACCAAGGTCTGAGCGGAGAAGTCATCGCCCTGGATGGTCCGTTCGGCAACCTGATCACGAACATCAGCGCCGAAGATTTTCTAAAGCTCGGCTATCAGCGCGGCGATATGTTGACGGTCACGATCGCCGGACGCGCGGTCGAGATGCCGTTTGTCAACACGTTCAGCGACGTACCGCTCAAACAACCGTTGCTGTTCATCGATTCGCGCGGACGAGCTAGCTTTGCGCTCAACCAGGCAAGCTTCGCGGCGGCGTACAACGTAAATCCGCCGCAACCGGTGTTCATACCCCGCAAGAGCCACTGAGCAAGAATCACTGTAGCGACGCCGCTTGCCGCGTCTCTTTTTTGCGACGCAAAACTAGCCCGCCTTCTGCAACTCCCCCGCTATTCGCGGCAGCACGGCGCGCAGCAGCGCGATGAACTGTCCCATCACTCGTCGTCCCACTTCGAGCACTTCCTCATGGACGAGCGTCTGATCGAGAATTCCGGCGGCCATATTCGTCACGCATGAGATTGCCAGGACGTTCATGCCCATGTGCCGTGCGGCGATGGCTTCCGGGACGGTTGACATGCCCACCAGATCGGCGCCAATTGTGCGCAGGTATCGAATCTCCGCCGGAGTTTCGTAACTCGGGCCGGCAAGCGCCGCGTAGACGCCCTCGCGCGGCGGAATCGAAAGCTTCTTCGCTTCCTCCAGCGCGATCTCGCGATAGCGCTTGGCGTAGGTGTAAGTCATGTCGGGAAAGCGCGGGCCAAAGCGCTCGTTATTCGCTCCCGTCAGCGGATTCTGCCCTTGAAGATTGATGTGATCGCGAAGGATGACGAGCGCGCCCTGTCCGTACTCGACGTTAATGCCGCCGGCGGCGTTGGTAAGAATCAAAGCGCGGATGCCCGCTCGCCCGAGCACGCGTGTCGGAAAGGCCACCTCAGCGGCCGAATAGCCTTCATACAGATGCACCCGTCCCTGCATCACGGCAATGGGAACATCGCCGGACTTGCCAACCACGAGTTGTCCGGCGTGACCAATCGCGGTCGAACGTGGAAATGTCGGGATGTGCGCATAGGGAATGCGGACGGCTTCGGTGAGGTCGTCCGCGAAAGATCCGAGGCCGGAGCCGAGAACGAGCCCGATCTGCGGACGCAGGTGGGTCTGTGATCGCACAAAGGCTGCTGCGGATTCGGCACGAGTGAATAGGTCTGGAGACATAAGCAATCGCGTAGGGGCGGGTGCCCTCACCCGCCCAGCCGGGCAAAGCCCGGCAGCGCTCTAAAACTTCTTTTCAAACTCCACAAAAGCCCGCTCAAGCGTCCACTGCACGTGAGCGCGCTCACTCGCTCCAATCAATTTCTGACATTTTTCTGAGACGCGATCGCCGGACACTTTGTCGTCCTCGCACGCCGCAACGCGGCCCAACTGGCGTCCATCCCTCCACAGACTATCGCCGGGAATAAAACTGTGTTCCAGGCTCTCGCGCGCCATGCGCTTCAGATCGGCATACGACAAGCCATAGGTCTCGACCGCCCGCAAATATTCGTGCGTCATATCGCTGCGCGAGACGCCCTCGTCGTCGGTAGCGAGCGCCACCGGCACTCCGTATTTCATGTACACCGGCAGCGGATGGCGGTCGCCGCTCACGCCCAGGATCACATCATTCGACGTCAGGCAAATCTCGACCAGCACATTCTTTTTGGCCATTTCCTGCAGCAGCCCAATCGGGTCGTTTTCGCTCATGACCGCCACGCCATGCCCAATCCGCTCCGCGCCTCCGCGCTCAATCGATTCGCGAATGTGAAATCGCAAGCCCTCGGGTGGAACCAGCCCCATCGCCAATTCGCCGGCGTGCAACGACACATGCGCCGCCGGATAAAACTTGTGCAAGGCTTCGATGATCCGCATGTGCAGGTCGAAATCATGCATGGGCACGTAGTAGTCTTCGGGCATCACCAGGTTGAAGCCGACGAAGCGCGGATCCGCCTTGGTCAACTCGAAGCCAAGCAAGATCTGCGCGAAAACCTGCTCGCGCGGCAAGCCACGCAGCACCTGGTACAAATAGTGAATCGTAACCTCGCATCCCGGAGCAGCCTGCGCCGTCCCACAGTGAAGCAATTCTTTTCCGCGACCTTCATCCGAGTCGACTTGACTTCGCACCGACGCCACAATATCCGCCATTCCGCCGGCGAGCAGTCTGTCACGGAGCTTGCTGAAGTCGTCATCCCATCCAATCTTGGTCCCCAGAATCGCCGCCTGCGCCCCGTCGGCCGTGTGCATCACCTCCACGTATTGCAGATGATCGGCCGCCGCCCGCGACGCCACCTCGGCCAAGGCATCGCCGATGTGCTTCTCCATCGCCGGACCGAACTTCTCGAACGTAGAGAAGAAATGGTCGTGACCCGATTCCTCCTCGCGGTGCCAGTTGCGCATCGACCAGGCGTCCACCAGTTGGTTGTAGAGAACGTGGTCCTGATAGGCGCAGCGCACCGACGGCTTGTTCTTGTAGGGCTCGCACGAATCGCACGACGCGTGCATCAGCTTCGAAGTGCTGCGGTCCACGCAGAGAGCGCCCTCCGAGGCCCAGTCGATGAAGCTTTCCGCATAAATCGCGCCGCTCAGGTGGACATGCAGATCGCCGCCCTTCGGTATCTGCTGCAGAAATGCCAGCAGCAACCCCGGCTGATGCCGCACCGATTCAAAATACTTCGCCGTCTTCTCTTCAGCGCTTTGCCCCCGAGGGCTTTGCGCCCGGGAGATTCGTCCCAGCGAAAAAACGGTCAGGAAACAAATGATTGCTGCCCAACGCAGGCTTCGCATCACAAAAATGCCTCCAACCACGCAGCATTGTAGAGGATATTTCGTCGACCTGGCTGCTACTGTCCCAGGATTAGCGGCAGGCCGTTCTTGCCGCTGCCAATCACCACAATTTTGGCATTCGGACTCTTGGCCAGATTTTCCGTGGCTTCGATGCCTTTCCATTCCAGCAGCTGCGCGCTGATGCCCTGGGCCACGATTTGCTGGAAGTCGCGGACGCCTGCGGCTTCGATCCGCTTGCGCTCGGCTTCCTGCTTTTCTTTTTGCAGGCGGAAGCTCATGGCCAGCGCTTCCTGCTCGGCCTGCTGCTTGGATTCGATGGAAGCTTTGAGAGTGGCGGGCAGTTGGATATCGCGGAGCAGGACGCTTTCCACGATGAAGCCGCGCTGGCCGAGAAGATTGAAAAGTTGGTCAAAGATCTGCTTGGCGACCATCTCGCGTTCGCCGGTGTAGAGGGCGTTCGCCGTGTGCGAAGCGGTCGCTTCACGAATGGCAGCTCGCAGGTTGGGATCGATCAGGACTTCCGTGTAGTTGGGCCCGATTTTCTGGTAAACATCGGCAGCCCTCTGGGGATTGAGGTGGTAGATCAGCGACGTGTCGAGGTTCATGACCAGGCCTTCGCTGGAGGGTACGCTGGCCGTTTCCTTGATCTCCTGGGTGCGGATGGAGAGTTCGTGATTGGTCTTGAAAGGGTTGATGAGGTGGATGCCTTCGGGCAGAGCCTCGCCTGTGACGCGGCCGAAAAGCGTCAAGACGCCCACCGCGCCTGAGTCCACGCGGGTAACGGCGGAAAACAGGAAGACCACAATCAGGAGACCGAGGACAAGGAATCCCAAAAGGCGCGCAAGGGAGCCGCCTTGCATATCGATGATTCGGCCGTGGCCGGGGGGAGGATCGTAGATCGTCATCGCACACTCCTTTGCACATTGGAATTGTAGGGAAAGCAATTTATTGACGTAAGTATCTGGGTGAGAACCGGAGACGGATTGCAAAAAGAGCAGGATTCATACGGGTAAAACGGCGATTTGCACAGCCGCGGTCTGAGGCGCATATCGCACGAAAGCGGGATTTTGCCTCGGAGAACCCACGAAATGCCGCATGGACGCTGGGGATTTCAGAGTCGGGCGCCGGCGAGTGCACCATTTCTGCGTCACCGGGCTGTGCATGAACTGCACTTGATTGATGAATAAGGAGTTACAGATGCATGAATTTTGTTGACGTAAGAATTGAGAGTGGTAAAAACATAATCGTTCTTTGACACGTTCTGAAGTTTTTCCGGTTGGTGCAGCGTCCGGGGCTCAAGCGAAGTCACTCAGACAACCGCGAGGTGAGTCTGGGAGGGCGAGCAAGGGTCTATAGCTAAGCGCTGGTCGAGGAGAACAGGAGCCTCTGTTAAAGGCAGGATAGAGTCCCGAGGCGTTGGACTGATTTATCCGGTTGGCGGTGAGCCCGGAGCCCGAGCAAAGATCGGCTTACAATGAGCCCGCAAGGGAGTTGTAGGAAAAGGTCAGCAAGGGTCTTAAACGCGAGCTACTGGCCGAGAGGAATGAGTTCAACATCACCTCGGGACTCTCTATTTGTTTGTGCTCCCCAAGACGCGCTCCCCCGTGGTTTCCCACCGGTGTATCTCTGTGTCCCGCGGCAAACTTGAGAAGTGTTTCACGTGAAACACTGTACGGTTATTTTTGTTAGTATATTAATGTACTTACAAGGCGACTCAAATGAAATCACGGCAGCGAGTTACGAAGCGAGCCAGGGCGTCGCGAAAAGTAACTAAAATTGAGGCGTCGGCGGGGTCGCGGAGGCGTCCGCGGTACTTGCCGGAGGAGTGGGCGGGCATGTATAAGCCGGTGAAGAGGCCGGTGACGCTGCGGATAGACGCCGACGTTCTGGCGTGGTTCCAACGGGGCGGGCGGGGCTACCAGACGCGGATCAACCGTGCTCTGCGGAAGGTGATGGCCGAAGAGAGAAAGAAGGCGCGGCAGTAAGGGAGCAAGTGCCGCCGTCGAGCAAAATCCCGAGATTGACACGTCTGTGGAATCCCAGGTCTCTGGGCACTCCGACGGGGGAAATCCTGAGAATTGACGCTTGGAAACCCATCCTTGTGGCCAGAACGCCTTAAAATTGGGTTTCCCCCACCCGGCCAAGTCATTGATAATTCACATGGTCAAGTGTGGTTAGATAGCCACTATAGGGTATTTGTTACTCTGTAATTATTACAATTCGATTACTTGGTGCGCGGGAATGCCCGGCGACGCCCAAGCGAAGGTCGGACGGGGCACATTCAAGAGCGGAGACTCGGGCTAATCTGGACCAGCCCTCTGTGAAATGTCTTCTATGTGGAATATACTGTGGAATGGGTTCCACATATGCAGATCGTTCAAATCGTGCTGGATAAAAAGCTGTTACACGCCGCCGACCAAGCCGCGAAGCGCACTAAACAAAACCGGTCCGCTTTGGTGCGCGACGCCCTGCGGGAACATCTCCGCCGGTTGGAACTGCGAGCCAGTGAAGAACGCGACCGCGAGGGCTACTCGCGACAGTCGCCAGCCGACGCGGAAGCGCGGGGTTGGGAATCGGAGGCCACGTGGCCGGAAGAATAGCCCGAGGCGAGGTTCGGCTCTACCAGTTTGCCGCGGGCGACAAGACGAACGACAAGAAACGACCGGCCCTCGTGCTCACCCGCAACAGCGCCATCGCGTACTTATCCACGGTCACGGTTGCGCCGGTCACTTCCACCATTCGCGGCGTGCCATCGGAAGTCGTGCTGAATGAGGAAGACGGCATGAAGTCCCCGTGCGCGGTGAACCTGCACAATGCAGTTACGGTGTCGCAACAGCGCCTGGGGAAACGTGTGGCCCAGCTTAGTTCCGCGCGAATGAATCAGGTGTGTGCCGCCTTGCGCTTTTCTCTGGGTTGCGATTCAAACTAGTTACTGGGAACGTTCCGTCTGTCCCCGAATTTCCCCCATACTATGGCATGGCGAAACGATGCCTTTTTTGTCCGCGAACCGTTGATAGTGCGGAGCATGTTTGGTCAGACTGGATTCTCAAAGACCTCAAGCCCGTACAGCCTATACACATCAGAATCGGGAAGACCACGAATAAGTGGGTGGTCAAGCCGGAAGTGCGGGTGAAGTGTGTCTGCCAAAAGTGCAACAACGGCTGGATGAGCGCCATCGAGAACGAAAACAAGCCGCACATGCTTGCGATGATGAACGACAAACCAACGGTCCTAGAGCCATCGCAGCAGAAGCTATTAACTAGAAGGGCGATCTTAAAGGCGATGGTCATTGATGGTTCTTCTAAAAGCCGCATAGCGTTTTACAGTGAATCCGAGAGAACCACCATGAAGCCACCGTCACGCTCCATCCCCGTTGGCACGCTTGCGTGGATTGGGCGACTTTCGGTTAAGGCGTTTCACGCGGGATTGACGGATACCTATCTCCCCATAGGCAACGTCCCTAAAGCTTTTCACGGTTGCGTCACAACAATCATTGTTGGACATCTCGCAATTCAAGTCGTGACGATGCACGTCCTTCCCATGTTTGCTACCATGCATCTTCGCCCCGACTATAAGCCCGGCGCATGGGACGTGAACCTGTTGGACATCTGGCCCGTCTTTGGTGAGGAGCGTTGGCCTCCCCGCTTTTCTTTTGACCTTAAAGGGACGACGCACCACATTGCTGGATTGATCAACAGGTGGAAGATTGGAACGGACATCACCAAGTGACACACTCCCGCCGCGGGGTGGCCCGCTCAAGCTTGGTTTTGGCTTGAGTGGGGATGTTGGAGGCTGATCCAAAACCAGTAACCGGCTGTGAGGGACGGCTCGATATCGAGTCGGAATGCACCTCACGAAAACGCGAAGGAACTGCGGTACGACTTCTGTCCAACTGGAGAAATGCCCCACTCAAGCCAAAACCAGGCTTGAGTGGGCCACCCGTCCAACCGCCGGACAGTTCGCATCACACTAACTGAAGCGGCCCAGCCTGCAAACTCTTTCCAAACTCTTCAGCCCATGCAATGCACTCTGCTCGTTCAGGGATCGGCCTTCTAACGCGCTCCGGATACTCATCGTAAGTGCGCCCATCAAGCAGCCTGCCGTTCTTAGCCTTTCTAACCCCGCCCCATTGCTTGAAGAAAAAAGGCACCCCCTGCATCCGGCACTGCTTCCGAATGGAGACAACCCACCCCCGCTTCATCGGACGCGCGCCAGGCCCACTCTCGCCGCCAACAATCACCCAGGTAATGCCCGAAAGGTCGATTTCGCCGAGGTCTTCCAGCAAAGGCTCGATGGATAGAAAGCGAACCTTAGCCGGAGCCTGTCGAAGATGATCCACCCGAGGCAGCCCATGCTTCCGATCCTCAACGCTGACGCCCCACCAGATGTTTTCCTGTTCCGCCGCAAAGCGTAACCGCCCCGAGAGCAACTCCACCATCCTCTCCGACCGCTTAGTCAGCACCTGATAAGTATGCCAATTCGCCGCAGCCATCACCCGCGACACAGCCTCCGCGTAATCATCCGGCACTCCCGCCTGAAACAGATCGCTCATCGAGTTCACAAACACCAGCTTGGGAGACCGCCAGGCAAAAGGCTCAGTAAGCTTCTCCGGCACCAACCGCAGATCAAACCCCTGCTCATAAGGATGCCCCTTGACCCCGCGAAATCGCTCGGCAAACGTCTCGGCATAGCAGTGCTTGCAACCAGGGCTGATCTTGACGCAGCCACGGACGGGATTCCAGGTCGCGTCGGTCCACTCGATGTGGGAGTTTAGTGACATGGTCTTCTAGAACAGCGTGTCTGATCTGTACTGTATTTGAGAACCTCGTCCCAGAATTTGTATGCGCGTTCGCTCCGCGAGAACAAGGCGAGGTGGTAAAGGGGCAAGTTCTTTTCGTCCGATCTCACCTCCTTCATTTTGTATAGCGGCAAAGGCAAGTACCCGAGGGTTGCCATACTGTTTGCAAACTCTTGCGCGAGAAACCGAGGAAAAGGCACGGCATCACTCTGCGCGACGCTCCATCGATCTCGCCAAGTTTTCGTCCCCAAGAGTTCCTCAACTTTTACAGACTCGGGCCGAATGTAGTGGGCATAGTTTCGGTTGGCATCCATGTGTAACGCAAGTAAAACCAAAAAGTCCACGTATCGAGTGGAGAGGGCGCTCAGAGTCTCGAACTTAATGCCGATATCACAGGGATCAACGAAGCAAAGCGAGAGCACGGTATGTTCTCTCGATGCTAGCGGTATTGAGGAACATATCTCCTTCACATGCTCGTTGCAGTCGCCAGGGACGTAAGAAACGTCAGCCGAAGGCGCAATGCGTTTCACACGTGCCTTCAAAGCTTCCAGAAGATCCGTTTGCTCTTCGCAGAAAATGTATTTGTCGAAAGGATGCTCCAGCGTGAGCGCTTGAAGAGGAGAGCCGACTATCGTGATCGACGTATCCCGGATCTTACTATAGCCAGCTCCGGCGTATAGCTCGATGTATACGCGCTCATCCCACTTGTCCTTCATCCCAGTCGAAAACAGCTTCGCATAAAAAGATACGAGGCCGTGCTTCTCCTCGGCCCACTTCCCAACCTTTGGGCAGACGAGCCCGTCGTCGGAAACACGCACCGTCGCTAACAATATATTCGCCTTTTATTCGCTAAACAGTACTTTGATTATGCCGGAATTCTCCCTCCGACTCAATAGCTTGTGAGATTACAGCGGTATATTCCCATGTTTCTTCGGTGGGTTCTTGTCGCGCTTGGTCCCGAGCATCTCCAGCGCCTGGATCAGCTTCTTGCGCGTCTCTCGCGGCTGGATGACTGCATCCACGAATCCGCGATCGGCAGCCACGTAGGGGTTTGCCAGCCGCTCGCGGAATTCTTCGATCTTTTGTTGGCGAACCGCTTCGCGATTTTCTGCGCCGTCCAGTTCGCGCTTGTAGACAATATCCACTGCGCCTTCCGGCCCCATCACCGCGATTTCGGCGCTTGGCCAGGCGTAGTTCACGTCCGTGCGGATGTGCTTTGACGCCATGACGCAATACGCTCCGCCGTAGGCTTTGCGCGTGATCACGGTCACTTTCGGCACGGTCGCTTCCGCAAACGCGTAGAGCAACTTGGCGCCATGCCGGATGATTCCGCCATACTCCTGCTGCGTGCCGGGCAGGAAGCCGGGCACATCTTCAAATGTCACGAGAGGAATGTTGAAGCAGTCGCAGAAGCGCACGAAGCGCGCGCCCTTCACCGACCCATTGATATCGAGCGTGCCGGCAAGCATTGCGGGCTGATTGGCCACGATCCCGACCGGCTTCCCGTTGAAGCGCGCAAATCCCACGACGATATTCTTGGCATAATGCTCGTGAATTTCGAAAAAATAGCCGTCATCCACGACCGTGTGAATCACGTCTTTCATGTCATACGGCATGTTCGATTGATCGGGGACGATCGTATCCAGCTTCTCGTCCAAGCGATCGATCGGGTCGGTGCAGGGCTTGCGCGGCGGGTCTTCGAGATTGTTCGACGGAATAAAGCTTAACAGCTCGCGGACCATCGACAAACACTCGGCGTCATCGCGGCACATGAAGTGCGCCACGCCTGAAGTTTCGTTGTGCGTGTGCGCTCCGCCGAGCTGGTCTTTGGTGACTTCTTCGTGCGTCACTAGCTTGATCACGTCCGGCCCGGTGATGAACATGTACGAAGTCTGGTCCACCATCAGGATGAAATCGGTGATGGCGGGCGAGTAAACGGCGCCGCCCGCGCATGGGCCCATGATGGCCGAGATCTGCGGCACCACTCCACTATAAAGAGTGTTGCGCAAAAAAATGTCGGCGTAGCCGGCCAGCGACATCACGCCTTCCTGGATGCGCGCGCCTCCTGAATCATTCAGTCCGATCACGGGCGCGCCCATTTTGGCCGCCAGATCCATGACCTTGACGATCTTCCCGGCATTGGTCTCGGAGAGCGAGCCCCCAAACACGGTAAAATCCTGCGCAAAGACAAAGACCAGCCGTCCTTCCACGCGGCCGTAGCCGGTGATGAAACCGTCGCCGTAGAACTTGTGCTCCGCCATGCCAAAGTCGTGGCAGCGGTGCGTGACCAGCTTATCGGTCTCCTCGAAAGTGCCCTCGTCGAGCAGAAATTCGATGCGCTCGCGGGCCGACATCTTGCCCTCTTTGTGCTGGCGTTCGCGCCGCTGTGCCCCGCCGCCTTCCTGCGCCATCTGATCTCGTTTTTTCAGTTCGGCAATTTTCTCTTCGAGTTTCATAGGCAAACATTATAGGCGAGGGATCGCGGTTCGTCGTTCGCGGTTCGCCATTCGCTGATCGCTATTCGCCCTTCGCAATTCGCTCGCGAAGCCGAATGGCGAATAGCGAACGACGAACAGCGAGCACCTACGATCGCAGGGCCGCGGAGTCAAACAGATTCAGAAATTCTATTTTCTTTTCCGGCGGCAGAAAGGACGCTTCAAACGAATTGCGCGCCAATTCTCGCAAGTGTTCATCGGTAAAGCTGAACGCCTCCTGAACCAGCCCGTACTCCTCGACGAGCGACGTACGGAACATGGCGGGATCGTCGCTGTTGAGGGTCAGCATCAGGCCCTGGTCGAAGTAGCGGCGCACCGGATGTTGCGCGAGTTCGGCGCAGCAGCCCGTCCGCAGATTGCTGGTGACGCAGATTTCAATCGGAACCTGGCGCTCGGCCAGCTCTTCGATCAATTCCTGATCCTGCCCGGCGGTAAGGCCGTGGCCGATGCGTTCCGCCTTGAGATTGAGCGCGCCCCATATGGACTCCGGCCCGGCGCTTTCACCGGCGTGAGCCGTGAGATGAAGACCGTGCTGCGCGGCGCGCGTGTAAACACTCGCAAACCACTCCGCTGGGCCAGCACGCTCGTCGCCGCCAATGCCGAAGCCAACTACGTTGCGATCGTGAAACTGGATGGCGAGATCGAGCACGATCTGCGCTTTCTCGGCGCCGAACTGCCGGATGGCATCGAAGATCCACACGAGCGAAATGCCAAAGTCTTTCTCTCCCCGCTGGCGGCCACGTTCCAGGCCCTCGAAAATCGCGGGGAAATCCTGCTTGCGCCAGAGGCTGACGCCAACCGAAACAATGACCTCCGCATGCAGAACATTTTGCGATTTCAGCCGCTCCATGAGCCGATAAGTAATCAGCTCATAGTCTTCCGGGGCGCGCAAGTGTCCCGTCACATCCTTAAAAGCCGTGAGGAAACCTGTGAAGTCCTTGTAGTTGTAGAGTTGCTCGACTTCGGCGAGCGAAGCCCCTTCCATCCCGTGACGCTGACGCAGTTCGAGCAGCGTGGACGGCTCGATCGATCCCTCGAGATGCAGATGGAGTTCGGCCTTCGGGAGTGAGACGACGAAGCGGGAGGGCTCCGAAGGCATGCAGCGATTCTAAAGGATCGGGTGATGTGAGGATCGGGTCATCGGGTGATCGGGTCATCGGCGATCTGAGTTCAAAATCAAAAGCCAGATTGCCCGATGGCCCGATGATCCGATCACCCGATCTTTTTCCTGCAGAACTCGCTATGGTGGCGGCTGTAGAAGATGTAAATGAGTAGCCCCAGCGCCAGCCAGATCACAAAGCGCAGCCAGGTAATCAGCGTGAGCCCGGTCATCAGCCCGCCGCACAGAACGACTGAGATCAGCGGAAACCACGGTACAAAGGGCACGCGGAACGCACGTTTGCGATCGGGCTGGTTGCGTCGAAGAAGGATCACCCCAAGCGAAACCAGCACGAAGGCAAACAGCGTGCCAATGTTGGCGAGGTCGGCCGCATCCCCGATATCCACGAGCCCGGCGGGAATTCCCACGGCAAAACAGGCGATCCAGGTGGACCAGTGCGGCGTCTTATATTTCGGGTGCACGGCGGAGAACAACTTCGGCAACAAGCCGTCGCGAGACATGGCGTACCAGATGCGTGCCTGTCCATACTGAAACACAAGCAACGAAGAGATCATCCCCGTCAGCGCTCCAATCACGATCACCGACCGGAAGAAAACGTGAGCTCCCAGATACTTCAGCGCGTACGAGACGGGGGCTTCGGCGGCTTCTCCGGAAACGAAGGTCGTGTACTTCATCATGCCGAGCAGCACGATGGCAACGCCGACATACAGCAGGGTGCAGACAATCAGCGACATGATGATGCCGAAGGGCAAGTCTTTTTGCGGATTGCGCGACTCCTCCGCGGCGGTTGAGACCGAATCGAATCCGATGTAGGTAAAGAAAACGATCGCCCCGCCGGTGACGATTCCCGCAAAGCCAGACGGCGCGAAGGGCGTCCAGTTCGCGGGCTTCACCAGCATTCCACCGACAACCAGGAAGGTCAGGATGGCACCGATCTTAATCGCCACCATGATGTTGTTCGTCTCCGCCGATTCCTTCACGCCGCGCACCAGCAGCAGCGTGAGAATAAAAACGATCAGGAAGCCGGGGAGGTTGAAATAGGCGCCGGTCCATTGCCCGCCGGCCCAGACAGGACTCGCCCATTTGTCCGGCAAGAGGACACCGAACGCCGCGAATTGCGCCTTCGTATAACCGGCGAAGCCCACCGCCACCGCGACGTTGCTGACTACGTATTCGAGAATCAGGTCCCAGCCGATGATCCAGGCAAAGATTTCGCCGAGCGTGGCGTACGAGTAGGTATAGGCGCTGCCGGCAATGGGGATCATCGACGCCAGTTCTGCGTAGCACAATCCGGCAAAACTGCAGGCGAGCGCCACCAGAAAAAACGAAATTGCAATGGAAGGCCCGGCGGGCGGACGGCCATGCATGAGCGCTCCGGCCGTGCTGCCGGTACGCAGGAAATTCACAATCAGGTCAAGCGCCTGCGCGTGCAGGATGGAAGGCGCCTGAAAATATTCTCCGGCCGCTGCCGTTCCCGTAAGTACGAAGATTCCCGATCCGATGATGGCGCCGATGCCGAGCGCTGTAAGCGACCACGGGCCGAGCGTTTTACTGAGCCGGGTTTCCGGGTTCTCCGACTCCGAGATCAGTTTGTCGATGGACTTGCAACAGAAGACCTGGCTGTTAGAAGTACGGATGACTCCGGCTGCTGGCTCAGTGGATAATTGCGACAAGAGTCGTTGTCTCCTCACAGCGGGAGTCGGGCATGGGCGCTGGCCCATGCCCGGCATTGCTCACGGCTCAGGTGAACGGCTTACCGTTTCGCCTGACCGCGTGCCAGCTTTTTCACCTTGCGCTTCTTCGATCCGCGCGCGTAATCGCGGGGCTTCTTCGGCTTTTCCGCCTTGATCTTCTTGCGGGCGGCTCGCTTGGTTTTCTTGCGTTCTTCTTTGCTTAACTTCGTTGTGTTTGCCATTAGTGCGTTTCAAATCCTCTCTGAAATTCGTGGTGCGCATATCAAGGCTCGCGGCTCGAAGCTCGCGGCTCTAGGCCTTCTCCAGCTGGGCATACCTCTCCACCAGCTTCTTCAAACCGAAGCGAGGGAATTGTACCGTAATCTTGGCGTCTTCCCCATCTCCTTCGCGCTGATACACCGTCCCTTCCCCATATTTCGGGTGCTTGACCTTTTGCCCGGGACGGAATCCCCGCCTGCCTTTAGGCTCCTCGGACGGCATTTTCGGAACATTGAACTTCTTGCCGCCTGAGGCGAAGAATTCGGCAATGTTGTCGAGGGAGTTGTAGTTCCCGAGCGGAGTCGCCCTCTTCGGCTTGACCCGCGCCGGATTCCAGGTGGCGCTCTGGTCTTCGTCTTCGTAGGAGTAGTGCGTGCTTTCGCGGTGGAAGGCTGCGGAGCTTCGCCGCGCTGGACGGGCGAGGGCGCCCGTCGCTCCACGATCGCGCGGACGACTCGCCCGCGATCCACCCAGCTCTTCCACCAACTGCGGCGGCACTTCTTCCAGGAATCGCGAAGGCACACTTGCCTCCGGCATGTCAGTGCCATAACGGCGGCGATACACGGCGCGCGACAAAATCAGCGTGTCCATGGCCCGCGTCATGCCGACGTAGCAGAGCCGCCGCTCTTCTTCGATCGAATCGGGCTCGGGCATGGTGCGCGAATGCGGAAACAGCCCTTCTTCCATTCCGGCGAGAACCACCAGCGGAAACTCCAGCCCCTTGGCCGCGTGCAGCGTCATCAGCGTGATCTGCGCGTGCTCGTCGTACTGGTCGGCATCGCTAACCAACGCAGCGTGATCGAGAAACTGATCGAGCGTCTCTCCACGATCGCGCGCGTCCATGGCCGCGTTCACCAGTTCGCGCAGGTTCTCAATGCGCGAGTAGGACTCGGGCGTGTCTTCCTCTTCCAGTTGCTTGATGTATCCCGTGCGGTCGATCAGGAATTTGAGAATCTCGGCCGTATTCGCCGCCGCGCCCGGAGCGCGAAAACCGTCGACCGCCTCATCGTTAGAGGCAGGGGCGTCCTCGCCCGCAGAATCATTGGCCGCGAAATCAAAGCTGAAGTTGCCAGGATCGAAATCGGTATCGGCCCCAGGTTGTGTGGGGACGGGCACCTCTCCCGTCCAAGCTGAGCGAAGCTCGGCAGCGTCGGCCCCCGCATCGCCGCCCGTCTTCGCCGAAGCCGTCTCTTCCAACTGCTCCACATACGTTCCCGCCAGCATCGCGCGCCCGTCTTCGATCAGCGTACGGAAGCTCTTCAACGCGGCCAACGCCCGCGCCGGCAACAACTGCCGCGTAATCCCTTCGCTAACCGCGCCCCACATCGACAACCCGGTTTCGAGCGCGAGCCGCTCGATCATCTCGATGGTCGTCTTGCCGATACCGCGCACCGGCGTATTGATCACGCGCAGCAGCGAAACCGAATCATCCGGGTTCTGGATGACCTTCAAGTACGAGATCATGTCCTTGATCTCAGCCCGCTCGTAGAACGAGAAGCCGCCCACCACGTGATACTTCAACTGATAACGACGCATCGCCTCTTCGAACAATCGCGATTGCGAGTTCGTCCGGTAGAGCACCGCCGCTCGGGCGGTTTCGCCGTTTTCGCCCGCCTGCCGCACGTAGCGGTTGATGGTATCGGCCGCAAACAGCGCCTCGTTCTCTCCGTCCGGAGCCTCGTAGTAGCCGATCTTCGCTCCGCCCTGCCGTGCCGTCCACAGGTTCTTGCCCTTGCGCCGGACGTTGTTACGGACCACCGCCGACGCCGCTTCCAGAATGTTTTGCGTCGACCGGTAGTTCTCCTCCAGCCGCACGATTTTCGCCTCCGGAAAATCGGCCTCGAACTCCAGAATGTTGCGAATATCGGCTCCCCGCCACGAGTAGATCGACTGATCTTCATCGCCCACTGCGCAGACGTTGTGCCCGCCGCCCGCCAGCAACCGCATCAGTTCGTACTGCGGACGGTTCGTGTCCTGGTATTCATCGACCAGAAGGTACTGAAATCGCCGGTTGTAATATTCGCGCACCGCCGCCACCGACTTGAGCAGGCGCATGGCTTCGAGCAACAAATCGTCGAAGTCCATCGCGTTCGCCTTGCGCAGTTCCTTGCGGTACTCCTCGAAAATGTGCGCGATGCGCTCGGTCTTCGGATCCGCCGACTGCAGGTAAATCTCCTGCGGATCCAGCATGTGATTCTTGGCCCAGGAAATCCGCGAAAGCACGTTGCGCGGCGTGAGTTGCTTGTCGTCTAGCCCCAGCCGCCGCATGATGCCCTTTACGACTTGCTGTTGATCGCTCTCGTCGTAGATGACGAAATTCTTCGTGAGCCCGATCGGCGGCTGTCCTGGCACGGTAGAGGGAATCCGCAAAGCCTCAATGTTCCGCCGCAGCACGCGCACGCAAAACGAGTGGAACGTCGAAATCACCGGCTTGGCAACGCTGAGCCCGCCGACGAGTTTTTCCACCCGCTCCGCCATCTCCGCTGCCGCCTTGTTGGTGAAAGTCATGGCGAGGATCGATTCCGGCATCACGCCCATCTTCTCGATCAAGTAAGCAATGCGGAATGTGATGACGCGAGTCTTCCCGCTGCCCGCGCCAGCCAAAATGAGCACCGGCCCCTCGGTAGTCTCGACCGCTTCGCGTTGTTGCGGGTTTAACTCGTCCAAGAACGACAAAAGAGAATGGCTCCAATGATGCGCTCAATAAATTCTAAATGATGGCGCGATGAGCGCTCTCAAATGGGATTCTAGCGCCGACCCCATGCCTCCAATGGAAGAAGATCAGTGGGAAGAAATCGAATAGACGAAGAAGCCGATTAGCGCCATTGTGGCGATCGTCTCAAACCCAACCCAAGCAGCATACTGTCGGCTGTTCGGCACGTCAGCCCATCGTCGCCAAGCTTTGTAAAAATGGAGTGGAGTCACAATGACAGACGATACGACCCACACGATAGCGATAACCGGAAGATAAGCTTTTGTAGATGTCATCGCAGCCACAATCAAAGAAAGTAACGAAACCGCCCACAACATTCCCTCGCTGTGTCGCTTCATCTCGTCCTCTCGGGCAAACTCAAGTGTGATCGCGGCTTTCTACGGGCCGACTAAACTAAATCCTCGCTACTTCCCACTGGAACGCTCGGAACTCAGCAAGTTTGCGGAAATCTCGCTCGTTGGCTGTAATGACTCGTGCTCCGATCCGAGCCGCGCTCATCGCAATCAGCGCGTCATTTGCCAGACGTCCCTGCCCGATCTTCTCGAAGCCGTACTTGGCCGCCAAGCGCGCCAGCACTCGTCCGGCTTGAGTCCAGTCACCGAGGTTCGGAACCAAGATCCGTTTCACCCGGTCGAACTCGCGCTCCATCCGTTCCAGGGATTGCCGAACATGGCCCGACGCGCCCGCATATAGTTCTTCGAGCACGACAGCACTGAGCCAAAGCGGAGTATCAACTGACAATCGTCGCAGCGCCAGAACAGTCTCGTCGCCTCGCCGCATTCCGGAAATATAGACGGAAGAATCGAGCAAGGCTGCCCTCATCTAGCGATCCAATTTTCCGAAAACGTCTTTAATCTCGCCGCCGCTCCTGAGGAAACGCTCGGTGGCTTCAAGTGCCAATCGATTACTCTCATACTCGGTGATCGCGAAATCCAGCGCGCGTTCGATAGTTTCAGTCTCGGTCTTCGCACGCAAAGCCCTTTGAGCGCGTTTAATTTTCAGAGAGTCCAACTGAAAGTGCTTGTGTGCGCGCCTGCTTGCCGTGGCCATGGAACCACTCCTTTACTCAGACAGTATACCATGGAATGTACATATTCGCAGCTTTTGTGTACATCCGAGTAAAACCTATGCATACCGCGCAATGTATTGGAAAACGCCACAAACCCTCTCCTCGTAGCGCTGCTATAATCAAGAATTGCGCTCATGAATAAGAACACACTAGTAGGAACGGCCGCTAAAGGCGCCATAGGAATCCGAACTCGCCGCCGAATCCGTTCGACCACCGTCCTCTGCGTCCGCCGTGACGACAAGGTGGTCATGGCCGGCGATGGACAGGTCACGCTCGGCGAATCCGTCATCAAGCACGGGGCGAAGAAGATTCGCCGCCTCTATCAGGATAAGATTCTTGCCGGTTTTGCCGGCTCGACCGCCGACGCTTTCACTCTATTCAGCCGTTTCGAGGCCAAACTGGAGCAGTATCACGGTAACATCGGCCGCGCCGCTGTGGAACTGGCGAAAGACTGGCGCACCGACAAATTTCTGCGACATCTGGAAGCCCTGCTGCTGGTTTCCGATAAGGAAACGACGTTCCTGCTGAGCGGCCAGGGAGATGTGATCGAGCCCGATACCGGCATTGCGGCGATCGGCTCCGGCGGCCCGTTTGCGCAGGCAGCAGCGCAGGCCCTGGCCGATCACACCAAGCTCTCGCCGCGCGAAATCGCGGAAGAAGCAATGAAGATTGCCGGCCGCATGTGCATCTATACCAATGACAGGATTACGATTGAGGAACTCTAGCTGCCCGTCGTTCGCTGTTCGTCGTTCGCAATACCATCCGCATCCTGGCGCGAACAGCGAATAGCGAAAGGCGAACAGCGAAACAAGCATTTATGGCAATCTATCTACCCGGAACCGCCGAAGAAGAACAAGTCACGCTCGACGAACTGACGCCGCGCGAAATCGTCACCGAACTCGACAAGTATGTTGTCGGTCAAAAGGACGCGAAGCGCGCCGTCGCCATCGCCCTGCGCAACCGCATGCGCCGGCAAAAGCTCGCGCCCGAAATGGCGGAAGAGGTCATCCCCAAGAACATCATCATGATCGGCCCCACGGGCGTGGGCAAAACCGAAATCGCCCGCCGCCTCGCCAAGCTCGCCAACTCGCCGTTCCTGAAGGTCGAAGCTTCCAAGTTCACGGAAGTCGGCTACGTCGGCCGCGATGTGGAATCCATGATCCGCGACCTGGTTGAGATCGCCATCGAAATGATCCGCGAAGAGAAACTGGAAGACGTCGCGGATAAAGCAGAGCTCAACGCGGAAGAGCGGCTGCTCGATATTCTTCTGCCGCCGATCTCGCCGCGCCCGTCGGATTCGAGCTCGGGTGGCGTAGTCATCGACGCCAGCACCAGCTTGTCCGAATCCTCCAGCCGCACCCGCGAGAAACTACGTCAGCAGTTGCGCGAAGGCAAGCTCGACGACCGCACCGTCGAAATCGAAACCCGCGAGCGCAATTTCCCGTCGTTTGAAATCATCTCCAACCAGGGCGTCGAGGAGATGGACGTCAACCTCAAGGACATGTTGCCCAACATCTTCGGCCAGCGCACCAAGAAGCGGAAGATGAAAGTCAACGAGGCCTTCGAGTACCTGATCCAGGAGGAAGAGCAGCGCCTGATCGACATGGAGCAGGTCACGCGCGTCGCCATCGACCGCGTCGAAAACTCCGGCATCATCTTCCTCGATGAAATCGACAAGATCGCCGGCCGCGAAAGCGGCCATGGACCGGACGTCTCGCGCGAAGGCGTGCAGCGCGACATCCTTCCCATCGTCGAAGGCACCACCGTCAACACGCGCTACGGCATGGTGCGCACCGACCACATCCTGTTCATAGCCGCGGGCGCGTTCCACGTTTCGAAGCCGAGCGACCTGATCCCCGAACTGCAAGGCCGCTTCCCTATCCGTGTGGAACTGCAGTCGCTCACCATGGAAGACTTCGTCCGCATCCTGACCGAGCCGAAGTCTTCGCTGACCCGGCAGTACATCGCGCTGCTCGAAACGGAAGGTGTAAAGCTCGAGTTCACACCCGACGCGCTCGAAGAAGTCGCGCGCTTCGCCTTTCGCGTGAATGAAGGCACGGAAAACATCGGCGCCCGCCGTCTGCACACCATCATGGAGCGCGTGCTCGACGAGATCAGCTTCGAGGCGCCCGAAAAGAAGGGCCAACAGTTCAAGGTAGACGCGGCATACGTGCAGAAGATGCTCAGCGAGATCGTGAAAGACCAGGATTTGTCGCGCTACATCCTGTAGAGATTCTCGACCACAGAAGTACACTGGGGAAAGCTAGAGCGACCTCCGTGTCCTCTGTGGTTATCTTCTTGTTTTTCTCGCCATCGCCATCTCTTCTCAAGTCGGCGCTGGCTAGTTCGCCAGCGTGAGCTCTCCCGATTCCGAGAGCAACCTTCCCTCTCGCAGCAGAGACTCCAGTCCGTCCAATAGGGCGTTGATTTTGTCGACGATCTGACGATCGCCTCCGGGTGGCGTAGTCAGAAGCTCGTCGATCGCCTGCTGAAAATTTCCTGGCAGCCGGGGGCAGAGCCTGGTCGCGAACTGCACCAGTCGCTTTTCCCCGGGATGCGGCTGCTCGTTCACGGCAAACAAAATGTCGGAGTAACTCGCCAGCAGCGGTGTCACACGGTGGCTAACGCTGATCCGGTCGTCGCGAGCAATCGCCAGTTCGATCTGGTGCACATACGACGACATGTTCCGTCGCAGGATCGGAAAATTCTTGGCAATCACGGCGCGCTTCAGTTCGCGTGGATATGGCCGCTCGGCTGTTTTCTGCAACGCCAGAAACCAGCCCTGCCGGTCGAACAAAATCTGCGAATTCAAAACGTTGTACCAGAAGCACGTCGAAAATCCGACCGAGGTCCGATGCTTATTTAGCACGCCGTCCAATCGCTCCGTGATCCATTCGACATGTCGGAACATCACGTCCACGCTGACACCGGTTCCTGCGTCGATCCATTCGTCCCCTGGCTCCCAGAAGTCGTTGCCGATCTCCGCGCGCGTGGCCGGCGCGGCAATCTGCCGCCGGACTCCCAGCGAAACGGGCTCGTGATAGTAAACGTAGAGGTCAATGTCGGAGTTGGCATCGGGCGCCTCGGAAGCACGCGAACCGCCGAGAGCAACCGCCTCGACCTGCGACAATTCCGCGTAGCGAAGCGCAACTCTCCGCGCCAGCGCATGGGCGGTTGATGAAGCCGAATGAGTCTGCACCATAGCCTAAGAATCCCATCTGAGGTCAATCGACCGCAAGCCGCGTCTCCACGGGAAGTCAGACGCTTGCTTTCGACACCTCTCGCGTACAGCCTCTGATACTCTTTCCTTTTCTGCATGAAAGTAAATCTTGGAAACTTCATCGCGCCGACAGCGCTCTGCCTGCTGCTGGCCAGTTGCGCCCAGACCGGACCGCCGCTGCCGCCGTCGCTCGAACTGCCCAAGCCGCCCACGGATCTGCGCGCCAGCCGCAAAGGCAATCGCGTCACGCTGAACTGGAGCGAGCCCATGCTCACCACCGACCGCCAGAGCATGCGTTACCTCGGTCCAACTCTCATCTGCCGCAGCCTCGAATCTGACCGCTCCGAGACTGCGATGACCGAATGCGGAAATCCCGCCGCCAAGTTGCCAGCGCCATCTGCCGCCCCGCAGAAGTCAGCAACCTCACGCCCCGCCCCGCAGACCTACACCGACACTCTGCCCTCGCCCATGCAACAGCAAGACTCTGCCGCCGAAGCCACCTACGCCGTCGAGGTCTTGAACCGCAACGCCCGCGGCGCAGGATTATCGAATCGCGTTCACGTGCCCGCCGTCTTGACCCTGCCTCCGCCGAGCGATCTGGCCGCCGAACTGACCGGCGATGGCGTAGTGCTCACCTGGACGAGCGCCGGCGAATCACAGAACCTCCCCGGCAACTCCCCCTTCATTCAACATCGCTATCGAATCTATCGGCGCGATGAAAGCTCCGGCAAAGACGCGATTGCCGGCGAGGTCTCCTTGGGCGAGCCTGGCCCTGCGCATTTCACGGATTCCAGCTTCGAATGGGAAAAGACCTACCTCTACCGCGTCACCGCCGTGAGCGTCATCAAACGGCCCGACAGCGAGGTGCGGGTTGAGGGAGACGACACTCCGCCCGTGCGCGTCATCGCCCATGACGTCTTCCCGCCCTCGGTACCCGCTGGGTTGCAGGCGGCGTACTCGGGCGAAGGACAAAAACCATTTATCGATCTCATCTGGGCGCCGGTGACGAACGCCGATCTCGCGGGATACAACGTCTATCGCAGCGAAGCGAACGGCGCCGCCGTCAAGCTGAATTCCGCGCTGGTGAAATCGCCGTCGTATCGCGATAGCGCGGTCGCCTCCGGCAAAACCTATACCTACTCAGTCTCCGCAGTGGACGTGCGTGGCAACGAAAGCCGCCGGTCCGAGGAAACCAGCGAGCCCGTTCCGTAGTGTCGTGTTCCGTAAGTTCGCGACATAAGAGTGGGGTGTCACCTGAGTGAAGCGAAGGACCCTTGTATTTGAACTCGCAGGGCATAGATCCTTCGCTTCGCTCAGGACGACAGTGTGGATTGATGCCCAAGCACTTGCGGGACCCCACACTAGCAAGTTGCCACCAGCGTGCGGTCGTAGATTTTTCTTTGGCGGTCTTTCTACCCTTTGTGTTTAGATAATGCTCTGATGAAATACTGCCGATTCGAACTCAACGGTTCCGCCCACCACGGCCTGGTCGAGTCCGTCGCGGGCAACGACGAAATCACTCGCCTGCTCCTCCAGGCTCCGCAGGATAGCGATGGCGACGTCGAAAGCCTTCCCAGCCGCCGCATGGACCGCATCCCGCTCGCACAGGCATCTCTGCTGCCGCCGGTGCGTCCTTCGAAAATCGTCTGCGTCGGTCGCAACTATCGCGAGCACGCTGCCGAACTCGGCCACGAGGTTCCGCAGGAGCCGCTGCTATTTTTCAAGCCGCCCTCTTCCCTGCTGCCGCCGGGCGCAACGATTCTTCGGCCCAAAGTTTCCGAGCGTACCGACTACGAGGGTGAACTGGGCGTCGTGATCGCCCGGCGCTGCCACCGGCTCGCTGACAGCGAAGACGTACGCCCTTACATCCTCGGCTACACCTGCGTCAATGATTTCACCGCCCGCGATCTGCAGAACAAAGAACCGCAGTGGGTGCGCGGCAAAGGCTTCGACACCTTCTGCCCGGTCGGTCCCGTGGTCGCCGACGGCCTCGATCCCTGGACGGGCGTCCAAGTCGAAACCCGAGTCAACGGCGATGTGCGTCAGTCCGGCAACACGAAGGATTTTATTTTCCCGCTCGATGTCGTCATCCGTTACATTTCGCAGATCATGACCCTCGAACCCGGCGACCTGATCGCCACCGGCACGCCCAAGGGCGTCGGCCCGGTGGTCGCCGGGGATGCCGTCGAAGTTTCGATCGAAGGCATCGGCCAGTTGCGCAATCCCGTAGCCGACCAACCCTAGTGAGTTGCTTTGCTTGTGTAGGGACGGGCGCCCTCGCCCGTCCAGGGTTGCGTAGGGACAGCCGCCCTCGGCTGTCCAAGCCGAACGCAGCTCGGCCTCGCGCACGAACTCTTACTTTCTCCCTGCACTCTGCCCCACGGCTCGCTCCATCAGTTCCGCTGCCCGGAGCAGGGTGTCCATTTCCGCATCCCTCAGGCCGCTGAGAGTCTCCGCCACCAGCCGGACTCTCCGCGCCCTTGCCTGCTGCAGCAACCGTTCCCCTTTGGGCGTCGCCGTCACTCGAATCCGCCGCGCGTCTTTCGAGTCGGTCTGAATTTTCGCCAGCCCGGAGCGCTTCAATCCCGCCACGATGCGGCTCATGGTCGGGGCTTTCACTTGCTCGGCAGCTGCCAGTTGCCCGAGCGCCATCGGGCCGCCGAACACCAGGACGGAAAGTGCCGACAGCCGCGCCGGACCCACGCGGGCAAGAACGTCCTGTTTGCGGGCATGGCGCAGAAGATGGATCGCAGCCGAGTGCAGGCGATCCGCTACTTCCAACCGGAATGGCTCTTTCGAACGCGGCATACGACACAGCTTAGCATTGCGATCGCTTAGCACTGCTAACATTTTTCTTGACAAGTGGACAGGAATTCTATAATTAGTTAGCAGTGCTAAGTAATCAGGAGGAAACACCTATGGAAGACTCCCAGCGTGGCTTCGAACTCTTGCAAGCAGGCGACACAGACGGCCTCCGCCGAATTCTGGACCAGGACCCCGCCTCTTCCGAGGCCCGCGACTCGGCCGGCGTGAGCCTGCTCATGCATTCCCTCTATCGTGGCCGCCGCGACTTGGCGGAACTGATCGCGAGCAAGAAGAAGGCCCTGGATATTTTCGAAGCCACCTCGCTCGGCCGTCTCGATCGCCTCCAGCAGTGCCTCCGCGAAGAGAGTCTACGCGATGCCGCCGCTAACTCCCGCTCGAAAGACGGCTTCACGGCCCTTCACTTCGCTTGTTTTTTCGGCCAGCCCGAAGCCGCCCGCCTACTGATCGAAAGTGGAGCGGCGGTCGATGCCGTGGCCGCGAATCCGACGCAGGTTATGCCGCTGCACTCCGCCGCCTCAGCCCGCAACCTGGAAGCCGCCCGCCTTTTGCTCGAACACGGAGCGCCCGTCAACACCCGTCAGCAAGGAGGTTGGGTTCCGATTCACGCCGCGGCCCAGAATGGAGATCGCCCCATGGTGGAACTAATGCTCAAGCACCACGCCGATCCCAAACTAGCCAATGACCAAGGCAAGACCCCAGCCATGGTAGCCAGAGAAAAAGGCCACGAGGAGATAGCCGCCCTGCTGGAAAAATAACCGGGGTCCTCTTCAGTCCCCGAGCGGAGTCTCCTTGCAAACCCATGATTCCACTGGGCAGGGGCGTACCCCCCAGTCTGCTAACCAGTCCAACAGCGGCGGCCAGGGCCGGAGAGCAAAAATGCCTTTTCTGGGTACGGAGGACCTCCAGGACTCTGCAACCTTGCGGTATTCCGCTCGCACGTTACCCACGACTTCGCCCCTGCAAAGCTTGCTCGTCGATTCTATGCATCAAACCGTCTATAATGAAGCAACAGTTCCTTGGGAAGAGCCTGTCTGTTTCCTTGGAAGACCATCAAGCGAAGATAAAAACTATGTCGACGAAGTTGAAAGTCACAATTCTTGCCAGTTCGCTGGCCATTCTGCTGTTCACCATCGTGGGCGGTTTTGTCAACGTTCGCGCGTCTTCGAATGAGGGCGCGTATCGCCAGCTATCGGTATACAGCGAAGTGCTGTCCCGCATCCGCCTCGAATACGTGGAAGAGCCCAATATCGCCGGAGTCACCGATGGCGCGCTGCACGGTCTGCTGGAGTCGCTCGACGCCAATTCCAGCTACCTGTCGGCGGATGAGTACAAGCGCTACAAGACGATGAAGAGCGACGGCAAGGCCGATATCGGCGCCACCGTCTCGAAGCGCTTCGGATACGCTGCCGTGGTCGCGGTGATTCCTGGAGGCCCGGCGGACAAGACCGGTGTCGAGAACTCTGACATCATCGAGTCCATTGAGGGCAAGAGCACGCACGACATGTCGCTGGCTGAGATTCACGGCATGCTCTCCGGCGAGACCGGGTCTACGATCACGGTGGCGGTGGTCCGGCCACGGCGAGCCGAACCGCAGAAGATTGTGATCACGCGCGATATGGTCACCATCCCGCCGGTTAGCGACAAGATGCTCGCGGACAATGTCGGCTACATTAAGGTGGACGCGTTCCCCGAAGGCAAGTCGCAGGAGATCGCCGGCAAGATTCGCGACCTGCAGAAACAGGGAGCGAAGAAGTTCGTACTCGATCTGCGCAACTCCGCTAGTGGTGCGGAGTCTGAGGGCGTCGCCACCGCCAATCTTTTCCTTGACCATGGCACCATAACTTATCTGCAGGGGCAGAAGTATCCCCGCCAGGCTTTCAACGCCGATCCCGCCAAGGACATCACGAAGCTTCCCGTAGCCGTGCTGGTGAATCGTGGCACAGCGGGTCCAGCCGAGATTGTGGCCGCCGCAATCCTTGAGAACGCTCGTGGCGACCTGGTCGGAGACAAAACCTTCGGCGACGGTTCGGTGCAAAAACTGATCGAGATGCAGGACAACTCTGCCCTGATTCTTTCGGTCGCGAAGTACTACTCGCCGGGCGGAAAAGCAATTCAGGATGCGGCCGTCACGCCGAACGTCCTGATCGCTGACACCGCTGAAGACGACGGTGGATTGCCCGACGAAGATCAGCAGGCAGCCCCCGGCGAAAAACCCAGCGACCAGAAAGACGAGAAACCGAAGAGCCAGCAAGACGAGCAACTGAACAAAGCGTTGGAAGTGTTGAAGAACCGGGAATCGAAAGGATAAAGGTTTCAAGGTTTCAGAGTTTCGGATCGCTCGCCTTGGCGGGCGATTTTTTTGTTACTCAGAAGACTTGAGCGCAATACCTGATGCTTCCGGTCACATCGAAACCTTGAAACTCTGCAACCTTGAAACCTGCTCTTTTGCGTTAACATTGAAACCTTGAAACTTTGAAACCTTGAAATTTGGCCTTTGAAAGTCATCTATCAACATCTTCCGAGTGTAGAAATTGGCGGACGGAAGTTGGTCGGACTCGTCCTGTTCGGATTGCTCGTCCTGCTCTCCGCCGCGGTGGGCGCGGCCGCTGGGCTGCTGCTGGTCTACTCGACGGACCTGCCCCAGGTCGAAGAACTCGAACGTTACCGTCCCAGTTCCGTCACCGAACTCTATGATGGACAGGGCAGAGTCATCGGCACCTTTGCGCTGCAGCGCCGCGTCATCGCTGCGTATGACGACTATCCGGAAGTTCTCCGCAACGCGCTGATCTCGATCGAAGACAAAGACTTCTACCGGCACGCGGGCATCAACATCTGGCGCATCGTAGGCGCGGCCTATCGCGATATCGAATCCGGCGGGAAAGTGCAGGGAGCATCCACGCTCACCATGCAACTCGCCCGCAATCTGTTTCTCTCTCCCGACCGCTCGTTTTATCGCAAGGTGCAGGAGGCGCTGCTCGCCATTCAGATCGAGCGTCGGTTCACCAAGCCGCAGATCTTCACGCTCTACGCCAACCAGATATTCCTCGGCCACGGCGCCTACGGCTATGAGGCCGCGTCGGAATACTACTTCAGCAAGCCGGCCCGGCAGCTCAAACTGGAAGAAGCCGCGCTACTCGCGGGACTTCCCAAAGCGCCGCAATATTACTCGCCGATCAACCACCCGGAACGCGCCCTCAAGCGGCGCAACCTCGTGCTCAATGCCATGCTTGAGGACGGCAAGATCACCGCGGCCCAAGCTGCGGATGCGAAGAGCAAGCCCATCGTGCTCGACTTGCAGAAGGATCCGAATTCGCTGGCTCCGCACTATGTGGAAGAAATCCGGCGCTACCTCGAAGCGAAGTATGGCAGTGACCAGGTTCACGAAGGTGGACTGCGCGTTTACACATCGCTCGATATGGATCTGCAGAAGTCCGCACGCCAGGCGCTGCTCGACGGCCTCGCTGCCTACGAGCGCCGCCATGGTTGGCACGGCAAACTCCTGAATGTAATTGCCCAGGGTCAAAAGCTCGACAAATACGCAGATCCGGATTGGGATGAGGAGCCCGAAGTAAACGGATACATGCACGCGCTGGTCACACAAGTCTCGCCGGGCGCCGCCGAAGTCCGCTTCGGCCAGCGCACAGCCACGCTCGCGCAGGCCGATGTGGCCTGGACGAAGCTTAAGCTCAAGCTCCCCGACATTCTCCATGCCGGCGACGTCGTCTACATCAAAGTGATCTCGCTGGATGCGATCGGAAAAGCGCGCGTCAGTCTGGAGCAGGATTCAGGGGCCGAAGGAGCGCTCGTCGCCATCGATAACGCAACCGGAGAAATCAAGGCCATGGTCGGCGGCCGTGACTTCAACCTCTCCAAGTTCAACCGCGCCACTCAGGCTCTGCGCCAGGTCGGGTCGGCTTTCAAACCCTACGTCTACACCGCCGTGATCGACCAGGGGGGCAGTCCCGACGACACCATTCTGGACGCACCGGTAACTTTTCAAACTGCCTCCGGCCCTTATTCACCGCACAACTACGACGACAAATTCGAGGGCACCATCACGCTGCGGCGCGCTCTCGCCCAGTCCAGAAACATTCCCGCGCTCAAGCTTGCCGACCGCATCGGCATTAAGAGCGTGATCGAGTACGCGCACCGCTTCGGCATTACCTCAAACATTCCCGCATATCTTCCGGTGGCGCTGGGCTCGGCGGAAATCACGCCGCTCGAGCAAACCTCGGCCTTCAGCGTGTTCCCCAACGACGGCGTACGGGTCGCTCCGCGCTACATCACTAAGGTGACCGACTACGAAGGCCGCATCCTGGAAGAAGATTTTTCCGACATCAAAGACGCCGTCAGTTCGCGTACCGCGCGCATCATGACCTCGATGCTGCGGGAGGTGGTTCTCCATGGCACCGCGGTCGCCGCCGCCAAAATGCCTTATCCGCTGGCCGGCAAGACGGGAACGACCAACGATTTTACCGACGCCTGGTTCGTGGGTTTTTCTCCGTCGCTCACCTGCGGCGTCTGGATCGGCTACGACGAAAAGAAAACCCTCGGCGCGAAAGAGACAGGAGCCCGCGCCGCCCTGCCCATCTGGATGCAGTTCATGAACGTCGCTCTGGCCGGCAAAGATCCCGGCGAATTCCCGCTTGCGCCGGCTCCGGTGAATACGGCCGTTGCGCAAAAGAAAGTCGATACGCCGGACGTCGCGCCGGGGGACGGCGAATTGCACTAGCGGCAGAGCGTCGAATTTCCTGTAGAGACGCGGCTTGCTGAGACGGGGCAAGCCAAGTCTCTACAGGCGGAAGAACTTTCAGCATCATTGAAACGATGCCCTGATACGAAGCTCATCAGAGCAGCTTCCGAATCAAGCGGCCAATCCGCACGATTCGATAAAGAGGAAAAAGCGCTTCCGGCAATCGCAGCGCGGCAACATCTCCCGCGCCCGGCGTCCAGACCAGCCGCCAAAGATATCGCCAGCTGTCGCCGCGTCGCTCACGCAGTTTCAGGATCAGCCGGAAGTATTCGGTGGATTCGAAATCATAAACCGCACCGCGAGCGAGACGCTCGGCAAATTCGCTGCCGAGCGCGGGCACCTGAGGATCGGCCGCAATCATTTCCTCCGCGGACTGGGGAAGCCCCGCCCGAAGCACGTTCTTCACCAGCCAGAAACTTACGCCGAGAATACGAGTGATTCCCAGCGCGCCCGCCCGGGAAAAAACCAGCGAGTAGTCGATGGTCTGGGTTCGCAAAGTCTCCGCAATGTCCGAAAGCCAGATCAGCCGCGTCCAAAGATGCTTGGCGGCGTGCAGGCACAGCACCAGCACCGAATCTTCTGGAGACAGGCAAGGCACTTCACGCCCGCCCGCAACTGTGCGGCCAGCGCGCGCCAGCAGATCCTCCACGCCCAGATCAACCGCATAGAAATGCGGCAGCAACGCCCATTGCAGTTCGATCAGGTTCTTTCCAGCCGCGCCGTCAAACGAGCGCTCGTAGCCCGTCCGCAGCCATAATCGCTCCACGGCCGGGGTAAAGTCCGCAAAAGGGCGATATCCGATTTCGGCAAGAGCCTGCTTCGCTCGCTCGAAGTCCGCAGGAGAAATCAGGAAGTCGAGATCCGAAAAACTTCGCAGCCCGAGATCGCGGTAAACCGATTGCGCCAGCACCGGGCCTTTGTACGGGAGCGCCCGCAACTGTCTGCGCTCGAAGTGCTGCATGATGCGCGCCAGTTCAGCGGTGAACCACAAGCTGCGCCGCAGGTTCGCTTCGTAGGCAGATCGCAGCGAGCGCTGGGTTTCCGGTGGAAGCCCGCGACCATGTCCGTCGCAACCATGTCCGATCAGGTTGCGCGCCACGAGCGGAAGAACTCCATGGTGCTCAGCTAGGCGAAGAACATCGCTCCAGTCAAGCGTTGAGAGATTCCAATTCCCAATGCGCTCGAGCCGCTGTGGAGCCAACTCCGCGCCAGCCAACGCGCACAGGAGCTCAAATCCGTCTTCTCTCTGCAGCGCAGTGCTCGACACGCGTGACGAAGGCAAGAGTTCGGTCATGGAAGCGGATCCCGACGAATAGAGAAGCTGCCGCAAACCGGAATCAATTAGGATCGCGAATCGCCACTATAATACAGAGTCTTCGGCGCGCGTCCGAACCGCTGTTCGCTGTTCGCAATTCGCCGTTCGCACCTTCGTACTTTTGCCTGTTCGCGCTTTCGCGTTCCGGTATCGTTGTTTCACTTTCATGGACCGAGTCGTCTTCGAATCCGTTCGCAAAATCTTTCGCCATCGTCCAGCTCTGTTCAATTGGCTGGGAAGGGAGCGGGGCGGCGAAACTATTGCCTTGAAAGACGTTTCTTTTTCGGCAGCCCCCGCAGAGGTCTTAGTGCTGCTCGGCCCGAACGGCAGCGGAAAAACCACGGCTCTCAAGCTGATCTCGACCATGCTTCTGCCCGACGCTGGATCGGTACGCGTGGGCGGCTTCGATGCGCGGCGCGATGCCGGGGAAGTCCGGCGGCAAGTCGGCATCGCCGTTGCCGCGGAGCGCTCGTTCTTCCCTCGTCTCTCCGCTGGTGAGAACCTCGATTTCTTTGCCGCCCTCGACGAGGTCTCGCGCAGCGAGCGAGCGCAAAGGATCAAAGAGGTGCTCCACGATACCGGCCTCGAAGAGCAAGCCGACACGCTGGTTATGAAGTTCTCCAGCGGCATGTATCAGCGACTGGGGATCGCGCGCGCCCTGGTCAAGCGCCCCAGCGTGCTTTTGCTCGACGAACCGACACGCAGCCTCGACGCCGCCACCACGGCACACTTCTGGGCCACGATCCGTGCCCTGGCACGGCAAGAGACTACGGTTCTGCTCGCCACCCACAACTTTGCGGAAGCGGCCGCGGTCGCGGATCGCCTGCTCCTGCTGCATCGCGGCGAATTGCTCGCCGATCGCGCGGTGGGCGACGGCGAAAGCGCTGACGCGTTGCGCTCTTTCTACTTCCGCATGACTGGCGAGATCGATGAGGCGATGCTCAAGGTCTAAAAGATTTGTAATTTGTAATTTGTAATTGTTTTTCCAATTGATCTGCTCACAGGTGCCAGGCTTGAAATTACAAATTGGAAATTACAAATTACAAATCTCGTTCTAACTTATGAAATCGACTCTCGACAAGCTCCATGCCATCCTGCGGCGCGATCTGCTCACGGCCATCCGCCACCGCAGCGGTTTCGTCGTGACCCTGGTCGGAGTGTTCACGGAATTGGCGGCCTTTTATTTTCTATCCCGCGCCATCGGTCCCGGCTTTCGACCCGGTGGCGTCGAGTACTTCCCTTTCCTTCTGGTGGGCACCGGCATCTACACTTTTTTCGTAATGAGCGCGCAAGCCTTCCTGAGCGCCGTGCAGGAAGCACAGCAGACGGGAACGCTGGAAGTGCTTATGACGACCTCCACCGCCCCCTCTGAGCTCGTCATCCTCAGCTCCATTTCTGCCTTTGCCGGAAACCTGGTCAATCTGCTGGTCTATCTTTTCGCGGGCGTGGCAGTTTTCCGGGCATCGATCCACGCCAACTTTTTCTCGTGCGTAGCAGTATTGATTTTTTCTCTGGCGATCGCCCTGGCCTTGGGGATCGCGGCTGCCACGCTTCAGGTTGCGTTCCAGAAAGGCTCGGCTCTGCTGTGGCTGCTCGGTTCCGGGCTCTGGTTTCTGAGCGGAACCATGTTCCCGATCCAGAGCTTGCCCCGGCCGCTTGAGCTGCTTGCGCGTGCGATTCCTCTCACTTACGCCATCGATGGAATGCGCAGGGCGCTGCTGGAGGGGCAGTCCATGACGGCGATGGCTCCCACACTGGCCGTTCTGGCCGGGTTTGGGGTGGTCCTGCTGCCACTCGCGCTCGCCGGCCTGTCGCTAAGTTTGCGGCGCGCGCGGCAGGATGGAACTCTGTCATTTTATTGAGGATGTTGATTCGCTTCTTCGGATTGCGACTAACTCGTATTGGCACTGGGGGAAGCCGTGTAGTACACTGCCTTTACTCTTATCAAAACTGGGGGATAAGCCAGCTTTTCCTGCTTGACCAACTGGCTTGACCAATTATGACCGACAATCGGGCCCCTCGCGAGAAGCGCCAGCAACCGGGCAACGCGGGTAAAGAGAAGAAGCTCTACCAAAAGCCGGCATTCCGTTACGAACGGGTTTTCGAGACGCAGGCTCTATCTTGCGGCAAGATCGCCGCTACCCTTCCCCAATGTCAGTTCTCGACAAAGACTTCCTGACGCTGAAAAGCACCTCGAGGGCGCCGCGCTCGAGTTGGAGCGCGGAAGGCTCGGCTTTGGTGGCAGACGCTTTGCGTCGCAGCGGTCGTTTGCGTCAGGGCGTGCGCCTGCGCGTTCACGGGGAAAGCATGCTGCCGGCTGTTTGGCCGGGCGATGTGGTCGAGATCGCAAGCTGCTCGCTCGAAGACGTCCGTCCCGGCGAGATCGTGCTCGCGCTGCGTGACGGCCGCCTCTTCCTGCATCGCTTCGTCGCCCTCTGCGCACCGAATGGCTTTCTGCTGCGCGGCGATTCCATGCCTGGTTCAGACCCTCAGTTCCCTCCCGAAGCATTGCTCGGCCGGCTCGTGCGCAGCGCTGACCAAGGGCGAGCCGTCTCTGCACCCGCGCTGCGCCTGGGGTTTGGCGCGAAGTGGTTTGGCGTGAAGTGGTCTCGCGCGCTGGGAATGCTGCTCTGCCACTGCGGCTTGGCGCGCCGCTTTGCTCTGAAACTTCACCGCCGCCGGAAGACCTCGGTGGGCGAATTTCGAAACCCGGAACAGGCCGCAGATATGAGTTCAGCAGAGCTGGGAGCCTTGTGATGGCCGCGCCCCGAAAAGTCGCGTGTGTCGAGATCGGAGGGATTCCGATTGCATTGTCCACTTGTGACGAGCGCTTCCTCGATCTGCTGCGCCAGCGCTATGACGGGTTCCTGAGTTCTTCGCGTCCCGAGTTTGAGCTTGAGTTTGATCTCACTAACACGGGACCGGTTTCCGATGACGACGTTCGGGTACGCCGCGAGGGTGACGAGTGGCTGCTGGAGCGCGGAGACTTCCACGCCCGCTGGGACCCGCGCACCGGACGAGGCGGCGTGCGGCAAAATGCCAACCCATTTTCTCTCGATTCGGTGCTACGCATTCTTCACAGCCTGATTCTTGCGCAGCGCGGCGGATTCCTGCTGCACGCCGCCAGTGCGATTTGCGATGGCCGGGCTTATCTTTTCTCGGGCATATCGGGCGCGGGCAAAACCACGATGACGCGGCTCGCGCCAGCGGACATCACCCTGCTTACCGACGAAATCTCCTACTTGCGCCCGAGCGCGGACGGGTACTCGGCATTCGGCACTCCTTTCGCCGGAGAGCTGGAAAAAGCCGGCGAGAACTGCACAGCGCTGGTCTCCGCTCTGTTTTTTCTGGAGAAGGGTGCGGAGAACCGGGTCGAGGAGTTGCCGTCCGCGGAAGCCGTCCGCCGCCTGCTGCGCAATATTCTGTTCTTCGCCGAAGACCAGGGCCTGGCGGAAAAACTTCTCGCCACAGCTTGCGATTTCGTCGCCAGGGTTCCCGTTCGCCGCCTGACGTTCTATCCTGATGCCAGGGTTTGGGATGAAATCCGCAACTTCCAGGGGTGCCAGAACATGCCTGACAATTGCATTTACATTGCGCGCAGTTCTGCCATTGCCGCCCGCGCGCTGGCCGGCGAAATGATGGTCATGAACTCGGCTGATTCGACGTTCTTCACGCTGAATGAGGTCGCAACCGCCATCTTTCAGGCTGCCGACGGCCGCACTCCTCTGCGGGAAATTGTCCGCGACCGGGTCTGCGAGCAATTTGACGTCGATCCCGAACAAGCCCAGGCAGACGCCGAGCAGTTCGTCACTGAGCTTTCCAGCCACGGAATTCTTCTCGTTTCCAATCAACCGCTGGCTTCGGAGACGCCCTGATGAGCCTGATGAGCGAAGTAGGCCAGAAAGCATTTAACCTGGGCGTCCCCATCGCCGTGCACATGGATGTCACGTATCGCTGCAACGAGCGCTGCGTGCATTGTTATCTCGATCACGACGACCACGGCGAGATGACAACCGCCGAAATCGAGGACGTGCTCGGTCAACTGGCCGAGGCAGGAGTTTTCTTTCTGACCTTCAGCGGCGGCGAAGTCTTCCTGCGCCGCGACTTCTTTGAGATCGTCGAATACGCCCGGCGTCTCATGTTCAACGTCAAGATCAAGACCAACGCGGTCATGATCCATGAAAAGGAAGCGCGGAGAATTCGCGAGCTGGGCGTGGACACCATCCAGATCAGCGTCTACTCGCATCGTCCCGAAGTTCACGATGCTATCACCAAGTTGCCGCGCTCGTTCGAGCGCACCATCAAAGCCATTCGCTTCTTACGCGAACAAGGGCTGCGAGTGACGATTGCCAATGTGATGATGACGGTGAATTCTTCCGATCACAGCGGGGTGCAAGAACTTGCCGCCGAACTCGGCGTCCAGTACACGCTCGATCCCACCATCACGCCCATGATGGACGGCGACACTTCCGTTCTCTCGCTGCGCATTCCGGGAGAAGAACTCCCGGAAATTTTCCGCAATCCTGCGCTGGTCGGTAGCCAGGAAGAATTCTGCGCTCCGCCGAAGCCGCCCTCGGAGGAGGATCTTAAGGGTTACTCGTGCAGCGCGGGTCATTCCTTCTGCTACATTTCGCCCTACGGCGATGTCTTTCCCTGCGTGCAATTTCCACTGCCCACGGGAAATATTCGTCAGCAGAAGTTTCTGGATATTTGGAATTTTTCCCCGCAGCTGAGAGAGGTTCGCTCGATCCAGGCCAAAGACCTGACTGTCTGCTCGTCGTGCTCGCACGTCACCAGTTGCACGCGTTGTCCGGGCTTGGCCTATGTGGAAGGAAATATGAGGGGCCCATCCACCGCGGATTGCGAGAAGTCGTTCTACCGGACGGGCGTGCCGACGGCGAACATGCTGCAGCAAGGCCTGTCGAAACCACGCAGCATATCAGCCAATAGCGCACCGCTGATCCAGATTCGGCCGATCGCCGTTCCCGCATGATACGGGAGTACCCGTTACATTGTGCTCCCAGCAGCAGCGTTGTGGCTACGCTTTAGATCCACGACCGCTTCCAAGCTGGCCAACTGCTCCAGAATGCGCTGCAAGGCGGCGCGGACATCGTGGGTCGCTTCACTGAACATCAGCGCCGCTCCCATGCCCATGTCCATGCGTACGACCTCGCCTTCAATCGAAACGTTGGTATGTTCGTGCGAGAAGGTGAGTTTGAACTGCGATCCGGGCAACAGGAGGCCGCTGGTTTCAACATAGCAACCGCCCAGGCTCAGGTTGGTAACGATGCCCAGCATCGCCAGTTCCGGGCCGCTTCCAGAAATTTCCGCGGTGAGCCGGCCCCGCACCCGCGGATAAAGACGACGGTTTTTCGGATTCGACTGACTCCGCTTCTGCAGATACATCCGTTTGTCGGCTTCCGAGAGGATCCTTTCGGCATCCATCCCGTCTTCGGGATACACGGCCTTGCCCACGCTCAGCGATAGGATGTCTTCTTTGCAAACCTCCTTTCCAGCTTGTTTTGCCAGGTGTCGCATCTGTTCCGCCTTGCGCGCGGCAGCTTCAGGCGTGAGTCCAGGAGCAATGAGCACGAATTCGTCGCCGCCCATGCGCGCGACATAATCGTACTCACGGCTGGTTTCCTTCAGGGAGTGCGCAAACAGCCGCAGTACGCGGTTCCCTTCCAGGTGTCCAAAGCGGTCGTTGATCTGCTTGAAGCTGTCCAGGTCGGCGACCATCACCGTCAGCGTATTGTTGTCGCGTTTGCAGCGCGCCAGTTCCCGGTCGAGTTGCAGGAATAGCGAGCGCGCATTGGGAAGACCGGTGAGGTAATCGGTAACCGCCGAACTCTCCGCCTGCTCGTACTTCATCGCGTTCTCGATGGCGAGCGCCATCCTGGAACTTACCGCCAGCAAAATGCGCAGGTGGTCGGAGGTAAAGAAGTCTTTTTCCGCGTGGTACAAAGCGACCACGCCGACCACGCCCTGCAAGCCCTCGAGCGGAACGGCGAGCGCCGACATGAGCGTGCTGTATTTCGAAGCATCGTTCAGATAACCGGGCTCGACCGAAGGATTGCCGTTCAGGATCGGTTTCAGGTTTTGCGCTACCCACCCCGAGAGCCCCTGTCCCATCGGAATGCGCAATGAAGCAAACAGCCGGAAGTTGTCGCCATTCACATATTCCGGCACAAGTTCGTCGTCGTGGCGGACGTAGATCGCAATCGCATCGTAAGGCATCGCCCGGCGCAGCTTCACCGCAAACACCGAGAGCGTTTCGTCCAGACTGAGCGAAGCCCCCAAATCCTGGCTGAGTTCGAAAAGGGTCTGTGCTTCCTGGCGCGCCGCCGCGATTGAAGCCAGAAAACTGCGCTCCGGCAATTGCCGCTGTCCTTGCGCCTCGAACCCGGCGGCCGGCTTGATGGCCGCCTCAGCCTTCGCGTCTTTGTCTTTGACTTCCTTGGATAATTTCTGCTTACTTAGGCTGTCCGTGCGTTGGTGGACCAGTTGCTCCAGTTCCACGTATCGTCGTTCAAGCACGCTGACCACTTGCGGATCAAACGACTTTCCCGATTCATCCACCAGCCGCGCCATCGCTTCCTGCAGCGGCAGCGCCCGCCGATATTGCCGATCGGAAGCCATCGCGTCCAGAAAATCCACCGCCGCCAGGATGCGGGCGCCAATCGGAATCTCGGTCCCGCGCAATCCCCGCGGATAGCCAGTCCCATCGTACTTTTCGTGATGGGCCCATACGATGGGCACAACCGGGTAGGGGAAACGCACCCGTTCCAGGATTTCCGCTCCCACCAGTGGATGAATCTTCATTTTCTCGAATTCTTCCGGCGTCAGGCGACCCGGTTTCGAGATGATGTGCTCGGGAATCGCCAGCTTGCCGATGTCGTGCAGCAAGGCTGCGGCCTGCAGGGCCTCCATTCCCTGCCGGTCCACTTTGAGGTCCTTCGCCACCTCGACGGCGTAGACGCGAACCCTCTGCAAGTGGTCGTGAGTTGTCTGATCCTTGGCCTCGATGGCGAGTGCGAGCGCCTCAATGGTGCGCATATGCAAGTCGGCCATCTCTTCCACGTGCCGCTTCTCGTCCGCCAGTTTGCCGAGGTAAAGGCGGTAGGACCGGTAGATGAGGTACACCACCGGAAGCGTCAGCAACGACGTCTGCCAGTCGGTAAAGCCGTGCAGCCAGCTCATCATGTCGGCTACGCCCGCGCCCACCAGATAGTAGGGGAAGCTCCAGAAGTAGCAGTCTGTCCAGATCTTCCGCAGCGACTTCCGCTCGGTCAACGAGATGATGGCCGCCACCGGAAGCGTATTGGCCACGAAGTAAACGCAGGCCGCCAGAAATAGCAACGTAGAGGGGCTACTCATCGCGCGATGCGACAAGGAATAGCGATACGTGGCGAAGGTCACCGCGATGGCCAGCGCGGTCGAGCAAACGTTGAAGGCGACTTGAATCGGAATCGGACGATCGCGGTCGAAGCACTGCACTACCACCGCCGCGCAGCCCAGCGCCATGGCTTCCGACAAGCTCAGTTCCAGCACGCCCAGCAGCAGAAATAGAAAGTTCACCGACATCGTCCCGGTAATACCGGGCAGGTTCACTTTGAGCCGCGAGGCCGCCAGCGCAATCACCAGATAGCAGAGAAACTTAAGAGGATTTTCGCTCCTGCCGTGCATGACCGAATAGGTCAGGACGGCCGTCCCGCAGACTACGACCACGGCAATAAAAAAGCGTGGCGCCGCGCTCATGTCCCTCCAGGATTGAGCGCGAGTTTTCATTTCGGACGAACTCCTGCCCGGGAAGCCGGGTTGCAATTCCCCGGGGTAAAAACAAGGGAATACTCATTGATAACAGGCACCGGACGGGCATGAAAGCATTCGGATATTTGGAGGTAAACTTCCGTAATCGGAGACAGTGACCTTCTTTCACTACTTTACCCTCCGATCACCCGAAATACAGCTCCTAAGCCATAGAAAAGACAGCGTCAACCACCGCCTCGGCGAACCATGAACTTGTCGCCCCGCCGCATCGTATAACCTAAGGAGCCCGCAGGTTTGACTTGCCAGAACCCTCGGGCCTAACATGAATAGCTCTCTCCCAGGAGTGTTCCCCGGCATGATCGGCCGTACCGTTTCGCACTACCGTGTCCTCTCGCAGTTGGGTGGCGGAGGAATGGGCGTTGTGTACGAAGCCGAGGACGTCAACCTGGGCCGCCATGTCGCGCTCAAGTTCCTGCCTCCCGAGACGGAAAACGACCAGCTCTCCCTCGACCGCTTTCAGCGCGAAGCGCGTGCGGCCTCCGCTCTGAACCACCCGAATATCTGCACGATCTACGAGGTTGGCGAGGACGGCGGACGCCACTTCATCGCAATGGAGTTGTTGGAAGGCGAGACGCTCAAGAACCGGATCCACGGTCAGCCCATGGAACTTGAGCCATTGCTCACTCTCGGCACGCAGATCGCCGACGCTCTCGACGCCGCCCATGCCAAAGGAATCATCCACCGCGACATCAAACCGGCCAACATTTTCGTGACCAGAAGCAACCAGGCCAAGATTCTCGATTTCGGCTTGGCCAAGCGTACCGCCAAGTCTTCCCTCCAGTCTGCCGCCACCATGGGTTCCGCCGCGACCGTGGACGAGCCGTTCCTGACCAGCCCCGGATCGACCGTCGGCACCGTGGCGTACATGTCTCCGGAGCAGGCGCGCGGCAAGGATCTCGACGCCCGCACCGACCTGTTCTCTTTCGGCGCCGTGCTCTATGAGATGGCCACCGGTGCGGTGCCTTTCCGCGGCGACACTTCCGCCGTAATTTTCGACGCAATTCTGAATCGGCCTCCGGCGTCACCGCTTCGCCTGAACCCCGACTTACCTCCGCATTTTGAAGAAATCCTGAACAAGCTGCTCGAAAAAGACCGCGACCTACGCTACCAGAGCGCGGCCGATGTGCGCTCCGACTTGAAGCGCCTCAAACGCGACTCGGAATCGGGCGCGATGCTGGCCGCGACTTCGTCCAGCGCTTCGGTTCGCAGCTCTTCCACCCACAAGCCCTCGGCGCTAGATCGAAGCAGCAAGCTATCCCTGTGGCTGATCCCAGCTCTGATCGTCGCGGTGGTCGCCGCCGGTATTGGCTTCGTGTTTCTAAAGCGCGGCCACGCGCTCACCGAAAAAGATTCGATCCTGATTACCGATTTCGTAAACACCACCGCCGACCCCGTCTTCGATGGCACGCTCAAGAAAGCGCTGGCCGTCGATCTGGAACAGTCCCCGTATCTCAACGTCTTTCCCGAACAGAAGATCCGGCAGACATTGCAGTTCATGGGCCGCAGCCCCGGCGACCGCATTACTAGCGACGTCGGCCGCGAAATTTGCCAGCGCGATGGCATCAAGGCCATGCTGAACGGCAGCATCGATAACGTCGGAGGCCAGTACGTCATGACTCTGGAAGCAACCAATGTTGCTTCCGGCGATTCGCTCGGACGCCAGCAGGTTCAGGCCGAGCGCAAAGAAGATGTGCTGAATGCGCTGCATGGCGCCGCCACCAAACTGCGCAGTCAACTCGGCGAGTCGTTGTCCATGGTGCAGAAATACGACATGTCTCTCTCCCAGGCCACCACTTCATCGCTTGACGCGCTGAAGGCGCTGAGCCTGGGCGACGCCAAGCACAACATGGGCGACGAGCTGGGTGCTATTCCCAACTACCAGCGCGCCATCGAGATCGATCCCAATTTCGCGATGGCCTACGCCCGCCTGGGCGCCGTCTACAGCAACCTTGGGCAGACCGAGCTCTCGGAGCAAAACCGTCAGAAGGCTTTCGAGCTTCGCGATCGGGCCAGCGAGCGCGAGAAGCTCTACATCATGTCCCACTATTACGCCGACAGCGGCCAGCTCGATAAAGGCATTACCGCGCTCGAACTTTATCGCCAGACCTACCCGCGGGATTCCATCCCCTTCAACAATCTGGCGAATATCTATAACCAGCTCGGACAATTCGACAATGCGTTGGAGAACGCGAAGCACGCCGTGGAACTCGACCCCGACATGGTGAGCGGCTATGAGAATGTCGCCATGGCCTACGCCGGACTGAACCGGATTGAAGAGGCACGCGCCACCTTCAACTCCGCGCTCCAGCGCAAGCTTGCCCCTCCCAACGACCATCTGGGGCTGGCTATATTGGACTGGTGCCAAGGCAAAGATGCCGACGTGGAGAAGGAACTGCAGAGTGCCTCCGCGACCCCCGACGGAGAGTTGGCCGTTCTCGAATTCCGCGCGAGTGTCGCCGCCACCCGTGGGCAAGTACGCAAGGCTCGGGAACTCGCGCGCCAAACCGAAGATGCGTTCGATCGCCTGCACCTGCAAGGCCGCGCCGACGTCGAGGCAGGGCTTGCCACCTTCGAGGCATTGGTGGGCAATCGCGCCGAAGCCAACAGCGAGGCCAGCGAGGCGCTCCGATTATCCCGAACTCTTTCTGTGATGGGGAATGTGGCCACAACGTTCGCCATCTTGCGCCAGGATCAGAAAGCGATCGCATTGGCCGACGAAATCCAGCGTGCCCATCCGAACGATAGCATGGCAGTGAACGTGACCGTCCCCACGATTCGTGCGGTCGCCGCCCTGCGGCCCGCGAATTCCGCCAAGGGAGACCCGGCCAAGGCCATTGACTTCCTTAACACGGCGGCCCTGTATGCTCGCGCTAACGCCGGCATTTTTTACGCTCGGGGCATGGCCTACGAGCAGGCTGGACGTTACGCCGAAGCGCAGCAGGATTTCCAGAAAGTCCTGGACTTCAAATCCAACCACTACCCCGACCTGGTGTTTGTTGTCGCTCAACTGCAGATGGGACGGCTGTTTCAGAAGCAGGGTGACGCCCCCAAGGCTCGCATCGCCTATCAAAACTTTTTCGCCGCCTGGAAAGACGCCGACCCCGACGTCCTGCTCCTCCACGAAGCCAAAGCCGAATACGCAAAACTGCAGTAGAGACACGGCTTTCCGCGTCTCCGCTGGTCAGGCAACCAACTCACGATCCGCCCGCTCGTTTGCGTGCTCCCCACCTTCATCTTCCGCACCCGCATCTTCGCCCATTCTGCCGGCACCCCGGTTCCGACCCCAGTTGGTTGCCGACAGCCTCTTCAACTCCCACACCGTAAACCCAAGACCGAGTCCCAGAAACAGGATTGCAACCAATGCCAAGAGCACCGGCAAAGCCGTAATTCTCGCGTCCGCATCCGTCGTCTTCGGACGAACTTCCGCGAGCCTGGCGTTTGCTACGAAAGACGCTCCGGTGACCTGCTGCTCTGGCCCCGCTGTGCTTTGATCTTGCGGAAAAGCAGCGCTGGCTGGATCGAGAATTGCCCACTGATACGGCGGATAGCGTGCCAGGTACAGATACACGTCCGCCGCCTCGTCTTCGCTCAAGTAGTAGAAGACCGGCATCCTGCCCCGGTACAGGTCTGGCGGCACGCCCATGATGACCGGCGCCCCGCGCGTCACCTTCCGAATAAATTCCGGCCGGCTCGTCCGCAGCGCCAGCGTATTCAGCGGCGGGATCGCTCCCTCATAGAGTTGCTCCGGATTGGGGTTGGGCCCGGCCGCACTGTGGCAGACGTGACAGGTCGACTTCACAATATGTTCGCCCACCCGCACCCGTGGCTCCCGCACCGCGACCTGTTCCCCTTCCGCGCCGCGAACACCCGCCAGCTGTCGCAGGTAGGCGATCAGCGAATTCAATTCGGCTTCGCGCAGATGCGGAGACGCTGGCATGTCCTGCCCGCCGTGATGCAGCCGTTCGAGCAGCATGCCCTTCGACTGCCGCGCCAGCTTCGCTGCGTCCGCCCGGCTGATGTCCATGCCAGCCATCTTCATTCGCTCCATCACCGCCGCTGCCGAAGTCGCCCGCACCGGGTTGATGACCGAGTTGATTTCTGGAGGCGCGCCCACCCCGGCCTCGCCGTGGCATCCGCGGCAATTCATGCGGTAAAAGTCCGATCCATGCAGAGTCACGGTTTCATTCGCAGGCTCGGGCGTCATTCCCATCTGCCAGCGAGCGAATTCCGCTCCCGGCATGGCCGACGGCGGCCCCAGTCGCCCCGTCTTGCCCATGCTGGTGTCGTCGAACGTCCGATGCAGATGGTTGAGCCAGCTTTCTCCCGCCACCGCCGTCGGCCCGGAATTCCTGGACCCATAATTCCTGCTTTCGACCGTCTCGCCGAGCGCCGAGGATTCGAATACGAAACCGGCCGTCACGAAAAACGCGACAGCCCAGGTAACGATCGCAGGAACCGGTCTCCGCTTCCGCATGTCGGTGTCCTCCACAGCTTCCAGCTTGAACTGGGCACCGGCAACGGGTTGTCACGCCCATGTTGTCTTCTTGTCTATTTTTTGCACACGAGTTCGAGTCATCAACTCCTTCACGGCAATGTAGACGAGTGACTTCCAAATTCAACTGGATTTGGAGTGAGGCGCAAAAAACAAGGCAGCACGGTCGAAACCGTACTGCCCTCATCCGGGAAAGGACATCCGCTAGAAGTGGAACCCGATCTGAGCCGTCAGCGCGCGCGGCGTCACATAGTGCGTCCCGCTGAAGGTCGACAGAAAGTTATACAGCGCCAGCTTGTTGGTCACGTTGATGGCGGTAAGGGTGAGACTCCATTTGTAATGGTCGCCTTTGAACAGGTTGTCGTCACCCAGGGCAACATCAAACAGATTACGGGGTGCGATGCGGGGCGGATTGTGGTCGTCGTTCTCCGTCCCAGGGGCCGGGATCTTCACTAGATTCGAACCATATTGCGACGGGGCGCAAGTAGTAAGAGGCTGCGTGAGTGTGGGGTGCTGGCTTCCGCAGAACAGTCCCGCCTGCAGTTGCTGGTCCGCCGAGAGCCCGGTCAAATCCACCGGAGTAGTCGTGTCGGTTGCGAACGGGACCGAGCCGGCGACGAGACCGCTATCGTACCGCCAGTTGAGACCGACCCAGGGAGCGTTTTTCCAGGGCTGGTATTGCAAGTGCGTTGTCTGGTTAAACTTCTCGTCGTGGTCAATTCGGAAAGGCAGTCCGCTCTGTCCGACGGTAGTTCCCAGGCCGCTGGTTTGAGGCGGGAAGAAACGCGCGGCTACGCTCGACATCACCACCAGCGCCGAGAAGCCGTGGATCTCTGGCACGCTCACGCGAATGGCGTATCCCGGGATCTTGGAATTGTGCCATCCAACTGGAAAGAAGATCGGCGTCGCACCCAGGATACTGAAATCGTAGCCGGTGTGTGTGTACTTCCAGATGTAATCTCCGCTCACGACGGCGTAGCGGCCAAACGCCTGCTGCAAGCCAGCGTGGAACTCATTGCGATATCCAGGTGTATTAGGTGCAGGCACGCACGGGATAAGGTCTTGGATGACAGCGAAGTTGCATCCTTCGCTCGCCAGCACCAGATTTTCATTGAATGGACTTTCCAGCGTTCGCGCATAGGAAATGCGCAGCACTGTATTGGTCCGCTTAATGTTGTAAGCGACTCCGAGACGCGGCTCGGCTTGACGAGCAACGACCAAACCGTTGTATAAATCGCCGCGAATTCCCAGGTTGAGAGACCAGTTTCCCTTGGAGATCGCATCCTGCAAATAGAGGGCTAGCTCCTTTACATCCGTATGTCCATGAAATGGATACAAGGTACTGCTCGAACCGGCGCAACCATCGTTAGTAGATGACGGAGTCGGCCGGGTCAGGTCGTAGCAGCCCAGCAGTGGAATGAAGGGAGCGGTAGCAAGCGGGTTCGCAATTGTGTTGGGCTGCAAGCCCGCCCCGTTGCACTGCGTAGGGTCGTTAAGCCCCGGATTGCCGACAAAAACAGGGACGCCGTTGGCATCCAGGCAGGGCGCGTTGAGCGTCGGATCGACGATGCCGAGAGTGAAATTCTCGGTGAGGAAAGTTTGTTGATACGTAGCTCCCAGCTTAAGGTTATTGACACCCTTCACGTAGGAAATATCGGAGCGGAGTCCGGTATTAGCCAGCGTCCGATACTGTGAGATAGTCTCCTGCTGTAGATTGGAGGGCCCAAGGTCCGCGAATGGGTCCTTGCTGGGATAGTAATTGAAGGCGTCCCGTCGCACCCAGCCGCCGAGACTAAAGACGGTGGTTGGACTGATCACCCGCGTCCAGGTCGGCGCGATGTTGAAGGTTTTAATCAGCGCGCGTTGGTCGGTGGGTCCGACGACGTTGCCGTTTGGATCGAGACCCCCATTCGCAACCACCACCCCAGACCACGGCGTAGCAAGTTGGCCGTCTAAACTGTTGGGCGTCTGGAACCAGGAGCGCGAAAAGCCAAAGTTGAGGCGTATCGAATCGGCAGTTGAGAGTTGGTAGTCCACACGGTCGAATAGGTTCTCTTCGTTGCCTCTGTCGTGAATCACGACGAACTCCGGCGGGTCGAGGAACCGGCCACTATTCAGCCCGTTCACAGAAATGAAGTTTCCCCACTTCTGACCTCCGTACGCCAGATCGGCGCCCACATTGGACGAGCCAAACGAGCCGTACGAAGCGTTCACGCTGCCGTGCGGTGTGGTGACGCCCTGGCCTGAGCGCGTGGTCGCGACAATCACCAGGCTCGTCTTTCCGCCGTATTCCGCCGGCGGCGCGCCAGGAATGACCTCCAGGGACTGGATCGAATCGACCGGAATCTGGTTTGAAAAAATCTTGCTTTGCTGGTCGGTGATGGGCTGGTTGTCGACCGAGAATGAGTTCGACGCGTGATCGCCCAGTCCGTGAAACAGGCCGTTCGAATCGGCAGCCACTCCCGGCGCCGCAAGCGTGACCAGCGAACTCACGGACGAGGACTGGCTTTCCAGGGGAATCTTGTCGAACAGTCCCCGATCCACGTCGCTGTGTCCGATTGGATCGTTCTCCACCAAATCCGCCCCAGCCTCGACCGTGACCGTGTCGGTGCTGCTCGCCACCGTCAAAATGACCTTTACATTCACGCCCAGCACCGACCGGATTTCCACGTCCTGCGCGTTCTGAGCGAACCCCTTGGCCGTCACCGTCATGTGATAGGGATTAAACGGTACATTCGGCAAGCTGAAATTCCCCTTACTGTCTGTAGTGGTGGTTCGGTCAAAACCGCTGACCGCGTTATGAATTTCAACCCTTGCATTCACCACCACCGCGTCCGAAGGGTCCAGGACGGTACCGCTGATCGAACTTCCGCCCGACTGCGCATTCGCTGCCCCAACACTCAACACCACAGCAACGGCCACCATAGCCGCAGCCAGCCTGCTCTTATAAAACAAACGCATAATTCCTCCAATGAATGGTTCTGGAGCGAGTCCGATCGCAGATCACGGATCACGGATCGAAGATCGCAGTCTCTTGGGAATACTTACTGGATTGGGCGCGGGATCAGAACACAGGTGGAGGACGAATAAACTGGGTGGTGGCGGGACGGAAGATCAGGGAAACTTCTAAAACCGAACTCGCCAGGGCTGCCGTAGCCAAAACCGGCGCGGCCGCAACCGTCTGAGTATTAAGTCCGGCGTGAGCTGTCGCGCAGATCGAGCAGGTGTGGTGGGATCTGGTCGAGTTCTCGGGATGCGAGTGGGTCGCCTGCACCGTCCCCATCACGCACACCAGGGCAACGCAGAGCACAACCACAGCTCTGACGAATCCGCCCCGATTTGGCGATACCCTCGACATGCTATCCCCGCGTTGCTTTAGAGGTGTAGCTTTTAGACGATTCTATCCTTAGATGGTCATCTACGGATACGTAGCGCGCGAAAAAATGATCCTCCCCAAAGACCCTCGGGAACATGGCCTTCAGGCTCCCGGACGATTGGCCCGTTGAGGCGAATTTCTCTAAGCTATTGTCAGATAATAGCTTATAAATGTGCCGCCATCGCCGACTTGAGCCGGAATTCTTGCGTCTTACTTCGCCCGGGTTTTCGTCTTCGCTCGTTCTTGGTTGCCCAGTTGACGCCATCTTCGGGGCGCTGCACTTGCAGGTTGCTGACAACCGGGTAATGTTACAAGGTTGAGGCGATTGGGCACGTCGTGATGTTCGGCGTCCCCCTCCGGCTCGTAGCGCAGGCCGGGGCGAGAACCAACAAAAACACTATCCTCGGCGCCGCCATTCTTCGACAATCAAGAAAGTTATCACCGACACTCGACTGCTGCAGCGCCACTGCGTCTAAAATTTGATTTGCTCAGTTGTGCCTGCTCCATGCGGGCCCTGCGAAGTCAGACCCAGGGAGAAGTAATTATGGCGGGACAAGTCATTTTGTATTTTGACGACCAAGCGGACGCGTTGCGCTTCGCCCTAGCCGCAGGTTCAGTGATGGCGGGAGACGCAACTCGCGCCACCGGCGATTTAGTTCAGGAAACGGCGCGTGTCACGCGCATCCGGCTGGACGCCGCCAACAAAGAAAAGGGCAAGCAACCCAATCCTCCCGAACGCGCTGCGTGAACCGCGGCGCGGCGGCCGCTTTCATCCGCGCGCAGAACCGCGCACCAATCGCCCATCCCCGAATTAGAATGTCTGCTATGCCAATCGCTGAACCGGCTTCTTCATCCACTGCGCTCGACCTCACCTGGGTTCGCTCGCAGTTCCCGGCACTCGCGCAAACTATCAACGGACATCCCGCGGTTTTTCTGGATGGGCCGGGTGGCACGCAGGTCCCGCAGCGGGTGATTGACGCCATCGCGGACTATCTGGCGCACAACAACGCCAACACGGGCGGCGCTTACCACACCAGCCGCAACACCGACCGCTTGATCGCGGAAGCGCGGTCGGCGATGGGCGATTTTCTGAATTGCGATGCGGACGAAATCGTTTTCGGCCCGAACATGACCACGCTGACTTTCGCGATGAGCCGCGCGCTCGGGCGGCAACTCGGGCCGGGCGACGAGATCGTGCTCACGCTGCTCGACCACGACGCCAACTTCTCGCCCTGGAAAACGCTGGAAGAAAAAGGCGTGATCATACGCACGGTGAAATTCAACGAAGCCGATTGCACGCTCGACATGCACGACCTGGCGGCAAAAATCGGGAAGAGTACGCGGCTGGTGGCGGCCGGTTATGCGTCGAATGCGGTGGGCACGATCAACCACGTCGCCGAAGTGGTGCGGCTGGCGCGGCAAGTGGGAGCGCTGAGTTACATCGATGCCGTCCACTATGCTCCGCACGGACCGATTGACGTGCGCGCCCTCGACTGCGATTTTCTGGTCTGCTCGACTTACAAATTTTTCGGTCCGCACCTGGGCGTTCTCTACGGCAAGCGCGAGCACCTGAAGCGGTTGCATCCGTATAAAGTCCGGCCTAACAGCGACAACATTCCTAACTGCTGGGAATGGGGGACGCTGAACCACGAATGCATCGCGGGAATCAGAGCCTGCGTGGATTACTGGGAAGAACTCGGCCGGCGCGCGAAGCCCGAGGTCACGACCCGGCGCGCTGCGATCCTGGCCGCGCACCAAGCGATTCATGAGCACGAGCGAAAGATGACGGAGAAGATGATCGCGGGCTTGCTTGCGATTCCCGGATTGAAGCTGTACGGCATCAGCGATCCGCGACGCTTCGAGAATCGTTGCGCGACGATCGTGGTCCGCATCGAAGGACACACGCCGCTGGAACTGGCCACGAAGCTGGGCGAGCGCGGCTTCTTCACGTGGGACGGAAACTACTATGCCCTGAACCTAACCGAACAGTTGGACGTGGAGCGGTTGGGAGGATTTCTGCGCATCGGACTGGTGCACTACAACACGATGGAGGAAGTGGAGACCCTGCTCGCGGCGCTGCGGGAGATAGTGGGTTGACCTTGGCGAAAGCGCTGTCGGGCTTCGCCCGACTGGACAGCCGGGGGCGGCTGTCCCTACGTGAGATGTGCCGGAGCTAGGGCCGCAGTTCTTCCACGCGGTCTCTGCGTCCTACCAGTGCTACGCTGGCCAGTCCTATAAACAACCCGTGCTCGACAACACCGGGCATATCGCTGAGTTGGCGCGCCAGCGCGGGTGGATCTGCGAGTTTTCCAAAGCTGCAATCGAGAATCTGATTGCCATTGTCCGTAAGGTAAGGACTGCCGTCGGGCCTCGTTCGTAATTTGGGCGAGGCGCCAAGCGATACGATTTTCCGTTCGATCACGGTTCGTGCAAACGAAATTATCTCGACTGGCAAAGGAAATTTGCCGAGCACGGGAACAATTTTCCCAGAGTCCGCGACCACGATCATCCTTTTGGACGCGGACGCGACGACTTTCTCGCGCAGTAGCGCGCCGCCGCCGCCTTTGATCAAGCGCAACTGCGGATCGATTTCGTCGGCACCGTCAATGGTGATGTCGATTTCCGGATGTTCGTCGAGCGTGGTCAGCGGAATGCCAACTGCGCGCGCCAGATCAGCAGTCTGGACGGAGGTTGGGATTCCGATTATTCTCAGTCCCGATTTCACGCGCTCACCCAAAGCGACGACCGCGAAGTAGGCGGTTGAGCCAGTGCCCAATCCGACGATGTTGCCGTCGCGCACCAGCTTGGCGGCAGCGCGGCCTGCGGCTTCTTTTTCTTCTGCATTCGCCATGGTTCACCTGGTCAAAGGCACACTCATTTGTTGCCGATTTCGATGTATGCGAGATATCCCGCGAGCACCAATCCGAAAAAAGCGAGCAGGTAAGACACGATGTCAATCACGAATCCGGCCGGCTCGAAAGTGTTCGAATCCAGTTGCATCCTGGTTTTAGTGTAGCGGTTGAGACCGGCAAGGATAAGTAGTACCCCACCGACCGCGGAAATAATTCCCAACCACGTAGTGAATCCGGGAGTGACGGACTTGTATCCCTGAACTTTCATGAATTCGCGCAGTGCGATCGAGAAGCGTCCGATAGCGAATCCGAAGACGATGGTCGCGATGCCGGTCCGCAGCCATGCCAGAAAGGTGCGCTCATTGGCCAGGTGATCGCGCGCGCGGTTGGGGTTGGGATTATCGGGCATGTATAAGTAGGAGCAGACAAGTCTAGCAGCCCGCTATTATTCCACAGCCTTCTGAATCAGCGCAGGCATGCCGGCAATGTTTTTCAGGAGGTCCGCGGGAAAGCCGTGTCGCTGCTGAAGGTATTCCGGTGAATTGTAGGAGAGCCACACTTGCCCCTGCTCGTCTTGCCATGCGAGTGCTTTCAGCGGGAGGTCGAGGGCCAGCCTGGGCGCGGCGACCATCAAAGGCGTGCCACCTTTCGGACTGCCGAAAATCAGCAACTGCGTCGGGCGCATGGTAAGTCCGACCTTCTCTGCCTCGCCGCTGTGGTCGATGAGGGCAAACACCGTCATTCCCTTCTCTTTGACGACCGATTGGAGCCGCGCCAGGGTCTCGGGGACGGAATAACGGCTGGGCACGTCAATGATTCCGCTGGCCATATGTGGTGCCTCCTATCTATATTTTGTCATCCCGAGCGCAGCCAGGGATCTGCATTTTGCCGCGAACTGCAGATCCCTCGCTCCGCTCGGGATGACAACTTTATAATGTGTAGCGCGTGCAACAATCCGCATATTCTAGTTCAAAACCATCTTGCCCAGGATCTCCTTGAGCAACTTGGCGGCGACCGTGGCGGTGATTTGCGTGTTGTCTTGCGCGGGATTGAATTCCACGATGTCGGCGCCGGCGATTTTCCCGGTGATGGCATGCAGGTGCGCGATCGCTTCCCTGACCGACATTCCCCCGGGCTCGCGATGTGAAATGCCGGGGGCAAAGGCGGGATCGAGCGCGTCCATGTCGAAGGAGATGTAGATGGGTCCATCGACTTTCATGCGGTCGAGCGCGGGCAGGTGGCGCATTTCAATGACTTCGACACCGAATTTTTTTGCTTGCTCGCGTTGATGCCCAGTCATGGTGCGAATGCCGATCTGGATCAGGCGTTTGGCCGCGCCCTCCTCCATGATGCGTGCAAATGGGCAAGCGTGCGACAGCCGGTTGCCTTCGAGTTCGTCGTAGAGGTCGGGGTGGGCGTCGAAGTGGAGGATGGTCAGGCCGGGAATGTGCTTGCCGAAAGCGCGGACAATTGGCAGGGTAATCGAGTGGTCGCCACCAAGGCAGACCGGGCGCAAACCTTGGTCAAGCAATTCGCCGACTTTCCTTTCGATCGCGGCGAACGGCGCATCGAAGGTGAACTTCAGATCGCCGGCATCGCAGCAGGTACCCTCGGCGCTGAGGTCG